>CEWF01055904.1_pt1 | contig 9943 bp, 9 predicted proteins | sample 531331 | NCBI WGS metagenome assembly CEWF01 (sample SAMEA2622676, study PRJEB7988) | marine metagenome | biome: marine biome (ENVO:00000447); feature: mesopelagic zone (ENVO:00000213); material: "saline water (ENVO:00002010), including plankton (ENVO:xxxxxxxx)" | depth 600 m | reverse complement strand
GCCGCCATCGCGACCGGCCCAGACCAGTTCCTCGGAATAGATGACATCACCGCGTGAGTCGTCCAGACCATCGTTGCCCGCGTTGATAAGGGTCAGGTCTAGCTCGCCGGCATCCAGTTTCGCCACCAGATCGACGCTGCGCCCGACATTGACCTCGACCTCCACGGCCGGATGGCTGCGCGCGAACAGGGTCAGGACGCTGGGGAGTACGCGGTCGCCGATGTCGTTCGGCGTGCCGAAGCGCACGCGGCCGGTCAGGGTTGGCGTCAGGAAGCGCGCTACCGCTTCCTCGTTGAGCTTGAGCAGGCGCCTGGCATAGCCCAGCAGCAGCTCGCCTTCGGCCGTCAGGTGCACGCGCCTGGCTTCGCGGGTGAACAGGCGCTGGCCGAGGGTTTCCTCCAGGCGTTTGATCTGCAGGCTGACCGCCGCGGTGCTGCGAAACACCTGGGTGGCGGTACGGGTGAAGCTGCCGCTGTCGGCGATGGCGACGAAGGTACGCAGCACATCGCTTTCCAGCAGTGGCAATGACAGGGGAGCGGTCGCGCTCATAGTCGTTAAATATTACTTAATCGATGATTTGAAATTTGTCGTTTGTTTGAACGATAGGCGCGTTTCATCCTGATCGCAAGCCCGGTACGACCCGGCAGCGCAGAAGGAGGAAACGCCATGAAAAGTTCGAACCATCACGACAAGCCGCGCCCAGCCATGCCCGATTTCTACATGCCGGCCATGTGGCCGCTGGACCTGCAGAATGCCATCGTCGACTGGATCAGCGCCTGGTTCTGGCGCCGCCGCATGCGCCGTCTGCTGGCCCAGGACATCGAGGGGCGCATCCGTCTGGGTGGCGCCCGTGGTGTGGTCGAGCAGGGGGCGGCTGAACCGCTGCGCTCGATCGCACAGCGGCGGGCACGTTGGCTGCGCCCGCAGGGCGGGTGCAACCGGCCAGGCTGAAGGTTAGGGCTTGCGCGCGATCAGCACGGCGCGGGTCGGTGCCGGCAGGCCTTCGACGGTGCGGCTGTGGTCGGCCGGATCGAGAAACTCCGGCAGCGACTGGAAGCGCATCCACTCGGTGGCGCGTTGCTCCTCCACCGAAGTGGTGCTGACATCGACGCAGCGCACGTCCTCGAAGCCGGCACGGCGCAGCCAGCGCTCCAGTGCCGGTACCGACGGCAGGAACCACACATTGCGCATCTGCGCGTAGCGGTCCTCAGGCACCAGCACCTGCTCGACGTCGCCTTCCACCACCAGGGTTTCCAGCACCAGTTCGCCGCCCTTGAGCAATGCATCCTTGAGATCGAGCAGGTGATCGATGGGCGAGCGACGGTGGTAGAGCACGCCCATGGAGAACACCGTATCGAAGCCCTGCAGCCTGGCTGGCAGCTCCTCGAAGGCCAGCGGCAGGTGCCACACCGGCTGGTCCGGCAGGTAGCGCTTCATCGCCAGGAACTGGCAGAGGAACAGCCAGTTGGGGTCGATGCCCACCACGCTGTCCGCGCCGGCGCCGAGCATGCGCCACATGTAGTAGCCGTTGCCGCAACCCACGTCGAGGATGCGCTTGCCGGCGAGGTCCAGATGCGGCGCGACGCGCTGCCATTTCCAGTCCGAGCGCCATTCGGTGTCGACGTGCACGCCGAACAGTTCGAAAGGCCCCTTGCGCCAGGGAATCAGGCCTTGCAGGGCACCCTGCAACTGGGCGCGGTTCGCCTCGTCGCAAGGGCCGTCGAACGCGAAGCGCTGGTCGAGTTCGATGTCGCTCGGCGTCAGCGCGGGCAGCGCCTGCACCGCGCCGTACCAGCGCGCCAGGTCGCCATGACCGATGGCCAGCTTGGCATCGAGCTGACCGGGCAGTGAGCAGGCCCAGTCCTGCAGCGGCGTGCCGGCCAGTTGCGCCTGCAGTGCGTCGAGATCCAGATCGCGCATCATGGCAGGGCCACCAGGGAGGCGAAGTTCAGGCACTGGAACCAGGGCACCACCTTGCTGAATCCTGCCGCCAGCAGGCGCTCGCGATGCTGCTCGAGGCTGTCGGGTTTCATCACGTTCTCGATGGCGCTGCGCTTTTGCGCGATCTCCAGCTCGCTGTAGCCGTTGGCACGTTTGAAGGCAACGTGCAGCTCGGTGAGCAATTCGTGCTGGGCTTCGTCCTCGAAGCGCAGCTTCTCCGAGAGGATCAGCGCGCCGCCCGGCAGCAGCGCCTGGCGGATGCGCGTGAGCAGCTCCAGGCGGCGCTCCGGCGGGATGAACTGCAGGGTGAAGTTGAGCGTGACCAGCGAAGTCGGTTGCAGGGGGAGGGCGAGGATATCGGCCTCGATCACTGCAACCGGCAGCAGCTCCTGGAACATGGCGTCCTGGGCGTGCAGGTATTCGCTGCAACGCGAAACCATGGCCGGCGAGTTGTCCACGGCGATCACCCGGCAACCGTCGCTGCGCACGTGCCGGCGCAGCGCCTGGGTCACCGCGCCGAGCGATGCACCGAGATCGTACAGCGTGGTATGCGCCTGGGCGAACTGGCCGGCGAGCACGCCGATGTTCTCGACGATGGTCGGGTAGCCCGGCACCGAGCGCTTGATCATGTCGGGAAAGACTCGCACGACGTCCTCGTTGAAGACGAAGTCGGGCACATCGGCCAGGGGCTGGGCGAACAGGCGGTCGGATTCTTGGCTCACGGCGATTGCGACGGGTAGCGGAAAAGGCCGGCATTTTAGCCAAGTGCGGCCCAGCCGTCAGGGCTTTCCTGACGGCGCGTTGGGCTTGCTGTCAGGCCTTGCTGCGGGCGAACGCCGAGGCGGTGATGCCCCACTGGCCCAGCCAGTAGGTGAGGATGATGGCGTAGGGCGCGGCGTCGAAGCTCATGACGAAGCGGTCGATGCCGATCAGGCTGTCGGAAATCACGAACAGCGCGGCACCGGCGGCGGCCAGGCCGGCGGAGCGCGCGGCAATGGCGCGGTGGCCGATCCGTGCCAGGGCGCGCCAGAGCATCAGGGAAATCACCGTGGCGTAGCAGGCAACCGGGATCAGCAGCTCGCCGAGGCCGCTGCTGGCCAGCACGGCGAACATCGCCCCGCCGGCAATCAGTGCCAGCAGCAGTGCGGCCAGGGCCGGTTGGCGGCTGTCGGAGCAGTAGGCGCGCACGTAGGCGAGATGGCCCAGCAGGAAGGCGCCGAGGCCGAACACGAACAGGTCGCCGGGCCAGTCGAGGAGGATGTCGCCGGCCAGAGAGAACACCAGGCCGATGCCGATCCAGCGGCGGTAGGTGCCAGGAGGCGCCTGGCGCAGCCAGAACAGCAGGGCGATGACCGGGATGCCCTTGCTCAGCAGGCTGAGCTGCGCGTCGCCGCTGACACGGCCATAGAGAAATACCGCAGCACCCGCCAGACCGAGCAGCAACCAACGCATAACAGGACTCCCTTGGTGATCTTCGATGGCGCGACTATGCCCAGCGCGACCCTGGCTGCCAATGCAGCGGGTGCCAAATGGAGGGGCGGATCGTGCCGAGGCTCGACGCCGCCGGCAGGATTGGGCAACGTATGCACCTGCCCTGGAGACGCGCATGTCGATATCGCCCCCCATCACCGAGCTGATCGAGCGCCTGTACCGCGACGAGTCGCGCCGTGTGCTGGCGACGCTGATCCGTCTGCTGGGCGACTTCGACCTGGCCGAAGAGGCCCTGCACGAGGCGTTTCGCAGTGCGGTGGAGCAATGGCCGCGTGAGGGCGTGCCAGACAATCCGCGGGCCTGGCTGGTGTCCGCCGGCCGCTTTCGCGCCATCGACAGCCTGCGGCGGCAACGCCGCTTCCAGCCTCTGGACGAGCGGGTCGACGTGCCGGGCGAGGACGATGCGCAGGAGGTCGAGCTGCTGGAGGACGATCGCCTGCGGCTGATCTTCACCTGCTGCCACCCGGCGCTGGCCAGCGACGCGCAGGTGGCGCTGACCCTGCGTGAGGTCTGCGATCTGAGTACCGAGGAGATCGCCCGCGCATTCCTCTCCAGCCCCTCGACTCTGGCTCAGCGCATCGTGCGGGCCAAGGCGAAGATCCGCGACGCGCGGATTCCTTACGAAGTGCCGGGGCGCAACGAGCTGCCCGAGCGCCTGGAGGCGGTGCTGCGGGTGGTCTACCTGGTCTTCAACGAAGGTTACTTCGCCAGTTCCGGCGATTCGCTGACCCGCAGCCAGCTGTCCGATGAGGCCATCCGCCTGGGCCGGCTGTTGCTGGAGCTGTTGCCCGAGCCGGAAGTGCAGGGGCTGCTGGCGCTGATGGTGCTGCACGAGTCTCGACGCAAGGCGCGCAGTGCTGCCGATGGCGAGGTGATCCTGCTGGAGGCGCAGGACCGCAGCCTGTGGGACCGCGAGCTGATCGCCGAAGGCGAGGCGCTGGTGTTGCAGGCCCTGCATTCCCGTCGCTTCGGGCCTTACAGCCTGCAGGCGGCGATCGCTGCGGTACATGCCGAGGCGGCCAGCCTGGAAGAGACCGACTGGGCGCAGATCGTTGGCCTGTATGACGAGCTGCTGCGGCTGAATCCGTCGCCGGTGGTCGCCCTCAATCGCGCCGTGGCCCTGGCCATGCACGAGGGCGAGGAGGTCGGCTTGATGGAGGTCGAGCGCCTGCTGGCCAGCGGCGAGCTGGATGGATACCACCTGCTGCACGCCGCACGGGCCGACCTGCTGCGGCGGCTGGGGCGCACTGATCAGGCCATTGCGGCCTATCGCCAGGCCCTGGCGCTGGCGCAGCAGGGGGCGGACCGGCAGTTTCTGCAGAAGCGGCTGGAGGAGTTGGGCAGCCTGTAGGGCGCACCCGAGAGCCAGTCAGTCCGTAGCCCGGATGCGATCCGAGGACTCATGTTGGCGAGCGTTCCCGGATTGCATCCGGGCCAGTGTGCTGGCGCAGGGGGCGCATTGCGCACCCTGCGCCGGGACGAGGCCGTGTCAGCCCGCTACCAGCACGCGGATCGCTTCCAGGCGCAGGGCAGCCTTGTCGAACATCGCCAGGCTCTGTTCGCGCTGCTCGCGCAGGGCGGCCACTTCACTGTCGCGCACGTTGGGGTTGACCGCGCTGAGGGCGACCAGGCGAGCCAGTTCCTCGTCCAGCTCGGCGACCAGGCGCCGCTTGGCTTCGGCCACGCGCTCGACATGGCGCGGCATGATCTTGGCCTCGGCATCGTTGATCTGCTTGGCCAGCACGTCGCGCTGAGCTTGGACGAACTTGTTGGAGCTGGCCCGTGGCACGCTTTCCAGCTGGTCGTTGAGGGTCTCGAAGCCGACCTTCGGCGCCAGGTCGTTGCCGTTGGCATCGAGCAGGCAGCGCAGGGCGGCCGGCGGCAGGAAGCGTCCGAGCTGCAGCTTGCGCGGGCCGACCACTTCACTGACGTAGAGCAGTTCGAGCAGCACGGTGCCGGGCTTCAGCGCCTTGTTCTTGATCAGCGCGACGGCGGTGTTGCCCATCGAGCCGGACAGCACCAGGTCCATGCCGCCCTGCACCATGGGGTGCTCCCAGGTGAGGAACTGCATGTCCTCGCGGGCCAGGGCCTGGTCGCGGTCGTAGGTGACGGTGACCGCCTCGTCGTCGCCGAGGGGGAAGCTGGCGTCCAGCATCTTTTCGCTGGGGCGCAGGATCAGCGCGTTGTCGGAGTGGTCTTCGCTGTCGATGCCGAAGGCGTTGAACAGCTCTTCCATGTAGATCGGCAGGGTGAACTGGTCGTCCTGTTCGAGGATCGCCTCTACCAGCGCCTCGCCTTCGCCGGCGCCGCCGGAGTTCAGTTCCAGCAGGCGGTCACGGCCGCTGTGCAGTTCGCCCTCGAGGCGGATGCGCTCCGCGGTGGCCTCGTCGACCAGTTGCTGCCACTCGCCGTCGTCGGCGTTCTCCAGCATCGGCAGCAGGCGCGGGCCGAACTGATGCTGCAGGGCGTTGCCGGTCGGGCACGTGGCGAGGAAGGCGTTGAGCGCCTGGTGATACCACTGGAACAGGCGCTCCTGCGGGCTGTTCTCCAGGTACGGCACGTGCACCTGGATGCGGTGCTTCTGGCCGATACGGTCGAGACGGCCGATGCGTTGCTCGAGCAGGTCCGGGTGGGCCGGCAGGTCGAACAGCACCAGGTGATGGGCGAACTGGAAGTTGCGGCCTTCGGAGCCGATCTCGGAACAGATCAGCACCTGCGCGCCGAACTCCTCGTCGGCGAAGTAGGCGGCGGCGCGGTCACGCTCGAGGATGCTCATACCCTCGTGGAACACCGTGGCCGGGATGCCGGAGCGCACGCGCAGGGCGTCTTCCAGGTCCAGCGCGGTCTCGGCGTGGGCGCAGATCACCAGCACCTTGAACTTCTTGAGCATCTTCAGGTTGTCGATCAGCCACTCGACGCGCGGGTCGATGCGCCACCAGCGCTGCTCGTCGTCGATCTCGTCCTGGGCCTGGTAGCTGACTTCGGGGTACAGCTCGGCATGCTCGCCCAGCGGCAGCTCGAGGTACTCGTCCGGGCTGGGCAGCGGGTAGGCGTGCAGCTCGCGCTCGGGGAACCCCTGTACCGCGGCGCGGGTGTTGCGGAACAGCAGGCGGCCGGTGCCGTGGCGGTCGAGCAGCTCGCGTACCAGGCGCGCACGGGCCTCGTTGTCGCCGCCGTCGATGGCATCGAGCAGCTCACGGCCTTCGTCGCCGAGGAAGCCGCCGATGGCATCGCGTGCCTGGGCGCTGAGGCTGTCCTGATCGAGCAGCTCCTGCACCGCTTCGGCAACCGGGCGGTACTGGCTGCTTTCGGCGCGGAAGGCCTCCAGGTCATGGAAGCGGTTGGGATCGAGCAGGCGCAGGCGGGCGAAGTGGCTGTCCTGGCCGAGCTGTTCCGGGGTGGCGGTGAGCAGCAGCACGCCGGGAATGACCTCGGCCAGTTGCTCGACCAGGGCGTATTCGGGGCTGACGCGCTCCGGGTGCCAGACCAGGTGATGCGCCTCGTCGACCACCAGCAGGTCCCAGCCGGCGGCGAACAGCGCGTCCTGGGCCTTCTCGTCGTCCTTCAGCCACTCCAGGGCGACCAGCGCCAGCTGGCAATCCTCGAAGGGGTTGCTGGCATCGCTTTCCATGAAGCGCTCGGCGTCGAACAGGGCCACGTCGAGGTTGAAGCGGCGGCGCATCTCCACCAGCCACTGGTGCTGCAGGTTTTCCGGCACCAGGATCAGCACGCGCCCGGCACGCCCGGAGAGCAGCTGGCGATGAATCACCAGGCCGGCCTCGATGGTCTTGCCCAGGCCCACTTCGTCGGCCAGCAGTACGCGTGGGGCGATACGGTCGGCCACTTCGCGAGCGATGTGCAGCTGGTGCGCGATCGGCTGGGCGCGGGCGCCACCGAGCCCCCAGAGGGACGACTGCAGCAGGCGGCTGTTGTGTTCCAGGCTGTGGTAGCGCAGGGCGAACCAGGACAACGGATCGATCTGGCCGGCGAACAGGCGGTCGCTGGCCAGGCGGAACTGGATGAAGTTCGACAGCTGGGTTTCCGGCATCGTGACCGGCTGATGCTGGGCGTTGAGGCCGTGATAGACCAGCAGGCCGTCGATGTCCTCGACCTCCTGCACGGTCAGCTTCCAGCCTTCGAAATGGGTGATCTCGTCACCCGGTGCGAAGCGCACGCGGGTCAGCGGGGCATTGCGCGTGGCGTACTGGCGGGTTTCGCCGGTGGCCGGGTAGAGCACGGTGAGCAGGCGGCCTTCCTCGGTAAGGATGGTTCCCAGACCCAGTTCCGCTTCGCTGTCACTGATCCAGCGTTGCCCCGGTTGATATTGCGCCATGCCTGTCTGTCTCCCGCGTGAAAAAGCCGGCTATGGTAACGGATGCCGCGCCACGGCCAAAGCGCTCGTGGCACTATCGCAGTGCCCGTCAGTCGAAAGTGTAGTGAGCACCGGCTAACAGGCCGTCGAAAAACGCAGGCGAGGCAGCCAGCGCAAGGCAAGAACAGGCGAGAAGCGGAGTTTGCCCGCTGTAAGTGAGCATTTTGATCGGGCTCGCGCACGAGCCTGTTCTTAACGCAGCAATGGCAGCGCTGGTAGCTTTTCAACGGCCTGCTAAAGTCGCGGATGACGGGGCCGACAGCCTTACAAAGGAGGTGCTGTTGCATGCTGCCACCGATCCCCCACAGCCTGGTGCCGGTCACTGCCTCGCAGGACGTGATCAAGCCCAAGCCCGAGATTCCACCGGTGACCCCGGCCGAGGAGAGCGCCAAGGAGAGTGCGCTGAGCCTGGACAAGCGACACCCGCAGGAAGCCGAGGAACTGCTGCGTGAAGAGCAGCGCCGCCGCCAGCGGCGAGGCTACACCCCGGAGCAACTGGCCGAGGCCGAGCCGGAGGAGATGCAGGAGGCGCTGGGTGATCTGCCACGGCAGGGGCTGTGGGTGGATGTGGAAGTCTGAGACACTCCTTTCAATTCTTGCTGTGTAGATCTTCATGCTGTTCGCCGACCCGTTACCCGCCATCGCCGATGCCGAGCTGGACTACCTGCCTGGCTGGGTGGACGCGGCGCTGGCCGAGCGCTGGCTGCAGGCGCTGGTCGAGCAGACGCCCTGGCAGCAGCCGGAGCTGTTCATCCATGGGCGTTACCACCGCACCCCGCGCCTGACCGCCTGGTATGGCGAGCCCGAGGCGCGTTATCGCTACTCCGGGAAGGTGCACGAGCCGCTGCCGTGGACGGCGCTGCTCGACGACATCCGCCAGCGGCTCATGGCCGAGGTGGGGCAGGCGCTCAACGCCGTGCTGCTCAACTACTACCGCGACGGCCAGGACTCCATGGGCTGGCACAGCGACGCCGAGCCCGAACTGGGGCGCGAGCCGCTGATCGCCTCGCTCAACCTGGGCGGCAGCCGGCGCTTCGACCTGCGCCGCGTGGGCGCCACGCGCATCGAGCATTCGCTGACCCTGGAGCATGGCTCGCTACTGGTCATGCGCGGGCCGACCCAGCATCATTGGCAACATCAAGTGGCGAAGACGCGCCAAGCCTGCGCGCCGCGCCTGAATCTGACCTTTCGCCTGATCCGGTTTCCGCTATGAGCAATGACGAAAAACTGATCGACTTCGCCGCCGAGCGCGACAAGCGTATCCACGACCTCAACGACAAGCGCCTCAACGACATGCGTCAGGTCTTCGAGCAGGTCCTGCCACTGGGCAAGGGCAAGAAGAAGTCGAAGGGCAAACCGAAGAAACGCTGAGCCGCCAGCCTGCTCAGTCCAGGCGCTTGCGCACGCGGGATACCGCGATCACCAGCATCGCCAGGGTGAAGACGCTCAGTGCCAGCACCTCCACCCAGAGTTCGGCCAGGGTCGCGTTGCGCAGCATGATGCCGCGCGCCAGGCGCAGGAAATGCGTCAGCGGCAGCACCTCGGCCAGCCACTGCGCGGCCTTGGGCATCCCGGCGAAGGGAAACATGAAGCCGGACAGCAATATCTGCGGCAGGAAGGTGAAGAAGGCCATCTGCATCGCCTGGAACTGACTGCGCGCCAGCGTCGAGATGAAGACGCCAAGGGTCAGGCTGGCGAAGATGAACAGCAGTGACGCCGCGTACAGCGCCAGCAGCGAGCCGCGCACCGGCACGGCGAAGAGTTGCCAGCCGACCAGCAGGACGACCGTCACCTGCACCAGGCCGATGCCGACGAACGGCAGCACCTTGCCCAGCGTCAGCTCCCAGGGCGAGACCGGCGTGGTGATGAGCATCTCCATGTTGCCGCGTTCGCGCTCGCGCACCAGGGCGATGGCGGTGAACAGCACCATGGTCATGGTCAGGATCACGCCGATCAGGCCGGGTACGGTGTTCAGGGGCGCCAGGCGTTCGGGGTTGTAGAAGTTCACCACGGTCATCGACGGCGTGGCCTGCCAACCGGGAAGCGGGTAGCTCGCCAGTTGCCGCGCCGAGGCCTGGACCACCTGATCGGAGCCGTCGACCACCAGTTGCAGGGGCGTGCGCTCGGGGTTGGGGCGGG
>CEWF01150275.1_pt1 | contig 9968 bp, 7 predicted proteins | sample 531331 | NCBI WGS metagenome assembly CEWF01 (sample SAMEA2622676, study PRJEB7988) | marine metagenome | biome: marine biome (ENVO:00000447); feature: mesopelagic zone (ENVO:00000213); material: "saline water (ENVO:00002010), including plankton (ENVO:xxxxxxxx)" | depth 600 m | reverse complement strand
AGGTAGTAATCTGTCTGTTCAAGTGTCGCTGAGCGGCTAGGTTTGTCCAATATAGGTAGTATTACCGGTTCAACAGGCAGCGGTGTGCAAATTAGGTAGTATTAATTGTCTAAGTGCGCGTGTCAATCAGACTGCCATACTTAAGTCCAGAGAAAAAAAGGGTCAGGCTACTCGGTGTGATTAGCGAAATGGCCTGAAAATAAAAGCTTGTCGCGATCAAAAATTAAGCTATTTTAGCTTGCCATTCTCTGGTGAAAAACTTGGTTAATAGCCGCACCAATTATTAAGCTAATAACATTATTGGCTACGGGTCAATAGGGTAAATGTTGATGGTTTACTAATAACAATTAACAGTTTCCAATACCAACTTAAATAAAGTCAAAGCAAGCAAACATTAGTCGGTGGCGGCCAAGAATCTATCGATTTCCTGCTTGCATGCTTCTAAATTGCGTCCTCTCGAAAGTATATTTGAAACCTGCTGACTGTCATTGAGCTTCGTTACGATACCAAAAAGCCTTCTACCGGGCATCCACTCACCAGCGACCAGTTCTTCGCTTTTTACCAATGCCACAGCCCCTCTCATTTTTAAAGATGGAGGCAGAGTTGTATTTAAATAAACAATAGCGTCTAAAGTAGTCCTTAACGTTTTGCTTTCGCTGTAAATGTAATTTGAATTATTCATATTCTCTCCTAGAAAACAATAGAATACAGGTTACCAAAAAAATGTTATAAGTCAATGATTTTAAAGAATTTTAACTGTGTCATAATATGACGAAAAATATGTCATATTGTGATGGCAACTTGTTCAATATGGGTTATCATTTGTGTGGCCCCATTCATTAAATAGGTTGTATGCCAATGCCTTCTTGTCGGACCGTTTTTCATGCAGTTCAGCAACACCACGTTGCAGAGTTGTTATCATGCTATACGAGAGAATATTATACTGATGGTCGTCAAGCGTATATGCTTGAGGACGGAGGTTTTAATATCGATGCTGGCGAGAATGATATTCGGGCATACTATAGTGAGTGCTCAGAGACCCTCCATTTTTTCTGCCGTTACGAGCGGGATAAATCTTTTTATGACAAGAGGCTGGCTAGGTTTGCACAAAAACATCAAATCGACGTTAGAGCTTCATCAATCAATGATAGTGGTCGGTGACCATTACTAAGTGGTACACGGTGGTAGCACACGCAATATTAAATAAGGTGGTGTTTACAATTCGCAAATCACCGCAACTTGTTAGCGGGGATTAATTTCAGCAGCCATATCATGATTTGAGACAGTATTATTGTGCGTTCACTTGGGATGAAACTGCTGTTTATTGAAAACAACATCAATTGGCCGCTTGGGACCAATGTGAGAAACTCGGTGTCAATGTACTCACAGTCTGCTCCTTGTCTGAACCTGCCTTTGACATCGAGGAGATAAAAGTATGACACTTATTTATCAATCTACATTTGAGCGGCCTATATCCGTGTACCTTTGCCCAAATTAATCACTCAACTAACAGTTTGATGATCTCGCGTCAGTGAACAAGGCGATGCTGCCTATATCAGTATACCTGAAATAAAAAACGTCGTAGAAACATGCGCTTAAATTTAAATTGGAAATAACGCCATGTGGTTTGTGCGCCTATATCCGTGTACCTTTGCCCAAATTAATCACTCAACTAACAGGTTGGTGTTCTCACTACAGTAAAAAGTCGATTTAGCCAATTATTGTGGGTCGTCATTTGATTTGATAAGCGATTCTAATTCAGGAAAGTCGGTTACAGCATGCTCAATGAACCATTGCTTTAGGTTCTTACCTTTTTTCTTGATAGCAGAATGCAGAGCTTTTTTTTGTTCGGGTGTGAGGTCAATCACAATTCTGCCTGATTGTCCGATAGCCATATTTGGTAACCTGAAAATAAATGTTCAAAAGTTTGACTTTATGTAACGTCACGTTACATTATCAGTATAGTAGTATCATTACAAAATTTTTTTTTGCAGAGGGATTATGGCTCAACAAACTCAAACTAGTATTAACCTTTCCAATCGCATCTGGTCAGTAGCAAACGACCTCTGGGGTGATTTCAAGCACACGGACTTCGCTCGTATTGTTCTCCCTTTGCTTCTGTTACGTCGGTTAGAGTGTGTACTAGAGCCTACAAAAAAAGATGTGCTTGCTGCATATAATGCCCAAAAAGACAGCAGTATCGACCCGGAACTTTACCTACCCTCTATCGCTAAAACACGTTTTTTTAACACTTCTGAGTACGAATTAGCGACGCTAGGCGCGACCGATACTCGCGCCAATCTGGAAGACTATATCTCTCACTTTTCGGCAAATGTCCGCCTTATCTTCGATGAGTTTGGTTTTGCCAACACCATCGTTGAATTAGATAAAGCAAGATTGCTGCACAGAATCGTCATGCACTTCGCGAATATGGATCTGAGCAAAGAAAATGTGACTGATAGGGATATGTCTAATGCGTATGAAGACATTATCCGAAAATTTGCAGCATCAATTAACGAAAAAGCCGCCGAATTTTTTACGCCTCGCGACGTTGTACACTTAGTTACTATGCTCGTGTTGATGCCTGACGAAGAAGTATTCTCTGGCGCAGGCGTTATCCGCAAAATTTATGATGGGGCATGCGGTGTGGGCGGCTTCTTGTCTGACGCAATTGAACTTATACGAGATTTAAGCCCTAACGCGACTGTTGTTCCTTACGGTCAAGAGCTAGACCCCAGAACCCACGCCATGGCATTGACGTCTATGTTGATTCAAGGCTTTAACGAAAAAAATATAAAGCAAGGCTCCACATTATCTGACGATAAGTTAAAAGGCGACAAGTTCCATTACTCAGTTCAAAATCCACCCTTCGGAATAAAATGGGAAAAAGACCGAACTGCGGTAGTCAAAGAAAATGCTCTGGGTTATGCCGGTCGCTTTGGCGCAGGCCTTCCACGCGTGAGCGATGGTTCAATGCTGTTTGTCATGAATGCCGTTGATAAGATGGAAGACCCGAAAAATGGTGGTGGCCGTGTCGGTATTGTTCTCTCAGGTTCTCCATTATTTACGGGTGATGCAGGCTCAGGTGAATCTGAAATACGTCGCTGGTTGTTAGAGCAGGACTTGGTTGAAGCGATAATCGCCTTGCCGACGGACATGTTTTTCAACACAGGGATAGGTACTTATGTCTGGATTTTGTCTAACAAAAAGGACGCTGCTCGCAAGAACAAAGTACAGTTGGTAAACCTGACGAACACTTGGACGCAAATGCGCAAATCAGAAGGCAGCAAACGACGCTTTATTTCGAATGAGCAAATCCAAGACATCGTTCGCGAGTATGGAAGTTTTACTGAAAACAAAAACATTAAAATTTTCGATAGTACTGACTTCGCCTACCGTAAAGTTCATATAAAACGTCCTCTCCGCGCACACCTCGTTATTAATGAAGAAAAAATTGAGTCGCTAGGTGAAATAAAAGCATTTGAGAAACTGACAGACAGTTATCAAAACGCGTGGAAATCATTCTTTAAGGCTTCACTGGGTACTCATGACTACCATTGGATACTCAACAATCTAAGAAAATTCAACAGTGATGGAGGCTATGGCAAAGTCGCGAAGCCACTTTTGGCAGCATTCACCAATCATTTTATGGAACGAGACGAGTCGCTTGAGCCTATATTAGATACGAAAGGTCAGGTCATCGTTGATACGACTCTGAATGACACTGAGTCAGTACCTTTCAAAGAATCAGTCGAAGAATACTTTGAACGCGAGGTAAAACCTCATGTTCATGATGCGTTTATTGATTATTCAATTCGTGATGAAAAGGATGGAGAAGTTGGTATTGTCGGCTATGAAATAAACTTTAATCGCTACTTTTATGAGTACAAAGGGCATCGACCTCTTGCGGAAATTGACGCAGAGTTGAAAGCGTCTGAAGCTCGGATTCAGGCACTGCTTCAGGAGGTGGCTGAGTGATGAAAGCTTATCCTCACTATAAGGAATCTGGCATTGAATGTTTCGGTGAAATGCCTAGCCATTGGGATATTAAAAGATTAAAGCACATAGCAAGTTGTAATGATGATGTAGTTAGCGAGAAAACGAACGCTGATTTTGAGTTTGAATATGTTGATATAGGTTCTGTATCAAAACTCAACGGCATTGAAAAAGCCGAAAAGATGGTTTTTGAAGATGCTCCATCTAGAGCTAGAAGAAAGGCTCAATCGGGAGACGTCATCGTTTCAACTGTTAGAACTTATCTACAGGCAATTACTGCTATCACAGAAGAACAAAGTGAATATGTTTACTCAACTGGCTTTGCCGTCATTAGACCGAAACTGGTTGGTAAAAAATTCATGCAGTTCGCTTTAAAAGATGATGCTTTTTTGTATCAGGTTATGCGCGAATCAACAGGAGTTGGTTACCCCGCCATAAACTCTAATAATTTGATGAATTTGTGTATCCTCTTACCTCCCCATTATGAGCAAGAAACAATAGCGAACTTTCTTCAAAAAGAAACGGCTAAAATCGACAACCTCATCGCTGAAAAACAACGCTTCATTACCCTCCTTGAAGAAAAGCGCCAAGCGTTGATTAGTCATGTTGTGACCAAAGGGCTTGATGACAAGGTGGAGATGAAAGATTCGGGGGTTGAGTGGATTGGGGCGGTGCCGAAGCATTGGGAAGGCATTCAACTCAAACATTGCATGAAAGGCGGCTTTCAAAACGGTGTGTTTAAAAAATCCGACGAATTCGGTGATGGAACATTATTAATCAACGTTAGTGATGTTTTCACAGAAGATAATGAAATTCATGTAAATAGACTAGATCGTGTTACAGCCACAAAGGCTGAATTAAAAAAATACTTGGTTGAGTATGGAGATATTTTCTTTATTAGGTCTTCATTGAAACTTGAAGGTATTGGTATGACAGCATGCTTTCTGGATAATTCCACAACCGAGCCTGTGATATTTGAGTGTCATGTAGTGAAAGGAAGACCAAACACCCAAAAAGTACTGCCAGAGTATCTGATAAAAGTTCTACACTCTCACCAATTGCGATATCAACAAATCAGAAACTCAACAACTACAACAATGACTACTATTTCCCAAGCTGGTCTTGGTAGTGCTCTGTTATTTTTGCCTCCTATTGAAGAGCAAAGAAAGATCATCAAATATATTGACGATAATATAAAAAAAATTGATGCATTAAATAGTGAGACCAGACGGTCAATCTCGCTACTTAAAGAACACCGCTCCGCGCTAATCAGCGCAGCAGTAACAGGGAAAATCGATGTCAGGGAGGAAGTATGATGGCAGCACATCACGAGATTCATTTCGAAGAGTGCATTATAAAAAAACTTGTCGCCAATGGATGGGTAGAGGGCTCCCCAGAAGCCTATGACAAGCTAACTGCGCTTTACCCAGAAGATGTGGTGGCTTGGGTACAAAAAACGCAGCCAGAGACGTGGGAGAAGATTGTACGCAATAATAATGGTGATGCTCCCAAGATACTCGTGCAGAAATTAGCTAAAGCGCTGGACAGTAAGACCGGTAGCACCATCAAAGTGCTAAGAGATGGTTTCTCGTTTGCAGGTGCTGGTAAAATTGACATGATCCAGCGAGCGCCCGAGGATGCTCGAAATACAAAGACCGTCGCCAAATATAAAGAAAACATTCTGCGCGTAGTAAGACAGCTAAAATATTGCCCAACGCGTGAATGGGCAATTGACTTAGTGTTTTTTATTAACGGCATCCCTGTTGCTACTGTTGAGCTAAAAACAGACTTCACCCAGTCAATTGAACATGCAACGAATCAGTATAAATACGACAGGCTCCCTAAAGACCCGAAGACTGGGCGTGTGGAGCCCCTCCTAACTTTCAAGCGTGGTGCCATCGTACATTTTGCAATGACTGATTCAGTCATTGAAATGACAACGCGATTGAACGGTAAAAACACTTTTTTCCTCCCATTCAACAAAGGAAACAATGGTCATGCGGGTAACCCACCAAGAGAAGATGGAGAATACCGTACCGCATATTTTTGGGAAGAAGTCTGTCGGCGCGACACTTGGCTACGTATATTCACCAATTTCGTTTACGTAGAAACGAAAGAGAAGTTTGATAAAACCGGTAGACCATATACCGCTGAGACCTTGATTTTCCCTCGTTATCATCAGTTAGAAGCAGTCAATATGATGCTGGATGATGTAAAAGCGAAAGGTGCTGGGAATCAGTATTTGTTTGAGCATTCGGCTGGCAGTGGAAAGACAAACACTATAGCTTGGACAGCACACGATCTAATAAAACTACGAGAGCCAGATGGGCAAAGCGTGTTTGACTCGGTGATCATAGTCACCGACAGAACCGTGCTTGATGATCAACTTCAAGAAGCTGTTCAACAGCTCGATCATCAATACGGCGTTATTGAGGCTATTGACCGTAAGACATCTAACAAACCAAAGTCACAGCAGTTAGCCGATGCTCTGAAAGTAAAAGTGCCAATCATCGTGGTAACAATCCAAACATTTCCTTATGCGATGGAAGCGATTATTACAGAACAAACACTCAAAGACAGAAAGTTTGCCGTCATTATTGACGAAGCGCATACATCACAAACGGGTAGTACCGCTCAGGGTTTGAGAGCAGCCCTATCGCTAGATGAAAAAACAAAGCTGGAAGAGATGACGGTCGAAGAGATCTTGCTTGAAGTACAGAAGTCTCGTGTTCAGCCACCAAATATTAGCCATTTTGCTTTCACGGCAACACCCAAGAGTTCGACCTACACGTTGTTCGGGCGCGTGCAAGATGCAACAAAGTCGGAATCAAAGGAAAACCCTAAGAGAGCGTTTCATAAGTACACGCAACGCCAAGCGATTGAAGAGGGATTCATTCTTGATGTATTACAAAACTACGTCAATTACTATACTGCCTTTTCAATAGGACAAAGTGCAGTAAACAACAAGCGCGTAGATAAGAAAATGGCTAACCGACAATTGGCCAAATGGAAGCAGTTGCATCCGACTAACGTCGCTCAGAAAGTCGAGTTCATCATGAAACACTTCGAGCAAAACGTTGCACACCTGCTTCATGGTGAAGCCAAAGCAATGGTAGTAACCAGTAGTCGCGCACAGGCGGTGAAATATAAGCTGGCTTTCGACAAGTACCTTAAAACGAACAGTATCGATTACATGAAAACGCTTGTCGCTTTTTCAGGAAAAGTGCCGGGAAATACGTTGGGACAGAATAGCGAAGAAATCGGCATTGATTATGATGCTGAATATTCAGAATTTAACCTTAATCCCGACATGAATGGTCAAGATCTTCGAAACGTATTCGAGCAGGATGAGTATCGCGTCATGATTGTGGCTAATAAGTTTCAGACAGGCTTCAATCAACCCAAGTTAGTGGCGATGTATTTAGATAAGAAAATAAGCAACGTTGATGCTGTGCAAACCTTGTCGAGACTTAATCGAACTTACCCCGGTAAAGACCAAACATTTGTTATCGACTTCGCGAATGAACCTGAGTCGATTTTGAATGCATTCAAAACATACGACAACGGGGCCGAGTTAGAAGATGTGCAAGATGTAGATGTTGTCTATGACATCAAAGAGATCCTTGATTCAGCCAATATTTACAACACCACTGATTTAGAAAACTTCAAAAAACTATCCCACAAATTGGTTCTTGGTGAAGGGAAAAACAATCCTGATGACCCAATCCATAAAAAGCTTTTCGCGGCAACTGACAGAGCGTCAGATATTTTTAACGACAAGCTGAAAAACTTAAATGAGACAGTTAGAAAGTGGGAAGATGAGTTCAATAAAGCTCACGCTGAAGGCAATGACAAAGGTAAAGAAATAGCGGAAGCCAAGCGCAGTGAGTTTACTATTCAACGTGAGTCTTTGATGAGGTTTAAGACTGATCTTGGGCGTTTCGTCAGAGTGTATAATTATATCGCACAGTTAATTGAATTGGCTGATGCTGATTTAGAGAACTTTGCTGCCTATGCACGCTTGCTATCGAAGAGACTTAAAGGTGTTACTCAAGACTCAATTGATTTATCAGGGCTCCTACTGAAAGGATATGCCATTAAAAAACGTAATGGAGAAACCGAAGGAGAAGCGGAAACCCTGAAGCCGATCACCGCTAATACAAGTGATGCAAACGATAGAGAAAAGCAATTTTTAGATGAGATTCTGGCGAGGATCAATGAAGAGTTCGGTGGTGTGACACCAGAAAACTCAGCTGTCTACTTTGTTTCGCAAGTGATGAGTCATGTAACAACGGAAGAACATAATAACGTTGTCGAGCAGGTAAAGAATAACAGCAGAGAAACTGCGTTGTCTGGGGATATTGGTGACTTAGTTAGGGATAGTGTTGTTAAAACGATGACATCAAACATGGAGAATGCACAAGCGGCCCTGTCTGACGAACAGAAAATGAATGCTCTTGTTGGTGTCGTCGTTGACTTGATCCAGCGGAATAAAGCGGCAGATATAATTGATTCATTGAAGCTGAATCTGTGAAAGTGTCTAAGTCATGCTTTGTTCGAAAGGTGTGAAATGATGTCTAAAATCGAAACGAAATTCGACAGGCCGATAATCTTTCGCACCTTTGACAAGCTCGTTTATGAATCCACACTGAAAAATGGCGAAATATGGATGAGATCGAGTGAGTATTACCAAAAAATCGAGGATTTATCCCGTCAGGATAAATCAGAGGGTGTTAATAGTACACAGGTTCGCCTTCCTCTGAATTTTGCCCCAGAGAGCGCACAAGGTATTCGCTTAATGGGTGATGGTTCAGTCGGATAGAAAATAGTCCCACATTACATAATGTCAATGCATGGAACGAGTATCTCTGAGGATTTAAGAAAGGAATTTGGCGGACACACCTTAGGGATTAAATGCATTACTGATCTCGCCGCAGAAATTTTATATCAAGCTTCAAGGCAAGTTCCAATCCACTCTTATCGGTTTGGGCAAGTTGCTTATCAGAGAACCGCGCTGTATCAGTCATACAGTCGTCATGGGAGTGCGATTGAGCTGACAGGTTAGCCGTCAGTGTATGTGAAATCGTTAAATACAGATGTCCTGCGAAAAGATCCTTTCGAACCTTTTATTCTTCAAGACGAGTGGAGGATAGCGTTATTCCCAACGAATAACTTGAATAACGATTGGGAAGTGCCGCTAAAAATTAATGTCAATCCAGACCACTTCTATCGTTACCTAGAACCCTAGATAACTGGCTTCTTATGGTAATGGGTAAACAAACTGTGTTTACCTATAAACTGTTTACCAACAGTAAACGTTTTGTGACTACTACTTGAATGGTGAATTAACTAAATAGTGCAGCCCACTGAGCATATATATTCAAGTAGATGCCCTTAAATCCTCGCACTGCTGCTGTTGCTTAATAAACAACTATCAGGCTTTTGCAAACCACAATCCAATGCTTCAGACAAAAGAACAATCCGCTATTTATTAAATCAATCATACTATTTGTTGCGAATCTGATGACTCGTTGAGAAATACGGTACAAAAAAGTACCATACTGATCGACTCAAATGTGACCTTCAAGAGAATACCGCCTTCGACGTAGTGACGGTCAGGTTTTCGCTCTTTGCTGCCCACCATCCTTTGCACAAAACAGTTCCATTTCTCGGTCTTGGTTATGTTTTATAAATCCTTAATTCTAACCTAAAAATGCAAATAGCCATAAAAGTAGGCCAATATATTATCTATGGGCAAATATACAGTTATATGGGTATAGTTAAGTAAGAATTTGATGAGGCACCGCTTGCACAAAATGGTGCCTTTTTATAACTTAACGTAAAATCCTGAGACAACCACGGGTGGGAACGCGCTTAAGTTACAGCTCAACAAGGCTTGATGTAAGACGTATAGGGTCGGTTAAGGAAGGTGATGAAGTCACTGGAAACGAGACCCGAGTTAAGGTAGTTAA
>CEWF01055768.1_pt1 | contig 9980 bp, 7 predicted proteins | sample 531331 | NCBI WGS metagenome assembly CEWF01 (sample SAMEA2622676, study PRJEB7988) | marine metagenome | biome: marine biome (ENVO:00000447); feature: mesopelagic zone (ENVO:00000213); material: "saline water (ENVO:00002010), including plankton (ENVO:xxxxxxxx)" | depth 600 m | reverse complement strand
GCTCGGGTGGCCTGCGAAACGTATGTAAAAACCGGTATGGTTTTAGTAGGTGGTGAAGTAACCACTTCAGCGTGGGTAGACATTGAAGAGCTTACCCGCAACACCGTAAAAGAAATCGGCTATACCCATTCAGATATGGGCTTTGATGCTGACTCATGTGCGGTATTAAATGCCATTGGTAAACAGTCTCCTGACATCAATCAAGGCGTTGATAGAGCAAGCCTTGAAGAGCAAGGTGCAGGTGACCAAGGCTTAATGTTTGGTTACGCCAGCGATGAAACAGACGTTTTGATGCCGGCACCTATTACGTACTCTCACCGTCTTGTGCAAAAGCAAGCCGAAGTACGCAAGTCTGGTAAGCTAGACTGGTTACGCCCGGACGCAAAAAGCCAAATTACCTTCAAGTACGAAAACGACAAGCCTGTGGGTATTGACGCTGTTGTACTTTCAACGCAGCACTGTGATTCAGTAAGCACTGAAACGGTTCGCGAAGCGGTAATGGAAGAAATCATCAAGCCAGTGCTACCAAGTGAATGGATTGATGGCAATACACGTTTTCACATTAACCCCACGGGCCGATTTGTTATTGGTGGTCCAATGGGCGACTGCGGCCTAACAGGTCGTAAAATCATTGTAGACACTTATGGTGGTATGGCTCGACACGGCGGTGGCGCGTTCTCGGGTAAAGATCCATCTAAAGTAGACCGCAGCGCAGCCTACGCAGGCCGGTATGTTGCTAAGAATATTGTTGCAGCAGGCCTTGCCAAGCGCTGTGAGATTCAAGTGTCTTACGCCATTGGTGTAGCAGAGCCGACATCTATCAGCATCGATACCTTTGGTACAGGTGTGGTAGATGAGAAAACATTAGTAGCGCTTGTACGTGAACACTTCGACCTGCGCCCTTACGGCCTCATACAAATGCTTGACCTTGAGCGTCCCATTTATCGCCCAACCGCAGCATATGGGCACTTTGGTCGTGACGAGTTCCCGTGGGAAGCAACAGATAAGGCGGAAGCACTAAAAGCGTCTTTATAAAAGTTAGTAGGCCTATGGCCCTTAAGAGAAACGCTGCCGAATTACATTTCAAATCGGCGGCGTTTTTTTATGTCTCGTTGATAAGTCGCTTAAAACAACATAGGGAATAAAAACTCACACTTTCTATTTTCAAGCTTTAGTATTTAGCCTATGATTAAAAAACGTCCGCTTGTTTATTGATAACACCGCTTGTCGATAACGTTTTACGCATGAAGTGACAATATAAACTTAGGTTCTTCTATGAATGTCGTTACCGGTCTATCCCTTGTTTTTTGCATCGCACTAGCGTTGGTAACAATGCCGGTATCTGCACAAACCTCTGACGAGCATTTCAGCCCTATTCAATTTAAAAGTAAACAACTTGCACGATGGCAGCTTAACAGTATGTATCGCGTTCAATCCATTACAGAAACCCATTATTACGACAGCAGTTTTACCTATCCGGCGGGTTCACAAGGCATGATTAGCGCCAGTCGACGCTTTGATACTTGGGTACCACAAAAACTTTACGCAACCTATAAAACCAATAACACCGCTTTTCAACATTACGCTGAATGGCTCTATCTGCCCCATGATGAGGGGACATTTACCCGTTTAGGCTGGCTACTTGGCGGTGGAGAAGGATTGAACATGGCTGTTGAAATTGAACACAGGCAGGTGGGAGAAGAGGAAAACATGGCGTTATCGCTAGGTGTAAATTACCTCTTTTGAACCGCGAACTATGCCTTTGTAAGCTCGAGGGTTTTTGCATAGGTTTGCTGTATAATCATTGCATCTGAACTGGCTCTGTGTCGCTTGACGTCGAGCTGAGCGTCTAACCGATTTTTTACTTCATGCCACTTCCCCATTTGCTCTTCGCTCAAAATATAGTCAAGCGCCCTACATGTAAACGACATCTCTATCTGAGCCGCAGCATATAATTTAATAAGCCAAGGGTTGTCCACTACCCAGCCATCGCTGTAAACAATCGTATTTCCCAAGAAATTGTTTAATTCCATACATACGGTTAAGGGCTCTTCTCCCCTCGCTTGTAGCATCTGCTGCGATATACCATGTAACGATTCAGCGTCTTTATCCCAATGTATCCAAGAGGCGAAAGGCCTGAGTAATTTGCACCATCATAGCGCACTACGCCTATTTCAATAGGGTAACTTGCGGCACCAAAACCACTTGCTTCAATATCAATTATTGTTGGCAGGGTTATCTTTCGCACTCGAACTCCAAACTGCTGTTTATCACTGCTTGCAACACTGTCAAACACTATTAAATAAAATGGCAAAAAATACACAGGACGTATTCACACCATAAAACTTCGTTATCCACCTGCAGATTTAACATAGAGATAACATAATACTAATAAATATTAATAGTAGAATCATGCCACATTTACTTTTCCGAGGCGCTAAACGCGGGATCACAGCGTTTTTACACGGTGATGTAATGCATCAGATTTATACTAAAGAACAATACGATTGCGAAAAAAGTAAGCGCGCATTGCTATACACTTTTACGGTAATGAATTGAGTATTATTTTATGCGTTCAACACTTTTTATCTCGGCACTCTTTTGTCTTTTTTCTCTGATAATCGCGTATCGCGCTACCGGAGCAGAAGAACCTTTAGTTGTTGGTATTGATGCAGACTTATCCGCAGTAGCTGTAGAAGGAGGTAAAGCTATATCGCGAGGTGTCGAGCTAGCAGTAGATGAAATTAACGCTGCTGGCGGTATCCTTGGTCGAAAAATCAGAATAATAGCTAAAGACCACCGCGGAAACCCCTCTCGTGGCGTATTCAACATTGAGCAGTTTGCCAAGATGCCGAACGTGCTTGCGGTGGTCGGTGGTGTTCATACGCCCGTTGTGCTCGCTGAAATTGATATTATACACACTGAAAACATGTTGATGTTAGTGCCATGGGCCGCAGGCACCGCCATAGTAGATAACGGGTATGAACCTAATAATGTGTTTCGTGTATCCGTTCGCGACGCCGAAGCAGCCTCCGTACTTATTGATCACGCAAAACAAAAAGGCCTATCAAACGTAGCGCTTGTGCTAGAACGCACCGCATGGGGCCGTTCTAACCTTGAGTCACTTAATCAGGCGGCAAATGCAAGCGGCGTTACCATTACTTCAATCCATTGGATAAACTGGCAACAAAAAGACTTCTCTGAAGACATAGCTGCCATAAAAAGTGGTGATGCAGAGGGCATTATTTTAGTCACTAATGTACCGGAAGGTGTAGTTGTGGTCGATGAAATGGCGAAGCAGAATGTCGCCTCACTACCCGTAATATCGCACTGGGGCATTGCGTCAGGACAATTTATTTCAGCATTGGCTAACCCCACTGCCGGTTACGATATTTCTGTGCTCCAAACATTTCATTTCAGTCATCAGAAAAATCGCAAAGCTAAACAGCTTTTGGATGCTTACTATGGTAAATACGGCCTTATAGATATACACGCTATCGGCGGCGTGACTGGCTTGGCGCATGCCTATGATTTAATTCATTTACTTGCTGCGGCTGCCGATAAAGCTGGTAGTATAGAAACGGATAAGTTGCGACAAGGTCTTGAGTCGCTAGAGAATATCGAGGGCGCAGTAAAGAACTACGATGTTCCTTTCACTGCAAAAAGGCATGACGCGCTTTGGTCAAAGGACTATTTTATGACTAAGTACAATGAGAAAGGCCACTTGGTAACGGTAGGCCAAAAATAATGTTGAATGAGCCTACGAGGTTACGCTCGCTTCTCCTCTCTAGCATGATCCCGCGACTTGCACTGTTGATAACGGTGCTATCGATTACTTTATTTGGGCTCTCTTTCCACTTCATCATAAAACAAACCGATAACCTTCAACAGCAATCGGTAGATGGACTTGAACAAGACATTAACTACATCGTTAATGATACAACTCGCCAACTCGCTGACTTAGCGGCTAATGACATCATCATCAACGCGCTAGTAGATCTCGAGCAGCGAGATAATTACCTGCCCATGTTCTTCCGGTCTCTGAATTTAACACAGGCTGAGAGCGTGGAGTTTGCACTTTTTGATTTTGCCGGTAAAAGGATTATCGATAAAAATTGGAAGGCGGCACTGCCAGAATCATTAAGCAATGCTTGGCGACAGCAAACGTTAGGTTCATCCGACACCTTTTCCTCGGTATCAAAGTACGGCGTGTTAATTAGTGTGCCTGTTTTACTACAGGGCGTGGCTGAAGGCGCACTGGTGATGTACGTAGATAGTTTACAGTCTCTTTTAGCACCCTACCCGCGCTTAACCAACCAGCTTGTTACCGATAAAGAGGGTAACGTCTTGTTCAGCAGTGAACCAAGGTTAATTGCTCCTGGAACCAATTTCACTGACTTCAAAGCCGAAGGTTATGCCACTAAACAAGCGAGTTGGACAAACCTTAATCTTTACAGCGTGAAACCCACTATTACGGCTTACAGAGAGGTCGCATGGACGGGTATAGTTTTAGTTACCATGATTGCCGGCTTTGTATTCATTATTCTGCATATGGTGACCATGACGGGCGCGTTAGCGGAAAGGACACTTTCGCAACTCTACCAAGGAATTAAGAACACCCTTAATAGCGAAGATAAGAAACCTCTTGTAGAAGGAAAACAGGTTGAGGCTAAAGAGCTCGCCGATATTCGCGATGCGTTTGATAAGTTGATATGGGACCTCAGCGAAGTATCTTTGTCTAACGAACAGTTTTCTAACGTTTTAGAATCAATGGGCGACATGTTAGTCGTCGTCGATCACAATAACGACATTTTGCTTTCTAATAAACGTTTTGACGATTTTTGCGATAATCAGTATGGCGATAAAAAAAGCATCCTAAAATCGATTACCCATAAACTGGCCTCGGTGCAAAATAACGAGCTTAGACATTTTTCAGTCAAAGAAGGAAAAGACCTATATATTCAATGGACCAAAACCTCTCTTTCTGATGCTAAAGGTAACATACGAGGTGATATCTTTGTGGGCAGTGACGAAACAGAGCAACGTTCCCTTGAAAGTCACGTCAAAGTGCTCACTCATGCCATGGATGAAGCTACAGTTTCCATTATTATTTCTGATATTAAACGAATTGGGCAGCCTGTTATTTATGTCAATAATGCCTTTGAAGCATTAACAGGATTTACTCGCGATGAAATCATCGGAAAGAATTGTCGAGTTTTACAAAGTGATGAAACTGACTCAGAGGCCATTAATGACATCCGCAATGCCATTGCTACTCGTGAGCCTATTGAAACTACTCTCATTAATGCTAAAAAAGACGGCACGCCTTTCTTCAACCGTTTAAATCTGACTCCCGTCAAAATAAACGGAGAAGTCACCCATTATATTGGGTTTCAACAAGACGTGACACAACAGCGACAAACCGAAAAGTACCTTGAAGAAGCACGGGAAAAAGCGGAAGAATCTGCGCGCCTCAAATCGAGCTTTTTAGCAAGTATGAGTCATGAAATTAGAACCCCCATTCACGGCATATCCGGTGTTCTTCAATTGCTAGCGCGTTCAGAATTAAGTGAAGAGCAAAAGCACTACCTGTCTCTTGCAAAATTTAGTATTCAAGGCTTGCTACATATCGTAAACGATATTCTGGATTTCTCTAAAATTGAAGCTGGCCAATTACAAATAGAGAACAATCCCTTCGATATCCTTGAATCACTTGAAAACCTGCAAAGCCAATACGCTATTTTGTGTCAGGAGAAAGGGCTTGCGCTGCACTTTCACTTCGACCTTCAAGGTTTTCACGTGGTCCAAGGCGATGACGTGCGCTTTCGACAAATACTCTCTAACCTGCTGGGTAATGCTGTTAAGTTCACCGATACCGGACACATTGAGGTAACAACAAGTATCAAACAAAGTGCTGATGATAGCCTTCGCCTTTTATGCAGCGTAAAAGACACAGGCATTGGTATTGCTCAAGATAAACAGAGCACAATCTTTGATGTTTTTACGCAAGAAGATTTGTCTACTACTAGGAAATTCGGCGGAACTGGCCTTGGCCTTTCTATCAGCAAACAGCTTTGTGAGCTCATGGGCGGAGAAATAAGGCTCGATAGCGTTAAGGGGCATGGCAGCACCTTCTCGTTTACAGTGAAACTTGAAAAAGCTGACGAAGACCTGCTTGAGCCATCTTACTCTCCATCAACCGCAAAACGAATAAAGGGCAAGAAGCACAAAGTACTCATCGTTGAAGATAATGATATAAACCAAGTTATCGTAAAGCAGCATCTGGTCAATCACACAACGCTGAGCGCCAAATCAGGATTTGAAGCGCTAGAGGCCCTCTCTAAAATGAAGGTAACGTTTGATGTTATCTTAATGGATTGTCAAATGCCTGAAATGGATGGTTTTGAAGCGACCAAGCGTATTCGAGGTGGAGAAGCGGGCGAACGATACACAGATATCCCTATCATCGCGCTAACCGCCAACGCGATGAAAGGCGATAAAGAACGTTGCGTAAGCGCCGGAATGGATGACTACTTGAGTAAACCTTTTGACGCAGAAGACCTGATTGAAAAAGTCGAATATTGGGCAAGCGCACCTGATTCAAGTCAAAAAACTCAAGATAGGGGCGTAACATAGCATTATGATTTTGAAGGCGGTTCTAGTTGCATTGGCGTTATACCTTGTTGCTTTCAGCACAGCCAGTGAAGACGCTGTGCTGAAATATAATTTGGGTACTTCAGGTAGTTCCGTCCCTTATGAAAACGCAGTAGACGCTGCAAGAAAAGGCATATTGGTTGAAATCTTACCGCTAATTATGGAACGCGCTGGCATTAAAACTGAATAAAGTGATGTTGTCGACTAAACGCGCTATGGTGGCGTTTAATACTGGTAAACTAGATTTCGATTTCTTTAGCCCGGGATGGTTGCCTGAAGGAGAGCCACAAGGCGACTTTACGTTATCTCATTCTATACTCACCGTCACAGAGTACTTTATTACTTTGCCAGAAAAGCAGAACCCGTATGCGGATATTGAACGTATTTATGGCAACCCTGTTGGCACGATATCAGGCTATGTCTATTTCAATGACAAACGCTTCGACCGCCTCGATTTCCAGTCTGAAAGCACATTAATGCAAGCCTTAGGCAAAAAGCGTATAGATGTAATCATTATGGAAGAAGCGGCGGCACGCTATTGGTCGGCAAAACACAAAGTTAAGATTGCGTTGGGCCCAATACATACCCAAGGTTCGTTAGCGTTGAGAGTTCATAACCGTCATAAAGACAAACTAAGCCGCATTAATAACGCATTAGACTATTTACAGGAAACAGGCCAAATACAAGCCATACTCGATAAATACGCCGACTTTTCAATATAGCGGCCTTTAGTTTGCAAGTTTACTACTGAGGCTGAAGCGCTGCGGAAACTTGATTGTTTGTATGACGAGGCACAGGCACACCAATGCCATTCCCAGCCACCCAAGCGCAGAGAAGGTTTCGCCAATAAGAAGAATCGCAAATAACGTTGCAACAACAGGTTCAATGAGCGTAATTAATGTAGCTTGACTGACTTCGATGAAACGCAACCCGAAGCCAAACAGTACATAACCAAAAAACATGGGCACTACCGCCATATAAAGCGCGACAGTAGTATTGATAGGTGTAGCAAACAAGCGCTCACCAGTGAAATACAGGGAGGGCAATAACAGTAAAGCGGCACAGCCAAAAAGACTCGCCATAGCAGATTTAGAGTGCCCTCCAGCATTAATGAGTTGCTTGGCTGCCCACGAGTACCCGGCATAAGTCACTCCCGCTACCAGCCCCAGTACTATCCCCGCATGTTGTTTGTATTCTGTCTCTGGTAGCATCACCACACTTGACGATTTTCCTGTGCTTAGCAAAACAATTCCCACCGCGCCTAAAACGAAGCTGACCACCCAATTAAAAGACACCTTTTTTTTGCCGAATAGGTATTCGAAAACAGCGGCAAAGAGAGGGGCACTGGCAATAGAAACAACCGTGCCAATTGCCACGCCAGAGAGTCGCATTGAGGCGTAAAACGCCAGAGGATATACGGCCACACATAGGCTTCCATATATAACAATGGGTAAATTTGCCAAGAACACTTGGCGATCTTTTAAAAGCAACCTTCGAGACATCAGGCATAAAAGAACACCGGCGACGCCCATTGCAAAAGCACCTATAGCAAACGGATTTATTTCAGGCGCATACTGGGCAGCAGTGCCTGTTGTTCCCCATAAAAAACTCGCTATCACTATCGCGATAACACCTTTGAAACTACTTTGAGATCCCATCGATACTCGCCCACTCAGTTAAAATTTAGTCATAAGCAATCATACATTTTGTCGCAGTTTTTTGGATTAGCCATGCAGACGGTTTTATTGACCGTTTAGACGCATTTTCCTTTGTGGAATTACATGCGTGTACACGAAACAGTTACTACACAAATCGCTTGTCCTTTGATTTAAGCGCCGCGTACAACCCAATTAAGCACAGCATATTGATAAGACTTATCGCTATAAACACACCCAAAATGGATTCTGGAAACACGCTCAGCGTGCTGCCATCATCGCTGTATAAACCCAACTGATTCATCGCCCCTTGGGGCACTAATTCCATACCGTTGTCAGACGTAGGCGGGTTGGCTCCACCACCACTATTACTTAGTACAGGCTGCCATTGCATGACAGAGGCGGGCAAATCGATTTCTTTGTTGGCCCAGTTCCCCTGCTCACGGGCGGCGTTATCTTGCAGATGGGCAAAGCCTTCTGTCCCCCAACGGCCAAGGGTGAAACAGCTCAGCACTATCTTTAGGCTATTATCTAGCGGCGCAATAACGCCAGCCAGCATGATTTGGGGCATTAATGCGATAGGAACAAATGTCATCACTTTTTCCGTATTGCTGAATACTGCAGACAAAAAAAGCCCGAACAAGGTTGCCGAAACCGACAATAAAAACATGAATAAAATGGTGTCGGGTATATCCCAAAATTGAACCTGACTATCAGCACCTTGATAGTTAACGTTAATAATGGATACAAAAATAATAACTTGCACGAAAGCAACTACAGAAAGCACGGTTAATTTTGATGCTATATAGTTGATAATACTTAGGTTGTACATTCGTTCTCGTTCATAAATGGGCAACTCAGACACAATTTCTTTGGCGGCATTGCTTACCCCGAACCACACAGCTGATATCGCCATCATAAACATCACGCTCACTTGCAAATGACCGAAAATAAAAACGAGCAGGCCGGCAATGATAATGGGCTGAGCAAGGAGAAGTGCCAAGTTCCAACCATCATTAATCTTGATATTGAAGTAACGGGCTGAGAGCCAAAAATACTGTTTGATAAGCGACGTATTTTCTTTTAGTTCTAGCGCTTGTTGTTCTACTTCAGCCGCTTCAGTGGGATACTTCTTTAACCAATAGTCGTTCCAATCTTTCCCTTGGCTTGGGCTCTTCATCATGGAATATATTTCGATAATATTGTCTTTCGAGAAGTGTGTAAGTAACCCCTCTTTCTCTCCAAAATAGGTTTGATAGCCTCCCTTAGACAGAAAAATAACCTGATCCACATAATCCAGATCTGAAGGCTTATGAGTAACCATAATAACGGTTTGGCCTTTGTGCACGAGTTGGCGAATACAGGATAAAAAGTCTTCTATTGTTTCTGGGTCAAGGGGTGAAGTTGGCTCATCCAGAAACAATATTTTGGGGTCGTTTAGCAACTCAACGGCAATTGAAATTCGTTTGCGCTGCCCACCTGACAGTTCATTTATTTTGTTTTTTCTAATGCTTGTGGAATCTAGATTTAGGTTAGTTAACACCTGATCAATCTTTGCACTAATTTCTTTTTTGCTAACATCGTCAGACATTCTCAATTTAGCCGCATAGTACAAGGTCTTTTCTACACTTAAGTCACCATGCACAATGTCGTCTTGTGGTACATAACCGA
>CEWF01013639.1_pt1 | contig 10135 bp, 6 predicted proteins | sample 531331 | NCBI WGS metagenome assembly CEWF01 (sample SAMEA2622676, study PRJEB7988) | marine metagenome | biome: marine biome (ENVO:00000447); feature: mesopelagic zone (ENVO:00000213); material: "saline water (ENVO:00002010), including plankton (ENVO:xxxxxxxx)" | depth 600 m | reverse complement strand
TCAAAGCATGCGGTTTCCAGCGCCAGCAAGGCGTTGAGGTCGCTCAACGCCGCTTCGCGAATAGCGTGATTCACACCGCTTGGCTCGAGGTAATGGACGCATTCATACTGGCAACCTGGTAGAGCGGCGGCGCCGCAAATATGGGCGGATCATACTGCGCAATATTTACTGACGACAATCCGCAGTGATCACTTGTTTAGGGTAATAGTTGGCCGCAAAATGCGCGCCATTGAGCGGCCTGTTGCCCGCTCGCTCAGGGATGCCCGTTGGGCCAGGAGAGTTGCCGCATGTCCCGTTTTTTTGTGGTGGTTGATGATGTTCGCGACTGGGCGCCGTATTACCCCAGCAAGGATGTGATCAGCTTTGATGACTATCTGGCCTTGCCCGCTCAACGCGAGCGAGTGAGGGTGATTAACCTCTGTCGCTCTTACCGCTATTTGGGCAGCGGTTACTACTGCTCACTCCTGGCAGAGGCACGCGGACACAATGTGTTGCCGTCGGTGAAAACCCTCAGCGACCTCGGCCGCAAATCCCTGTCAGCGATTCAGTGGGAGGGGGTCGATCCGGTGCTGAGGGAGCTGCCCGCCGGTGAAGAGGGACAGCAGCACAAGCTGCGCTGTTGGTTTGGCGACACCTTGGATGATGCCTACCGCGATGTCGGTCGCTCGGTGTTCACGCATTTTCCCTGCCCGCTGCTTGAAATCACTCTGGAGTTTCGGCGTCGCTGGCGGCTGGAGAAGGTGCAGGCGGTTTCGCTGCGCGCCTTGAAATCCGCTGACGAGCAGGAGGCCTTTGCGACCACCTTTGAGCGCTTCAGTCGCAAAATGTGGCGCAAGCCGCCAGCGCGAAAAACCTTCCGCTACGACCTGGCGATTCTGGCTGATCCGGAAGAGGGGATGCCGCCCAGCGACAAGACGGCGCTGCGCAAGTTTATTCGAGCGGCAGAGCGACACGGCATTTCGGCTGAGCTGATTGGCAAGCGGGATTATCCCCGACTGGCTGAATATGACGCGCTGTTTATTCGCGAGACCACATCGGTCAATCACCATACTTACCGCTTTGCCAAGCGTGCGGAAGCGGAGGGACTGGTGGTCATCGACGACTCCCAGTCCATTCTGCATTGCACCAATAAAATCTACTTGGCTGACCTGTTGCGCAGCCATCGTCTGCCAGTGCCCGCGACGGAGTTCTTGCGGCGTGATCGCGACGGCGAGCTGGAGCGTCTGGTGACAACCTTGGGCTTGCCCATGGTGTTGAAAGTGCCGGATGGAGCGTTTTCCAAGGGGGTGGTTAAGGTCGATACGATGGACGAATTGCGAGAGGAGAGCGCTCGTCTGCTGGACAAGTCGGCGCTGTTACTGGCGCAAGAGTTCATGTACACCGACTACGACTGGCGTATTGGTGTGCTCGATGGCAAGCCACTGTATGCCTGTCGTTACTATATGGTGCGCAAGCATTGGCAAATTTACCGCCACGGCAAGCGCAGCCAGTCAGGCGGCTTTGATGTGGTGCCCCTGGACGAGGTGCCGAAGGCCGTGCTGGATACGGCGGTGAGCGCCTGTGCACTGATTGGAAAAAGTTTTTACGGGGTTGATCTCAAGCAGAAGGGTGACCGGGTTGTAGTGATCGAAGTCAACGACAACCCCAGTGTGGATTCAGGCGTTGAGGACAAGCTGCTGGGGGATGCTTTGTACGATGCGTTGATGAAGGTGTTTTTGCAACGCATGGAAATGCGCGGTCGCAGAACATAAAAAAACGGGCCGTCTGGCCCGTTTTCCGTATTGCTTAGCGGCGGTTTTAGTAGCCGCAGAGGCTGGCGTAGCGGTCGCGATGGAAGCCGCTGTTACCCAGCAGATGACTGGCCATGCGCGAGCGTTTCAGGAAGAAACCGATTTCCAGTTCATCCGTCACGCCAATGCCGCCGTGCATCTGTACCGCCTCGCTGGTGACCAGCTCAAATACGTCGTTCAGACGAGCCTTGGCCAGACTGGCGAGCTGGGGCATGTCCGGGCGCTTGTCGTCGATGGCTGACAGGGCGTCAAGCACCACCGATTTAGCCAGCTCCAGCTCGATGTACATCAGTGATGCACGGTGTTGCAGGGCCTGGAAGGAGCCGATTTTGACGCCAAACTGCGAGCGCTCTTTCAGGTATTCCACGGTGCGCTGGAAGCACTCTTGAGCGCCACCCAGCATTTCAGCGGCCAGGCAGATACGGCCGCGGTCCAGTGCCGGTTCCAGCACAGGCCAGGCTTTGCCCAGTTCACCGATAAGCGCGTCGCTGCTGACCTCCACATCGAAATCGATGGCGGCGGCACCGCGACTGTCGGCCATGCGGCGGCGGTGTCGTGAAACCCCCTGGGCGTTACCGTCCACCAGAAACAGGCTCAGACCTTCCGCTTCGCCGGCCTTGCCGCTGCTGCGGGCCAGCACAATCAATTTGTCGGCACTGTAGCCGTCTGTGACAAGGCTCTTGCTGCCGCTGAGGCGATAGCCTGAGGCGGTCGCTTCGGCGCGCAGAACGGTGTCGAGCGGCGCATGGTGATTACCTTCTTCCATGGCCAGCGCCAGTGTCAGCTCACCGCTGGCGATTTTCGGCAACAGCGCCGCCTTCTGCTCGTCGCTGGCGCCGAGCATCAAGATGGATGCGCCCAGTACCACGGTGCTCATCAGGGGCGAGGCCGCCAGTACACGGCCGCTCTCTTCAATGACGGCGCCAAGGCCCATAAAGCCGAAATCGAGGCCGTCGTATTCTTCGGGCAGGACGATGCTTGCCCAGCCGAGTTCACACATCTGCTGCCAGTGTTCGCGGCTGTAGCCCATTTCATCGTCGCTGTCGCGCAGCTTGCGCAGGGCTTCGACGGGCATGTTCGCGCTCAGGAAATCCTTGGCGGTATCCTTGAGCAGGCGTTGTTCTTCATTCAGTACCAGTGCCATTTCCGGTCTCCCTTTCTTACTGCTGAGGCAGGCCAAGGACACGCTTGGCAATGATGTTCAATTGGACTTCCGAGGTGCCGCCGGCAATCGACAGGGCTTTGGAGAACAGCCAGCCGCGGGTGGTGAGATCTTCGTCTTCGTTGAAGCCATCACCGCCCCAGCCGAGGGCTTTATGCCCCAGCAGGGCAACCAGCAGCTCGTCTTTACGCTTGGTTTCTTCGGTACCGACGTACTTCATGATCAGCGGTACATTGCTGTCGGCCTGACCGCTCATGCGCTCTTCAAACGTACGGAAGTGGGTAAGCCCCAGGGCGCGGAAGGCCATCTCGTGACGGACCAGTTGGTCGCGCAATCCGGCGTCTTTGAGCTTGCCGTCGTCACCCAGACCGACGTACTCCAGTGCGGCTTGTACCGGCCCGAAGCTGGGAGCAGGGGTGTCGCCGCCCACTTCTGACATCAGTTTGCGTTCGTGCTTGAGCAGGGCCTTGGCCACTGACCAGCCCTGGTTCAGCTCGCTGACGAGGTTCTTCTTCGGCACTTTCACATTGTCGAAGAAGGTCTGACAAAACTCTGACTCGCCACTGATCAGCTCGATGGGCGTGGTGGTTACACCGGGATCGTCCATGTCGATCAGCAGGAAACTGATTCCTTCCTGCTTTTTCGCGTCGGGGTCAGTGCGCACCAGACAGAAGATCCAGTCAGATTTATCGGCGTTAGTTGTCCAGATTTTGGAGCCATTGACCAGGAAGTGGTCGCCCTTGTCCTCGGCCCGGGTTTGCAGGCTGGCAAGATCGGAGCCCGCACCGGGTTCCGAGTAACCCTGGCACCAGCGCACGTCGCCGCGAACAATTTTGGGGATATGCTCGCGCTTCTGTTCTTCGTTGCCAAACTCCAACAATGCGGGGCCAAGCATCCAGATACCCAGGTCGTAGAGCGGCGTGCGGCAGCCCAGCGCTTTCATTTCTTCGCGCAGGATTTTGGTTTGACGCTCGTCAAGACCGCCACCACCGTATTCGGTCGGCCAGTCAGGCACCGTCCAGCCCTTGTCGGCCATGCGCTCGAGCCACAGTCTGGCATCGTCGCTGGGGAAGGATTTATTGCGTCCGGCCCAAACCTGCTCGTCGCGGGTAATCGGCTTACGCTGTGATTCGGGGCAGTTGTCCTCCAGCCATTGGCGGACTTCGAGGCGGAATTGGTCCAGATCGGCCACGTCGCTCTCCTGTAGTTTCTAGTGTGGTGGGGCGCTGGGCGCCGCTATAACAGGTGTTTTTTTCTGCGGGCCAGCTTATCTCAGCCGTGTCGCAAGGCAAGGGCCAAACACGTCACCGGGACTAACATATTCGGTCACTTTCCCCCCCCCCGGCACCCTGCGCCTCCTACAAACGGGTGTTTCCCCGCGCAGCGAGCACTGCTATTTCTGTCAACCTTGTACACGACAACAATAAAACAGGAACACCATGAAACGATTCGAGAATAAAAATGTATTGGTCACCGGCGCTGGCTCGGGGATTGGGCGTGCAGCGGCGCAGCGGATTGCAGCAGAAGGCGGTCGGGTGCTGTGTGCCGACATCAATGCCAAGGGGATTGACGCACTGGTTGCCGAGATTGCCGAGGCCGGTGGTAGTGCCGAAGCCATGGTGTTTGATCTCTCCCGCGAGGGGGACGCAGAGCGCAGTGTGGCCAAGGTGCGGGAGTGGGGGCAGTTGGATGCTGTGGTCAATATGGCCGGCATCTTGCGCTTTGCCAATGCCCACGAAACCCCGCTGGATGTGTGGCAGCAGATCATCAACGTCAATCTCACAGGCACGTTCATGCTGTGCAAGGCCGCGCTGCCTGCGCTGATTGAAAGTAAAGGGGCACTGATTAATGCGGCGTCGACCGCGTCGCTCAAAGGCCTGCCCTGGGGTGTGGCCTACGGTGCAAGCAAAGGCGGTGTGCTGGCGCTGACTCGCAGTATTGCCGTGGAATATGCCAAGCGCGGGGTGCGGGCAAACTGTGTGTGTCCCGGCGATATTCAAACGGGCATGGTGGATGGCCTGGCCTTTCCCGACGATGCCGACTTCAGCCTGCTGAGCCGTATCACCTCGCTGTCTGGCGCCAAGGGGCCCGACGTTGTGGCCGGGGTCATCGCCATGCTGGCGTCGGATGACGGTACGCATATCAATGGCGAAGAAATTCGTGTCGACGGCGGGATGCTCGCCTAGACGGTGCTTGTGCCACGCTGCCCTGCTGAGTACGCTTGCCTGTAACGAAAAGTACAGGGGAGAGGGCGCCGATGGGCCAATATCTGCTAGCCATCGATCAGGGAACCACCAGTTCCCGCGCGATTGTTTTCGATCGACACGGACGTCACTGCGGTGTCGGACAGCAGGAGTTTACGCAGCACTATCCGAAGGACGGTTGGGTAGAGCACGACCCCGAGGAAATCTGGCAGACGACGCTGGAAAGTTGCCGGGCGGCGATTGCCGATGCGGGGCTGCAAGCGTCAGAAATTGCCGGCATCGGTATTACCAATCAGCGTGAGACCACGCTGGTTTGGGATCGCAGCAGTGGCGAGGCGATCTATCCCGCGATTGTCTGGCAGGACCGCCGCACGGCGGACTGGATAGCTCGATTGAAGTCTCAGGGGCTGGAGAAAATGGCCAGCCGTCGCAGTGGCCTGCTGCTGGATCCGTATTTCTCCGCCAGCAAACTGGCCTGGATTCTCGACAATGTGCCGGGTGCACGCCGCCGGGCGGAAGCCGGGGAGCTGGCGTTCGGCACGGTCGACAGTTTTTTGTTGTGGCGCCTGACCGGCGGCAAAGTACATGCCACCGACGCGAGCAATGCCGCGCGTACCTTGCTGTTTAATATCCACGAACAGCGCTGGGACGAAGAGTTGCTCGAAATGTTCGATATTCCCGCCAGTCTGCTGCCAGACGTGAAAGATTGCGCTGACGATTTCGGCCACAGCGACGAGGCGCTGCTGGGCGTGCGTCTGCCGATCTGCTCGATGATTGGCGACCAGCAAGCGGCGACGGTCGGGCAGGCCTGCTTTGAACCGGGTATGGTCAAGAGCACCTATGGCACCGGCTGTTTTGTGGTGTTGAACACCGGCAAGCGTGCACTGAAATCCAAACATCGGCTGCTGACAACCGTGGCTTACCGGCTTAATGGTGAAGTTTGCTATGCGCTGGAAGGCAGTATTTTTGTGGCGGGCGCGGCCGTGCAGTGGTTGCGCGATGGTTTGAAACTGATTGGTTCGGCCGCCGAAACCCAGGCGATGGCAGAGAGCGTGGACAGTGCCAATGGCGTGTTTATGGTGCCTGCCTTTACCGGGCTGGGGGCGCCATACTGGGACCCAGAGGCGCGCGGCGCGATTCTGGGGCTGACCCGCGACACCGGGATTGCCCACATTGCGCGAGCGACGCTGGAGTCGGTGTGCTACCAAACCCGAGATCTGCTGGAAGCGATGGCCGGCGACGGCGCAAATATTCAGAACCTGCGTGTCGACGGAGGCATGTCGGTGAATGACTGGTTGATGCAGCGTCTGTCCGACACCTTAGGCTGCCACTGCCAGCGCCCCCAGGTTACCGAGACGACCGCGCTGGGAGCGGCGTATCTGGCAGGCTTACAGTTGGGGTTGTTTGACTCCTTGGAAGACATTGCAGCGCTGTGGCAGGAGGAGTGCAGCTTCTCGCCCAAGATGGGGGATATCGACCGCGAGCGACGCTATCACGGTTGGAAGCGGGCGGTAGCGCGGGTGCGCAGTGACGCCTGATACGCTGCGCTAGTCAGGCAGGGTAGTCCGGAGATTCAAGGCGTTTATCGGCACCGGGCGGCTGATGTAGTAGCCTTGAATGTAATCGACATCCAGTGCCCGCAGCACTTCCAGAGCCTGACGGCTGTCGACGCCCTCCGCGATAACACGTTTTCCAAGACCGTGGCTCATCTCGACGATCGAGCGAACGAGCACCCGGTCATTCTCCCGCTCGTGGACGAACTGCACAAACGCCTTGTCGATTTTGATGTAGTCCACGGGCAGTTCCCGAACATACTCAAACGAGGTGAAGCCGATACCGAAGTCGTCCAGTGCAATACTGGCGCCGAGTGTCTGCAACTGTTTGAGCAGGCGGCGGGCATTGTCGATATCCTGCAGGGCGTCGGTTTCCACCAACTCAAAAATCAAGGCTCTGGGATCCGCGCCCGTGCGATTTACAATCTCGGCGATGCGCTGGGCGAAATCAGGCTGATCGAGAGTGGGGGCCGTAATATTGATACTCAGCCGGGTATTGACGCCTGCCCGTTGCCATACCACCTGTTGACGCATGGCTTTTTCGATAACCAGATAATCCAGTCGCGGCATTAAACCCGATTCATTGGCGATATCCAGAAAGCTCGCCGGTGGAATAAAGTTGCCATCGTTGTCGAGCATCCTGATCAGGCACTCGCAGTGGGTCATTTTGCCACTGCTGAGGTCTACAATCGGTTGGAAAAACAAAACAATACGGTTATTACTGAAAGCGCGAAGCAACTGCTGTTTAAGAAGATATTTTTCTTCACGACGTTTTTTGCCATCGTCGTCTTCAGCGAGATAAACATGGCCTTTGGCCTTTGGCCTTGGCTTTCATAAGGTTCATTACCGACGTACTGTCGGAAAGCAAGTCGTCGATGCTGCCGCTCTCACGCCGGTAGCGTTCGACAATGACAGTGATTGAGACGGTTTCCCGCTGTCCGTTGATGTCGATGCTCAGTGCTGTAAGCCCCTCCAACTGCTTGGCATCGAGTTTCGCACCCGATGACGAGGCGCGCAGGGCGCAAAATTCGCCTGAGCCTGTTCTTGCCAGCAAGCTGCTGCTGCCGAAATGTTGAGCCATGTGCTGAGCATAGCCGCGCAGGAGTTTGTCGCCATTTTCAAAGCCGAAGCGATCATTAAACTCAGAAAAATTATCGATATCTGCCATGATCAAATCGATGTCATGGACCTTGTCGAGGCTTTGGATATGCAGGTCCGCCTGCTCGGTAAAGGTAGCGCGATTCAGCAGGCCGGTGACGCGGTCATGCTCGCCGAGCCACCGCAAGCTCTCTTCTGCTCTCCGTGTTTCGGTAATGTCGACCCCGAGCGACAGCAGCAGACTTTCGTCATCAATTTCGACGCGACTGTGTGTCCACAGAAAATGTCGCAGTTCGCCGCTGTAGCTGAGGAACGGGAATTCGTTCTGCAGCTTGGTGGTATTTTGCTGGATAAGGTCTTCAAGCGTTTGGCTGAGGGTGATACCCCGTTCCGGGTCGCGTATCCATAAGTTGATATTTGCGCCAGCCGGTATCGCATTGTCCAGACCGCACAGTGCTCGCCCCTGACCATTGAGGGTGCGAATTCTGCCATCAGCTTCGTGCAAAATGACGACGATGGGCGCATTGTCCAGCAGCAGTTCGTTAAAGCGTTTGGCCTCGGTTAGCGCATGGACCTTATCTTGCAGTTCTTCGCGGTGACTTTGCACATCCAGACTGAGCTTCTCCAATGCATCGTTAACCGCGGCAGTGGTATTGATCAAATCGTCGATTTCATCGCGGAAGCCCGCTCGTCGTCTAACCCGTTGCAGGCTGCGCCTGGCCAGAGCGAACTGCTCATTGGGAAGCTGCGGCAGTATTCGCGTTACGGCGGCGAGGCGGTCGAGAGGAGGCTTGAGAACGAAATACACGACCAGTGAAACGAGCACCAGAGTGATCAACGATGTGATGACCGCCTGGCGGAGGTGTTCGGTAACTTCGCCGGGAATATGACTTTCGTCGACCAGAACACCAAATAGTAAGCTCGGTGACAGCGTATCCACATTGTCGACGGCCAGGCTGAAATAGCCAACGGGGGTTTCGCCGATAAAGGTTTCCCCGGGTGTCAGCAAGCTTGGCTTGGTGTTCAGCGCGGATTTGAGTATGCGGATGCTTGCATCCGGGTGGCTGGCCATCAGCACGTGGCTGCCCAAGTCACTTTCCCTGGAAGGGTGAAGGAGTAGAAGCTCAGCGTTTGTCAGATTGAAAAAATCCTGCAAGAGCAGGGTTGAGGAGCGATTGAGATTGATAATTAACTCTTCGCCCTCGTCGGTGATGACCGGCACATAGGCGCTATTGAAGCACTGCTCGTTACATATTAACGCGGCTTTTGGACGTTGCTCTGTCGAAATATCCCTGAGTGCGTTATCGATCTGTTCCGCGGTTGGCCGCAGTTGGCGACCTTCCTGCTGAATGCTGGCGATAATTGTTCGGTTGGGAGAGATGAACAACACTGAGTCAATGCCGGACGTTAACGAGGGCGAGGAGAATGTGCCACGTTGCAGCTCGGCTAAGGACGTCACCTGATATTGGGAGGAGGCTCGAAACAGCTCTTGGCTGCTGCGTTCGGTCAGGGCATAGAAGGTCTTTTGAAGCATCGCCAGATGTTCTTCAGAATGCTCGCGCATGTGGGTCATTGTTTGCTGATAACTCACATAGCTGCGTGCGAACACAATGATGCCGATAAACAGGAAGATCAGCGTGCACAGTTTCTGGAACAGTCCAAGCGCGCGCTTGTGCTCAGTCAGTGCGGCTTCAAGCTGAGGGTTGCTGTTGGGCATTAGAAGCGGTATCCGACCATGATCGCCAGCAGTTCTGTCCGCTCGCGACGGCCATCGGGGTTGTCGCCTGCCGGGATGCCGCTATTGCCGCGAATGCCGTGCAGGTCGACCGCCAGCGTCCAGTTGTGGTCGATCGACCATTTCGCCCCCATGACGAGTCGCTGGGTATCGCCGCTGTCCGAATCCTGGTGGGGAATGCTGTATTCGTAACGTCCCAACAGCGTCATGTTTGGGGACAGCCTGTACTGGGTCTGCAAATAGCTGCCCTCAATATCGATCTTCAGGTTGTTGAACGCGCCGCCATAGAAGCGAAGTTCGGTCGTAGAATATTCTGCGGTGAACGACCAGTCTTGAGTATTGTACTGGACTGAGGCCACATAGCCGCGGGCATCGAGATGGATATCCCGGCTTCCGGGAAGCATGGTGACCAAATCGACGCCGATATCGTAGCTCGACAGCGCGAAGCGCAGCCGACTGCCATCGATATTGTGAGCTAGCTGAACATAGACCGGGCGATCGGCGCGGCCTTTCAGGATGACGGATGTATTGTCGCCGAACAGGTTACTGACCAGGGTTTCAGAGAGGCTGTTGTTGCGCCCCATCGTCAGGGA
>CEWF01055880.1_pt1 | contig 10146 bp, 5 predicted proteins | sample 531331 | NCBI WGS metagenome assembly CEWF01 (sample SAMEA2622676, study PRJEB7988) | marine metagenome | biome: marine biome (ENVO:00000447); feature: mesopelagic zone (ENVO:00000213); material: "saline water (ENVO:00002010), including plankton (ENVO:xxxxxxxx)" | depth 600 m | reverse complement strand
AGAAAAGGCCAGCTTCGAGAGCTGGCCTAATAACTGTCAACCTATATCAGGACGACACAATTTTAAAATATTCAACTTTTTAGACGTTAAGTTTTAAACTACACGAGAATCAACCTTTGTTTAGAATTGAGCGATTACTTCTTCCACTGTAGTTCTACTGCTACTAAGCCTGCTGAATAAGTCCATTCAAAAATTGAAACCAGATGAAGATAGAGCTTATACATATCTGTGTTCCTATTCTGAAATGCTCGACTACTATCTGAAATCTCGCGTAATGCTAGGAAGATGCCCCCAACCAGCAAACTGCAAATTTATATTACTTAATGACGCGATACCATCAGCCCAATATATAGGCGCAGGCAACGATGAAGGTTGAAATGACAATTTAGATGAAAAACAAAGAGCGGTTAGTATTTCACCGATTTGTTCTAAACTATATCCAAGATCATTTATTTTTGGCCGAAACCTCGTGGTGGCGGTAAGCATATTTTTCTGAGATGCTTTTGCAGTAAATAGGAATGCTTCCGCACTATATTTCGGAATTGCAATAGTACCAGGATCAGGTTGAACCTTTCCGTCAATCATCACTGGATTATGTGTCTTAGTGTATTCAAGAAAAAGGGAGCGTCCTGAAGGGAGGATTTTTTTATAGTTATCGATAGTCTCATGATGAGGGCATCTGCCATCCCTTATAACTACAAACTTCAATCCCGGCTTGAATGAATCTGCTTGACCAACAATCCATGTGATTGCTTCCTGCAGAATCTCTTGATTCAATGTTTCGTCTAAATTTTTTACAGCTCTCCAGAAACACTTAAGGACACCATTACTATCAGTTAAGGATACAACTACACATTTCCCTTTGTATTGAGAGCCGTAACCTAAATCCAAACCAATAAACCAGTGATCCTGATAGTCGGGAATGCTCAATGCATTAACCTGAAAATGAAATCCGCCAGCTTTAGTCAGTAAATGCATCGCATTGCCGTGCCGAGTATATATTGGATTAACTTCCGGAGCTGCGCTGAACAATGAATAGGGTATTTTCGCTTCTTCCATCGACCGCATCCATTCGATTGCGGCCTGTGGAGGCCTTTCACCTTTCTTTGTATCTAGTGCGAAAAACCCCACCCTTGCGCCGTTTTCAGAATTAATCCAAGCCTCAAAGTCATCTTTTGTACTGATTCTTTTTTTAGAGATTGAGCAATGCCAATCATTAACCAATACCTGGCTAGTTTTGGAAGCTACTTCAGTAGATTTCTGTTTATTGTTTGTGAAAGCATCGATTAACACCATTTCAAAAGATATTGGATGCAGAGCGTGTTGTTTTCTAACTAAAGCTAAAATTGCACTTGCATATTGTTGTTCAGACAAATTATAGACATTCGTAGATTCTCTCGAAGCATCAATTGCTACATTCGGCGACACGCACTTCCAATCAATATCCTGCAAGGGTCTAAATAAGACTTCCAATTCATTTATTTTGATAATGAGCTTATCTAATAAAGCAAAGAGAGGTAATTGTCTCAATACAGCGGGAAATTCGTAATTCTTAAACAGTTCCTTCGCAGATTGATAAGCGGGGTGACTTTCTTTATCACAAAAATATAGTCTTGAAAAATTGAAACCTATAACGGGTCTTTCGTATTGTTTTGGCATTGAAACTTTGAAGATTTCAACCCCGTCTCGATACCCTACATCTGATCTAGCGGTTTTCTTCATTGCAACTCTGGAATCCCAGATTCGCAATCTGTTACCTATTCGCTCGTAGTCAAAACCAATAGCGTCCAACCGCTTTTCCAACATTTCTTTCCACATTCCAACATCTTCAGTGGCTTGCTCTGACAAGAATTCAAATAAGTAGATTGACGAATTCATTCGAAATCCTCTACCGGTTCTGCAGCCACAGCACTCCATACTTGTGCTAGCCCCATTAAGTAGCTGATTGCCCTATTTTTCAATTCTGATTCCGGCATGCGTCTGGAGTGAACTATCTGGTTACGATGTCCATTTAACATGAATAAAATTGCAGGAACATTTTTTTCCCTAGTATTTTCAACTAACCGATTGTCTTTAACGTAGTGGACATATTTTGAAAATGCAGATTCGGTTGGATCTCTATCCCCTGCTATTTCTGCTAATGCATGCAGTAAATGCTCATGCGTTCTCATGACAAACCGCTCAGGTTTACTCAAAGGGTTGTACTTTTGGAGATGTTTCTTTAAGGATTCATCTTGCCCTGAAGATTCAAATGCGATTTGGTTTAATACTGACTCTAATTGCTCATCTAAGTTTAAAACTTCCTTTGAATTCTCAACCTTTCCGTGCGAATTCAGATTGTCTTCAAGATTTTTAGCCAAGATCATACGCTCTACCGACGCAGTCGAATCCTCAAGGCTTTGCACTGTTTTTACGAGAAAATCAATTTTTCCCGCGACATCTGAAAAATTGGAATGAATATTAGATGTATTTTCAGAAAGTTCTTTCCACTCTCTTTCAAAGTCCTGGTCAGGCTCTTCATTTACATTAATTAGTTTCGCTTCAGGAACTGGTTTTCTTTTTGGCTTACGAATTTCAAAACTATCAGCATCTCTTTGAAATTCGTTCTTCAACGCCTCATAGCTTTGCAGTGTTTTTGGATACACCCAAGCAACTTGTGAAGCATCCCAACGTCTACCAGCGATACGACTAGCTCTTAACTTTTGACTTGCGTGAATTTCGACCAAAAAATGATCGTCATTCTCATATACACGAATTGGTTTTAGCCCAGCATTATTTTGAAACATAGATCACTCCTTAATCCTTCTTTTAACTACTGCGTATGTGACTGCTCAGGGTAATAGGGCGACGGCAATTTCGGGTAGGCACGATAAATATGCATAAAGACTCTATCAGTGATCTCAGCTATTTCTTCTTCTTCGTATTTCTCTACAGGAAGACCAGTTCGCTCATCATATAAAAAATCAAAAATTTGCTGTTTTACGGCATCACGAGTTGATTCTTTCTGTTGCCAATTTGCTATTTTTAAACGCTCTGCTTTTAGCTCCGTAAGCAAACTAGATGCAACCTTTTTTATCTTAACAATTTCATTTTTCTGCAAGTCAGGCTTACTAAGCAGATCAAATAAAACGAGTGACTCTTCGTCTAACCCTTCTCGAATGGCTCTCTTTTCCTCTTGGGAAAGCTCTTCGTTAAACTTTAAGAGAGCCTCAAAAGTCTTCTCTATTATAACTCTGTCTTTTTCTTGGTTGTATTCTTTAACAAGCTGCTCATAGTGCTGCCGATAATCCGTTCGTAATGGATTTTGCATCATTAGCCGGGCAAGCTTTTTCTCTACAGCATGCTTAAGGGATTGAACTGTTGTATTTTTACGCTCTGAACGTGCAAATTCTTGACGAAGACGTTCAAAGTCAATTTTACTGATGTCGTAGATTCGTTCACTATCAGGCTTTGATTCACTTACCTTATGCGTTGTATCTATTGTCGCGTCTACAATCCCATAAAGCTCTTTCATGATATCGGAGATGTCAGCTTTTTCTTTGTCTGACTGTAAGCTCTTGTAAAGAACATTTATGGCATCGCGTATGTCTCGGTAAGAATTCACACCAGGTACGTTGATACACGCTTTAAATTTATTGAATACCTCTCTGGCCATCACCTCAAAACGTTTTCGAGTTTCATCGTTTTGATTGATAACTTCCTTTGCTTGAGCAATTACCGCATTTTTAGCAAAACCAGTTTCAGTTACTATTAAATTCAAATCAAAATCGTATTTTCGCAAAAACTCAGCTACGTAATTTATGGATTCATTTAAACTTTCTAATAACTCTTCGTTAGGCTTGGCTGGTTCTTTCTCTCCTTCATCACCACCATGGCCTTCGTCACCAGCACCTGCAAAAGTAGCCAATGCCTTCCGTAAGTTTTTCAAGATCCCGCAATAATCTACAATAAGGCCATTATTTTTCCCTTCTGCCACACGGTTTGCCCTAGCAATGGCCTGCATCAGTGTGTGTGCTTTCAAAGGCTTGTCTAAATAGAGTGTTGAAAGTGTTGGTACATCAAAACCTGTTAACCACATAGCGCATACTACAGCTACTCTGAACGGATGCTCTTTAGCCTTAAAGGCTTCTTCCATATCCAATCTAGAACCATCATCGAGCTCAAATCCAGTTTTAAGTAGCTGCCTATGGGGTTTGATATCCAAATCCCATTTCTCGAACGTAGCAACTTCTCCTTGCTCTTCACTAACCACAACTGCCATCAACGTCTCTTTCATCCATGCCAATTGCCTTTCACGCCAGGCTAAATCTTGTTCATCACTCGCAGAACTGAGTTCCTTTTCTTTGGTTTTTATCTCTTCTTTCCAATAGAATTCGATAAGTTTATGCATACGTACACACGTGATCTTATCAATACACACAAACATTGCTTTTCCCGTTTCCCAGCCATTGGAATAATGACTAACAAAGTCACGGGCAACCTGATCCAACCGACTTGTTGCTGTTATGATGTGGTAATCGCGCTTTAACTCTCGCTCAAGTCTTTGCTGAACATCTATATCCTCTATTTCCAGTTCATCTAGTTTTTCGGCTATGCGCTCATTAATGCCTTTGGGATCCGCAACCGTGTGCTCATTCCCATCATCATCGGTAAAGACAAGTTCCTCGCCTCGGGCATCATAGTACAATGGCACCGTAGCGTTATCCTCAACAGCCCTCTGGAAATCATAGGTTGAGATGTAATCACCAAAAACCTTCTTAGTAATCTGATCATCTTTAAACAATGGCGTTCCAGTGAATCCGATGAAGCTGGCATTTGGTAGTGCATTTCGCATGTTTAAAGACAAGGTGCCATACTGTGTTCGGTGAGCTTCGTCGGTTATTACGATAATATCGTCACGCTCTGAGTAAGGTTTTTTAGGGTCGACTTTTTCATTGAATTTTTGAATGAGAGTAAACACAAAGGCTTTCTGCTGGCCGATCAGTGCTTTGAGATCTTTGCCACTATCCGCTCGACAAGGATCCTTATCGTTATCCACTAAACCACAACCTGCAAAGGTTTTATATATTTGAGTATCCAAATCTTCCCTGTCAGTCAGCACAACAAAACTGTAGTTTCCACCTAATTTACGATGAACCATTTGTGCAAAGAAGACAATTGAGTAGGACTTGCCAGATCCTTGTGTATGCCAGAAAACCCCTAGCTTTCCTAGACGTTCATTACGGTTTATCACTGCATCAATAGCGCGGCTTACACCAAGGTATTGGTGATTTCTAGCAACAATTTTTACTAGTTTTCCTGAACTCTCATCAAATAATGTAAAGTTCTCGAAAATATCCATCAAATTGCTTTTAGAACAGGTCCCTTTTAATAAAGTTTCCATATCCACTACACCTGATTCATTTTCTTTCAGTCGCTTCCAGTCATTGAAATGTTCAAACTTACTAGAAATTGAACCTAACTTGGCGTCGATTCCATTTCCTAGAATAATAAACGCATTATGATGAAATAGGTGAGGGACGGTATCTTTGTAGTCAGCAAGGTTTTGTTCATAAGCTGCACGAATATCTTTATGAACATTTTTAACTTCCATAAACACAAGGGGGATGCCATTCACAAACCCAACAAGATCCGCTCTGCGTCGATATATATCACCCTTTATCCAAAATTCACGAACTAACAAGAAATGGTTATTTTCGTAATCTTCAAAATCAAACAATCGGAGACGTTTTTTAACGCGATCCCCTTTTTCATTTTGAAAAGTCACCTCTACGCCATTTTTATGTAGCGCATACTTCTCTTTATTAACAGCCACTATATTTGTAGACGAAGACGCTTCACAAACAATACGAAGCGCTTCCTGGTAAGCAATATCAGGTAAACCCGGGTTCAGGGTAATTAGTTTCTCGCCTAAATATCGTGTCAGTACAGTTTCTTGTTCAGAAAGCCTTCCTAAGTCACCTTCTTTGCCAAGCTTTTCATGCATGCCATAAACTGTTTCGTCCCAATGCAATTCATTGAGCAAATAATCCGCAGTGACTTCCTGAACTAACGTTTCTTCTGTCATGGCCATGAAAAAATCCTTCTATTTGTTATTCTCGATTTTATAACGTACAGGGCGATTCAGTTTTTTCACAACCGCTTCATCTTCAGCTCGCTTCAACCACGCTGTAAGCTGTGACTTATGAAGCTGTGTTTGCTCGATCAAATCTTCTAGCTTAATTGGTTCTTGAGCCAGCCTATTAAGCTCTTCAATGAATAATTGATAAAAATCAATAGGGCCAGCTTTGAACTCTGAACTACCAGAAATCGTTTCGTTTGAAGAATTGCCTTGGTCTTCTGCTTCCTGCACTTTTTCGTCTGAAGTATGCTCAGCTTCGAGTTGAACTTGCTCAATTGGAGCCTTGATTTCAGTTTCATCTAGCAATCCTGGTTGCTCAGGCATAGAAAAGAGATCCGCCTGTTCTACTGAGGATTGCTCTACATGCCTACTTGCAATATTAAATAAATCTGAGACAGCAAAGTTAGTGGTATATTCCTCTAACCAACGGCCACCTTTACCAACCAAATCAGCATTTGCAGCATCTTTGTCGTTAGTTTGTTTTACCCAAAGTGGCACCCACGCTTTTTTTAAATTTTCTTCAGCCCCATTTAGTGTGCCACCTTTTTTGCCTGAGTGTATAACCAAAGAGCTATCAGCCAAACAATAGATATATTTGTTTCTTGCCATGGCATTGCCAGCACTAAATCCTGCTTCTGGGTAAAAGGGTGATACCAAAACAGCATGACCATCCATCAAACCTCTTCGCCATTTGCTGCTTGTAGCTGCTTTTAGAAGGCTATCCGCCATAACGCCTATAACAGTGCCGCCAGTTCGAATTGCGCCCAACATTGCAGTTTCATCAACACCACGAGCACCTCCTGATACAATAGCAATATTCTCAATGGCTGCTTTTGCACCTATTTCATCGGTGAATGCTAAGTCACTGTCGCTCGCATTGCGCGAACCGATAACGGCCAAGCCACCCGCATTTAATAAATCTTTATTACCGCAACCAAATAAGACTGGGGGAGAATCAGTTTTCAAACGTTGTTTAAGCCGTCTTGGGTATTCCGGATCAGAGCGTGTAACCACCCATAAACCTGCACGCTGCCATTTTTCCATTGCAAGAGCTAAGCTGTGGCCTCGATTCAACAGCTCAATTATGCGCTCTGTACTAATTCGAGAATCAAACCAACCTTGCAATAATGGTGCAGGGTCTTGCACCAACAAGTCCGCCGGGGTAATGGACTTTTCTTTAAGCCATAAAGCAAATCTACCCCACTCTGCATTTGTAAGGGGTTTAGCATTTTCGTTACTCGCTTTGGAAAAATAACAAGTAAGTAGTAATGTTGCTTGTGACGTTGGCGATAAATTCATGAGTCTTTCACCGAAGAGGAAGCAAGTGCCACGGGATACACTACACCGCTACCTGCTTGTTGTAATAATGCTGATATAACAGTCAGCGTCCAACCAGAATCTACTATGTCATCAACAAGTAACACTGGAGAAGTTGGGATATCTTGATTAACAGCAAATGCCCCATCCAAATTACGACATTGATGGAAGCTATTTTGCTGGCCCTTCTGCTGTTGATTATTTTGCACCTTACTGACGGCATCGACAAAAGGCAGGCCTAAACGAGCCGCTAGCCTACGAGCAAAATCTGGTACAAGTTCGGGATGGTTGCGCGAAGGCACACAGCAGACCCACTCAGGCGGAGGATTGGGCTGCCAGCGTTCTAGAATCATTTCAGCCATGGCACCAACAAGTTCGTCTGAAAATTTACCGTTGTGTTTATTATCTGCTACCGTGCGTCCCCAGCCTGCATCACCCCATCTCGAAAGTACTCGCCCAGGCTGTGAAGCCAATGCACCGAGTAAACGTGGAAATTGGTAAGTGGGAAAAGCACGAATGGTCTCTGCATTAGAAGGTGCGATTTGCTTTCTAGGCTGAATGACCATTTCTGCGTGCCTAAGGAAGGTTCCAGCACTATGCGTCAAAGTTGGATCAATATTCTGTTGAATTACCGGAGTTCCGATACAAGATGCGCACTTGCCGCAGGGCGTTGGATCAATATCGTCAAGCGCTCGGCGAAGGAAGGTCATCTTACAACCAGTATCTGCAAGGTATGCGCTAACTTCTTGCCACTCTTGAACTCTTTGTCCTGTTAAATGAGAAATTCTGGCATGATCCATTTGGTAGTGCTCCGCAGTTCTTCTCCACTGACTACCAATCTTTAAAACAGGAGCCGGGTTTTCCACGCTCAGCAGTTTCAGTACTTTTTCAATCTGTCCATGGCGCAAATTAGTTTGCTCTTCAATATTACGAAGCGAAAGTCCATCGCTCTGCTCTAGTACACTTAATATTTCGTCAACCTGTTGACCTGTAGGGAAGGCTGAATCTCTAAAGAATGCATGAATATCCTGATCTTCAACTCCCGACATAAGCACGCCTACCGCCTGTTCAATACCACGACCTGCACGCCCAACCTGTTGATAATAAGCAACAATAGAGCCCGGCGCTTGATAATGAATAACAAAGCTTAAATCTGGTTTGTCATAACCCATACCCAAAGCCGTCGTTGCAACAAGCACTTTCAAATCGTTATGTAAGAGTAATTCCTCAAGGTGTTGTCGGTACAAGTTACTATTTTCAAACCCTTCCGCTTCCACACTGCCGTAATAGGCTTTTGCATCCATACCATTCTCACATAGCCAATTAGCAACTTGCTCTGCGTCTCGCACCGTTAGGGTATAAACAATACCAGTGCCAGGTAAGGTAGGAATCACTTGTGCAAGCCATGCTAAACGAGATGCTTGATCGGGAAGTGTCATTGCTTGTAACGCTAAACTTTCTCGTATTAACGGGCCTCGGTGAATTTGAATATCACCAAGCTGCGTTTGTATATCTTCAACGACTCTATCATTTGCTGTAGCAGTAGTACCTAACACAGGGGTATTGTCCGGTAGCTGGCGTAAAATATTAACAATGCGCCTATAATCTGGGCGGAAATCGTGACCCCAATCCGATATACAGTGGGCTTCATCAATCACCATCAAGGCGATACGGTCAGCAATAGGCTGTAAGACAGTTTCAATGAAGTTATCGTTGGCTAATCGCTCTGGAGAAATCAGCAAGCAATCTATTTGATTATTAAGAATACGTTGAGTGACAGACCTCCACTCATCTGTATTAGTGGAGTTCATGGTTTCAGCAACGATACCTAAACGCGCAGCAGATTCAATTTGATTACGCATCAACGCTAGCAAAGGCGAAACGATAATGGTCGGCCCCATACCACGATCACGAAATATTTTAGTGCTAATAAAATAAACCGAGCTTTTACCCCAACCAGTTCGCTGGATGACTAAAAGTTTCTGACGATGATTAACGAGTGCATCAATGGCTTCCCATTGTCCATCACGAAATTCAGCCGTTGGATTTGCTAAAGCTGTTTGCAATAATTGTTGTGCGTGTAATCGGTTCATTATCATTCCTTGATTTAAATAGTTAATTCGCCGCTCATGAGTTTTGGTAGAAGCAGGTCGCGGGCTTGGGCTAGCTTGACATTCTGCGATTGAAGCATATTGATTTGTGCGTAAGTATTTTTTACTTGATCATCATACTGTTCGATTAGCTTGCGACTCGGGACAAGGACTAACGACTCTTCAAAGACCTTTGCAGTAACCGCTGGGTACGCAGCCCCGCCAGCCCTATTTGTAAGGTAACCTACATAATCATTAGTTGTTAATGACTGGTACAGGAAAAATGGTGAGACTTGTGTTGCAGAAATAACGGCAAAACCTGTTGACGCTATCAATCTATCATGTGGCTCCCATACCAAAACATGAGAGCGGCGATTAGGTCTTACGCATGACCATAAAATATCGCGATGCTTAACTATTCGCCTAGCTCTCCCAGGAGCTTCACTAAATTCATACCAAGTTGTATCTGAAATACTGTGAGTTGAGACACAGGAAATATCAATGTATTCGATCCTTTCATCAAAACCTTTTTTCAAGCTTATTTGATTGACTTCCGCAATAGCAGTCAGAGGCTTTTTCTCCCACCCCTCTGGTATACCATCGGTAATCTTTACTTGC
>CEWF01054533.1_pt1 | contig 10161 bp, 9 predicted proteins | sample 531331 | NCBI WGS metagenome assembly CEWF01 (sample SAMEA2622676, study PRJEB7988) | marine metagenome | biome: marine biome (ENVO:00000447); feature: mesopelagic zone (ENVO:00000213); material: "saline water (ENVO:00002010), including plankton (ENVO:xxxxxxxx)" | depth 600 m | reverse complement strand
CCCGCCAGCAGTTCGTCGACTACTACGCCGAGCAGGCCGGCATCGAGATCAACAGCTTCGATTTCTACTACACCTACGGCCTGTTCCGCCTGGCCGGCATCGTGCAGCAGATCTACTACCGCTTCTATCACGGCCAGACCCAGGACAAGCGCTTCGCCCAGTTCATCCACATGAACAAGCTGCTGGAACAGATGTGCCTGCAGGTCATCGGCAAATCCACTCTCTAACCCCGGGGTAACCACCATGTCCAAGACCCAACTGTTCGATCTCGACGGCAAGATCGCCTTCGTCTCCGGCGCCAGCCGTGGCATCGGCGAGGCCATCGCCAAGCTGCTGGCCCAGCAAGGTGCCCACGTGATCGTCTCCAGCCGCAAGATCGAAGGCTGCCAGGCCGTGGCCGACGCCATCGTCGCGGAAGGTGGCAAGGCCACCGCGATCGCCTGCCACATCGGCGAGATGGAGCAGATCGCCAGCGTCTTCGCGCAGATCAAGGAGCAGTTCGGTCGCCTCGACATCCTGGTCAACAATGCCGCCACCAATCCGCAGTTCTGCAATGTGCTGGATACCGACCTGGGTGCCTTCCAGAAGACCGTGGACGTGAACATCCGTGGCTACTACTTCATGTCCATCGAAGGCGGCAAGCTGATGAAGGAAAACGGGGGTGGCAGCATCATCAACGTCGCCTCGATCAACGGCGTCTCCCCAGGCGAGTTCCAGGGCATCTACTCGGTGACCAAGGCCGCGGTGATCAGCATGACCAAGGTGTTCGCCAAGGAGTGCGCGCAGTTCGGCATTCGCTGCAACGCGCTGCTGCCGGGCCTGACCGACACCAAGTTCGCCTCGGCGCTGACCAAGAACGACGCCATCCTCAAGCACGCCCTGCAGCGCATCCCGCTCAAGCGTGTGGCCGACCCGAGCGAGATGGCCGGCGCCGTGCTGTACCTGGCCAGCGAAGCCTCCAGCTACACCACCGGTGTGGCCCTCAACGTGGACGGTGGCTTCCTCTCCTGAGGCCCCGGCCAGAATGAAAAAGGCACCCGATGGGTGCCTTTTTCGTTTCAGGACGACCAGCCACACACACGGACCGGTTTCACTGACGCATCCCGCGACCACTGACCAGCAGGCGGATGCACAGCGTGTAGAGCGCTGCGGTGGCCAGCAGCATGAAGCCGATGGCCACGCCGATGCGGATGTCCGACACCCCGAGGATGCCGTAGCGGAAGGCGTTGACCATGTGCAGGATCGGGTTGCCCAGCGAGACCGCCTGCCAGAACGGCGGCAACAGGGTGATGGAATAGAACACCCCGCCCAGATAGGTCAGCGGCGTCAGCACGAAGGTCGGAATGATCGAGATGTCGTCGAAGTTGCGTGCGTACACTGCATTGACGAAGCCACCGAGGGAGAAGATGGTCGCCGTCAGCAGCACCACCAGCACGGTCACGCCGAGGTGATGCACCTGCAGGTGGGTGAAGAACAGCGACAGCATGGTGACGATCACGCCCACCGCCAGCCCGCGCAGCACGCCCCCGACGACGAAGCCGATGAGGATGGTGTGCGGCGATACCGGCGACACCAGCAGCTCCTCGACGTTGCGCTGGAACTTGCTGCCGAAGAAGCTCGACACCACGTTGCCGTAGCTGTTGGTGATCACCGACATCATGATCAGCCCCGGGACGATGTACTCCATGTAGGTGAAACCGCCCATGTCGCCGATCTGCCGGCCGATCAGGTTGCCGAAGATGACGAAGTACAGAACCATGGTGATCGCCGGCGGCAGCAGGGTCTGCGGCCAGATGCGCAGGAAGCGCCGCACCTCGCGGTGGACGATGGTACGCAGGGCCACCAGGTTGGCGGCGAATTCGCTGTTGAGGTACTGGGTATTCATTGCGCCACCTTGGCCAGGTTCTTTTCCACCAGGGAGACGAACAGCTCCTCCAGGCGATTGGTCTTGTTGCGCAGGCTGAGCACCTGCACCTGCTGCTGCGCCAGTTGCTGGAACAGGGCATTGAGGCCCTGGCTCTTCTCCACCTGCACCTCCAGGGTGTGGTGGTCGAGCAGGCGCGCCGGGTAGCCGACCAGGTCAGGCGCCTCGCGGTAGGAGTCCTGCAGGTCGAGCAGGAAGGTCTCGACGTGCAGCTTCTTCAGCAGGTCCTTCATGCTGCTCAGCTCGACGATGCGGCCGTGGTCGATGATGCCGATGTTGCGGCAGAGCTGCTCGGCCTCCTCCAGATAGTGGGTGGTGAGAATGATGGTGATGCCCTGCTTGTTCAGGTCGGTGAGGAAGCTCCACATCGAGCGACGCAACTCGATGTCCACCCCGGCGGTGGGCTCGTCGAGGATCAGCAGGCGCGGCTGATGCACCAGCGCGCGGGCGATCATCAGGCGCCGCTTCATGCCACCGGACAGCTCGCGCGAGGCGACATCACGCTTCTCCCACAAGCCGAGCTGGGTCAGGTACTGCTCGGCACGCTCCTTGGCGATGGAGCGCGGAATACCGTAGTAGCCGGCCTGGGTGACGACGATGTCGAACACCTTCTCGAACTGGTTGAAGTTGAATTCCTGCGGCACCACGCCCAGGCAGCGCTTGAGCGCATAGGGCTCGCGGTCGAGGTCGTGGCCGAACACATTGACCGTACCGCTGCTCTTGTTCACCAGCGTGGAGAGAATGCCGATGGTGGTGGACTTGCCGGCGCCGTTGGGTCCGAGCAAGGCGAAGAAGTCTCCCTCGGCGACGTCCAGATCGATGCCGTGCAGGGCCTGGAAGCCGTTTCCGTAGGTCTTGGTCAACTGGCGAATGGTCAGGGCGGAGCTCATGAAGATGGGGTTTCCCGCGCGAGTGAGGTCGTTGAAGGCAGCTCTGAAAACATGGGCGAAGCAGTCAGCACGATACCGACGGCGGCCCTGCGAGAACAGGCGAAAAGCGCTCGCAGCCGCGCTGCAGATCAGCCGGGCCAGCAAAGCGTTTTCAGAGATGCCTTGTTGATGAGGGCGAAGAGGCGTGATTGCAACCAGGTGTTTCCGCTCTTCGCAGGCATGCACCCTACCGACCCTGGCGTGCGGAGAAAAGGCCGTCGTGACGATCTTGACTATCGACTCAGTCGATAACACCCGCCTCGCGCTGCATGTCGCCGCTGGGTCGCTGCGCGCCCGGCTCGAACAGATGCGGGTAGCAGTGGCGCAGATGGCCGAAGAACAGCTGCTCGGGCAGGTCCTCGAACTGGCCGTGGTCCTGCAGGTATTCCATGTAGCGCTCGCCCTGCTCGTTGTAGGGGTGGAAGACGCTGTCACAGGTACCGTCGAACGCCAGCGGCGCCACCTTGAACACCCGGCACAGCGCCTCGTTGAACGCAGGCGTGGCCTTGACCCAGCGACCATCGAGGTACAGCTCGGTATAGCCATGCATGGCGAACACCTCGCTGCGCAACAGCTCCAGCAGACGCGGGGTGGACAGGTGATTGCGCACGTCGGCCAGGCCGATGCGCGCTGGAATGCCGCAGTGCCGGGCGCAGGCCGCGAGCAGGATGGCCTTCGGCACGCAATAGGACTCCCCCGCCAGCAGCGCATGGCTGGCCTTCAGCGTCTGTGCATCGAGGCTGAAGGCATAGGGGTTGTAGCGAATCTCGTCACGCACGGCGAGATAGAGTGCGACAACCTGACTGCGCGGTTCTCGTGACGCACCACGGTAACGTTCGGCGAACTCGATTACCCTCGGGTGGTCACTGTCAATGAAGCGGCCGGGACGTAGGTAGGTCTGCATGGGGGCTCCTGAAGTTCGTTTCAGTGTAAACCTGCCGATTGCGCCAACTTAACGACGATCCGGCCAAGCTCACCGCCCTTGCCGCCATTTGTGGCTATGCTCGGGGCGTCGCCCGCTCGAATCATGGAGGAATGCAAATGCTCGTCATCTGGTTGCTGGTCCTGCTACTCGGGGTCGTCTATCTGGCCCATAGCCGTACCGCCGCCCTGCCCGCGCTGGGCATCACCGCCGCCTACCTGCTGGCCATGGCCCTGTTCAGCCCGGTACCCGGCTGGCTGCAGCTGCTGCTGTGGATCGTCACCGGCGCGGTCGCCGCCTTCATCCTGCTCGGCGACCTCCGCCGGCAGCTGTTCACCAGCCCGCTGTTCGCCTGGTTCCAGCGCGTGCTGCCGCCCATGTCGAGCACCGAGCGCGACGCCATCGAAGCCGGCACTGTCTGGTGGGATGGCGAGCTGTTCAGCGGCAGGCCGGACTGGGACAAGCTGCTGGCCTACCCCAAGGCCACGCTGAGCGAGGAAGAGCAGGCCTTCATCGACGGCCCCACCGAGGAACTCTGCGGCATGATCAGCGACTGGCAGGTCGGCCAGCAGCTGGACCTGCCGGAGAAAGCCTGGCAGCACATCAGGCAGCACGGTTTCTTCGCCCTGATCATCCCCAAGGAGTACGGCGGCAAGGGCTTCTCCGCCTACGCCCACTCGCAGGTGGCGATGAAGCTGGCCACCCGCAGCGGTGACCTGGCGTCCACCGTGATGGTGCCCAACTCGCTCGGCCCCGCCGAGCTGCTGCTGCACTACGGCACCGACGCGCAGCGCCAGCACTACCTGCCGCGCCTGGCCAGCGGCGAGGACATCCCCTGCTTCGCCCTCACCGGCCCGCTGGCCGGCTCCGATGCCGGCGCGATGCCCGACACCGGGATCATCTGCAAGGGCCAGTGGAATGGCGAGGAAGTCGTCGGCCTGCGCCTGAACTGGGAGAAGCGCTACATCACCCTGGGCCCGGTCGCCACCCTGCTCGGCCTGGCGTTCAAGGCCTATGATCCCGAGCACCTGCTGGGCGATCAGGAAGACCTCGGCATCAGCCTGGCCCTGGTGCCCACCGACACCCCCGGCGTGGAAATCGGTCGCCGCCACCTGCCGCTGGGCGCCGCGTTCATGAACGGGCCCAACAGCGGCAAGGACGTGTTCATTCCGCTGGACTACCTGATCGGTGGCCAGGAGTACCTCGGCAAGGGCTGGATGATGCTGATGAACTGCCTGTCGGTCGGTCGTTCCATCTCGCTGCCGGCCGTCGGCACCGGCGCCGCCAAGTTCACCAGCCTGACCACCGGCCAGTACGCCCAGCTGCGCGAGCAGTTCAACGTGCCGCTGGCCGCCTTCGAAGGCATTCAGGAAGCCCTCGCGCGCATCGGCGGCAACGCCTGGCTGATGGACAGCGCGCGCATCCTCACCGCCAATGCCGTCGACCTGGGCGAGAAACCGTCGGTACTGTCGGCGATTCTCAAGTACCACCTCACCGAGCGCGGCCGTGAGTGCATCGGCCACGCCATGGACGTGCACGGCGGCAAGGGCATCATCATGGGCCCGAACAACTACCTGGCCCGCTCCTGGCAGGGCGCGCCGATCTTCATCACCGTCGAGGGCGCCAACATCCTCTCGCGCAACCTGATGATCTTCGGCCAGGGCGCCATCCGCTGCCATCCCTATGTGCTCAAGGAAATGGCCCTGGCAGACCGCGAGGACAAGGACCAGGCGCTGGCCGAATTCGACACGCTGCTGATGAGCCATATCGGCTTCGCCGTGGGCAACGCCGCCAGCAGCTTGCTCCTGGGCCTGACCCTCAACCGCCTGGGCCAGGTTCCCGGCGACGACATCAGCCAGCCCTACTACCGTGCGCTCAACCGCCTGGCGGCTGCGTTCGCCCTGTGTGCCGACAGCAGCATGATGCTGCTCGGCGGCGACCTGAAGCGCCGCGAGCGCCTCTCCGCACGCCTCGGCGATGTGCTCAGCCACCTGTATCTGGGCTCGGCGGCGCTCAAGCGCTATCACGACCTGGACTACCCGGAGGCCCTGCGGCCGCTGCTGCGCTGGGCCATGGAGGAAAACCTGTACCACGCCGAGCAGGCCCTCGATGAGTTGCTGGGCAACTTCCCCAACCGCCTGTTCGGCTGCCTGCTCAAGGTGCTGGTGTTCCCGCTGGGCCGCCGCCATCAGGGCCCGAGCGACGAACTGGATGCCGAAGTCGCCGCGATCATCGGCCGCCAGGCCGGCGACCCGGCCCTGGAGTCGGTACTGGAAGGCTGCTACCGCCCGCAGGCCGACCAGGATTCGGTCGGTGCCCTGCAGCATGCGCTGAACCTGGTGCACGCCAGCCACGATGCCCGCAAGCGCCTGCACCAGGCGCTCAAGGATGGCAGCCTGCAACCGGCACCCGGCCAGGACGCCATCGAGGCGGCGATTGCCGCCGGCATTCTCGACGGCGAGCAGGGCCAGCGCCTGCAGGATGCCGAAGCGGCGCGGCGCCGCGTGATCGACGTCGACGACTTCGCCAAGGAAGAGCTCAAGCTCGGTCGCGGCAAGGTGCGCTGACAGCAGCCGGCACCAGGCCGGCAATCACCCGGACGGGACAGCGGGCGCCAGGAACTCTATACTCCTGCGCCCGTTTTACCCTTCAGGAAATCGCATCATGGCCAGCCATCTCGAACACCACCTCGCCCTGCTCAACCACCTGCGCGGCATCCTCGTCGCCCTGGGCGAAGCCGAACAGGTGCTCGACGACAGCCACGCCCTGTTCCTCGAACGTTACGACGAACTGCTCGCCGAACTGCCGCGTGATCCGGTCTCCAGCCAGTACCTGGGCCAGGACCTGATCAGCCAGGTGTTCAACCGCTACCCGCAGATCGCCCATCTGGTGCCGCGCGACCTGCTGTGGTTCTTCGGCGGTGATTGCCTGCACTTCATGCCGGACGAGGAAATTGCCCTGTACCAGACGCTCGATGAACGCCGCTTCGCCGCCGAAGAGAACGGCGAGCCGTTCGACTGGCACCAGGAAAAGCAGCTGTTGACGCTGCCCACCGACGGCGCCCGGCACTGATCCGCACCTGAATGCACCACGAGTCGTCATGTCGCAGGTCGTGGCGATGACAGCGCGCAGGTTTCGTGCATAAATACCCCCACCAGTATTTATGAGGATCGATCATGCGCACCCTGCTGCTCGCCGCCCTGCTTACCAGCGACACCCTGTATGCCGCCACGCCCTGGCAGGAGGACGCGGCCAAGCAGATACCCGCGTTCGCCGAACAGCTGCTCGGCACCGTGCGCCAGGCCATCGCCGATGGCGGGCCGGGTGCAGCGGTCCAGGCCTGCCACGCACTGGCGCCGCAGATCGCCAGCGAACACAGCCGGCAGGCCTGGCAGATCGGCCGCACGTCACTGAAGGTACGCAACCCGGACAACGCCCCCGATGCCTGGGAGCGCCGCGTACTGCAAGATTTTGCCGCCGCAGCCGCCAGCGGCACGCCCGTCGCGCAGCTGCGCCATGCCGAGGAAGTCGACGGGCAGTACCGCTACATGCAGGCCATTGCCGTCGGCGAGCCGTGCCTGGCGTGCCACGGTGCGACGATCAGGACAGAGGTAGAGAATGCGATTGACCAGTACTATCCGCATGATCAGGCCCGCGGCTACCAGCTTGGCGAACTGCGCGGCGCCTTCACCCTGAGTCGCCCCATCGCACAGGACACGCCATGACCGAACCTACCGACCTGCACGCACGCATGCTCGAGCAGCAACAAGCGATGCTCAAACGCCTGGCCCGGGTCGAGGGCCAGATACGCGGCATCCAGGCGATGATCAGGCGCGGCGAGGATTGCGCCGCCATCGCCCAGCAGTTCTCGGCGGCGCGCAGTGCGCTGGACAAGTCCTATCGGCTGATGCTCACCTGCCTCATCGAAGAAGCCATGCTCGACCCGGAGCAGGACACCGAAGCGTCACTGCAGCGCGTACGCGAAATCTTCACCAAGTACACCTGACCCCCCTCTCCGGCGTGCGTTCGAGTCCGCCGGATCTGGCAAAGCCAAGTCATTCAACGACTTGCAGGACGGTTATGGCCGTCCTGAACAAGGCCACCCTCGCTTATTCCATATCAATCTATGCATAGAACCAAAACACAGTTAAGCTCTTTCTTAACTAAATACTCCCACGGGTATGAGAAGGAGCCTGGTCATGCAGCCCGATGTCGTCGAATTCTTCGATCCTGCCACCTACACCTACAGCTATGTGGTCATTGACCCAGCCTCGCAGCATTGCGCGATCATCGACTCGGTCCTGGACTACGATGCCGCCTCCGGGCGCACCTCGCACGCCAGCGCCGAGCGCATCGTCGCCTTCGTCAGGGCACGCGACCTGCACGTCGAGTGGCTGCTGGAAACCCACGTGCACGCCGACCACCTCTCCGCCGCGCCCTTCCTCAAGCGCGAACTGGGCGGCCAGTTGGCCATCGGTGAGAACATCAGGGTGGTGCAGAACACCTTCGGCAAGCTGTTCAACGCCGGCAGCGAGTTCGCCACCGACGGCAGCCAGTTCGACCGCCTGCTTCGCGATGGTGACGAGTTCCGCATCGGCGAGCTGCGTGGCCGGGCCCTGCACACCCCTGGCCATACCCCGGCCTGTATGACTTACCTGATCGGCGACGCCGGCTTCGTCGGCGACACGCTGTTCATGCCGGACTACGGCACCGCGCGCTGCGACTTCCCCGGCGGCGATGCCCATGTGCTGTTCCAGTCGATCCAGAAGCTCTTCGCCCTGCCCGACGACACCCGCCTGTTCATGTGCCACGACTACAAGGCACCGGGCCGCGACGATTTCCGCAACCAGACCACGGTCGCCGAGCAGCGCGCGCACAACGTGCACGTTCACCAGGGCATCGCCGAGGCCGATTTCGTCGCCATGCGGCGCGAGCGCGACGCCACCCTGGGCATGCCCAACCTGATCCTGCCCTCGGTACAGGTCAACATGCGCGCCGGTCAGTTGCCGCCGGCCGAAGGCAACGGCACCCGCTACCTGAAGATCCCTCTCGACGTGCTCTGAGGTCATCACCATGGAATCGCTCAAGCGCCTGACCCCGTTCATCGCCGTGGCAGCCCAGTTGCAGCCGGCGGACATCGGCATGCTCGCCGCTGCCGGTTTTCGCAGCGTCATCAACAATCGTCCCGACGGCGAAGAGCAGGGCCAGCCCGGCTCCGCCGAACTGGCGGCCGCCGCCCAGGCCAATGGCCTGGAGTACTACCACCTGCCCGTGGTTTCCGGACAGATCGGCGATGACGACGTCAGCGCCTTCAATGCCCTGCTGACACAGGCGCGCGGCCCGCTGCTGGCGTTCTGCCGAAGCGGCACTCGCTCGACCAGCCTGTGGGCGCTGAGCGAGGCCCACCACCTCGACCCGCAGGTGCTGCTCAGCACCGCAGGCGAGCACGGTTACGACCTCAGTGGGCTGGCGCCACGCCTGCAGCAGCGCTGGCAACAGGCGCCGCTGCCCCAGGCGCAGTCCGCCAGTACGCCCACCCAGCGCTACGACGTGGTCGTGGTCGGAGGCGGCGCGGCGGGCTGTGCGGTGACTGCCAGCCTGTTCAAGCGCAACCCCGAGCTGCGCATCGCGGTGATCGAACCGCGTGAGCAGCACTACTACCAGCCGGGCTGGACCCTGGTCGGTGCCGGCGTGTTCGACCGTGCCCGCACCGAGCGCCCGATGGCGCGCTGCATTCCCCATGGCGCGCACTGGATCCACGCGGCGGTGGCCGGTTTCGAGCCGGAGCAGCAACGGGTGGTGCTGGAAGACGGCAACCGGATCAGCTATCGCGCCCTGGTCGTGTGCCCCGGCCTCAGCCTGCACTGGGATGGCATCGAAGGTCTCAGGGAGACGCTGGGCAAGAACGGCGTGACCTCCAACTACCAGTTCGAACTGGCGCCCTATACCTGGCAACAGGTACAGAACCTGCGCGAGGGCCGCGCCCTGTTCACCCAGCCGGCCATGCCGATCAAATGCGCGGGAGCGCCGCAGAAGGCCATGTACCTGTCGTGCGACTGGTGGCTCAAACAGGCGGTGCTGGCGCAGATCGACGTCGAGTTCTGCTCGGCAGGCGCGGTGCTGTTCGGCGTCGCGGCCTTCGTTCCGCCGCTGATGCAGTACGTCGAGCGCTATGGCGCACAGCTCAACTTCAATACCGATCTGATTGCCGTCGATGGCCCCGCCAGACGGGCCTGGTTCCGGCAGACCGATGCCAATGGCGAAAGCCGGACGATCGAAAAGACCTTCGACTTCCTGCATGCCGTCCCACCCCAGCGCGCCCCCGAGTTCATCCGCCAGAGCCCGCTGGCGGGTGCCGATGGCTGGCTCGAGGCCGATCACGAAAC
>CEWF01019107.1_pt1 | contig 10177 bp, 22 predicted proteins | sample 531331 | NCBI WGS metagenome assembly CEWF01 (sample SAMEA2622676, study PRJEB7988) | marine metagenome | biome: marine biome (ENVO:00000447); feature: mesopelagic zone (ENVO:00000213); material: "saline water (ENVO:00002010), including plankton (ENVO:xxxxxxxx)" | depth 600 m | reverse complement strand
GTACAGTTATTGCATGAATCATTTGGATTAAACCCAGAAGATACTACTGCTATTATGCATTCTATAATTGCATTAGTAATAGGTCAAGGAATTGCAGATAGTGCAAAGAAGTAACAACAGATATAGATTAAAACCACACGAGATAGCCGCTATTCAAAGGATGCGTGAAAAAGAAGTACGCAATGTTTTAGTAATAGGCGACTTGCACGAACCATTTTGTTTAGATGGCTATCTTGAATGGTGCTTAGAACAATATGAATCTTATGGCTGTAATGAAGTAGTATTTATTGGCGACATTATAGATAATCATTACAGCTCTTTTCATGAAATTGATATTGAAGCAGAATATACAGGAAAACAAGAATTAGAAGTAGCTATTAAAAAGATAGCACGTTGGTATAAAGCGTTTCCTGAAGCAAGTGTTATATTAGGTAATCACGATAGAATGATTATGAGAAAAGCACAAACATCATTAATTCCTAGTAAATGGATTAAATCATACAAAGAAGTATTAGAAGTACCTAATTGGAATTTTGTAGATAGATTAGAAATAGATGATGTACAATATATTCATGGTGAAGCAGGAACGAGCAGGAGTAAGTGTCGTGCAGATATGCAAAATACAGTACAAGGACACCTACATACACAATGCTACATAGAACATTATGTAGGGCAAAACTTTAGAATTTGGGGAATGCAGGTAGGCTGTGGGATAGATCACGATAGTTATGCTATGGCTTATGCTAAACGTGGTAAGAAGCCTGCTATTGCTTGTGGTGTTGTTTTAGGTGGGAAAACACCAATTAACCTTTTGATGCCTTTATAATGAAAGAAAAGCACCAATTACCTATTATTATTATATATATGCTAATCATAGTATTAGTTATAATCCTATCCTTATAAACCCTTATTAACATACTCTTTGTTAATAACTTTTTTAATTATTTTGTTAATTATTTTGTTAATTATTCTTATGTTTGCACCATAATTAATAACCATAACCAAGAGGGGTGGGCTAAATGCCAAATGACTAAACACCCCTCTATAAAACAAAAGAAAATGGAAAAACAATTTAAAGTAATTAACAGAGAATCAAGAAAGCAACAGATTATGAATGCTAAAGAAGTTGCTAGATTCTTTAAGCTAAACACCATAAGAGATTATGCTGTTAGCACAGTAAAACCAACTCAAGAAAAATTCTTAGAAAATTTATTAATAAGCTGTATGTCTTTATTAATAATAGTATTAACAACTAAACTTTTTATACAATGGATATAGTTTGTGAAGATCATGTAACAAAGTCTATCTACTGGAAAGATGAAAAAGCTAAATGTATAAATAGTGGTAAAACATTTTTTGACCTTAGTAAATGCAATAGAACTTATAGAATGATAGGTACAGTAGAACAAATTGATAAGATGTGTTGTGATATGATAGACAGGGGTGTACAATGGCAAGATTATTATAAAGCACCATTAAAAGAAAAATACTTAGATTTGTACAAGAAAAATAATAGTGAAGTAGTAATTTTAAATTTAATAGAATGGAAAGAGAAATATTAAAAAGAATGAATAACATAAACACATTTCAATGTTGTGATGGTGAAGTGTATTTAAGAGGTACTGATGAGCAAGGAAAAGACTTTATGGTATGTTGGGATGCTTATGACTTTTTAAATTGGATAGATTCAGATACAGTTAAATATATTAAAGAACAAGTAATTAAACACATAAAAGAAAAATGAAAGAACACATGCCACAAAACAGTATAAATACTAAATATGGTGAAGAACTTGCTAATGAAAAAATGAACTTTTATAAAACAGATAATGCTAGATTAAAACAGTATAATCTAAAATTAAAAATGCAAGTAATAGAATTAAGACAAAAATTAATAAACATAGAAAAAATATTAAATAAGAAAATATGAAAACAGAAAAACTTAAAGAAAAGTATATAAGATATGAATTAACAAAAGATGATGTGTTTAAGCATCAACACTACATCATCATCACAAGGTCTGGCATTGAGAAGATTCAAGCTATTGAAAACATAACTATCTACTATGACATAATAAAAAGTGAACCTAATTTTGCAAGTGTAAAAGCTATTGCAAGAAAAGAAGGTAAAATGGTAGAAACATTTGGATCAGCTTTAAAAGGAAACAGCTTTAAAGATGGCAATACAAACACTTGGTATGTATTAGAAATGGCTGAAAAAAGAGCTTTATCAAGAGCAGTTCTTAAAATGACAGGCTTCTACGAGTTAGGAGTATTTGGTGAAGATGAATCAGAAGATTTTAAAAACAACTAAAACACAATAGACAGGTTTATTATCATTATAATATTAACTGAGCGGTTATACTTTGTAAAGATGATGCCCTGTCTATTTAATTATTAACTAAAAACAAAAAAAAATGACAATTTCAGGAACATTAATTAAAAAACTAGAAGTACAAAGAGGAATAAGTAAAACAGGTAATGAATGGAAAAAACAATCTATTATAATTGAGCAAGAAGATCAATATAAAACAAAGGTATGTATTGATGTTATGGGGGATAAAATAGAAAGAGTAGAAAAGATGGAGGTTGGCAATCATTATGATATATCTGTTAATATAGGATCAAGAGAATATAATGGCAAATGGTACACTAATATAAGTGGATGGTTCTTTGCTAATGAAAAGACTTCATCAAAAATATCTAAAGCTGATGATGTTTATAATGATGATGAAGATAATAATGATTTACCTTTTTAATTATGAAAGCAGAAGATAAATTTTTAAATATATGTAGACTAACAACAGATACACTTAATATTTGTTCAGATCATATATTTAGCAATTCAAGAATGAAAGAGGTTGTTATACCTAGAGCAGTAGCATGTATGGTAGCTAGACTTGGTGAAAACACAAAGCATAGTGTAATTGCTAAAGTATTTAATAAAAATAGGGCTTCTATATATTATTATGAAAAGCAACATCCAAATAACTTTTTATACTGGTCAGAATATAGAAGGTCTTTTAAGAAAGTTTTAAATGCTTATAATAAAATAGAAGGAGCAAAAAAAACTTTTGATAGTAAAAAAGAAATGCTTAAATATTTTAAATTACATAATATTGAAGATAGTAGTACCCTAGATTTACTTATAGTTATTAAATCAGGTGAAATTGAAGCTAAGGTAAAAACTTCTTATTTTAATTTTTCTGATATTATGAAAAAAATTACATTTGCATTACAGCACTACAAATATGATTTTAAAATAATATGATAGAAAAGCCTAATTACTATGCTATAATACCTGCAAGTGTAAGGTACTCTAATTTAAAACCTAATGCAAAACTATTATATGGTGAAATTACAGCATTAAGTGGCAAATTAGGGTACTGCTATGCAACTAACAATTACTTTGCAGAACTGTATGGAGTGAGTAAAAATACAGTAAGTAGATGGATAGGTGATTTAAGCAGCTTAGGATTTATTAATATTGAAGTAGAACGCAATGATAAAAAGCAAGTGATAAAAAGAAGGATAGGTATAGTACAAAAAGATGATAGGGGTATATACAAAAAGAGCAAAGAGAATAATACAAGTATTAATAATACAAGTAATATAAATATAACTAAGGAAAAATTTATTTCTGAGGTTATGACTTTTGATTATCCAAAAGATATGCTAGAAGATTTTATTAATTATTGGTGTGAAGGAAAAAAGAAAATGAGATACCAAAAACAAAGCACTTTTGAAATAAAATTAAGACTTTTACGTTGGGCTAAGAATCAAAAAAAATGGAATAAACCTCAGCAAAAAATGTCTAAACTAGATGCACAAATAAGTGAATGGCAAAAAGCAAAAGAATTACTATGAAAGATTTAGAATATAATGAAAACATTATAGAAGATTTAGGGATTACTGAAATGCAAGTATTAAATATTATATCAGTATGGTACACAAATGGAATGATGCCTGATATAATACAAAATGAAGATGGTTTTGAATTAGATGAATTAGTTGATAATTTATTTTTTGATAAATTTGAAGAAGAAGAAACAATTAGAAACATAAAGTTATGAAACATTTAAAAGATTACAACGTACAAGAACTTTCAGAAAAAGTTTTAGATTTACTTGCAAAGACTTCTGTAGAAATAGGACATAAAGTTGATGCACAAACTTTAGCAAGTCTAAGCAAGATATTTGCACAAGACTTAATTACAGAAAGAAGATTCAGAAATTTATACTTTAAGCAAATAGAAGAAGCCTTTTACATAGGTGTAAGATTTGGTAAAGATGAACCATTTATGAATATAAGAACTTTCTATAAGTGGGTGTATAGTCATAAAAAAACTATTGACAATGCTTACTATGAAGTACACACATTAGGTAATGATCCAAAACAAGTACCATATTATGAACCTACAAAACTATTAACATGAATGTATTAGAATTATTTGCAGGTAGTAGAAGTTTTAGTAAAGTAGCAGAAGAATTAGGACATAAAACTTTTACAAGTGATATAAAAAAATTTGATAAAATAGATTATGTAACAAATATATTAGAATTTGATTATACAAAAGTACCTTTTAAACCTGATGTAATTTGGGCTTCACCACCTTGCACATATTTTAGTGTAGCAAGTATTGGAAAACATTGGAATAAAGACCATACACCAAAAACATTAGAAGCAATAGTTGGCTGTCAAATTGTTAGAAAAACATTAGAGATAATAGATTTTTTACAACCTGATTATTTTTTTATAGAAAATCCAAGAGGCAAATTAAGGAAGTTAAGTTTTATGCAAAAATTACCTAGAGCAACAGTAACATATTGTCAATATGGAGATACAAGAATGAAACCAACAGATATATGGACTAATCATCTATCAAGCAATGATTTGTTTGGTGACAACAAATTACAAGGTTGGTTACCTAGACCTATATGTAAAAATGGTGATACTTGTCATGTATCAGCACCAAGAGGTTCACAAACAGGAACACAAGGTTTAAAAGGTAACTATGAAAGAAGTAAAGTACCTTATGAATTATGCAAAGAAATATTATTATCATTATGAACCTACAAAACTATTAAACTAATGGAAACACTAATTGCAATACCAATTATATTATCTTTATTGTTTATGATAATATATCAAAACAACAAAAACTATGAAAACTAAAGAAGAAATAGAGAAACTATTAACAATAGATGAACGTTTAAGAGATTCAGATTGTAAATTAATAGCTAGATTTTGGGCAAATGAATTAGCAGCTAAGAATATAGATATACACAACATATCTGCTTACGAATTTTTATCTATGTATGCTACTAACCAATTACATAATACAGAAGGTATTTCAAGAATGAGAAGAAAAGTACAAGAAGAAAACAAACATTTAAGAGGTCAGTTCTACAAAGGTAGACAAACAACTAAGCAGGATGAATGGAAAGCTAAATTAGGATATGCCTAAAAAAACAATAAGCAAACTTAAAAAAGAACTAGACAAATGGTTTAGTTTGTTTATTAGATTGCGTGAAGCTACTGATGAAGGTATTTGTCAATGCTTTACCTGTGGAAAAATTGATCATTACAAGAAAATGCAATGTGGACACTTTCAAAGCAGAAGGCATTTAGCAACAAGATGGCACGAATGGAATTGCCAAAATCAATGCCAAAAATGTAATATTTGGTCACAGGGCGAACAATGGAAGTTCGGTATTAGTCTTAACGCTAAATATGGTGAAGGTACATCAAATGAATTAGGATTTTTAGCACAACAAAATGGAAAGAAATTAGCTTGGGAATTAGAAGAAGATATACTTTATTACAAAACGATTGTTAAAAACTTAAAAAAAGAAAAAGGATTGGAGTAATTTTTTTTCTATATTTGAAATATGCAAAAACCTATATATGCAAATAAGCAGCATGAAGTATTATTAGACAATTATATAAAGCTGATTAAAGAATTTGTAAGGGATGTTTCAAATGAAACAAGATGGAGCAATTATCAAGAAATATTTAACGTAATAATAGAATACCATAATACTTATGGAAATCACAGAACTAAAAACAACTGGCATGACTGGTTAATGATATTACCTATTAATCTTTCAGTAATGACAAATGGATATTTAGCAGGTATAGAAACTAAACGTAACGCTGCTATAGTAAAGTCTTATAAAGTTATATTAAATGATATGCTGCATGATTTGGTAGATGGATTAGAAAAACTACAACCAATTAATGAATAAGATTTATCATATAATATCTAAGCTATCAGCTAAATTTAAAGAAATGGCTTATGGATTAACAAATGATGAAGAAGCAATTAATGATAGCGTACAAGAATTAATGCTATATTTTTTAACGATCAATCCAAAGGTATTAATGGATATATATGAAAAGGATGGTGAAGAAGGATTAATAAGATATGGTGCAGTTGCTTTAAGAAGGTCATTAACAAGCCCACGTAGTGCATACTATTATAAGTACAGAAAGTATTACAATAATATTTCTAGTCATTATACAACAACAGTAACGCAAGAAAACCCTCATAAAAGCATTTACAATATACCAGAAACAATAGACGTTAACTATGACTTTGAAAAGCTAGATAAAATAGATGCTGAACTAGAAAAATTATATTGGTACGATTCTAAAGTTTTTCAGCTTTATTATTACGAAGGTAACACATTAGATTCACTCGCTAAGAAAACAGGAATAAGTAGAAACAGTTTGTTTTCTACAATAGATAAGGTGCGTGAAATATTAAAAAAAGAATTAAATGAAAATAACTAATGAAGATAATATGGAACTAATGGCAAGGTATAAGGACAATTACTTTGACCTTGCTATTGTTGACCCTCCTTACGGTATAGGAATAAGCAGTAACCCAGTAAGGCAACAGCACGAAAAAAAACAATGGGATAACAATATCCCAAATAAAGAATACTTTAGCGAACTTTTTAGGGTAAGTAAAAACCAAATAATTTGGGGAGGTAATTACTTTGATTTACCACCGACACAAGGTTTTTTCATTTGGGATAAAAAACAACCGCACGACTTTAGTTTAGCTATGTGTGAATATGCTTGGAGTAGTTTACAAAAACCCGCTAAAATGTGGTCTTTGAGTGTACTTAAAGAAAAAGGGAAGATACACCCAACACAAAAACCCGTTGAATTATATGAATGGCTTTTGTTGAACAACGCAAAAGAAGGGGATAAGATACTTGATACACATTTAGGTAGTGGGAGTATTGCAATAGCCTGTCATAACTTAGGATATGATTTAACAGCGTGTGAGTTAGACAAAGACTATTACGAATTAGCAATGAAAAGAATAAATCAGCATAAAGCTCAATTAAGATTAATATGAATAAATTTTTTACAAGTCAAGAAGTATATCAAGATAGACTTGCAATTTGCAGGGAATGTATTTATTATTTTAAACCTACTGGTACATGCAAACGCTGCGGCTGTTTTATGAAAATTAAGGCAAGACTAGCACCTATGGAGTGTCCAGAAAAGATGTGGCAAAAGACAACAGAAATAGATACACCTGATGATCTACCACAAGAAATAATAGATGAAATACTTTTAATATGGAATGACATCAAAACAGGCAGGGCAAAAAATGTAAAAGTAAAAAAGAAGATGATAGAAATATACAATACTATACACATGACTAATTACAGCACAGGTACTAATTGTGGTTCTTGTCTTAGCACTATGTTTAGCACTATGAGAAAACTATACGAAAAATACAAATAATATGATAGACGAAATACCTGAATACTATAAAGGAAAGAACGGATATATGGCCAAAGATGTTATATATAATTTTGATTTAAACTACAATATCGGTACGGCTATTACCTACTTAATACGTTGTAAAAAAAAGCATGATGACAATGGCATACAAGATATTAGAAAAGCTATAAACCATCTGCACTTTGAATTAGATGAAATAATAAAAAATCAACCTAAAAACGAAACAAGAACAGGCGGCTTGTATCCAAATGGAAAGCTATGATAAAATTTGTGTGCAATAAATGTAATGATACTTTAGAACTTACTAAAGCCACTATAAAAAATATAGATGGTAAGTGGCGTACAGAACAGGCGTACTGTAAAAAGTGTGATGAATGGATGCAAGAATACGATAAGGAATTTAAAGGCTTTCCTAGTCTTATAAGAACAGAACCTACATTAACAAAAAAAGGTGATAAGCTATGGGCTTCTGCAAAAGAAAAACTAATAGGTGAACGAGGTGTAAATGAATCTTTTGATTAATGAAGTTTGTAATAAAGTGTGATAAAGATAAGCAAAGTCTGATAAACTATCTAAAAGAATTACAAAGTGATTATATAGTAGATGTAAAGAAACAAAGAAACAATAGATCAAATATGCAGAATAGTTATTACTGGGCTTGTATAGTACAACCATTAGCACAAGAGATAGGGTACTTTCCTGATGAAATGCATGATATACTAAAAGTAAAATTTGCAAGTGAATGGCAAAGTATAGAAGTAAATGATAAACAAGTAGGGCTGCAAGTAGTCAATAGTTCAGCTAGAATGAACACAAAAGACTTTGAAATATATGCAGATCAAATAAGAATATGGGCATTAAGTGAATTAGGTATTAGATTAATGCTACCAAATGAATACGAATAATTTCTATTATATAGTATGGAATACGAACAAAAGCGAACACAAATCAGTAAAGAAACAATGCTAGAAGCCCTTGAAAAGTCTTTAGGCATAGTTACAGAAGCGTGTGATAAAACAGGTCTTAGTAGAACGCAACACTACAAGTGGTATAAAGAAGATGAAGCGTATCGTAATTCAGTTGATAGCATAGATAGTAAATTTATAGACTTTGCAGAATCTCATTTAAAGAAACAAATAGAAAAAGGTAGCACACAAGCTACTACATTCTTTTTAAGAACAAGAGGGCGTAAACGTGGGTATAGCGAAAAACAAGAAGTAGATATTACTTCAGGTAATGAACCAATAACTATAGAATTTAATATAGGTGCGAATAAAACCAACAATAACAGTTAAACAAGACGAAGCCTTTCAATACCTAAAAGATACTGAAACAAATGAAATACTTTTCGGTGGAGGTGCAGGAGGTGGCAAAAGTTGGTTTATATGTGCAGCAATAATATCTAGTTGTATTCAGTACAAAGGAATAAGAGTATTACTTGGCCGTGCTAAATTAGATACATTAAAGAAAACAACATTAAATACTTTTTTTGAAGTATGCAAACAATGGAACTTAACAACACCTGAACACTACATATACAATGCACAAACAAACATTATTAAATTTTTTAATGATTCTGAGGTTGTTCTTAAAGACTTGTTTCAGTATCCTTCTGATCGTAATTTCGATTCTTTGGGTTCTCTTGAGCTTACTATGGCAGCGATTGATGAGTGCAATCAGGTTACAGAAAAAGCGAAAAACATAGTAAGTAGTAGAATAAGATATAAGCTAGATGAATATAATCTTATACCTAAACTTATATTAACTTGCAATCCTTCAAAGAATTGGGTATATACAGAGTTCTACAAAAAACATCAAGAAGGTAAACTACCAAAATACAGAAAGTTTATACAAGCCTTAGTAGATGATAATCAGAATATATCAAGGCATTACAAAGAACAGCTTAATAAATTAGATGAACTAAGTAAACAAAGACTATTATTTGGTAATTGGGAATATGACCTTAGTAAAGATTCACTTATAGACTACAATGCAATATTAGGAATATTTGACAATAAAGGCATAGATGGTGATAAATATATATCTTGTGATGTAGCACGTTTTGGGGCTGATAGAACAGTTATTATGCTCTGGCAAGGGCTACACCTTAGATACATCAAAACTATGCTTAAAAGTGCTGTAAATGATGTTGTAGATGAAATAAAGAAATTACAACAAGAGAATGGTGTACCATTGAGAAATATAATTGTAGATTCAGATGGTGTAGGTGGTGGTGTTACTGATTACCTTAGATGTCAGCAATTTCAAAACAATGCAAGAGCTTTGAAAGGTGAAAACTTTCAGAACTTAAAAACACAATGCTATTATAAGTTAGCAGAACTTATTAACAATGGTCAAGTGGGTATAAACTGTAATAATGTAAATGCAAAGAATGACATTATAGAAGAACTT
>CEWF01028860.1_pt1 | contig 10257 bp, 6 predicted proteins | sample 531331 | NCBI WGS metagenome assembly CEWF01 (sample SAMEA2622676, study PRJEB7988) | marine metagenome | biome: marine biome (ENVO:00000447); feature: mesopelagic zone (ENVO:00000213); material: "saline water (ENVO:00002010), including plankton (ENVO:xxxxxxxx)" | depth 600 m | reverse complement strand
GTGATCTACCTGGTGCGCGGCACCGACGTGCGCCACCTCGGCCTGGCACGCATGGCCGAGGAAGTGGAAGGCTCGAAGGAGCGCTGAAGTGCTGCTTGTTGGCTCTGTACGAGCTGTAGGGCGCTACTTGCGTAGCGCCCTGTACACTTTCCTCAATAGATGTTCCGAAGCCAGATCGCGGAAGTCGCCATCAGCCATCAGACGAGTGAAGATTTCCTCGTTGCCTTCCATGCGGTCGATCACGAGCCCTTCGAATGCTTTGCGAAAGACATAGCCGAAGTCTTCCAGTGAGTTGGCGTTAACCGCCTTCTCCAAGTCCTCATCGGCGATGGCTTCGGCCTCGATCTGATCGAAGAACAGCTGATCCGCCTCTGTGAAGTTGGTGCCGAAGCGCTCGTTCAGAGCCTTGACCAGCTCCGATAGCGGCACCTCCTCACCGCCCGCCCGGCCGGTACCGACATCGCTCGGTCCCTTTAGCGCGGTGGCTTCGCCTTGCGTCAGGTCGATGCTGCCCTCGCTGATCTTCTGCAGCCGGTAGTACTCCAGGGTTACCTCGTCGTCCACCTGGTAGCCCGGCCCGCTGGCATCACGCGGCAGCTTGGCCAGCAGGAAGCGCAGGTAGGTGTACAGGCGTTCCAGTTCGGAATCCTGGTAGGGCATCACCTGGGAGAGGAAACCGTACAGGTTGCGGAAGTTGACCAGCAGCCCCTTGCATTCCAGCTGCTCTTCTTCGTCTAACTGCTTGAAGCGCTCCACCGCCAGATCCAGGATGCCGTTCATCTTCGCCTGATCATGCACGCTCTCCTTGCGTTTGCCGGCGAAGTACAGGGCGCAGTAATCGTTCACCTCGTCGGTGTAGATCAGCTGCAGCTCCTCGATCTGATGCTGCAGGCGATAGAGGTGCTGTGGATCGGTCAGTTCCTCATAGGGCGTCTCGCCGTAATAGGGCTTGAATGCCTCGAAGATTTCCTCCGGCTTGTTGCGAAAATCCAGCACGAAGGTGTCTTCCTTGCCCGGCGCCATGCGATTGAGGCGCGAAAGGGTCTGCACCGCCTGTATGCCGGCGAGTTTCTTGTCCACGTACATGGTGTGCAGCAGCGGCTGGTCGAAGCCGGTCTGGTACTTCTCCGCCACTAGCAGCACGCGGTACTCCTCGCCGGCGAAGGTTTCCGGTAACTCGCGTTCGGAGATGCCCCCGTTCATGCCGACTTCCGTATAGGTCTTATCCTTGAAGTCCGGGTCCTCCACGCTGCCGGAAAATGCCACCAGCGACTTCACGTCCGTGTAGCCCTTGCTGGAGATATAGGCATCGAAAGCCAGCTTGTAGCGCACCGCGTGCAGGCGCGATTCGGTGACCACCATGGCCTTGGCCCGCTGGCCGATCTTGTGCCGTACATGGGTGCGAAAGTGCTCCACCATCACTTCGGTTTTCTGATTGATGTTGTGCGCGTTCAAGGTCAGGAAGCGTGCGAGCGCCAGTGCTGCTTTCTTGCGTTGCACCTGTGGATCGTTGGCGGCGGATTGGGTCAGCTTGTAGTAGGTCTGGTAGGTGGTGTAGTGCTTCAGCACATCGAGAATGAAGCGCTCTTCGATGGCCTGGCGCATGCCGTACTTGTGAAATGGCGCCGTGCCGCTCGGCCCCGGCTCGTCGAACACGTGCTTGGTTTTGTACTTGGGCGTGGCGGTAAAGGCGTAGAAGCTGATGTTGGCTTGGCGACCGCGCTTGAGCATCTCGCGCAGCACGCCATCTATTTCTTCTTCCGGATTGTCCAGCTTGTACTTCGCGGCGGCTTCCTCAATGCCCTCACGGTTGAGCACATACTTCATGTCCATCGCGGTTTCGCCGGACTGCGAACTGTGCGCCTCGTCGATGATCACCGCATAGCGCTTGCCCTGAGTACTGATCGCTAGGGTATTCGGGCTACCCTGTTGGTTGAGCTTTTCCAGCGTCTCGTTGACGAAGGGAAACTTTTGCAGCGTGGTGATGATGATCGGCGTGCCTCCGGCCAGCGCCTGCACCAGCTGCTTGGTGTCCTGGTCGATCTTCTGCACCACGCCTTTTTTGTGCTCGAACTGGTAGATGGTGTCCTGCAACTGCTGGTCGAGGACGCGGCGGTCGGTGATCACCACCACCGAATCGAACACTTTTTCGTCGTCCGTGCCGTGCAGGCTGGACAGGCGATGGGCCAGCCAGGCGATGGAGTTGGACTTGCCCGAACCCGCCGAATGCTCCACCAGGTAGTTGTGCCCGCTGCCATGGCTGCGGCTGTGGGCGATCAGCCGGCGTACCGCATCGAGCTGGTGGTAGCGCGGGAAGATCATGGTTTCCTTGCGGATCTTCTTGACCGCCCCGTCGACGACGATGCGCTTCTCGTCTTCCTGCAGGTGCATGAACTGGCCGACGATATCCAGCAGGCTGTCGCGCTGCCACACCTCGCGCCACAGGTAGCTGGTGCGGTAGCCACCATCGGCGGCGGGTGGGTTACCGGCACCGGTTTCCGTCGAGGTGATCGGGCAACCGAGGTTGAACGGCAAGAACACCGTCTTGCCACCGGACAGGCGGGTGGTCATGAAGGCCAGGTCCTGATCCACGGCGAAATGAACCAGCGCACGTTTCTTGAACTCGAACAGCTTTTCCTGCGGGTCGCGCTGGCTCTTGTACTGCAGCTTGGCGTCTTCGATAGTCTGGCCGGACAGCGCGTGCTTCAACTCTGCGGTAACAATGGGCAGGCCGTTGATGAACAGCACCAGATCCAGCGACTTGTTGTCCTTCTCGGAGAAGTACAGCTGGCGGGTCACCGATACGCGATTCTGCGCATAGAGCGCCAGGGTATCCGGGTTGAGGCCGTTGCTCGGCGCGAAGAAAGCCACCCGCAGCAGCTTGCCGTAGCACTTGAAGCCATGGCGTAGCACCTTGAGCATGCCCTTGGTGTCCAGCTCCTTGCACAGGCTATCGAGCACCAGGGCACCGGCGCCTTCACCCTGGATGGCTTGCAGCGCCTGCCAAACCTTGGGCTGGGTGCGCTGGATAAAGTCCAGCACGCTGCCTGGCTCCAGCGCGCGGGCGGGGTCGAAATCCTGGCTGTGGCCCTGGCTCAGCCCACCCTCATGCAGCAGGGAATACTCGATGGCGTCTTCGAACTGCGCTTCGCTGTGCTTCTTGGCCACGGTCGATCCTTCTGTGAGCTTGGATGGCGCTTTCTTGCATAGCGCAGTTTATGTGTAAGCCTGGCCGAATGATCCTTAAATACATAAATACATATGTAAGTTTATAGGCTGTTTTCTTACATATGGATTTCTGTGTGTAAGCCAGTCTGGGCTTCAGGCCATAAATAGGTCGAAGTAGCGATGGAACAGATACAGCCGGTTGCGGCCATAGCCGGTGGTTTCCACCAGAATGTCCAGGCTTTCGAGTTGTTTCACCAGGGCCGCAGCGCTCGGATGCGTCACGTCGAGTATCTCCGAGACGTCGCCAATGCTGACCATGGGCCGCTGGTACAGATGCAACAGCAGCTTCTTGGCGTTTTCCGCCCGCTTGCCCAGGGTCAGAATCTGGTGTTCCACCTCATGGCGCAGGGTCATGATCGCCATAAAGGTGTTCTTGCTGCTGGTCGCGGTCTCCACCACGGCGGTGAGGAAGAAGCGCAGCCAGTGCAGCAGGTCGTTGGAGCTGCGCACCACCGTCAGGGCGTCGTAGTAAGCCCCGCGGTTGCGCTCGAAGAAGTCCGACAGGTACAGCGCCGGCTTGTGCAGCAGGCCCTTGTCCACCAGATACAGGGTGATCAGCAGGCGGCCGATGCGGCCGTTGCCGTCGAGAAAAGGGTGGATGGTCTCGAACTGGTAATGGCTCAGGGCGATGCGGATCAGGTCCGGCACCTGCACCTGCTCGTTGTGCCAGAACTTTTCCAGGTCGCCCATCAGGTCCGGTACCTCGCTCGGGTGCGGCGGCACGAACACGGCGTTGTTCAGGTTGCTGCCGCCGATCCAGTTCTGCGAGGTGCGAAAGTCCCCCGGCATCTTGTGGTCGCCGCGCACGCCCTGCATCAGCACCGCATGGGTCTGCTTGAGCACGCGGATCGACAGCGGCAACTGCTTGAGGTCCTCGACGGCGGTATTGATCGCCTCGATATAGTTCTGCACCTCCTGCCAGTCGTCGCGCTTCTCCGGTGCGACCTGCTCCTTGCGCATCAGCGCCTCGTCCATCTGCGTCTGGGTGCCCTCGATGCGGCTGGAGGTGTTGGCCTCCTTGGCGATATGCATGCGGATAAACAGATCCACGTCCGGCACCATCAGCGACAGCGCATTCAGCTCCGCCAATGCCCGCGAGGCGCGTTCCAGCAGGGTATTGAGCTGCGGGTCGAGCCACTGCCATTCGCAGTTGATCGGCGTCGGCGAAAAGCTCTTGTACTGATACTGCTGCAGCCACTGGCCGGAGCTGAACTGTTCGACTTGCATCAGGCACATCGCTCAGCGAATGATTTCGGGGTTTTCATGCTCAAGATCTTCAAGTTTTAGTCCTGTCAGCTCGTCATAGTTGTAATGGCGAACGGTGTGGTCTCTCTTGATATATTTCCCGGCATCCAAGAATCTTGATGGATCTACCATGCTAGACAGGACAAATTTCTTTAACGTCATTTGTTTTGCCTTATTTGTATAGAGCTTAATGATGCTTTGCAAGGCCTTGCACCAAGCTACGCTTGCATTAAGTTGATCTACCAAGCCTTCAGGTAGTGAGGCTGATTTAAACTCGAAGCAGTAAATATTGATTCGGTTTCTGCTGAGTTGAAAAACCACAAAGTCGCATCTCTTCGCCCACGGTTTTGCCTCATCTTCGAGGAAGTGAAAAAGCGGGTCTGAATTTCCTTTGCCATTTTTCTTGTCGAGATTTACGACTATTACTTCGCCGTCAAAGCCAAGCCTGACTTTGTAAGTCGTTGGTTTCGTTTGTCCAGGCAGGAATATCTTTTCTTCTAATACTATTCTGTTATTGTCGCGCGTTGATATCTGGTAGTGAGAGCTCAAATAAGAGCGAATGCCGTTGAAGTATTGTTTGGTATCTACCGCCATTGTTGCTCCTTGCGAATATCTCTCACATCGATCTGGCCGGTGACGGCGGCGGTGATCAAGGCGGCGCGGTATTCCTGGAGGCAGTCGATGGTTACCTCGGCTTTTTCGATCGAGGCATTTGATCTTTCCAATTCACTTGCGATCAGGTCTGCAATCAGCTTTTGCTCCGCTATGGGCGGTACGGGGATTTTTAGGTTCGCCAGCTGCTCGCAAGTAATGGCTCCTTTTGTTGAGCCCCCGCCGTCACTTTCTGAGCGGAGGAATTGGTAGGCGCTAGTTAAAACGTGGACTAAGAATTCTACGTTAAGGACTGCTGAATCTGTTTTTATATAAGCCAGATGCTGATTTATCGTTGCTTTGATTCTCAACAGCGTAGCCATCCCGCGAGTACGGCCTTGCCCTGTAATTCCTACGAGAACTGCAGGCGGCTCAATCAGTGGAAGGTGGCATTCGCGTAGTGCTGTTTCGGTTACGAACTGATCGGAACTAATTACCGATTCCTTGTTGGCATTGGAACTATTTAGCCAAGGAATATCTCCCTCAAACCAATATTCCGGATTGTCGCGAGCAGGCGTAGATCCGTTGCCAATTGTTGCCAAAAATTTAAGGGGTAGAAGAGTCCAGTGTTCGGGTACTTGCTCAAGCCAGGCTACTGGAGAAGATTTAAGAGTTATCTTGCCGAGCCCTGTGGTGATTGCTTGAGACGTTGCCGTAACTATCTGCTCTTGGAGCTTTTCAATCAGTTCCTGCTTTTTTTTGATCAAACGGTCAATTTGTGAGGTTTTATGGTCGATAAATTGTGCAATTTGCCGTTGCTCTTCTATGGTCGGAATGAGCAGCGATAAGTTTCCAATAAATTCCCAATTGGCCCTGGGCATTTTTGAGCCATAGGTGGACCCATTTACAACATCAATAAAGTCGCGAGAGAGCATGTAGTACTTCAAGAAGCTGCCAATTACTCCGTTATCTGGTCGAATCACCAGAACTTCGGTTGTGGAGATGCCGTGGCTATCTGCCTGCCAGACCTTGGCCAAATAAGGTCTTAGCTTTCCAAAGAGAACATCACCGGGAGAGAACTTGGAAGCAATCCCTTCGCTTGTTGATGTGTTGTCAGCGATACGCTTCCCGGTCCATGACTCGATATGCTCAAGCCCCAAGTATTCCAGCGTGCTGTCCTGAGCATCGATTTTTTCATTGATTAGGCATGAGGAAAACTTCAATCGCCGCACTTCCCAATCGGCTGGCACCTTCCCCAGCCATTCAACATCCGAATGGCTATATTCTGGATAAGCCTTGTACCCCATCAAACCACCTCACTGAGCATGGCTATAATCTCGCCTTCCAGCGCCTTGATCTCCGCCTCAATCTCGGCCAGTGGGCGCGGTGCTTCGTACTGGTAGAAGTGGCGATTAAAGGGAATTTCGTAACCGACCTTGGTCTTGTCGAAGTCGATCCAGGCATCCGCGCGGTAGGGCAGCACCTCGCGGGCCAGGGAGTCCTGGCAGTGCTGGCGCACCAACTTGAGCAGCGCGCTTTTATCCACCTTGCCCTTGTTGGCATTGCTTTCGTAGTCCAGCGGTAGCGGCAGTTCGATATCGGCGGGCAGGGCGACGTTCTCGGTGTCGCGCAGATCGGCATCCGGTTCGGGGTTACCCTTGGCGTCCCGACAAATATCCGCTTCCGGGTCCTGCTCGCCGAGGGCGCCCTTGGCCAGCAAGGCCTTTTTCAGCGGCGCGCTCCAGCCGATAGCGCTGCCCTTGAAGGCGGCTTTCAGCAGCTTCTCGAATTCGTCGCGGTTGCGGATCACTTCGCCGGCGGCGAAGCGCGGCTTGAGCCCTTCGAGAATGGCGAGGATTTCCGCCTGCTGGGCCTTGCCGGCGGCGATTTCGGCGGCGCTACCGACCAGATCCTTGCGCTTTTTGCTGCTGGCCAGGCCGGTAAAGAAGCTGCTTTCCTTCACATGCTGGATACGCTCATCGGTCACGGCGAAGTTAAGGCGCAGCGGGCGTTCGACGGTGATCTTCAGGTAGCCGAAGTCGCGGTTGTCGAAGATCTTGCTGACCAGCACGCTCTTGTCCTGGTCGCGCCTTTTCTTGCGGTCCGGCTCGATATTGGTCTGGATATCGGCGATGCGCAGGCGCTGGTCGTGCTGGAAATCGCCATGAATGCGGGTCAGCGCGTCGATATGGTTGGGCTCGAAGCCGCCGTTTTCGGTCTCGCCTTCGCCGAGCTTCTTGCGTTTGTCGCCCAGGCTCTTTTTCATCTTCCAGGCGAAGTCGCCGGCGTTGATCAGTTGCACCTTGCCTTTGCGTTTGTCGCTCTTGCGGTTGCTGACGATCCAGATATAGGTGGAGATGCCGGTGTTATAGAACAACTGGTCGGGCAGGCCGACCACGGCTTCCAGCCAGTCGTTTTCGATGATCCAGCGGCGGATATTGCTTTCGCCGCTGCCGGCGTCACCGGTAAACAGCGGCGAGCCGTTGAACACCACGGCAATGCGTGAGCCTCCGCCCGGCTGGCCGCCTTCGTCTTCGCTGGGTACGCGCTTGCTGAGCATGTGTTGCAGGAACAGCAGGGCGCCATCGTTGATGCGCGGCAGGCCGGCGCCGAAGCGACCGTTGAAACCGAGCTTGTTGTGTTCCTGGGTGACATAGTCTTGCTCGGGCTTCCACTCCACCCCGAACGGCGGGTTGGCTAGCATGTAGTGGAAGGTTTCGTCGGGGTGGCCGTCGCCGTCGACCACACCTTCCTTGCTGCGCCCGGTGCCGAGAGTGTCGCCGAACATGATCTGGTTGGTGTTCTCGCCCTTGATCATCAGGTCGGAACCGCAGATGGCGAAGGACTCGGGGTTGTATTCCTGGCCGTAGAGCTCGACGTGGGCGCGCGGGTTTTCCGTGAGGATGTGCTTTTCCGATTCGGAGAGCATGCCGCCGGTACCGCAGGTGGGGTCGTAGATGCGGATCACCTTGCCGGCTTTATAGACGTCTTCCTGGCCATTGAACAGCAGGTTGACCATCAGCTTGATCACTTCGCGCGGAGTGAAGTGATCCCCGGCTTCCTCGTTGGCCTGTTCGTTGAAGCGCCGCACCAGGTCTTCGAAGATGTAGCCCATGGCCATATTGGGTACGCGGCCGGGATGCAGGTCGATGGCGGCGACGGCCTTGATCACTTCGAACAGACGGTTGGCGTCTTCGAGCTTCTCGATCTCGATGCCGAAGTTGAACTTGTCGAGGATGGTCCGCGCCTTGCTGGAGAAACCAGCCAGGTAATTGACGAGGTTGCGCGCCAGATTATTCGGGTCGGCCAGCAGCTTTTTGAAGGTGAATTCGCTGGTGTTGTAGAAGTTCAGGTCGAACTTGCGGCAAATCATCTTCTCGATCAATTCGTCGCTGAACTTGTCGGTGGTCTTCAGCAGCTTGTATTCCGCCAGAACCTTGTCCTTGCTGGCCTCCAGCACGCAATCCAGCCGACGCAGCACGGTCAGTGGAATCATCACCCGACGGTATTGCGGTGGGCGGTAGGGGCCGCGTAGCAGGTTGGCGATGTCCCAGATGAAGTCGCTGTGTTTCTTGAAGAGGTCCTGGTGTTCCACTGCTGATCCTTGGGGCCTTAAAGCAAACGATGGAGTTTATGCTGCCGAACAACCTTGTGCACGGGGGCTAGCGCCGCGCCAGCGCCTCGCTCAGATAGTCGATCAGCGCCCGTGTCTTCGGCGGCAGATGATGATTCTGTCGCCACAGCAGCCAGGCCGCGCCCTGGTAGGAGCCGGTGTAGCGCCACTGCGGCAGCACCTCGCGCAACTGCCCGTCGGCCAGCGCCTGAGCGGCGGTGAAATGCGGCAGGCAGGTAATGCCCAGACCCGCCAGCGCCACCAGTAGCCGGGCCTCGCTGTGGTTGCTGATGTAGCGGCCGCGCACCGTCACCGTCTCCTGCAGCTCGCCGCGGCGCAGGTGCCAGCGATTGTCTCCCGCCGTTTCCCCCAGATACAGGCAGCTGTGGCGCAGCAGGTCCTGCGGATGCTGCGGCGCGCCGTGGCGCTGCAGGTAGTCGGGGCTGGCGCAGAGCAGCTGGCGCACCGGCCCGAGCGGCTTGCCGGCCAGGCCTTCTGGTGGGTTGTCGGTGACCTGCACCAGCAGGTCGAACCCCTCCTCGATCAGGTCCGGGCTCTGGTCGCTGATCCGTAGCTGCACATCGACCTCGGGATAGCGCTGGAGAAAGGCCGGCATCAGCGGACCGACGACGAACTTGCCATAGGCCTTGGGCACGCTCAGGCGCACCAACCCGCGCGGGCTGCGCATCAGCCGTTCGCCGATGGCGACGGCGGCATCGGCCGCATCGAGCATGTTCCGGCAATGCTGATAGAACTCCGCCCCGGCCTCGTTCAGCCGCAACTGCCGCGTCGTGCGTTCCAGCAGGCGCAGCGCCAGGGCCTGCTCCAGCCGTGCTACCTGGCGGCTCACCGCCGACGGCGTGCTGCCCAGCAGGCGCGCGGCGCCGGAGAAGCTGCCGGCCTCGACCACCCGCACGAACACGGCCATGTAGGGCAGCAGGGTTGCGCTGTCATTCGTTCCCATGCGGAACAGGTCCTGTGCTGTTTCGCTGGATTATCGACCGCAGCGACAGGCCCGACAATCAGCGCCTGATCGTCGGTGCGGGGACTCGAGGATGAAAGGTACGTTGAGACAGGGGCTGTGGCTGGCCGATGGCATGCTGCTGACGGTGGCGCTGATCTGGGGCAGCAGCTATGCGGTGGCCAAGCAGGCGCTGCTGTTCTATCCGGTGCTGGGCTTTCTGGCGATCCGCTTCGGCCTGACCTTCGTCCTGCTGCTGCCGCAACTGCGCGGCGCCGGTCGCCGTGCGTTGCGCCCCGGTCTGCCGCTGGGGTTGGTGATGCTGGCGATCTTTCTTTGCGAGACCTGGGGCGTGATGTTGACCAGCGCCAGCAATGCCGCCTTTCTGATCAGCCTGTGCGTGGTGATCACGCCGTTCATGGAGTGGCTGCTGCTGCGCCAGCGGCCGCACAATGCGCTGTTTCTCGCCTGCGCGCTGTCGCTGGCGGGCGTCTGGCTGCTGACCGGCGGGCCGCAGTTGTCGCTCAATCTCGGCGATGCGCTGATGCTGGCCACCGCGTTGCTGCGCGCGATGCTGGTCTGCCTGACCCGGCGATTGACGGCCGGCCGGGAAATCCCG
>CEWF01006263.1_pt1 | contig 10316 bp, 14 predicted proteins | sample 531331 | NCBI WGS metagenome assembly CEWF01 (sample SAMEA2622676, study PRJEB7988) | marine metagenome | biome: marine biome (ENVO:00000447); feature: mesopelagic zone (ENVO:00000213); material: "saline water (ENVO:00002010), including plankton (ENVO:xxxxxxxx)" | depth 600 m | reverse complement strand
AATATTTAGGAGTTTAGAAAATGATATTACAAGACTTATTAAAACAACAGAAAATCAATCAATCCCAGCTATCAAAGGAATTGAATATTAGTGTTTCTTTATTAAGTAAAATTATAAAAGGTGAAAGAAATATATCTGTAAACCTTGCAAACAAATTGCATAAAAAATATAATATAGATTATGCCATTCTATTATCAAGGAGTGATGCCAATGAGTAAAGATCGTTTTTATATAAATTTTTATTTAAAAGATTGGGTAATTGATACTCAGATGTTATCAACATTACAAAAGGGTGCATATTGGGTTTTACTTACAAATATGTACTTAAATGAAGAAGGCATTATATATGAAAAACATATACCTAATTTACTACAGTTAAAAGGTAAAAACTTAAATGATGTAATGGAAGTATTAAAACCTTACTTAATAAAAGTATCTGATAATCCAGTTACATATACCCAAAAGAAAGTACAAGCTACTATTAAAGAAATAAACGCCAAAAGTAAAATAAATTCAATTAATGGTAAACTCGGAATGAAAAAGAGATGGAGCACCAAACATAATAAAACCCTTGCTAATAAACAAACTAATAATAACGACCCTTATAACCATGATATAACGAACTCATTACAAACTAATAAGCAAACAATAGACAATAAACAATATACATATATAGATAAATATAGTTCTTTAACAAAAGAACAGAGGAAAGAGAAAGAAAGATTAAAGTTTAATGCAGATATGTTGAATAATAATATATGATTGGTGATATATTAAAGAGATGTTTCTCTCTTAATAAAAAAGAACTATTAAATACCTGGCATATCTGTCACAGATAGCAAGTAAGGGGCTGGGCTAGGGTTATACCATACCAGACCACTCTAAAGCTAATCTAAAGGCATTTATGAGGGTTATAGGCATATCAAAACCTAAAATTAGTTCTAGTTTGTTATATATTGGTATAAGTAGAGGAAAGAAGGTACTTTCAGCTTTTTTGTTTTGAAAAATTTTTTTTCAAATCGGATGGGGGGTGGTGGTCGGTGTGGGGATAAAGCATTAATCCACCCATCAATATCACAATGATTTGTCTTGAGTAACTTGACGAAGTGCTAAATATAAATATATTATAAAAAAAACAAAAAGGTTTTGGTATGGAGATCAAGGTAAGAAAAGATTTAGGTGGTCGCCCTAATTTCAAACCGACCCCAGAGCAAGAGAGAGTATGTTCGTTGGGAGTAGGGTTTGGATTAACCCATGAGCAGATAGGCAAGTTAGTGGGGTGTAGTGCTAAGACTTTGAGGAAACATTTTCAACACGCATTAGAAACTGGTAAGGAAAGATTGACTATGGATATAGGTAGTCAGTTGTATAAGAAAGCAATGAATGGCGATACAATATCGGCTATATTTTTGGCAAAGACTAAGGGGGGATTTCAAGAGAAGGTGGAACATGAGGGAATACCTAATCAGATAAGTGTAAGTTTTTCATTAGACCCACCGAAGGAAATGAAGGTCGTTGAAGGGAAAGTAGAAAATAAAAGGATTGAGTAGTGCATATTACAATACCTTATACGCCTAGACCATTACAGGCAAAACTGCATCAGAATAATAAAAGATTTAAAATCTGTGTATCGCATAGACGTTGGGGAAAGTCTGTGTATGCTGTTACCGAGTTATTGCGAAAAGCATTAGAATTAAAAACAGAACGTAGTGATGGACGTTATGCATATATTGCTCCGTATTACAGACAAGCAAAAGCGGTAGCGTGGGATTATCTTGTATATTATACAAAAGGTATTCCTGGCACTAAAATAAATCAATCGGAATTACGAGTAGATTTAATTAATGGTAGTCGAATACGATTGTATGGAGCTGGAGATGACCCAGATGCGTTGCGTGGTATTTATCTTGATGGCGTAATACTTGATGAATATGCGGATATGAGTCCGAGAGTATGGTCAGAAGTTGTTAGACCAGCTTTAGTGGATAGAAAAGGATGGGCAATATTTATTGGCACACCGAAAGGACGTAACCAATTTTGGCGATTATATGAAGATGCAAAACATGATCCAGATTGGTACAGAGTTATTTATAAAGCATCAGAAACAAAAGTTGTAGACCCTAAAGAATTAGAAGCAGCAAAACAACAAATGGGTGAAGATGAATATATGCAAGAGTTTGAATGTAGTTGGGCTGCGGCTATCAAAGGGTCGTATTATGGTAATTTAATTATTGATGCAGAACAAGAAGGTCGTATTACAAAAATAGAATATGATGAAGCATTGCCAGTTCATGTGGCATGGGATTTAGGAATATCGGATAGTTGTGCATTATGGTTTTTCCAAGTAACTATGGGAGAAATACGAGTTATTGATTATTATGAAAGTGGTGGAGTTGGATTAGACCATTATGTTAAAATGATGGAAGAATTGCCTTATAGTTATTATGGCGATGATTATTTACCCCATGATGCCAAAGTACGAGAATTAGGAACTGGGAGGACGAGGGCAGAAACTTTAATAAATATGGGTAGACGCCCTCGTATTGTGCCAAGCCATAAAGTTGATGATGGCATAAATGCTGTACGATTATTATTACAACATTGTTATTTTGACCAAGAAAAATGCGAAGATGGACTTAATGCGTTAAGAAATTACCAAAGAGATTGGGACGATATAAAACGAGTATTTAAAAGAACACCTTTGCATAATTGGGCATCACACGCATCAGATAGCTTTAGATATTTAGCTATGGCATACAAAAATATACAACCTAAACCAAAACAAAAAGACCCTTTAGATGATTTAAATAAAAAACCAACGCTTGACGAAATGGTACAAATGCACTTAAAGTTAGAAAAAAAGAAAAGACAACTAAGAATATAATGGAAAAAATTGAAAAATATGATGGCAATTTTAAAAATATGGATTATACTTTTTATCAAATGTCAAGACAAAGTATAAAAAAAAATAAAATTGGTAAAAAACAAAAAGAAAAAAACACATGGCAGAAAACGAAACAAGAGATGAAATAGAAGTTTCGCAAGGAACATCAAAGTATTGGCAAATGGAATTAGATGCAGCAGATGCCGCAGAAGATGATTGGCGTAGGCGAGGACATCAAGTAGTAGAACGCTATAGAGATGAACGTAATGTAAATGTTCTAACAGATTATGATAAAAAATTTAATATATTATGGAGTAATACAGAAACTCTAAAAGGTGCACTATTTGCTAAAATGGCAAAACCAGATGTGCGTAGACGTTTTCCAGATGGCAACCCTATAACACGCCAAATATCTAAAGTTATAGAAAGAGTTTTAGATTATGGCATGGATATATATGATGAAAAGAAAACAGTACAATCAGCATTAGAAGATTATTTATTACCTGGTCGTGGTGTTGTTTGGGTAGTATATGATCCAGTTTTTGTTAAAGAAACAGTACAAACAGAATCAATTAATGAATTTGGTGAAGTTGTTATTACAGAAGTAGAAGAAGAAAGAGTGGCAGAACAACGTTGTTATTTTGAATATGTGCATTGGGAAGATTACAGAGAAAATGTTGCAAAAAGACCAGAAGATGTATCATGGAAAGCTCGTAGACATTTATGGACAAGAGACGAATTAGACGAAAGAGGATTTGATGACGCTTATGATATTCCGTTAAATTGGAGTCCAGATAGCGAAGAAGAAGATTATGATGAAGTTTTTAAAAGAGCAGAAATATGGGAAATCTGGGATAAAACAAAATTAAAAAGATATTATGTATCAAAAGGTTACCCAAAAATTTTAATGGAAACAGACGATCCTTATGGATTAGAACATTTTTTTCCTACACCTACTCCCCTTGTTGCAGTACGCACTAATGATACAAATGTGCCAATACCAGAATACACATTATATCAAGACCAAGCTGATGAATTAGATCGTGTTACAACTCGTATTGCTAATTTAATTGAAGGATTAAAAAGGCGTGGAGTATACGATGCTTCTGTGCCAGAATTATCACATTTAGCAGAAGCAGGTGATAATGATTTTGTCCCTAGTGAAAATTTTACGCAATTAGCACAAAAAGGAGGGTTAGCTGCGGTTTTTCAACAAGAAGATATTACACCAATAAGCACAGTTTTACAGGGATTATACACACAAAGACAACAAATTTTAGAAACAATATACGAAGTAACAGGTATATCCGATTTAATTAGAGGGTCTACAAAAGCTAGTGAAACTGCTACTGCTCAACAATTAAAAGCTCGTTTTGGCAGTATGCGTATGCGTAAAAGACAAGAAGATATAGAAACATATATTCGTGATTTATTTAGAATAAAAGCGGAAATAGTAGCAGAACATTACGAACCTGAAATATTGCAAAATATTACAGGATTGCAAGTAATGCCTGAAATGATACAAATTATGCGAGATGATAAATTGCGTAGTTATTCTATAGATGTAGAAACAGACTCTACTGTTTTTATGGACGAAGAAGAAGAAAAACGTACTCGTATAGAATTTTTAAATACTATGGGAAGTTATTTAGAAAGAGCAGTACAGATTGCTACAGCTAATCCGTTATTAACACCTATTGCTTTTCAATCTTTACGATTTTTAGTTGGAGCTTGGAAAGTAGGTAGAGATTTTGAAGATACAATAGATATGACAGAACAACAAATAACACAACAAGCACAGCAAGCAATGCAAGCTCCGCCACAACCTTCACCAGAAGAAATGATGACAAAAGAAAAAGTACAAGCAGAACTAATGAAAGAGCAAATGAAACAACAAGGTAAAATGGCGGATATACAATCTAAAGAAAGAGCTGCATTAACAAAAATAGCAAGTGAAGAACAGCAATCAAGAGAACGCACAGAAGCAAAAGAAAGATTAGCTTTAATGGAAGCTGATTTAAAAGTAGCAGAGAAATTGCAATGAGTTACAGAGAAAATTATGATGACATAGAATGGGGAAATACTGAGATTCCTAAAAAAAAGAAAAAAAGATATAAGTCTTATCAAGTTATGTCTGATATACAAGAGTTTGTGAGTCCAATAGACAGATCAGTTATAGGTAGCCGATCTCAGTTAAGGGCACATGAAAGCCGACATGGTGTAAAACAAATAGGCAACGATTGGGCAGGAAAAGCACAGACGAATAGTGCAAAACCTGAAAATTGGGGTCAATAATGCTAGAAAAGGAGCAAACTATGGCAGAAGAAAGCACTCCTGAAGTACAGGAATCAGCTACGGAAGCAACTACTCTTGACGCAATATTAGAGGGTAGTATTGGAGAAGTTTTAGACAAAGGTGAAGGTGATCCAGTTCCTTCAAAAGAAGAAACACAAACATCGTCTTTACCAGATATACCTAAAGAAGAAACCGAAACGGAAGCAGAGGGCTCGGAAGAACTTGACCAGAAAGCTACTGGCGAGGAAGAAGAAACACCTGATGAAGAAGTTTCAACTTCAGAAGAAACAATAGAAGAAGCAGAAGAAACAGAGGAATCGCAAGATACATCTTTGTCTGCTCCAGAAAATTGGAACTCTGAAGATCGTGAAATGTTTGATTCTCTACCTCATAATGCAAAAGAAAGATTGCTAAAAAGAGAAAAAGAGATGACAGCAGATTACACAAGAAAGACACAAGATTTAGCCACCCAACGTAAAGATTTAGAAGCATTACAAAAGGTTATAGAGCCAGCTAAACAAGCAATTCAAGCAACAGGAATTTCAGAAGCAGAGTATATTTCTCGATTGCTAGGAGCAGACCAAGCCCTCAGAGCTAACCCTAAAATGGCACTTCGACAACTTGCACAAGGATATGGAATTAATCTGGAGTCGTTAAATGAGAGTGAGGACTGGAATGATCCAGACCCACAATACGCCCAATTACAAAAACAACTACAAGAAGTACAAGGTGAACTCAATCAATTTAAGCAACATAATTTTCAAACAGCGAGAAATGAGACAGAAAACCAAATACAGGTATTTGCTGAAACTAAAGATGCTAATGGGAATTTAAAGCACCCACATTTTGATAAATTGCGTGTGAAAATGGGTAATTTAATAGATGCAGGAGAAGCTAAAAATATGGAAGAAGCATACAATAAAGCATTAAGATTAGATGATGATTTGTATGAAGAAACCTTAAAAACCCAAAGAGCTCAAGCAAAAAAAGAGGAAGAAAAAAAGCGTAAACTTGCGGTAGAAAAAGCTCGTAAGGTAAAGCCAAAAACCTCTGCAAATCCACCTAGAGGTTCTGTAAAAACTTCCGATTTGGATAGTTTGTTGATGACAAATATTGAGGGAGCAGGGATAACTCGGTAATGTTTTTGTGGGGTAATAACAAATTATAGGAGGATATTATGGCATCGCCAAATAGCACTTATACAGAGATTGTTACTACCACTCTCGCTAATTACAGCAGAACGATGGCAGATAACATCACTAATAACAATGCTTTACTTCGCTCAATACAGGAGAAAGGCAATAAAGTAGTCGCTGGTGGTAGAACTATTGTGCAAGAACTTGAATATGCAACAAATAGCACTACAAAATGGTATAGCGGTTACGAAGTATTAGACACATCAACAAGTAACGTATTTACAGCAGCCGAGTTTAATTATAAACAGTTAGCTGGAAATGTTGTTATTTCTGGATTAGAACAAGTTGAAAATTCAGGAAAAGAAGCTGTGTTTAATCTTTTAAAATCAAGAGTTAAAAATCTTGAAAAGTCATTAAAGAATACAATGGCTACTGCGTTATATGCAGACGGAACAGGCACAAGTGGTAAAGAATTAGGAGGGTTACAACTTCTAGTCCCTGGCACAGTAGGAAACACAGTTGGTGGGATTAACTCAACAACTTATTCTTTCTGGCAAAATCAAGTTTACGATTTTAGTACAGAAAGTGTTACACCTAGTGCTACTACAATACAAACTGCTATGAACACACTTTGGTTGGCAACAATTAGAGGTGCAGATAAACCAGATTGCATTGTAGCAGACAGCACTTATTTCCAATATTATTGGGCATCATTACAAACAAACCAAAGGTTTACAAGTGATGATAAAGCAAGTGCTGGGTTTATGAATTTAATGTTCATGGACGCACCTGTGTATTATGACGATCAATGTCCAGCAAGCAAAATGTATATGCTTAATACGGACTATTTATTCCTTAGACCTGCAAGTGGCAGAGAGTTTACTCCACTAGGGGAAAAGGCATCTGTTAACCAAGATGCAATGGTATTGCCAGTAGTTTGGGCAGGAAATATGACTGTTTCAAACAGAGCAAGACAAGGCATCATACAAGCATAGTAAAGGAGTAAATTATTATGGCTTATATTACTGGAATGGACGTAACAGAAGTAAGTGATACTGCTACATTTGCACTTGGTCAAAAAGGCATAGATGTATCTGGAAATACTTTTAAATATGTCCAATATGATACTGGTGCAGGAAGTGTTGCAGCAGTAAGTGGACAAGTTGCTTATTACTACGCACCATCTGGTGCTTCTGCTGGTGCAGTAAATGTAGTAACTAGCGATTTATCTGACTCTAATGAGGTAGGTGGTGGTGTTTTACAATCTGCTCCAACAGACGGACAATATTGTTGGGTACAGATAGGTGGAACAGCTACTTTATCTATCGCTTTAACAGCAGGAGCTGATGGTGATCCATTAACTCCAACAGGTGCTGGTGATGGAACTTTAGATGTAACTGCGGCGGCAACTTCGCCTGTATGTGCATTTGCAATAGACGCATCAGCAAAAATAATAGCTTGCCAATTTGCAGGTTAATAACAAAAGGGAGAGAGGTTTTGCTTCTCTCCCTAATATTAGGAGAGATATAAATGGCTACACAATCTAATTTAAGAGCAAATTTTTATAAATCAGATAATGGGGTTGATTTAGTAGAATTAAAACTTATAGGCGACCCTAATACAGTTATTTACAGAGTAAAAGATAAAGAAGAACAGCTTAAAGAGCAATTTCCTAAAGAATATGCAGAATATTTTAAAGTAAAACCTGCAAAAAAAACACCTAAAGCAACACCTTTAAATGTGTTAAAAGATTTAGGAAAAAGAAAAGAAGATGTATTAAAATTAGAAGGAATTAAATCTGTTGAAGAATTAGCAAGTTTATCTGATGGTGCGTGTCATGGTTTAGGCAAAGGCACTTTAGATTTACGAAAAATGGCAAAAGACTATTTAGCAGAAAAATATGATATACAACCAGAACAGGTAGTAGGATAAATGACATTATTAACAATATGCCAAGATGCCGCAAATGAAATAGGAGTACCTTCTCCTAATACTGTAGTGGGTTCTACAGATACAACAGTTATACAGTTATTGGCAGCCGCCAATAGAGAAGGTAAAAATTTAGTAGCTGGATATGATTGGCAAGTCTTAATAAAAGAAGAAGAACACACATTATTAGCACAAGAAGATCAAGGAGCTATGACAAGTATAGCTACGGATTTTTTACGATTTTCTAATGACACAATGTGGAATAGAACAACAAATAGAAAATTTTATGGACCATTAAATAATACTGAATGGCAAACTTTAAAAGGCATAGTAGTAAACGGAGTAACTAATTATTTTCGTATAAGAGGAAATAAATTATTATTAAACCCTACACCTACAGCAGGACAAAAATTATTTTTTGAATATATACAAAAAAATTGGGTAGATACAACAGGAGATGGTTCGGCTAATGCAACAAGTTATGCAGCAGATTCAAATACTACAATATTAGACGAAGATTTAATTACATTAGGTGTAATATGGAGATTTTTAAAGCAAAAAGGGTTGCCTTATGACAATCAATTACAAGAATATCAAATAAAATTATCGGAAAAACAAGCAAAAGATGGTGCAAAACAAATAATTAGATTGACAGGGAGAAATAAAGCATTTTTACCTGTAAATGAGCCAGAAGGGAATTATACATTATAATGCCAGTTAAAAAAGTAAAAGGTGGTTACAAATGGGGTAACAAAGGAAAAACATATAAAAGTAAATCTAAAGCTACAAAACAAGGTCGAGCAATATATGCTAGTGGTTATGGGAAAGGCAAAAAATAATGGCGTATTGGCAAGATGAACTTTTTGGGGTAACACCTGAATCTGGAAGTTGGCAGGATATAGCACAAAGTTTGCTTAATCCAGTTTATGATCCAAAAGGTAATTTAATAGCTAGAATTTTAAAAGAAGCTCCTTCTCCAAATATGGCAGAGATAGGACAAAATTTACAAGTTGACCCAATGGGTGATCCTAATAAAGCACCTCCTAATCCAGTAAAAAGAGATTTAGAAAAAGAAGAAAAAAACAGACCTTCTTGGAAACCAAGCACTAATACTTTTAAATCTCCAGATATGGTAACAATGCCTATATATACTGTTCCTAGACGAGAAGTAGGAAATATAGGAGGTAATGCAAATATGTATGGTAGAAACAAACAAGATATGACAGAAGAAGAATTAGCTAATTTAATAGCATTATTAAGAGGTAGAGCATAATGGCTTTTGATTCTATATTTCAACCAACAGGAGAAAGTACAACAGTTCCTGCTCCTATCGGTGGTTTAAATACTAGAGATGCAGTAGATATGATGCCAGAACAAGATGCTATTCGTTTGGATAATTTTTTTCCCGGCAGTACCGATGTATCGTTACGAAGTGGTTATACAGACCATGTAACAGGATTGCCTAGCACTATACAATCATTAATGCCTTATTCTTCTGGAGCTACAAATAAATTATTTGCAGCTAGTGGCTCAAATATTTATGATGTTACAAGTAGTGGCTCAGTAGGTAGTGCTGTTGTTACATCATTAAGTAACGCACAATTTCAGCACGTTAATTTTACTATTTCTGGTGGGGGATATTTATTTATAGTAAATGGAGCAGATGCACCAAGACATTACAATGGTAGTGCTTGGGCAACTCCTACATTAAGTGGTGTTACAGGTACTACTATTAATAATGTAACAGTTTTTAAAGAAAGATTATTTTTCTGTATTAATAATTCATTAAGTTTTGGTTATTTACCGATAAATAGTGTTGCAGGAACAGTAGCTACTTTTAATTTAGGTAGTATATTTAACATGGGCGGTTACATACAAGCTATAGGACAATGGACAAGAGATGGTGGAAGTGGTCCAGATGATTATATTGTATTTATTACAAATCATGGAGAAGCAGCAATTTATAGTGGTTCTGATCCTTCTGATGCGGCAAAATGGTCAATAGTTGGTACATTTAAACTACCAAGACCTATTGGAAAAAGATGTTTTATTAATGTTAATTCAGATTTAGT
>CEWF01055095.1_pt1 | contig 10450 bp, 3 predicted proteins | sample 531331 | NCBI WGS metagenome assembly CEWF01 (sample SAMEA2622676, study PRJEB7988) | marine metagenome | biome: marine biome (ENVO:00000447); feature: mesopelagic zone (ENVO:00000213); material: "saline water (ENVO:00002010), including plankton (ENVO:xxxxxxxx)" | depth 600 m | reverse complement strand
TGCCTTATTGGCTTTTTCTGAAGGTTTTGCTTTTTCTTTTTCAATATTTCTTTTTGCTAAAGATAATGTAGCTTGACTTGATCTGGCTTGAGGATAAATAGAACCCATCATATACCAATGGAAATAATCCAAAGCTTCTTGTCTACTTACTCCTAAAGCATCTGCATCTTTTGCTATTTCTCTTTTAATCTCTTTAATACTTTTATTTACATCGTCCATAGCAAATTTTTGAGGTTCAAATGTTTTTCGTATCCCCTGTATTCTATCACGCCATTTTAATTTTGGAATAACTGCTCTTTCTGCCAATGTATATAAAAAGTCAAATGCCTGTTGTTCTGTTCCCCCTTTATCAATAATCTGATCTGCAATTGATTTACCTCTTTTTCCAAGAGTAATTGCACTATATAAATCGATCATATCATTTATTAACAATTTCGCTTCTGTTATAGGATCGTGAGGAGTAATTAAACCATCTTTTTTAGCTTGATCAAACAATCGCTGATACCGTGGGTCTAAATTGGAATTTCTTTGCAAACCCTGTACCCGAAGATTGTTAATACTTATTTGATCTATAGGTCGATTGTTTTGCAATTCTGAATCAATTAAATCTTGAATTCTTAACTCCAATTCTTTACGATCTGTTTTCATATAGAAAGGAGTAATAGAAAACTTTTTTCTACCAAAATAGTTTCTAATATCAGGAGATTTCCATTGTTCATTATATTGTTTAATTAAATTTCTAAACTTTTTATTTCCACGAATATATCGTTGGTTAATTGCACTACCTGACATTTGGTTGGCTAAATAAAACAAGGAATTCATGCGATATTCTGTAGAAGAAGCACTTTCAACCGCATCTTGTACTTCTTTAGCATTCCATTGTTTTCCTGTTTGCCAGTTTTTTCCATACAATTTACTGTTTACATTTACAAGGTCTCCATAAGAGGTATTGATCAAATCTTTGTATTTAAAATCTATTTTTTTGCCTTTATTATTCTTGGCTTTAATAGATGTAAATGCACTTTTTAATAACACCTCTCTCATATCTAATGAGGGCATCATTTCCCAGTAATTTGAACTATCTGCTGTTCTACTAGAAGCTTCCCATGCCATTCTTCGAAACCCTCTAATTGAATCCAATTGGTTTTCATTGGTAATAAGCTCTACGGTTCCGTATTTATTTCCTTTATTATTTATTAAATCAAGGTTTACTTTCCCTTGTTTATTGCTAATAATATCTGCAGTTACAAAGTTTAATACAGTTTTTGCATTAACAATTGCACCCATTCCCTCTTTTCCATTGTACGATGAAATTCCAGATTTACGTAATGCAAAAGGCATTATTTGAGATAATTTGCTTTTCATAAATTCAGGGGCTTCTGTAGTTCCAAAATCAGAGTTTAATTCTTTAGCTTTGTTTTCATACATTACCCATTCGTTTTTAATCTTTACAGCAAGCTCGTTTGCATTTTTCTTAATATCTTTTTTGAATTCTTTAGGCAATCCCTGATATAGAAAAACTTTGTCTCCATCTACATCCATTCCATCTAAATAAAAATGATCTTTAGGATGCAAATAAGCTCCATAATCTTTTTTTCCACTACTGTTTTCTATAAATCCATCAAAACGCAGTATTCTAGTTCCACTCACAGCAGGAGAAGGAACTCTCATTACTGCAATTTCTAACATTTCTTCTATGTTATTTAATGTTTTTTGAATCGTTTTTTTATTGGCTTTTATCTTCGTAGAATCATATCTTTTTTTAACCGATTGATACTCAGCCCACAAATCTCCTAAAGTTTGATTTTTACCCCATTTTACGGGCATACCAGCCATATCTATTCCCAGTTTAAACGTTCCGTTTTTAACGGCTCCGTCTCTAACTTTGGTTACAGGATCATTACCCGCTCCCCAGACTTCTCCAGAATATTTCCATTCAGGATAAAGGTATTTATTTTTTCGATACCGCAAAACCATTGCATTGTATAGTTCTGGTTCAATCATTGTCACAATAGGGTCATAATTAGAATATTTAGACCATCGTTGTAATCGATTAACGTAATCTTCTAATTCAATTAAATGTTGCTCATCTCCAAACGCATCTGCACTTTCTTTAAATGCAGTTTGTTTGGTCATTCGCATTAACAATCGTTTAAATAAAGGATGAGAAGGATTATTAACAAGATATACAAATTCAGCATCTCCTATGTCTCGAATACGAAACTTTTCAGGAATGGGAGTATTTGGATCGTTGGCTAAATCTCGAACTAATTGATTCGCTTCTTTAACGCCTTTAATATTTGGCTGAAACGCTGTTTCCATAAGCGAATTAAAACCTTTTTCACTTATTTGTAATTCATTAAGCAATACATGAAATTGTTTTTTAATCGTAAAGTTACCTTTGGAAGCTTTGGAGTTTTCAGCTACTCCGTAATCAATTCTTAAATCTTCAAGTTTAATTGTTAAAACTTCAGGGTTTTCAATGGTTTTACTGTCATCTCCTAATTTTTTAAATTCATATTTTGTTGTACCATCTTTATTTTTTGAAGAAAGCCCGTGATATACTGTAGAGTTTTTAGGAAAAGCTTTGGCTGCACTCAACATTGCAATTCCTCTATTTGGTTTTTTTAAAGCTACATCATATTCTTTTTGAGACGGATGAAAACCACCTTTAAATAAAAACAATTCTCCGTCTATATAAGCAGAAATAGTAGGTTTTAACCTAGATGTTTCTGGAGAAAAGCCATTTGCACGTAATAATTCATTGTAAAGTTCTGTAGGCAATACACCATATCCGTCAATTTCACTTAAATAAGGCTTTTCTTTACTTGCTGTTTTGCCGTCTTTTGTAGTTTTATAAGTTTCAATGGGGATTCCTTTAGAATGTGTTTTGTGATTTCCCCTGGGTTCATCATCGACCAACACAAATTCTATTTCTTTGTATTTTTTAATAATGTCTTGAGGAATTCCTTTACTGGCAATAATTGTTTCTCTTTTTACCCGATCAGGAGCATTTTTAAATTGTAATTTTGGTTCATACAAAAAATTGGACATAATTTGTTTTTGCCAAATGTTTCTTGCTTGATTGTTTTTAGGATCTCCCCCACCGAATTCTTTTATCCAGTTTGTATAATCTTCAGCTAAAAACAAACGTGCCATTGGATCTTCTTTTTGCAGTCTTTTAAGAAACCGACCATAGCCTTTTTTGGTTATTAATCCGTTACTATCTAAAGGAAGATTTGGATGATATGGATATATCCGTTCAACTCCTTTATCTTTTTTGGGAATTTTTGCATATTTGTTTTCTTTATCTAATTGAATTGACAAATTAAGCCAGTCATTAGATTTCATAACTTCAACAAATTTCTTTTGATCTTTATTATATGTTTTTCCATATAGATCTACAACATTATCTCCAACTTGAGTCGTTTTCAGTTCTTGAATTTTATAATTTGGAGAAAAGGCTTTAAAACCAAGATCATCAGAAGTTTTATCTTTAGTAGATAATTCTTTTATTTTTTTACCTTGCTTTAATAATTTATTAATAGGCATTTCAAATATAACATCTGGGTTTTTTACACCAATCTGCTCTAGATTAAACTTTTGAAAAAGACCGTAATTTTCAAACTGTTCCTTTGTTAATACATCTTCTATTCTTTTATAACCATCTTCTAGAGCAGCTAAGTAATTTTTTCTAAAATTTTCAGTCATTTGACCCGCAACGTCTTCTACCTCAAATATTTTATATCTTTTCCCGGCTATTTCCCATATATCATTTAATAAAGGTCTATCTTCACCGGAAACTCCCCATAAGGATTTCATTTTATTTTCAAATTCTTGTTGCTCGGGTGTTAATTTTTTTTGTTTAATTTTTCTAACGTTTAAATTTCTAAAATATATATTATCTGCACTTAAAGATTTGTTATCTGCTATTCTTTTCCCGCTTATATCATGAGTTGAGCTAACTACTAAACGATTTCCAAAACGATCAAAATGAACCTGTGTATGCAATTCTTCTTTTATCATCCGATTGTAAACAGATCTCATTTGCCTTTTGGTTTGTGGAGTGGCTATATATTCAGGATATGTATTATTTAACTCATTGAAAAAAGTTTCATACGATTCTTTTGTTTTTACAGATTTATTAAAAACAGATATAATATCATCCAGTATTTCTGCTCTTGCTTTGGGTTCTTTTTTAGAATAGGCTTCAGTACTTTCGATTTCTATTAGTACATTGCGAATATGATTAGGGGCATCTAATTCCAGTTGATCTTCTACGGGTCTGTCTAAATTTTGAAGATCTCTTGCTTCTTTAGCTCCCATAGTAGTGTCTTTTTCGCCAGTAATTACATCATAAATAACATTAATATTGCCTTTTTTTATTTCTGCTTGTTGTTCTTTGGTTAGTTTATTTAAAACATCTTTTGATCGTTCACCAATAGGAGCTTTAGAACCATTAATACGATCTGTTATTTCAGAAGCAATGTTTCCAATTTGTATTCTTTGAAATTCAGCATCTACATCATTCATTGCCCGAACTTTTGCTAAATTTTCTTCTTCTTGAGATAATTTATCTTGTTTACGCTCTCTTAATAGTTCTTGTTCACGATCTTTAAATCTGGATTGTTTAAATCCTTCTAAATATCGATGTTGCATTAATAGAGATGCCGCAGTTGGATCTTGATAGTTCAGACCTAATTCTAATTGTTGAGGATTATAAAAACTAAATCTCTCTCCTATAGAATTATTCCAATAATTTTTAACGTGTTCTTGGGATACAGGATGTAATTCTTTGAATTCCAGAGTTTCAAGCATTTCTCTTTCTTTTAAATGATGCCGTTTTCCATAAACATCATTTTCTGGATTGTAAAAAGAATCAATGTATTTTTTAGCTGATTTTATTTTTGCACTTGGATGCTTGTATCCAAAAAAACCACCTAATAAATACTCGTATAATTGAACAGAGGTAGGGGCATCTTGAGCAGTAGCAAGACCGCCTTGTAAGGCAGCACCAAGTCCGCCTCTTACTACTTTATTCCAAATAAAATCTTCTGCCCCACTTCGAACACTTGGATTTGGATGTTTTAACATATTACCAAGATTTGTAAAATTTCCAATAGTACCAAATGCTCCACCAAAGATAGCACCATGGACATAAGAATTCATTATTTCATCTTTTCCACCCCACACACTGCTGATTGCAGAAGCTACTCCTAGTTCTTGAGCTGACTTTGCAATATCAGCATACACATTTCCCTTTTTTACATATTGATCTACATTTATTCCGGCTTTGGTTAAGCCTTTATAAATAGGAGTATTTATTTTATCCGCTAAATAAAAAGGAACCGATTTTGTTTGCGCTAAAAATTTTGCAGAAGTTTTTAAAGCTTCCGCTCCTGCTTTTTTTCCTAAAAACCCTAGTGGACCTGCAAGAATAGCTGGGGCAAATCCAATGAGATGCCCCATGCTGTGAGCAATTTGTCCAAATTCTGTTTTTGGATCTTCTGCCCATCCTAAGGTAGTAAAACCTTCACTAACACCTGATACAAATTGATTAAGTAGGCTTTCTTGCTTGTCTTCCTCAACACTTACATTTCGGGTAAAAGGAACGTCAAAGTCTTTAGACGCTTTTTCTATTTCGTCTACAAGATCATCATCAAACAAATAAGGATTTTGATTGTAAACAGAAATATATCTCTGTAATTCATATGGATTCATTCAAATTAATATTGAATTCTGGTTGGATTAACAAGTCTTTGAAATTGTTCTTCACGAGTTTTAGGAAGATTTGTTTCATACTCTTTAAGTTGTGCTTTACGTGCATTAATTAACGAATTTATACGAGTTATTTTTTCGTTTAGTTCAGAAACATTCAAATTTGGATTTGCTTGCAAAATGGTAGTATATGCGTTTAACCTCCCAATAGCCATTTCTGTATCTTCTAAAACATTTTTGTTAAAAAGCTTATCGTTGTTTAACAGTTGCTCTAAAAAATTATCAATTAATCGTACTCCTTTGTTTGAATCATCTAAAGAACGAAAATTATTTGTTCCCGCTTGTTTAATTAAATTATAAATTTTTTGACCACCTGCACTATCATCATTTACAAGGGGGTTTAAAATATCTTTAGGAGAAGCTCCATAACTATCTGTGTTTACTCCAGTTGTTTCTTCAAATACTCTTTTAGCGTTTCCTAATGGAATCACAGATTGTAGTCTATTTTGGTTATCTATTTCAGCATTAGTTTTTACGTCTTGTTGTTGTTGAAATTTTTCTAAAGCTTTTTCCAATGCTATTTGGCTTGCTATATTGCTCGATGTTACATATCTATTATTTTCAATATCTACCGTTGCTCCAGTTGGCGCATTGGGATTTTTAATTCTATTTCCGTTTTTATCTATTATGGTAGGGGGAATAAAATTATTATCTGAATCAAAAACATTGCCTCCGTATTCAAGTATAAGAGTTTTTCTTAATTTATCTTGTTCGTTTTCAAGAACATTGGTTTTGTAGGTATAGTCGGCATCAAGTCTTGCTTTTTGATTTTCAAGACTTGCCTGTCTAAAATCAGCAGTAGCTTTTTCTTGTTGCATTTGGCGTTCTGTTTGCAAAGTTCTCCAATTTTGATCACCTTCGAGAGTTGTCTTTCTAAAATCAGCAGTAGCTTGTTCTCGTTTAAAATCAAGATTTGCTTGTTGCTTTCTATACTCTTGATCATTACTTATTTTTATTTTTTGAAGCTGTAAAGTCTGATTGCGATAATTATTCAAGTTTTTATTATTTTTTTCGTCTTGTTTCATTCGAGCAATAGCAGAAATTGTTTCTGTAATATTTGCTTGTGAACCCCACGTTGGTTGTACAAATGCTTGAGTCATAGATGGTGGTCTTATTCCGTTTGCCATAATTCTAACCCCCTTACTGTGTTATTGGATTTGGCATCATTAGATCTATATTTCTATTTGGATCTAAATTAAGTGGTAGTGTGTTTAATGATCCAAAATTGCTATATGCGCCAAAATTATTTCTTGGTAAAGCCATTGTTCCTGAGTTTATCGATGAAGCTGGTTGCTCCATCAGCGAACCAAGCATACTTGTTCCCCCAGTAAGAAATGCTGTTCCTATATCTACTCCAAGTCCTAACATATTATTTACCCATGCTTGTTGTGCATTTTGATTTCGTACTGCTTGATTATAGTTAGAGGTTCTTAAATATTGCTGATACGCATTTTGAGTACTTGCATTTTGCATGTCAGCAGATAACATATTTGCATCAATTTGCCCTAACAATCCTCCAGCTTGACCATACGCTTGTGAAGCACCGCTATATGCACCAGAAGCCAATCCTCCAAAGCTTGACGCCAATCCCATGCCTTGATTTAAAAGATCGGTTGTTCCTTTTCGAATTGCTTCATTAGATTGATTAATGTTAATTGCATTTAATAACCCCGACATTCCACCTCTGTTTATTCCCCGTTGTGCCAACGCTTGATTCATATTGGATGCTGTTTGAGACTGCATATCCCCAACGTTTCTACGTAAGTTTCTAAACATTCCTTGATACCAAGAAGAACCGGGATCTAACATTTGGCGATATTGATTCATAGAGACATCGCCTAAATCTCTTTGTCTTGTACCAGAACCTTGTAAACTATCGATATTTTCTAACAATCCTTCACTTGGCTCATAATCAATTGTTTCAGGAGTAAAACTAAAATCTTGCTTTATTGGTTTTGGTCTTCCAAATATGTCCGCTATACTCATAATTATCAGCTTCCTATTTCTTTTGTTGTCATTGCTACTTTAATCCATCCTTCGTCAGTTCTTCCTTGAATTTCATAACTTCCATCAGCCAACTTTGCCAATCGAATATCTCCACTTTTTCCTGAAAAAGAATCTCTTTCTTCTGTTGTATTTCCACGGTTTACCGCATTAATTATTTCGTTTAAATCATCATATATCAATTGAATAGTACGATTAATCTGTACTGGAATTGCTTCATTTACCATTAATGGTCTTTTTTTTGTTAAACTCATGATGTTTGCTCTGCATTTACTATCTTACGTCTATATACCAAACCTAAAGCATCAACGGTTCCTGTTTGACCCGATAAAAACCATTGAACATATTTACCGCTTTTTGTGTCTGTAACAAAATTGCTAAAAACACTTCCACTTGCACTACTGTTATCGGTTTCAGTTACGTTATTGCCATCTATTTGAACATATACGTGTGTTCCTAAAGTCCCACTTGGATTTCCCGTAACGCTAAAGTTATTAAACCGTTTAAATTGAGTATGTTGACCAAGGGTTAAATGTTTACTGTGCCAATCGAAAGATCTTTTATTTACAGTATTTCGCATTAGGTTAAATATTTTTCCATCTACATTTGCATATACGTGTCCATTGTTTCCAGTAAAAAAGGCATATGGTACTGCTGTACTTTGAGATCCTTGATATACATAAAACAACCTCCATAAATCCCAACGAGACAACATAATGTTATAAGCCCATGTGTTGTATGTACCAGAAATAGATTTAAAGGTTATTAAAAAACTTTGCAACTTTTGATGATATACAATTTTTGGATCATAGGTAAAATCAATGCTTTCCCAGCTCCAGGAACTATTATTCCGATTAATTGGAGTAGAAATCAATTTTACATCTTTTCCATTAAACAGATATGCACCGGTTGTATTCAAAATGCAAATACCAAAGTCTGTAACACAAATAGTATCTTGGCTAATAGCTCCTACTCCTGTAATCGTATTTTCAACGTATAAATTGTTTGGTTCAATCTGATAAATATTGTTTTCATCAAATACAAAAATACGATTATTAAACGAAGTTATAGCCGTTGGATAAGTAGGCAATACCATAAAATCTCTTGCCCAATTAAACTGATCAAAATTATAAGGTCTGGATTTAAACAAATAATTAGAAGCATTTGTAATGTCCTTATGATAACATCTAGCCACAAACAAATGACTATTTAATTGAGTAGATAAGCCATAATTAACAATAGTTTTATCTAATACTTCAGAAATTCCTGTTCGAGCTTCATATGAGGCTCCATTTGTTTGAGAATGAAGATATTTGTTACTATAATAGCCTCCCCAGTCTGGTGCTACTGCATTATCAGATACATTTGTCCAAGTAGAATCTAAATTTATTGTAGCTACATAACGATAAAAGCCAGTTGGAGCCAAAGCCCCACTTGCACCTTCTGCCATGTAAATAATAACGTCTGTGACCCTTTTTGAGACGTTGGTGGCATTATGTGCCTGTATATCTATTACAACTTCTTTCCCAGTTGAAGTAATTTTTGTAGCATCGCTTAATGGTGATTCTTGATAACCGTCATACAGAAATGAAAATTTATAAAAGTATTCTTTTGTATTGGTGTGAATTCCGCTTGTAACTGCATTTTCAGATAATACTAACGACACATTACTTTCTAACCGAGTGGTAAAAGCACCAACAGAACTTACATTTATTTGAGACATCCACCTTCCAACTCCTGATCCTGCAAATACGTGAAGATCAAAATAAGAAGAATTGTTTAAAACAACAGGAACCCCTTTATTAATATCGTAATCATCATTTGGATCGCCTTCATCGGTTAAAGATCTAAAATGAGCATCTCCTCCAGATCCACCACCAGAATATGCAGTATCGTGATCGTAAGCAACCCATGAATAAATATCAGTTAAAGTAGCATCTGAAGCGTTTTTTACAGTTAGTACATTTGCATTTCCAGAATAAGCAACTTTTAAAGCTCTTCCTGCAAGATTAATTCCTTCTGTTGCTCCTCCGCCTCCGTCTAAAGCGGCAAAATTACTCAAATTTGTACTTTGTGTTTGATCGTATTTTACACTAAAAACACCAGTACTAATTTTAACAATATCTGAAGCATTGGCTAAATTCCGTATCCCGTATCCCCCTGCAGTTAAGTTATTTCCATCGTCATCGTAAAGCTCAATAAGAACTGCGCAATATTCATTAGATCCGTGTTTTGGGTCTATTAAACAAACAGAAGGAATAATTCCTCTTGCCTGATGTACATCTTCTGCTGGGTCTGTACCAAGTTCAAAGTCCCCAGCACCAGTACCTCCACCATCTTGTGAATTAAAATTACGCTGATCTAATGTAACTGTAGTTGTATCGGTAAACGTAGAAGTTGTTTTATTTAATAACCACGTTCTACTGTATAATATTTGAGGTTGACCAGTAATTCCTACTGCGCCTGAAAACCAAAGATAGCTTCCAATTTCAATCATATCAGATATCACAAAATAATCAGTGCTACCTCCATTACTATCGGGGCCTACGTATCCATATCCGTTAAAAACATTACTGCCTACAGAACATTGCAAAACTCCACTTGCCATTATTTGCAACGTAGATCTATTGACTTTATACCAAGTTCCAAGTGTTTCTGTTCCTGTAGG
>CEWF01007407.1_pt1 | contig 10470 bp, 6 predicted proteins | sample 531331 | NCBI WGS metagenome assembly CEWF01 (sample SAMEA2622676, study PRJEB7988) | marine metagenome | biome: marine biome (ENVO:00000447); feature: mesopelagic zone (ENVO:00000213); material: "saline water (ENVO:00002010), including plankton (ENVO:xxxxxxxx)" | depth 600 m | reverse complement strand
CACATGGTGATCCCGCTTTTCGTTGGCCGTGAAAAATCCATCGAAGCGCTCGAATCCGCCATGGCCGGCGATAAGCAGATTCTCTTGCTGGCGCAGAAGAACCCGGCTGATGACGATCCAAGTGAAGATGCGCTGTACCGCGTCGGTACGGTGGCTACCGTGTTGCAGCTTCTCAAACTGCCTGACGGAACCGTCAAGGTACTGGTCGAGGGCGAGCAGCGTGGCGTGATCGAGCGTTTCGTCGAGGTGGACGCCCACTGTCGCGCCGAGGTTTCCTTGATCGAAGAGGCCGAGATAGATGCGCGCGAGTCCGAGGTTTTCACCCGCAGCCTGCTCAGCCAGTTCGAACAGTACGTGCAGCTGGGCAAGAAGGTTCCCGCCGAGGTTCTTTCCTCGCTGAGCAGCATCGATGAGCCCGCGCGGCTGGTCGATACCATGGCTGCGCATATGGCGCTGAAGATCGAGCAGAAGCAGCAGATTCTCGAAATCACCGACCTCCCGGCGCGCGTCGAACACGTACTTGCGCTGCTTGATGCCGAGATCGACCTGCTGCAGGTCGAAAAGCGCATTCGCGGTCGCGTGAAGAAGCAGATGGAGCGCAGCCAGCGCGAGTACTACCTGAATGAGCAGATGAAGGCCATTCAGAAGGAGCTTGGCGATATCGACGAGGGCCACAATGAAGTCGACGAGCTGAAGAAGCGTATCGAGAACGCCGGCCTCAGCAAAGACGCCTACACCAAGGCCCAGGGCGAGCTCAATAAGCTCAAGCAGATGTCGCCGATGTCGGCCGAGGCGACCGTAGTTCGCACCTATATCGATTGGCTGGTGAACGTGCCGTGGAAGGCTGCCAGCAAGGTACGCCTGGATCTGGCGAAAGCTGAAGAGGTTCTCGATGCCGATCACTACGGGCTGGAAGAGGTCAAGGATCGCATTCTCGAGTACCTCGCGGTGCAGAAGCGCGTCAAGAAGCTGAAAGGGCCAGTTCTGTGCCTGGTAGGTCCTCCTGGCGTCGGTAAAACCTCGCTGGCCGAGTCCATTGCGCGTTCGACCAATCGCAAGTTCGTACGCATGGCGCTGGGCGGCGTGCGTGACGAGGCGGAGATTCGTGGTCACCGCCGCACCTACATCGGCTCCATGCCCGGTCGTCTGATTCAGAAGATGACCAAGGTAGGAGTTCGCAACCCGCTGTTCCTGCTCGACGAGATCGACAAGATGGGCAGTGACATGCGAGGTGATCCGGCGTCGGCTCTGCTGGAAGTGCTCGACCCCGAACAGAACCACAATTTCAACGATCACTATCTCGAGGTCGACTATGACCTTTCGGACGTGATGTTCCTCTGCACCGCCAATTCGATGAATATCCCCGCGCCGCTGCTCGATCGCATGGAAGTCATCCGGCTGCCGGGTTACACCGAGGACGAGAAGGTCAACATTGCAATTCGTTACCTGGCGCCCAAACAGATCGAGGCCAATGGCCTGAAGAAAGCCGAACTGGAATTTCAGGAAGCGGCGATTCGCGACATTATCCGCTATTACACCCGTGAGGCTGGTGTGCGCAGTCTCGAGCGTCAGCTGGCCAAGGTTTGCCGCAAGGTCGTCAAGGAGCATGCCGCGGAGAAGCGTTTCCACGTGATAGTGGACGCCGATTCCCTCGAGCATTTCCTGGGCGTTCGCAAGTTCCGTTACGGGCTTGCCGAGCAGCAGGACCAGGTAGGGCAGGTGACAGGCCTTGCCTGGACTCAGGTTGGCGGCGAACTGCTGACCATCGAGGCTGCGGTGGTGCCCGGCAAGGGCCGTCTGACCAAGACCGGATCGCTGGGCGAAGTCATGGGTGAGTCAATCACAGCGGCTCTGACAGTGGTTCGCAGCCGTGCCGCGACTCTGGGCATGGCGGCTGACTTCCACGAAAAACAGGATATTCACATCCACGTTCCCGAAGGTGCGACGCCGAAAGACGGCCCGAGCGCCGGTATCGGCATGTGCACAGCGCTGGTTTCCGCGCTGACTCAGATTCCGGTGCGCGCAGATGTCGCAATGACCGGCGAAATAACATTGCGTGGGCAGGTGCTTGCAATTGGCGGATTGAAGGAGAAACTTCTGGCTGCTCATCGGGGTGGGATCAAGACCGTGATCATTCCGGAAGAAAATCAGCGTGATCTGAAAGAGATTCCTGAAAATATTAAGCAAGACCTGCAGATTAAACCGGTCAAGTGGATTGACGAGGTCCTGCAAATTGCGCTGCAATACGCGCCGGAGCCCTTGCCCGATGCGGCTCCCGAGATTGTTGCAAAGGATGACAAGCGCGAGCCTGATTCCAAGGAGCGAATCAGCACGCATTAGTCTGGAAGGCCACGTTGACACACTTCAGGCGCCCTTGTTTAATCGGCCTCTTGTGTCATAGCCATCTAGCACCGCTTTGCTTACACCCGAAAATTAAAGATACGACTCAACAGAAATAAGGGGACTTAGAGTGAACAAGTCGGAACTGATCGATGCCATCGCTGCATCTGCTGATATCCCAAAAGCTGTTGCTGGCCGCGCGCTGGATGCAGTGATCGAATCCGTCACCGGTGCCCTGAAGGCTGGTGACTCCGTGGTACTGGTTGGTTTCGGTACTTTCGCTGTCAAGGAGCGTGCTGCGCGCACCGGCCGCAACCCGCAGACTGGCAAGCCGATCAACATCGCTGCTGCCAAGATCCCTGGCTTCAAAGCTGGCAAGGCTCTGAAAGACGCTGTCAACTAAGCGTCTTTCTACCCGGTCAGTCAGCTCGCGCTGCACTGGCTCGGGGCGGTTGTCGAGCAGGCTTGCCCTGTTGCAATCTGGCTTGGGGGAATAAGCCCAACCGCTCCAAAAGCTCCGAGAAGGCGCATCCCTGGATGCGCCTTTCTTTTATCCGGTTTCCACCCGCGTTGCGCATCCGATCGCGCCGCAGACTCCTGGGGGTCGCATGCTTCAGAACATCAGGGAAAATTCGCAAGGCTGGATAGCCAAAACCATCATCGGCATCATCGTCATGCTGCTGGCGCTGACGGGTTTCGAGGCTATCTTCAATGCCGCGAGCAACAACCAGAATGCCGCAGAGGTCAACGGCGAGGAGATTTCCCGTTACGAGCTTGACCAAGCGATGAACATGCAGCGGCGCCAGCTTGCGCAACAACTTGGCCAGGATTTCGATGCCTCGTTGCTGGATGATCGTCTGCTTCGTGATTCCGCGCTCGGTTCGCTGATCGATCGCATGTTGCTGTTGCAGAGTGCCAAGAACGCCAATTTTGCCTTCTCCAGCGAAGCGCTCGACCAACTGATCCTGCAAACCCCCGAGTTCCAGGTTGACGGCGCTTTCAGCGCTGCACGTTTCGATCAGGTTATCCAGCAGATGGGTTATTCCCGTCTCCAGTTCCGTCAGCTGCTCGAGCAGGAAATGCTTATCGGACAGCTGCGGGCCGGTATCTCTGGAACCGGTTTCGTCACCGATCAGCAGGTTGAGAGCTTTGCGCGCCTCGAAATGCAGACGCGTGACTTCGCCACACTCACCGTGCCTGCTCAGCAGGAGTCGATTGAGGTCAGCGACGAGCAGATCAAGGAGTACTACGACGAAAACGCTGAGCGTTTCCGTACGCCAGAGCAGGTCATCGTCGAGTACGTCGAGTTGAAGAAGGAGTCATTCTTCGATCAGGTCGAAGTGTCGGACGAGGAGCTGCAGGAGCTTTATCAGAAGCAGATCGCCAATCTGGCCGAGCAGCGTCGCGCTGCCCATATCCTCATCGAGACCGGCGGTGAGTTGAGCGACGACGAGGCCAAGGCCAAGATCGATGAGATTGCTGCGCGGGTGAAGAGCGGTGACGACTTCGCTGCGGTTGCCAAGGAAGAGTCCCAGGATCCGGGTTCTGCGAACGAGGGTGGTGATCTTGGCTTCGCCGGTCCGGGCGTGTATGACCCGGCATTCGAAGATGCACTCTATGCCTTGAACGAGGGCGAGGTCTCGGCTCCGGTCCAGTCCGAATTCGGCTGGCATATCATCAAGCTGCTGGGTGTTCAGTCGCCGGAAGTTCCTGCCTTCGAGAGCATGAAGCCTGAACTGGTACGCGAGCTCAAGGCGCAGCAGGTTGAGCAGCGCTTCGTGGAAACCAGCAAGCAGCTGGAAGATTCGGCATTCGAGGCATCCGATCTGGCCCAGCCCGCTCAGGAGCTCGGCTTGATGGTGCAGACCACCGAAGCCTTCGGGCGTGACGGTGGCGAAGGCATCACGGCCAATCGTCAGGTGATCCAGGCTGCATTCAGCGACGAAGTACTGGTGGATGGCGCCAACAGCAGCGTCATCGAACTCGACCCCGATACCTCCATTGCACTGCGCGTGAAGGAACACCTGAAGCCTGCGGCGATCCCGCTTGCGGATGTGCGTGAGGATATCGTTCAGCAGCTTCAGCGCAGCCTGGCTGCCGAAGCGGCCCGTGCCAAGGGTGAACAGTTGTTGGCGGACCTGCGCAAAGGACAGCAGCCTGATGACAGCCAATGGCAAGCCGTGGAGGCCGCCACGCGCAGTCAGGAAGGCGTTGCACCAGCTCTGCTGCAGGCGGTATTCCGCATGCCGCGGCCGGAACAGCAGGACAAGCCCAGCTATTCCGGAGTGGCGTTGAGCAACGGTGACTACGCGGTTGTACGCCTGAACGGCGTCAATGAGCCGGAAGCCGCGCTAACCGATGAAGAGAAGCTCAATTATCGACGCTTCCTTGCATCTCGCGTCGGCCAGCAGGACTTCGCAGCGTTTCGGCAGAAGCTGCAGGCTGAGGCGGAAATCGAAAGGTTCTGACCGCCTGCTGATAGACGAAACCACTCGGTTTCGCCTATCGAACAGACAACGCCCCGACTGGTTCGGGGCGTTTGTCGTTTAGACCTGCGGATGAGGGTCAGCGGAGCAGCTTGTACCCCAGCCAAGGCCCTTGCCGGAGCAGTGCGGCGTGAACCTGCACCAGTTCCGCGCCTGCACGCACTCGCGCCTGCAGGTGGCTGGCGGTCTGGATGCCGCCAACCGAAAGCAAAGCGATGTCCTTTCCGCAGAACCGACGCAAATGCTCGATCTGTTCGCAGGCTTGGGCCTGTCGTCGCGGGTCTTGCCAGGCCAGATAACGTTCGCGCGTCGCCGGTGGCCCAGGATCGTGGGCAGCGAGTAGCCCGTCGAATTCAAGCCTCAATAGCAGCTCGGCGAGCGAGAAAGGAATCTGCTCAGGCAGGCAGCGCAGCTTGGCTATCAGCGGTACTCGACGTTCGCCTTTCTGATTCAGATGATGCAGCTCTTCACGAAGCGCGCTCAGCAGGTTGTGCAGCTGCTCGCCCTGATGAAGCAGCGGGGCGCTGGCCGGGCCGATCAGGTTCAGCGCGAGATAGTCAGCATGCTGCCAGGCACCGCGCAGCAACGCGCAGGTCTCGGCGATGGAGCATTTGGCATCCAGGGTCAGATTCACACCCAGGCGCGCCTCGCCTGGCGAGATTGGCTTCAGCCGGACGAGCGCAGCCGCTGTCAGGCTGCCGATCTCGTTGAAGCCGAACCCCAGCGGGGCGACACGCCGTCCGAGCGCACCGTTGCGATCGAAGCCGGCCGCAATGCCCACGGGTGAGGGAAATTCCAGCCCCATTACCGTGACTGGGCGGCGCGGCACCGCGCTCAGGTGGCACGCGACGCTGGTGAGCTTGAGGGCGATACGATTGCGCAGCGTTTTCCAATCCATCGGTTTATCCATGGTGTCGCTCGAAGTCCGCCATGAAATCCACCAGCTGTTGCACACCCGACAGTGGCATCGCGTTGTATAGGCTGGCCCGCACGCCGCCAATAGCAGCATGCCCACGCAAATGAGTCAGACCGCGTTGCTCGGCCTGGGCAAGAAAGATGTCGGTCAGTCCTGCGTCGGTAAGCCGAAAGCAGACATTGATCGACGAGCGATCCTGGATCTTCTGCGGGCAGTGGTAGAAATCGCTGCCGTCGATGTAGCGGTACAGCTGCGTGCTCCGTCGCCGAGCAGCCAGCGCCATCGCTTCAGTACCGCCTCGTTGCTTGATCCAGCGCAGCATCAAGGCAGCGACATACAGGGTGAAGGTTGGTGGTGTGTTTAAACGGCTCTGCTGCTCGGCCTGAACCGCGTAGCTGAACGCGGCAGGGAGGCCAGCTGGCGGCGCCTGCAGAAGATCGTCGCGCACGATGACGACGCACAGCCCTGCTGCGCCAAGGTTCTTCTGCGTGCTGGCATAGATCGCCCCGAAGCGTTCGACTGGAACGGGGCGGGTGAGGAAATCCGAGGTCATGTCCACGACCAGTGGCACCGGCAGCACGGGAAACGCCTGTAGTTGCAGGCCATTGGCGGTTTCGTTGCTGGTGATATGGCAGTAGCCAGCGAGTGGATCGAGCTGCCAGTGCTCCGGTGAGGACAGGGCGGTGAAGTTCTGATCCGCCGCGCTGGCGATGATGTTCACTGGTGCGTGACGGCGCCCCTCGGCAATTGCCTTGCGTGCCCAGTGGCCGCTTTCCAAGTAGTCCGCGCCTTGTCCCGGGCGCAGCAGATTGAGCGGCAGCAGGCCGAATTGTGCCGAGGCGCCACCTTGCATGAAAAGCACGCGATAGTTGCTCGGAATCGCCAGCAGGGCGCGCAGGTCGGCTTCGGTTTCGGCCATCAGTTGCCTGAAGGCCGCGCCGGTGAAGGGCTGTTCCAATATGGAAAAGCCGCTGCCACGCCAGTCCAGCATTTCCTCGCGAATCTGCGCCAGTACTTCGCTAGGCAGCATCGCCGGGCCGGCAGCGAAGTTGTAGTGCCCGGACCGCTCAGAACAGATGCAGGCCATGACCACCACTCGCCATTAGGAACAGCAGGGGAAAGGACAGGATGGTGTTGCTGCGCGATGAAAGAAAAGTGATCCGCGAGCAGCGCACACGCTCTTCCAAGGTCGCCGGGACGAAGCCGAGCAGCTTCTTCTGGTGCGGCCAGAGCACCAGCCAGAGGTTGAGCAGCATCGCCGTACCGATCCAGGCACCAAGACCGATCACCGCCAGATGGCCCTGCAGCAGCAGCGCATCGACCAGCCAGTCGCGCTGCCAGAGCATGGACATGCCGGATGCCCAGACCACCACTGAGGCGTAGCGGAAGATGCCGTGTTCACGTTTCATCCGCGCTTCCAGATCGCGGTTCAGCATGGCGGTGTCGATGCCGTTTTGCAGTGGCACGAAGCGTGGGTTCTGGATGAAGTTGGCATAGTTGTGCCCGACCCAGACCAGCGCGAACAGCAGGTGCGCGTAGCGGGCCAGCAGATCGAGAATCGGCAGCTGCATGCTCAGTTCACCAGCCAATAACGCAGCAGCAGGTAGCAGCCGAGCGTCAGTGCGAGACCAGCGCTGACGGTACCGCCGAACGAGTCATGGGGCAGTTTCAAGTTCCACCCCCTGGCTGGCCTGTCGGGCGATCAGAGTACCTTGCGGCCGCGTGGCATCCTGCGCCAGTTCAACGGCCTGGCGAATCAGCTGGTGATGTGGGGATTTGCTGCAGGCCGGGTCGGTGTTGGCGCCGTTGCCGGTCAACAGCAGCGCCTGACAGCGGCAGCCGCCAAAATCCTGCTCTTTCTCGTCGCAACTGCGACAGGGTTCGGGCATCCAGGCGTCGCCGCGGTAGAGGTTGAATACCGGCGAGTCGTGCCAGATCTGCTCCAGTCGTTGCTGACGCACGTTGGGGAAGGTCAGGTTCTTGAAGTTGCTGGCCTGGGAGCAGGGCAGCACGTTGCCATCCGGCGCGATGGTGACGTGAATGGCGCCCCAGCCGTTCATGCAGGCCTTGGGGCGACCTTCGTAATAGTCGGGGATGACGAAGAAGATGGTCAGGCGATCACCGAAACGCTCGCGTGCCTTGTGCACCTCGTCTTCGGCTTTGCGCAGCTCGGCATGGGTCGGCATCAGCGCATCGCGGTTGAGCAACGCCCAGTTGTAGTACTGCACGTTCGCCAGTTCGAGGTACTCGACCCCCAGCTCGACAGCGAACTCGATGATGTCCGGTACCTGAGCGATATTCTGCCGGGTGATCGGTACGTTGAGCACCATGGGGAAGCCCATTGACTTGATCAGCCGTGCCATGCCGAGCTTGCGCTCCAAGACATCGACGCCAGCCAGCTGACGGGCCACATCGCGGTCGGTGGATTGAAAACCGAGCTGGATGTGGCGTAACCCGGCATCCTTCAGGGCGCGTAGACGCGCCTCGGTCAGTCCTATGCCGGACGTGATCAGGTTGGTGTAGTAGCCCATGCGGTCAGCTTCGGCGACCAACGTTTCGAGGTCCTTGCGTAGCGTCGGCTCGCCGCCGGAGAAGCCGATCTGCATCGCACCCATGGCACGGGCCTGGGCCATCACGTCGATCCACTCGGCAGTGCTCAGTTCATCCTGGCGGTAATCGGCGAAGTTGCGTGGGTTACTGCAGAACACGCACTGCAACGGGCACTGATAGGTCAGTTCCAGCAGCAACCAGACCGGGTTGCCGCTGCCATCAAGCCTTAGCTCGGATCCAGCCCTTGCCATGAGATACCTCCAGGAAGTTCAGGACGCCGTTGCGAATCGCGTCGACGTTGGATGCGTTGTAGCTAAGCGCGAGCTGGTCGATCAGTTCGGCGACGCTGCTCTTGCCGTCGCAGCGCTGAAGAATCTCGCCGCCGGTGGTGTTCAGCTTGACGATGCCCTCGGGGTAGAGGAGCACGTGGGCTTGCTGCGAGTCTTCCCAGCGAAAGAGGAAGGGCGGGCGAATCTCGTAGCAACAGGCTGGTGAAATCATTGTTGTCGTCATGTCCATATCCTCGCTCGACCGGCGTGAAGCGATGTGCGATCACGCCGGTCAGGGGCTCAGCGTACGTAGACGTACGCGGTGACTTCGAAGCCCAGACGCAGGTCGCAGAAGTCCGGATCGATCCACTGCATGGCGTATCTCCTCATTGGTTGTTGTCAGGAAAAGCGATGTCGCACCCCGAAGCTAAGGCGCTTTTCCGGGGTGGCTAATAAGACTTTGGGGTTGGTTTTGCCGCCTTTTGGTCGCACTTTTCTTGCGTTGCAGGAGAATTTGCGCTCGGGGTCGACGCCCTTGTTCAGCGTCATTTTTAGCGTGCGGTTCAGGGCCTATCCTGCTCGGCTTTTTTCTCCGTTTCGGGCTGATCGAATCAATCGCAAAGCGCCATCAGCTCTGCCTCTGCGCCTTGCCATCTACTACCAAATGAGGAGCCCTCCGCTGCCATGGGTGCATACCGGAGCGAAGACCCCACTGCCTAAGATCGGTCCATGTCCTGTGCACTTTCCGGCACAGGCTCCGACAAGCAGAAGAAGAGAGGCCCATCATGATCTACGCCCAGCCCGGTACCCCAGGCGCCGTCGTATCCTTCAAGCCGCGCTACGGCAACTACATCGGCGGCGAATTCGTCCCGCCGGTCAAAGGCGAGTACTTCGTCAACACCTCGCCGGTGAATGGTGAAGTCATTGCCGAATTCCCGCGTTCGGGTGCCGAAGACATTGAAAGAGCGTTGGACGCCGCGCACGCTGCTGCCGATGCCTGGGGCAAGACCTCGGTGCAGGACCGCGCACTGATTTTGCTGAAGATCGCCGATCGCATCGAAGCCAACCTGGAAAAGCTCGCAATCGCCGAAACCTGGGACAACGGCAAGGCCGTTCGTGAGACCCTGAACGCCGACGTACCGCTGGCTGCGGATCACTTCCGCTACTTCGCCGGCTGCATTCGCGCCCAGGAAGGCAGCGCTGCCGAGATCAACGAGCACACCGCGGCCTACCACTTCCATGAGCCGCTGGGCGTTGTCGGGCAGATCATCCCGTGGAACTTCCCGCTGCTGATGGCGGCCTGGAAACTGGCTCCGGCCCTGGCCGCTGGCAACTGCATCGTGCTCAAGCCGGCCGAGCAGACACCGCTGTCGATCATGGTATTCATCGAAGTGGTAGGCGATCTGCTGCCACCGGGCGTGCTGAACATCGTTCAGGGCTTCGGCAAGGAAGCAGGCCAGGCGCTGGCCACCAGTACCCGCATCGCCAAAATCGCCTTCACCGGCTCGACCCCGGTCGGCTCGCACATCATGCGCTGCGCCGCCGAGAACATCATTCCGAGCACCGTGGAACTGGGTGGCAAGAGCCCGAACATCTTCTTCGAAGACATCATGAATGCGGAACCAGCGTTCATCGAGAAAGCTGCCGAAGGTCTGGTGTTGGCCTTCTTCAACCAGGGCGAGGTCTGCACCTGCCCGTCGCGCGCACTGATTCAGGAATCGATCTTCGAGCCTTTCATGGAAGTGGTGATGAAGAAGATCAAGGCGATCAAGCGTGGCAACCCGCTGGATACCGACACCATGGTCGGCGCCCAGGCGTCCGAGCAACAGTTCGACAAGATCCTCTCCTACATGGAGATCGCCCAGCAGGAAGGCGCACAGATCCTCACCGGCGGTGCCGCCGAGAAGCT
>CEWF01150283.1_pt1 | contig 10580 bp, 12 predicted proteins | sample 531331 | NCBI WGS metagenome assembly CEWF01 (sample SAMEA2622676, study PRJEB7988) | marine metagenome | biome: marine biome (ENVO:00000447); feature: mesopelagic zone (ENVO:00000213); material: "saline water (ENVO:00002010), including plankton (ENVO:xxxxxxxx)" | depth 600 m | reverse complement strand
GAATCTTACGAAGAAGAAGTTGAAGCATTAGAAAAAGTTTTAGAACAAGAGTTCAGAGCGCAACTAAACAGAGCCGACGGAATAATGGGACGCTATCTGTCAATGGGGTCAATATATCACGAAAAGTTGCAGATGCCGTTCAATGAGTTCACTTTGCTTCCTTTAGCTGCTGATGCTCAAATGGCTCAAGCAATGTCGCCAATGTTATTGTCAACAATGGAAAAGGCTTGGGGAGTAATCAATGCTGCGGGAGTGTTTAGAGATATGCCGTTTGACCCGGAACTTCCAATCGTATCGAACACGTTGCGAAAGGCTGGCGTATTGATAAATGATGTATCACGTTCTGCGCTTAGGAATGAAATTCAAACAGGGGCTAGAGCAGGTTACAGTCTTGAACAAATAGTTAGAGGCGTTCCTGATGATAAATATAGAGGATTGAGAAGCGTGGTGCGGGAAACGTATAAAAATCGCGCCAAGACTATCGCACGAACAGAGGTAGCAACTGCACAAAATACCGCAACTGCTGCTCGGTATAAATCAGCGGGAGTGCAGTATGTGGAAATTCAAGACGGAGATGATGACGAACTTTGCGCTCCGTATAATGGCACACGACAAACAATTGATTGGGCGTTAGATAATCCGATTGCCCACCCAAATTGCACAAGAGCCTATTCACCAGTCATTGAAGGAGTGACAGAGTAATGGTTGCAACAGCACCGGATACTATTATCCGAAAAATAGATCAGTCTGAACCGACAATGATTGATGAATCTGAAGGCATCGTTGAGGCATTTGTTAATACGATGGGAGTCATTGACCACGACGGTGAAGTAATCGACATTGACGCTTTCGGTAAATCAATTATGAAAGGCGGTCAAACAGTTGCTTGGTTCCACGATCAAAGCACACCAGTGGGCAAGGTAGTAGATGCTGCTCCGGTGACGCTAGGAATTGACGAAGCGACAGGCATGGCTACGGGGAGACTCAAAGCCATCATGCAATTCAATATGAACACTCAGCGAGGGCGAGAAGCCTTCGCCGATGTGCAGTTTGGCAGCGTCAAAGAATGGTCGGTGGGATTCCGGTCACTTGCTGACGAAGTTGAACTAATGGCTGACGGCACGAAAGCACGCGTTATTGAAAACCTAGATTGGGTTGAGGTATCGCCTGTACTTCGTGGCGCGAGTCCAAACACTCAAACTATCACTTCAAAGTCTGCCTCAGACACGACACCGGAAGAATCCGATGTTGCCTCTGACACGGAATTAGAGAAGGTGCGTGAGAGTATCGAACTGACAAAGGCACAATTAGACTTGGAGACATTTACCAATGGATAAGGTGAATGAACTTCGCGAAGAAGCGCGTGTTGCACTAACTACTGCAACCGAGGCTTTGGAAAAAGGCGAAGTAGAAGCTGCCAAGAAAGCTAGAGAGGACGCTGTTTCTAAAGTTGAGACTGCTAATGCTCTTGAGGCTGAAAAAGGCAAGCTAGAAGTGCTTTCAGGTGACTTCAACACACCGACTAATACGGTTCCGTTGAGTTACGAGGAAGCAAAAATATACAACCCTGCCGACGAGGGTAAGGACTACCGCAACGACTATAAGCCAGCAAGCTGGGTTAAGGGTCTACCTGCTGCTGTTCAACCAACGTGGGTTCGGGAACAGATGGGCGCGAACTTGAAGGAAGAAGAAACCTTCTACAAGGACACTTGGGTAAAGTGGTTCCGAGATCGCTCTCCAAACGCTCAGAAGTTTTGGCAGACTGCCGACTCTAATGAGTTGAAAGCAATGCAAGAAGGTACAGACAACGAGGGTGGTTACTTCGTTCCAGAAGATTTCCGCACTCAGGTAATCCACAACACCGGAGTTCCGGGTGGAGTACACCGACCTGCTTGTACTGTAATTACTACGTCATTGAAAGATGGTTACCTTCCAACAATGGGTTCAGTCTCTTGGGCTGCTATTGCTGAGGAAGCTGCTTACGGTGACAACACACCAACCGTCGGACAGGTAACTTTTACCATTCGCAAGGCTGGTGGAACAGTGAAGGTATCCAACGAACTTCTTGAAGATTCAGCGGTAAACCTTCCTGCACTTCTCGCTCAAATCTTTGGCGAGGCTCAGGGTCGTTACGAAGATCAGCAATTGATCGAGGGTGACGGTTCTGGAGAGGCAGAAGGACTTAGGACAAGCGCAACTGACGGTACGGACACAGACTCAACATCTGCGGTTTCTATTGCCGACATATACACTTGGTACTACGACCTACCTGCTCAGTTCCGAGCAAATGCTTCGATATCCACAACCAGCAGCTTCATGCAGCAGGTAAACACTCTTGATGTTACATCGTCAAAAGGTTCACTTACTGCTGCTCCTGCTGACACACTACTTGGTCGCCCGACACTTTTGTTTGACGGCACAGGTTGGGATAACGCAGCAGCTATCGCAACGAACGAAGAAGTCGGCGCAATCGGTGACTTCTCTAATTACTACTTGATTGACCGAATCGGCATGTCAATGCGACGTGATGACTCGATCTATGTTGCAAATGACCAAGTTGGATTCTTTGCACGATCAAGGTACGACGGTCGAGTTGGACTTGCGGACGCTTTCCGAATCTTCAAGATTCAGTAGGAGATTCTGATGCCTCGCTTTAATCAACTCTCAAATCGAATAGGAATCAATGTTGCATTGGCTCCGGTTAGTAAATCCGCAGGGGCTACTACGTCTGCTGCGATTGACCTGACTGGTTACTCAAAAGCAGCATTGATTGTGACAGTAGGCGTAATTTCTTCCTCTGGAACTGTTGACTGTAAAGTACAGGCTTCGGCTACATCAGGTGGTTCTTACGCAGACATTACAGGAGCAGCGATTACTCAAATGACGGAAGCAGGTGGAGACTCAGGCTCAACTGTAATAGTTGACTTTGAGATTCCTAATGGCAAGCCATTCGTGAAAACTGTTCTAACTAATGCAACGGCAGCAGCGGTTCAAGGTGTCCTAGTAATAGGCGACCAAGACATTCGCAGCTAATAGGGTTGGGTGGCTCGTCTTTCGGGGCGAGTCACCCACTTGAGAGGTAAACATGGCACAAGTAAATGTGGTTTGCATAGAGGGTCGCAGAGTAGGCGACGATGAATATGCGACTGGAGAAAAATATAAGATGGACGCTGCTCGCGCAGAAAAGTATTCCGATTACTTTCGCGTTACAAGCAAAGTCGCTACAAAGCGAAAGAAGTCCGTTACGACGAAGAACGCAGGGGCGACAGAGGACAAATAAAAAGTGGTTCAGACGTATCATCTTTACGCAAACGTAAATGATTTCAAAGCCTATCTAGCAGGAACCGATCACGTTACGGATTGGGACACAGATGTGGCTCCGATCACTCGCGTAATAAATGCTGCGTCACAACGGATTGATAACTACATGGGCAGAAGTTTCGGAGTAAGAACTGAAACTCACACGTATGACATTGGTAGAGGTGCGCTTAGAACAGATGCGCTTACGCCAAGTGGAAATGAAATAATTGACTTCCCTGATTATTGGTCAAGCAAGCTGTCAGGTGCGGGTATCATACGGCTCGCAGACTGGCTTGTATCAGCGACAACGGTAACTGCCTATACCGGAACCGCTCGTGGAGCCTCTGCGACGCTCTCAGAGGGCATTAGCAACGATTTCTTATTAGAGCCTTACAACACTTCACCTAAGACGCTTATAAAACTGCAAGAAGAAACAACTAAAAGTTTTGACGCAGGACAACAGACTTTGACGATTCTTGGCGAGTGGGGTTGGCAGAACGATAAATCTTCAATATCAACAGTTGACGCAATAGGTAGTACAAGTTCAACAAGCGTTTCCGTTTCGTCAGGGTCAACAACATACGTTGGCGACACGATTGTCGTTGATACGGAGCAGATGTATGTAAGTGCAGTTTCAGGAAATAACCTAACTGTAATTCGTGGAGTGAACGGGACAACGGCTGCCACTCACAGTGGTGGCGCGACATACTACCGATGGATTTATCCAGAAGATGTGAGCCAAGCTGCTTTGGATATAGCGAGGACGTATTGGCGCAGTCGTGATGCTGGATTGACCACGATGATTGGTAGCGGTGAAATGGCAATGACCAATCCTTCAAGAGAAGAAAATGCTATTTTGAAACGATTAGATCATTACAGAAATAGACGGGAATTGCCTGTATATGTCTGATGTATCAGCGACAATCGAAGTAAAGGGAAAATTATTCGATATTAACGCAAATAAACGTTTAAAAGATGCAATCAATCAAGGCATTGAACGAATGGCATTGGTTACTGAGGAACGAGTAAAAAATCAACTATATAAAGGTCATGGAGTCGTAACAGGTAATTTACGACGAACCGTATCTGGCGAATTAGTAAGTGATCTAAAAGCACAGATTGATGCAGGAGCAGCAAGACAGGGAGCCAATGTTGTTTATGCGAGTTGGGTTGAAGGAGTAAGTTCGCGAAATGCACGAACTAGCTTCCGTGGTTACAGTATGTTCCGAAATGCTTACAAGCGTTTAGAAGGTGAAGATAAAGATAAGTATTTTGCCAAACCAATATCTGAGGCAATAGATTGAGCAGGTCAGGAGCAGTAACAAGAATCAAGGCGATACTGGAAGCAAACTCGTCGCCAAATTTTCAAGTCGTGCTAATCGGCGAACCGTTATCTATTCCGTCAGGCGATAGAGTAGCAGCAGCTTGGTTCTCAGGTGAAAGCGAAAAAACAAAAACACTTGGCAATGTAATGGTTACGCAACTATGGACAGTTCGGTGTTACTGGCGTGTTCCATCAGGAGCGAAACAAAGGGAAAAACTAGAACTAGAAATATGGGACGCTGTTCGTGCAGTACAGGCAGGGTTCACAGCGGACAGCACTTTAACGGATAATATAACTGATTTAGATATTTCTTTGGCGTCTGTCGGGTGGTCAGACATTGGCGGTAATACGTTCCGAATCTGCTCATTCAATTTAGAAATAATAGATTTGGAGGCTGAGAGCATCGCTCCCTAAATAAAATGGCAAAAACAACTGGACTTGGAAATCAACTTTACGTAGCAGGATTCGATTTATCCGGTGACGTTGGTGCGATAGATAGTATATCTTCGCCTCGTGGAGTCGTAGATGTAACTGGTATTAATGTATCGGCGAATGATCGACTGCTAACGCACTCTGATGGACTTATCTCTTTTTCATCTTTCTTCAACGATGCTGCATCGCAACAGCACGCAGCGTTATCAAGTCTCCCGTCAACAGACAGGATTGCTACATTCCTAATGGGAAGTACAGCGGGTGATTCAGGTTGCGGTCTTGTAGCAAAACAAATCAACTACGACGGAAGCAGAACTGCTGATGGTGGATTGAACTTTTCTGTATCGCTAGAAGGTAACGCAACTCCATTGGAATGGGGTATCAGTTTACTTGCAGGGAAGCCAACGCACAGCAGCGCAACAAACGCTGCGAGCGTAGATAACAGCGCATCGACTTCAAATGGCTCTCAGGCGTATATACAAGCGTTCTCGCTATCTTCTGGGACAGCGACGGTCAAAGTGCAGCACTCTACAAACGACAGTTCGTGGTCAGATTTGATTACATTCACAAATGTAACTGGCAGAACTGCGGAACGAGCAACATCAAGCGGAACAGTTAATAGGTATCTAAGGGTAGCTTCAAGTGGTTCATTCTCAAATCTCGTCTTTAGCGTCATTATCAGGCGCGGGACTGCAAACGACATATAGATCATCTGCTCCTGTTGCTACTCACTTTAGAGAAGCAACATGCGCTGAGGTAGAATGTGACCATTACATGAAAGGGTGGAAAACAATTCTGCCTGTTGGTCACCCATATATTCAATGGATTCAATATGAATCTGGATTGCGTTATAAAGAGACTCGTAAAGAAGATAACACTGTTGAATTTCTTTTCTACGCAGGACAGCAATGTTTTAGACGAGAACTACATAGGAAAAGCCTAGACAGACCCCACATATTTACCGTTAATAACGGACGCGGATTCTCAAGGCGAGAAGATGCACAATGGGTCGATGAAATGGGCGAACAACTACATAGGTTGAAAGGCTAACTAATGGCAAAAGAATCTGGATTAGGTATGGCATTAGCCATTGACGATTCGGGTGGCTCTGCAAGGACAATATCGAATGATGTAACAAACTTCGATTTTGCTATTCCAAGAGGCACTCAGGACGTAACTGGCATTGATAAGTCTGCGAATGAGCGGTTATTGCTTCTCGCCGATTTTTCGATAAGTGTCAACGGTGTGTTCAACGATGGTTCTAATGCGTCCCATGACGTATTCAAAACTGTAAGCAGCACATCAGTCGCACGAACTGTAACCATCACTGTAAGTGGGCAGTCTCTACCCAATGAGACTTTCTTTACTGATTACAGTTTGAGTAGATCGGCAACAGGTGAATTAACTTACTCTGCTCCCGGTGTGCTAACTGGCGGTACTGTACCAACATGGGCATAAATTAGGACGAGAGGAATATGTCTAAATTCAAATTAAGTCAAGCTGCTAGAGTTGCAAACATTTCGTTTGAAGGAACCGACTTTGATGGTTTGGAAATAAAGGCGCGATTAGATTTACCGATGAAGATCGTATTAGAAATTCAACGGCTAGTCGCTTCTGAAAAAACTGAAGATTCAATTAAGGCAAACACGATTTGGTGCGACAAGGTTCTTGAATCGTGGAACCTTACAGATGATGAAGGAAACGAAATTCCGGCAAATAGCGAAAATGCGTTGGCGGTCGCACCTGCAAGAATGATCGCTGCTGTTATCAGCAAGTGGGCTGACCTTGTTTTGGAACCGCCAGCAAATTTATCGAAGCCGCACAACGATACGGGCATGTTGGAGGAATTGGCGAACACGAGCCAGTCGAATTAACTCAAGCACTTTTGATTGACAATTTGTGCCAACGGTATAGTTGTTTGCCATCACAACTGCTTGAAGAAGATGTATCGCTGTTGCGGATAATAAGATTGGTTCAGGCAGCAGAACCGAAAGAATAAATGGCAAACGAAGTCAACATAACTCTAACCGCTAAAGACCTTGCCAGTAAGCAAATAAAAGGCGTTGGGATTAGCGCGCAAGGTACGGCAAATAAATTACGTTCAATGCGTGGGCAGTTTTTGCTTATGGGCGCAGCGGGAGCAAGTTTACTTGGAAGCCTAGCAGTAGCTAGTAAAACATTTGCTCAAACGGGTGACCAAATCCAGAAAATGGCATTAAGAACATCATTTTCTACTGAAGCATTATCCGAACTAAAATTTGCATTAGAACAATCTGGCTCCAGCATTGAAGGTCTAGAAAAAGGCGTCAGGCGTATGCAGTCGTTTATTCAAGACGGGCGAGATGGTTTGACTGAAACAACAAGAGCCTTAGATTCGCTCGGTGTGTCAGTATCTGATTTTGAAAAATTGAATTCTGAGCAAGCGTTTGAACTTTTGGCTATGGCGTTGGCTAATGTTGAAGATGAAATAACTCAAGCTGCTCTAGCACAAGATATATTTGGGCGGTCGGGAACTGCTTTATTGCCACTGCTTGCACAAGGCGCAGATGGCATTGAAAGACTTAAAGAACAAGCGCATGAGTTAGGAATTGTTTTCGATCAAGAAGCTGCGAATAAAGCAGCCAGACTTATAGATGCTCAAAACGAAATGAGGCAAGCAACTATCGGGTTACAGATAGCGTTTGCAGAAAACCTTGCGCCAGCTTTATCTACGATGCTTGAAGTAATGGGCAGAGTAACAGCAGGTATAAGTGAATTTGTTGAAAACAACAGAGGATTAGCAACTGCTCTTGGAATTTTAATCGGAGTTCTTGGAACGGCATTAGTAGCTATTGGAGCAATAGGTCTTGCTATACCACCATTGGTAACTGGTGTTGGCTTACTAAAAACAGCTTTTATTGCTATGAAAATAGCGACTGTCGGATTGACGACTGCGATGGCTGCAAATCCGTTTGGTCTTATAGCAACAGCGATTAGTCTTCTTGCTGTCACGTTATTACCGATATTAATAAAGAATTGGGACAACATTGTTCGCGCTGTTAAAGAAGGCGTGAACATTATGATTGGGTTGTTTGAAAGTTGGGTCAATTTATATGTCAAAGTAATCAATAAAATTATTGATGGCGTAAATATGTTAGGGAGCGTTTTTGGAAAAGAAATTGACCATATAGCTGATGTAGAAGTTCCACGATTGAATACTGCTATGAAAGAAGTTGCTGAGGTAGTAGAAGAAGAAGCAGCAGTTGTAAGTGAATCTTTGGGTGACTTGCGTAACGATTATTCCGACCTTGCTGATACGGCTGAGGAATCGTATGCAAAAGTCGCTGCTGCTGCTCAAGATGGTCACAACAAACAAGTAGAAGCAGCAATCGAAGCATCTAAAGGGTTGAGTGAGTTATTCCAACGAAAACGTGAACGTGATGCAAGAATCGCTGCGTGGGACGAACAACAAGTAGAAGAATCATTAGCGCGCGGAATGGAAGAAGCAGAGGGTATTGTTGCTCAGTGGAAGGAGCAGAGGCTCTTGTTGCGGGAACAGCGTGAAAAAGACCTTGAGCATGATTTACAAATAGAAGAAGAACGACGTAAATCTCACGAAGAAACGCTGAGGCACGATTTAGAAATAGCAACTAAAAGAGCCGATGCGGTCAAAGCACTTGAAGAAAGTAATAGAGCAGCTTTTGAAAAAATAAAATCAACAGTTATAAATCTGCCATCTGTTATACCTGCACATGGAGTCGGAACTGCTGCTGGCGGTGAAGATACAATCGCTGCTGCGATGTTAGCGTTCAAAGCTAGCCAAAAATCGGTTGAAGCAGAACTTGATGCTGCAATCGCATCAGGAAATACTAGCGAAATATCTAGACTTAAAGCACTAATGCAAACTTCAGCTTTTAAAGGTGATGCAGTAGGAGCGGGAGTGCTAAAGGCTAGAGGACGTGGACTACCGATGCTTCCCGGATTGAAAGACCCTACAAGATGGAACGAAGAAACAAGAAATAGGGAAACTTTTAAGAACGGCGAGTTTGTAGTTATTGTTAATGGAAATGTTATTGCTGAAGATTTATCCGCTACGGTTGCGAAAGGGATTGAAGAATCCAAGCAACGAGGCGGTACGGATATTTGGAGTTAATAAATGCCGGGAAATACAAGCTATCCATCTAGCTTAGATACAACTACGAATCTTCCGGTAGCCTCGGCTCTGTCAGGCGTAGAGCTTGACGGTGATGGCGACGCTAACAAAGTACACTCCAACCTACATGGCGTTGTCTCCGAGGCGATTGTCGCCATTGAAGGGAAGATTGGCACAGGAGCAAGCACTCCAGTTGCTAATAGAGTCCTCAGAGGCACGGGTACAGGCACTTCCGCATGGGCACAGGCTAATCTAACCACCGACGTAACTGGAACGCTCCCTGTGGCGAATGGTGGGACAGGCGCAACGGCACTAACCAATCTCATCACGTTGGGAACGCATACGACAGGGAACTACCTTGCGACATTAGCAAATGCGACTAACGGTGGAACCACGATTGCTAACAGTGGAAGCGAAACAGCAGCAGCGACAGTTGCGTTGAACTTGAATGATTTGTCAGCAGGAGTTATGGCTGACGGTGATAGCTTTGCGTTTATTGATTCAGATGACAGCAACGCCACAAAAAAGGAAGCACTTGCTGACTTACTCGACACGATTGCAGGAACCGTCGGAACAACAGGGTTAGACCGTTCTGGCGCAACGCTAGTTGTTACTGATCTTCACCCTGTCGGAGTAAGTGGTTCTGCAAATCAACTACTGACCGATGATGGTGATGGAACTGTTACGTCAGAGGCGAACCTAACATTCTCAGGTTCTACTCTCGCGCTGTCGGGCAATATGACAGTAACGAAAGATATATTTATTGATTCAACTCCTGCGGATACTGTTTACTCAGGGATTACGGCAGCATTTACGGCAGGGGAAGATTTAGAAGATGGCGAAGTTGTTTATTTGAAAGCGTCTGATGGAAAAGTTTGGAAAGCGGTAGCCACAGCATCAGCAACATCAAGAGCAATGGGTATGGTGGTAGCAGACGCATCGGCTGATGCTTCTGTGACTGTTTTGTTGCAGGGATTTTTACGCGCTGACACAAACTTCCCAACATGGACTGTTGGCGGTGTCGGTTATACGCCAGAAGCAGAAACATCAGGAAAGAATGTCCCTGAGCAAACTGCTCCTGATAGCGATGGTGATTTTGTGCAGGTCTTAGGTTTTGCTTCTGACGCAAATACTTTCTTTTTTAATCCATCAATGGACGTTATAGAACACGCGTAAATGGCTAATGAAATCGAAAAAATAAATGCGATTGCGATTGCCGATATTGAAGCGTTCAATGGAAAAACTGATTCCAATATTGAAAAGCTAAACGGGCTTGAGTTTACTGGTATATCTGACGCTCATACGTTGATTTCAACGCATACTGCTTCTAATAGTGCCAGCATCGATATTACTTCTGGCATCGACTCGACGTATGAGGTTTACGAATTTCAT
>CEWF01055108.1_pt1 | contig 10608 bp, 7 predicted proteins | sample 531331 | NCBI WGS metagenome assembly CEWF01 (sample SAMEA2622676, study PRJEB7988) | marine metagenome | biome: marine biome (ENVO:00000447); feature: mesopelagic zone (ENVO:00000213); material: "saline water (ENVO:00002010), including plankton (ENVO:xxxxxxxx)" | depth 600 m | reverse complement strand
CACGAGGTTTTCGCGGCATGCCAGTGCAAATAAAATCAATCACTTGGAAAGAACGAGTAAACTGCCGCAAAAAGGGTCGTTATTGCGGCGATATACTGAAGTGTTTCAGTCGAAACGAAGGTAATTGACATAATATCGCCCCCGTTGAAGGGATTGCCGTATCGAATGTGGAAAACTGCAGGAGATGGGTTCTTTTCAGGGAAAGAAAAAATAAAAAAATCGCAAAAACCTTCTTTTTTTACGGAATAGCCAATTTTCCCTTCACAGGCATGAGCCTGAGCAACTGAAGGGTAAGCCATGTTGAAGAACATCCACGAACTCGCCGGTCTCCAGAGCGCCGCAGACGTCAGACGTGATTGGCGTGAAATCATCTCTATCTGCGGAATAAAACCTGCGGAAAAATCTGCTACCCGCAAGAAGTTGATGAGCGCGCTTAGGCTTCTACTAAGACTTGTTGATTTAGCGCCGGAACATGCAACTCTGGATCTGGGTTGGTTCGATCGGATGTTTCCTCGCGCCCCTAAGTTTCCCCTGCCCGTAAAGTTGAGTACTTACAGAGACGCTCGTCATCGCGTTCGTCCGGTTATCCGCCGCCTAACGATCGGGGTAACTCCACACAAGAGTGATGGCTGGGATAGCCTGTGCGAAATTATTCATAAGCTCTATGGTGAGGAACGTGCAGCCGATCTCCTGACGATCCCACTACGCGGCACGCTGACCAAGGCAGCTCGGGCCCGAGGCATTCAGCCATCAAGTCTTACCCAAGATGCTCTTGCGGAGATACACGATGCGATGGCGAGTAGCAGCGAGCGGTTAAGCATCCGCAACGCTTCGCAACTTTTATCCCACGCCCAGGCAGCTTCTTGGGAGGTAGCATCAAGGCTTCCCTACTCTATTTGTCCCATTCGTCCCAAGGAAACTTCACGGTATTTTGTTCCCTCCCAGTTGGAGCATGAGATAGATAGCTTGGTAAACAAGGCCTCACGGAAACAGTATATCGAAGTTACTGGAGAATATGAGACGGTAGCAGCCGGAACACGTATCGGCATGGTCACCTCATTGAGGGCTTTTGTAGACAGTTTCATCCGGTCGGGGTGCCTTGATCCAAATGCAGAAAGTTTCCGGCCTCTGCTCAGCAATAAAGAAGCTTTGAAGGCTGCACTGCGTGTTTACGTCAAACGCGTCAGGGAAGAGGACATTGCCTCCCGGCACGCAGCCACGCTCGTTCGCCGACTTCCAATTGTTTTCGAAAGGAACGGGATTTCCTCATCCGAACTGCGGAACCTGATTGGAGGAGTCCCAGAGTTCAAGTTGCCCCCCGCCGACAAGACAATGACGCCAGATACAATAAAGTTCTGCCGAGCGCTTATCGAGGAGCCCATCCATCGACAGCAGTTTCTTAACGCGCACTGCATTCTGAAGAAGAAGGCCAACGACGTTATTATGATGGCATGCAGCCAAGATCAGAAACTTTCAAAATCGCAGAAGCGAAAGGTGATCCAAATGGGGACCGTTGCCCTGTTTTGTGCAATCGAGACAGGAGGAGCGCCCGTTCGGGTGCGCAACGTACTCGGCATGCGGCACGGAGCTTCCGATGCTTGGATCCGATCAACAGTAGATGGATTTCGGGTCACAATCCCCGAAGGTCACGTTAAGAATGCCCGAGAGATCAACTTCACGATCACTCACGGCCCGAACGCTTTCGCGGAGACCGTCTCATGGTATCTTGATGTCGTGCGGCCGCTAATACTCGAGGATACGGATGGAAAGTCAGAGTGGCTGGTGCCGATGCTATCTGATCCATCACGACAGTGTTGCTATGAGACGTTCCTGGACTGGTTCGAGCGTCTGATGCGCGATGAAGTTGAGCTACCTTGCACGCCCCATAACTACCGTCATGGTCAAGCATCCTTGCTCTACCACGCACACCCCGAGCATTTGGACACCATCGCGCAAAGGCTTGGGAATACGCCAAATACAGTATTGAAGCACTACGCATGGATTCATGAAGAATTGTCGATGATTGAAGGTCAAAAGCTTCTGACGAACCTCATTCAAGGGTCTGCAAAGTGAGAAAGGACCCACGAGATCGCAGCGAACTCCGTATGTCAGATGAATTAGCTGAGGTGGCCGCTCTGCCAGAGTTCGACGAGGTGAATGTTATCGATCTACGACAGCTGGCCGAACTGCTCAAATTCTATGCTGATAAATCTATCACTGGAATTACGATCGAGAGCGCTTATGCCTTTGGAGGATCAAGCCGTCATAAGTACCAATGCGTAAAGCGCGCACTTCGATGTTTAGTTGGACCTGATCATCCCGCCACTCTGGCGGTCGATGCCGCACGGAGCTTGTATGGTCGCAGCAAGACTAAGCGAGCAAATGGGCGATATCGTGATGATCGTCCTCGCATCGCCATCCTCGCACAGAGCAGGTGGCAAGACCGCAAACTCCGGCGCATCGCCGAGAACATACCAATCATGGAATTGCGAGCAGTCGATCGCTTCGGCGCTTACTGCGAAACACAGGGGGTTTCCGGAGAGAGGGTTGATGACTTCCTTGCCTTCGCGGCTGAGAAAGGGTCCGGTACGCTCCTTCGCACCCTCAGGGACGGCCTCGAAAAACTTTACACGTCTGCTCATCCAGCTGTCGCACTTGTAGAGACTGCAAGAGGCATAAAGGAGAAACAGAGGCTCGCATGCTTGGCGAAGGAAAAAGTAACCCCCTCATTTGCAAATACTGATCAGCTTGAAAGGAAGGTCTCCTTACCAAAAGAACTCCTTCCGTATGATTGGTGCAAAGTCCTCGACGATCTTGCTGCAGGTCTTTCTGTTCACAATGTAAGTTTGAGCCCCAGAACCGTCAAAACGCTGTATTGCGCTGTCGGTCAGCTGGGATTTTCCACGAAGCAGGCAGGACTTGCGTTGGAATTTAACCTTGAGGCCATCAAGGCTTATGACCGGGACCTTAAGAAGAGAAAGAACAGAGCCTTCTCTCACCAGATTCACTTTAAGGCCTTACATACTTTCGGGCGGGCCTTTGGCGCAAACGCCGACCTTCTGAAAAACCTCGCGCAGGCTGCCCAGCATTATGGCCATCGCGCACGCAGCGACGTCAAGTTAAAGGAAGAACGCCTTGATCGATTGCCTCAACTCATCAAGATCTTCGATCTTGCAAACTGCCTGCTCGATGAAGCAGCCATCACCACTGACCGTCGGCGGCTTGCCACTCTTCGAACCGATGCTGCAGCGTTAGCGTTTCTGTCTCTGATACCACTCCGTAATCAAGACACATTGCTCAGGTGGGGGGATCAAATTACCTACCGCGAGGAGACAAACCCTATGACGCCAGATGCGCCTCGGAAAGGCTATTATAGGCTCGACCTTACAACGTCGAAAACGGGGAGCCGGCTGTCGGGGCCGCTTGCGCCAATACTTACCCCTTTTCTCGACACCCTCATTCTGCAAGGACGTAATGAATCTCTCCTGCCTGTTCTGCGAAACGCGGCAATGCAACGGCGCGATCCTGTATTTCCCAAATCTAATGGCGGCATGAGGAACCCAGACTCTCTTGCGACCAGGTGGCGAGTTCACGTCGGCACAGGATCCATTATCAGCCGAACCCGGGTCCACACCCTTTTGGGGGAGTTGGGCGAGCGCGGCGTTCGGGCCGCTCTGGCCTTGTGTGCTCAATCGTCGAGTCGAACTGCTGCTTGGTATCAAGCGGACGCTTTGGCACGTCGCCGGATGACAAAGGGCCAAGAACTTCTGGACGGCTTGATTAAACAGCAGACTTCTCAGGTCGAAGACGCCGCCGTATACGCAACGGAAAACTAAAATCCACTGTATTCGAACAACACCATAAGGTTGTATGCGTTTGTACGTGCCGTTACCACAAAGATATTATTGATTTTTTATTTTGTCGGCCGTGCAAAGCAGTTTGAGGAAAAACTATGACCGAAAATTCCACTTTAACGCTTGAAAACCCGCCCGATGCTGCGCGATTGATCTTCGGCCTTCGAGATACCGGATACAGCTTTAATACCGCCGCCGCGGATATCATCGACAATTCAATTGCCGCCAACGCGACTGAGGTTCATGTCCGAATGGATATGTCCATAGATGGCCGGAAAATTGTAATGTTCGGTGACAATGGCGACGGGATGGATGAGGTAGGGTTGCACGCTGCCATGCGCTATGGGGCTCAAGTGCGGCAGAACCTCGCAAGTCTTGGAAAGTTTGGTCTTGGCTTGAAGACCGCATCAAGCTCAGTCTGTTTAAGGTTTACCATTATTTCCCGGAAATATGTGGAAGCTCCCTTGGCGAAGCTGGCGTGGGACCTTGAGCACGTCCAAGAGATAGACAAATGGGAAATGGTCGCTGAAGAAGTGTCGGCTGACGACTATGACCTGTTTGAAGAAATGTGCGGCGACAGTGGAACGTTGGTGATATGGCAGAAGTGCGACCGCATCCTACCTAAGGAATACGTTGTTCCAGGCGGCGCGCATGAGCAAGCCGCTGTGAAGCGGCTTTCCAATAACTTGGTCGATCATGTAGCGTTGATCTACTACCGCTTCCTTGATGCAGAGGATGAGCGCGAGCGTAATGTTACTATCACGGTTAACGGTGAACCCGTCGACGCATGGAACCCGTTCTTCGAGGAAAAGGCAGAGCAGGTACTAACCGACAAGTCCCAGAAAATTGAAATGGAAAAGATAGACGGCAGTGTCGGCACTGCATATATTCGTGCGTGGATTTTGCCGCATCGGAATGATCTGACCAAAGACGAGAACGAACTGGCCAAGATTTCCAACGATAGGCAGGGCTTCTACATCCTTCGTGAAGGACGCATAATTCAACAAGGTGGGTGGCTCGGCATGTATGGCAGCGAGCCTCATTCATCTCTCTTGCGCGTGGAGTTCGACTTCCGGCACGACTTGGATGAGGCGTTTAAGATTGATGTGAAAAAATCCCGCATTCATTTCGATCCCGGCTTGGAGGACCATCTGAAGAAGTTACTCCAGCCGGTTCGACGTGAGGCCCAAAACCGTTATCGCCGGACAAGTGAAAAACAGGCGGCCAAAAACAACGTCGACCACAAAAGCTCCAATAACAATATTTCTGGAACTCCCTCTGCGAAGAAGCCGGGTGTCACATCCGTCGATCTTGAAAACGGCACGGGTGTCGTCGCCAACAACCATGGTCCCAAGATCACCATCAAAGCACCAGTTCAGAACGGTGTTGATGCTGAAAGCATCCATGTCGAGGCGGTAGAAGACATCCATTCTGGTGCGCTTTATGAGCCAACCTTACGGAGTACCGGCGACAGCGGACATATCGCGGCAGTACGCATTAACCGACGCCATGACTTTTATCAAAAGATCTATCAACGGGCACGCAAGAGCGGGTTCGCAGTGCAGGGTATGGATCTTCTCCTTTGGGCCTTCGCCGTGGCTGAGCAAAACAACACGAACGAAGAGCTCGACACGGTCTTTGAGGATCTCAGGGAAGAGGTTTCAGGTAATCTTCGAAAGCTTCTCCGAGATTTGGATGTTCCTGACGTTGACGAACTGGATGATACGATGAATGACAATGATTAAGGCGAAGGCCGAACTAATACGAGAGATTGTCGAAGAACAGACCGGCGCGACCATTGTACTCGATGAGAAAAGCGATGGGATTCAAAAAGGGCTGGATATCCGGTTCGGCGACTTAACCAGAAACGAGGGTCCACTTGTCACATTGCGGCCAAGCGGCTTAAGACGTCACCTCGTTACATTAAGGTTTGGCAGCTACTCGGCATCTGTCATTGAACAGATCTCTCATGCGGATGACGAACGGATGGCTCTCGCCCGTGCTTTGGTGTGTTCGATCAATAAAACTGCCTTGGTGTCTTTCCCCGAGGGGATGGATGCCGAAACATGGTTTGTAGACGGCGCCTCATTCACCTTGAAAGCCGAACGCAAAGTACAAGGTGACAGGCAATCAGCCGAGGAAATCATTGAAACCTGTAGAAGCGTTGTCGCACCGATCATGGCTTCACTTGCAGAGTTAATTGGCTACGAGGAAGTGTCCCCCCCCACTGCTTTGGAAGAAAACAGTGAGTTGGAGGGGGCCGTAACGGTTTCGACCGTGAGGCGCCGCGAACGGAACCCACGCAATCGGCTTCTTTGCCTACGCCTTCGTGGCTACGCCTGTGTAGCATGCGGGACCGATCCTCGAGACATCTACGGTACGAACGGCAGCGTAATTGAAGTGCACCATCTACAGCCTCTGTCTCAAATCCACGAGCCTCGCGCCTATGACCCCAAAGTCGACCTTGTTCCTCTTTGCCCCACCTGTCACCGCGTAGTGCACTCCAGACGCCCCGTGCCGTGGAGCCCGACCGAAGTTAAAGAGATGATGAATGGGTAACACACTGCTCCTATCCTCTTGGCCAAAGGAATATCGAGAGTTGGCAGCAGCTCCGCCAGCCGGCTTTACCGTATCAGAACGTGTCCTATCTCCTCGGATTGTCATACGCCGGACCGGAGAAAGTTTCGAGTGTGTTCTATGCGGCACCAGAATAATCCGCACCAATGTACGTTTACTGGAAGCCCCAACCGCGGCTCACAACTGGGTTTTGGACGGGACCACAATTCGGCCCCTTCCTCACGATATCACCAACACCCTCGCGGAGATTTTCGGACCTGTGGACTTGAATAGGCCTCTTTTCACAGAGGTATTGGCTATTGCCAAGCAAGCGCAGGATCTTGTTCCCGTAACAATCGAACCGGAAGTTTTTACTGCAGCGAAGAGCATCGCAGCCGGCATGGGCGAGGGATTTGATGTACCACGCCTGCACGCAACCCCATTCCCTTATCAGGCCGATGGCATCGCTTGGATGCACAAAACACTCGCCCTTACCGGCGGACTAATCCTTGCTGATGAGATGGGGTTGGGAAAAACCATTCAGATTATTGCTCTTCTGCTTCTGGAGCCCCCCAGCACACAGGAGCCTGCTCTCGTCATTTGCCCGACGAGCCTGATTGCCAACTGGCAGCGGGAAATCGTCAAGTTTGGGCCATCTCTGTCCGTTCTTCTGCATCGCGGGCCGTATCGAGCCGGCATTGCAAGCGGACTGCAAAGGGCTCAAGTAGTGATTGCGACCTATGATACCGTAGTCAACGACATCGGACTGTTCTCGAGTCTGCGATGGTCTTGGGTGATTGCCGACGAAGCGCAGGCGATCAAGAACCCGGAGTCAAAAAGGCGCCAAGCACTTGCTTCCATTTTAAGAGATCGGACGATCCCTATGACCGGCACCCCTGTCGAAAACAGCCTCATGGATCTTTGGTCTCTCGCAGACTTTGCCATACCCGGGCTACTGGGTAGAGCCGAGGAGTTTGCAAACCTTTACCCTGATGGAACGGAAGCCGCTCGAGAAGTTTCAGATATGACAGCTCCCATTATTCTCAGGAGACGGGTTGGCGATGTCGCCAACGACCTTCCAGAGCGTACCGACGTCGACGTGCCTCTCGCTTTAGGTAACGACCTTGCACAAAGCTATGAAGAGCTTCTGGCCGAGACGCTGGAGGAATACCCCATTGCTGGGGCGCTGGTAGCGACCGGGCGACTGCAAATGTTCTGCGCGCATCCACTACTAAGAACTCGCCAAGAACATGAGAGCGACGAGCCAGATAGCGACGCAATTGCGGACGTGAACGCTGGCCGGATTATCCCCACGCCAAAGCTGGAACGCACTGTAGACCTTGTGCATGAGGCATTCGGAAACGATCGTAAGGTGCTCATCTTTTCCATGTTCAACCGGATCGGGGATATTCTGAAAGGGTTGTTAGGTGATGTACCCAACATGTTTTGGGGAACCATTAACGGTTCGACGCCCACTATCGAACGTCAGGCATTGGTCGACCGATTTTCGGAACACCACGGCCCTGCATGCATGGTACTAAATCCTAAAGCCGCGGGGGCCGGCCTCAACATCACAGCCGCGACTGTTGTCATCCACTACACACAGGTATGGAATCCCGCCTTAGAGGCCCAAGCGAGTGCAAGAGCACATCGTCGGGGTCAAGACCATCCCGTTACCATTTATCGTCTGTTCTACGAAGGGACAGTTGAGGAGGTGATGATTGATCGCTCAGCTTGGAAGCGCGAGTTGGGCAATGAGGCCGTTCCGGTATCAACCCGCGACGACGGTGATCTTTCACGAGCGCTTTCTATCAGACCCGGAGGAGCCGCATGACCAGGCAGACCTTCAAAAAAACGCTATCGGCTAACGATACTGGTGAATCTGGCGGACACCAAGCTGGTATTCTCGTTCCAAAGGGCGATGTGGTGCTCCGCGCTTTTCTGCCAGAACTCGGGAATGCTGTGAAAAACCCAAGAGCTTGGATTGAATGCACAGACCCTGATGGACGAACTTGGGACTTCTGCTTCATCTACTACAACAATAAGCATCACGACCTCGGCGGTACCCGTAATGAGTATCGGATTACCCACATGACTAAATTTCTACGAGAATTCGGCGCAGTTCAGGGGGACGAAGCTGTAATTTCTGGAGAGCCAGGTAGCGGCCGTTATTCAATATCCGTGGAAAAGGCGCCTGCTGCAGAGAGCGCAGTTGCCCGTGTAATTTTGAAAGGCTGGCGCAGGGTTCACTGACATTTCTGTAGCCAAGAAATTTTTTTGAGGTATGAATTTGCTTATTCAAATGCACAATACAGCTTCTGCCATAACCACGCGCAGTGTCGGAAATTTTCGATGATTTCTAATTGACCCTTCAGTGTATGGATCTCAGGTCTGTACCCTTTTCATTCGCGTGGTTTGTCGCACGTCGACGATGCGCAGAAGATGGCAGATGTTCCTGACGATCTGGATTGCCTCGAGCACAGCCAAAAGTAGTTCCTGCATCCAAAGACAACACACACACAAGAAGTAGGGCATCTCGATAGTTGCTGAAATCCCGTTATGCTGGATTTATGGAAGTACATCGACTGGAACACAAGAATGGCGGCTAAGAAGAAACCGACGACTGGAGTGGAGAAACCAAAGCGTCTGCGACCGACATCCACGACGCTACGCGAACTATTCCTGCTATCTGGCAACGAGTGTGCTTGGAAGGGTTGCAACGCAGCCCTCATCGATAGCGAGGGCACAATGATTGGTGACATCGCACACATTGAGGCAGCGATGCCCGACGGAAAGCGTTTCAATCCGGATATGACCAATGAACAACGACGTTCACTGGTCAATCTAATGTTGCTGTGTGCCACTCATCACCGGAAGATTGATGGCAAGAGTTGCACCTATACACCTAAAGGCCTGAGGAAGATTAAAGCCGCTCATGAGAAGCGTTTTCGGGCCGTAGAGGCATCAATTCTTAAGAGATTTGAAACCCAGTTTCCGGATCTGACCGCAAACGTGTCCGCAACCCGGCCGCAGACGTTGGCAGCCCTACTATCATCCCCTGAGGCCGCCGAATGGCTGTCAGAAGAAGAAGCTGAAACAGCTGCAAGTCAGATCGGCGACTACGCCAATCGGCTGTCGAACGTTCCACCCGAATATCGCCAGTTTATACTCGCTGTGATCAAGCGATGCGCGACCCGGGATATCTGGCAGGACGTCAGCGTTAGCGTACCATGTGACGATCTGCAGGGAGCATTGAATCTCGGAAGCACTAAGTTGAAAAGGTTAGTCTTAGGTCTCGAAGATCATCAAGTGGGCTCGCTTGTTGAAAATACCGACAATCGTTGGACCGTCGATCTTACCGATCCAAGTCGGTCCGTCGGATGGGCCGACATACACAGTTTCTGCGAAGAAACCGAAATCGACCTCGAACGGTTCGTGATTGAAGCGCAATTTGGTTTGCTTGATGGTCAATAGATCATCGACTTATTTCGATCATGCCAAACCGCCTTAGATAGGAAGAGGCCACCAGTTGATCGGCTCCTCGCCAAACTCCCGCAATACATTGTTAACCCTTTCGAGAGGGTTTTCTCCTTCAAAAAAGCGGGCTCCCCAGCTGGTTGGATGCACGTGCCGGATGTCTCGGACACCTATCAAGCCCAGCTGGTCAAAGACAGCTTTAGCATCGTTCCCCAACAGAAGGAAAATAACGGGGGGCCCCGGCCGTCGAGCGATTTCTCTGAGTAGATAAGACATAACAGGTTCCCACAGAACTCTATGAGCAGCCTTGTGAGAACCTTCTTTGGTCGTGAAGGTCCAGCTGGCGTTAACGAAGAGCACACCTCGATCTCGAAGGGTGTCAAAGTGCGCTTGAACCGCTGCAGCGCGGCCGGGGCGAGGCGGGCAGATCGGTCCCTCTTCTCCGCCTCCGGCAAGCGTGCGGGCGGATTTTCCGAGAACGCGCAGAGCAGGTCTAAGTGCCCGGCCAGCCGCATCCGTAATGCCGTCTTCAAATGCGCGCCCCGTCGCATGCTCGATGGCGGGATAGGGGTCCTCCCCCAAAACCACGACGCGGACATCCACGGGCTCGAGGCCCTCGAACGCCCGGCAAATATGCGAACCTTCGGGGGCGTTGTCGTGCTGATAGCCGCGGCGGCCCGGCCATACAGAAGAGCCATTCTCAATCATGACGTTTGCCGGG
>CEWF01011511.1_pt1 | contig 10688 bp, 11 predicted proteins | sample 531331 | NCBI WGS metagenome assembly CEWF01 (sample SAMEA2622676, study PRJEB7988) | marine metagenome | biome: marine biome (ENVO:00000447); feature: mesopelagic zone (ENVO:00000213); material: "saline water (ENVO:00002010), including plankton (ENVO:xxxxxxxx)" | depth 600 m | reverse complement strand
GTCACTTATATGCTTAACGCCTTTCCCATCTGTCCATGTATAAATGATCTTTCTCTCGGGTGGTTTTATCTTGTCTAAACATTTATGAGTGTGTGGAGCTGCATGCTCATCAAACCCTGTATTGCTTAGCTTAGATTTGACTTCAGAATATGTTTCAATTTCTAAGCCCCTCTGTGCTTGAGAAACATCTGTGGAAGAACGTGGCGTACGACGTAATAGACTTTTATGATCGCTTTTGTCATAAAATTTGGCTTCTACAAACTCAAAGGCAATGTTAAGAAACTGAGGTAGTTCAAAGTTGTCTCTCGCGAAATACAAAACCCCTAAACTATTAATAGTTAGCACACTTGTGACTATAAAAAACTTTGAGCCAATTCCATTTCTGCTTGCCATGCTATCCCTTCAACACCTTTACATAACTTGATTTACTATCACAGTACAACGCCTCGCAAGAATCAAAAATTTATCAATCTAAATAGGTGTGAATTTCTATACATAGTTATTAACCGAAAACACTGATAATTCCGAAACAACCTTAAACTGCCTAACAGACGCTATGTTTATGTCAAAGTAACCACGAAGCCTCTTAAGTACAATTTACTAAGCTGACTTAGCAACATTGTGAGGCTAGATAAATTCTCAAGGATGAAAATGAAGAAGACGATCGCCTTAGCTCTATTTATGCTTGCCGCTACAAATTCAGTTGCCAACTCTAAATTTACACCTTCCAAATACCAATGCTCCGGTATAGAGAAGCGTATAGACACAATTAACTCCAGGATGCGTGCTGGTTACAGTATGAGAGAAGGCGAACAATTGAAGGAACAACTGCGAAGCCTTAAAAAGCAGCGATATGAATGCAAAAAGAAGGGGTTTTCAGTTGACTAAGAGTATAACCGACTTTGAACTTGAACCTATGACCTTTGCCTCCGGAGCCTGATTTTGGGGTATTTTTTGGTAAACAACCATGAACAAGAATATACCCAAAAGAACACCAAACCGTTGATTTTTAAATAGTAATAACATTCAGAGTTTGTTCATACTTGTTCATGTAAACTCACCCAAAATCACTCACTTTGCTACATATTTGCTACATATTTTGCCTATGGCTATCAAGAAAAAGATAACGAACAGCAGCATTAATGCACTTAAACCTGAAGATAAAAGACTAAATGACACCGAGGTTTCAGGCTTTCATGCGCGTATCTCTCCAAAACGTAGAGTGACCTACTTTTTGTATTATCGCCACAATGGAAGACAGCAGAATGTTAAGTTGGGTACACACCCAGAAATTACACCAGCACAAGCGCGAGACGCAGCAAAAATGGCTAGCGCCTCAATTGTGCAAGGTGTTGACCCACACGAAAATAAAAAAGAGCTAAAAGCACAAGAAAAGCTAGCAAGACTCACCACACTTCAAGCTTTTATCGAGTTAGAGTTTGAAAAATGGTACATAGCTAAGTACCCAAAAACAGGCGAACGTGAGCTTAAGAATTTAAAGGTTAATTTTCCTACTCTACTTCCCATGCAATTACGCGATATTAACGCGTCTTTACTAGAAAAGTTACGCACTGAAATGCTCAATCAAAAGCGAAGTAATGCAACTATCAATAGGCGTTTCACCACTTTAAAATCTGTCTTAACAAGAGCGGTAGAATGGGAAGTGATCCCTAATCATGATTTAAGAAAATTGAAATCGTTGAAAGAAGATAATAGCCGTGTTCGTTACTTAAGTTTTGATGAAGAAGCGCGCTTAAAAGAAGCATTAAAAGCCAGAGATTTGAAAATAAAGCGTGAACGAGAAAGCGGCAACAAACATCGAGCAGAAAGAGGCTATCCACTTCTTCCCGACTTGAGTACGCGAACATTTTCAGACTATCTAGAACCGTTGGTCATTTTAGCAATGAATACTGGTATGCGAAGAGGTGAACTACTTTCACTTAGATGGCAAAACGTAAATTTAGACCGCGATGTTTTAACTATTGAAGCAGCAAATGCTAAAAGCGGAAAAGCGCGGCACATACCTCTTAACCAAAAAGCTAAGTCAGCGCTAACAAACTGGAGAAACGACTGTGGCAGCTTGCTGTGGGTTTTCGAGGGTAAGCCAGACCAGCCCCTAAGGGATATCAAGAAAGCTTGGTCTACGATCTTAGAGGAGGCGAAAATAGAAGATTTTCGTTTCCATGACCTACGCCATCATTTTGCGAGTAGATTAGTTATGGCAGGTGTAGATTTGAATACTACTCGTGAGTTGCTTGGGCACGGTTCTTTAGATATGACACTCAGGTACTCTCATTTGGCACCTGAGCATAAGTCTAAGGCTGTTAACCTACTGTGAAATTGAAGGTTAAAAAAATTGAACAATTACAATTAATAGACCAATAAACAATATCGAGAGTATTGTTTTACCGTGCAACTTTCGAGTACAAGTCAAGATGAGTCTTACAAGAGAAAACGCCATTATCGTAAACACTCCAGCACTCACCAGTAGAAAGATGGGAGTTACCAATGTCAGAAAAGCTAGCTCTATCAAACTGATCTTCTCAATCCCATCTATCAATATTATATATCGGTTGATGTCTTTAACTAAGTCCGGCAGACTTGATAACAGGAGTCCAACTAGTGCCATGTCACCAAAGAAACTAGAAAAAGCCGAATATTTAGGTTTTTCACCTTCAGCAAGTTCAGGAATATCTAATAATTTCCTGATACTTTTTTCATCAGCATTTTCATATTTCCTGTAAAAATAAAATCCTGGTCCTACTATCATCAACAGTAAGAACATAATTTGAGTATATTCATACGCTTCCCGCAGATCAGTATCAAAGTAAAAATCTAAAGCCAAAAGAATTGCGAAAAATGCAAAAGCTATTAAAAGCAAAACAATTCCTAAAACTCTAGCAATACCGCTCATTCTTAACTTTTCACGCTGTTGCATTCCTAAATATCTCCTTGTGGTTTACTTTTCTAGTTTGCTAACTTTCTTTATGAAGTTAATATTTAAATTTAAGCTTGTCATGCCATGGTGAACCTCTCGATGGCAATTAGGACAAAGAGCTATTACATTAGCTGGGTGATCTGGCCCACCATCAGCAAGCCTGTGAAGATGGTGGCACTCTAAATATGGTCCTTTTGAAGTGTGAAATGGTGCAGGTTTGTCACACCCTTCACATACGCCATTTGCTCTCGCTAACACGTATTTTTTTATAGCTTCCGCCCGTCGATAGGCTACTCTCTGCTTTTCTACCCTGTCCCTTGTTTCAGGCACTTCCAAAGCAGCTTGTCTCAGCTCTTCGATTCGCTTCGTGCTTTTAGTTTTGGCCTTCTTTCTCTCTTCAGCTATCAAAGTGGGGCTACTTGGTATGGCGTATTCGACATTTATGGACGAATTTATATCAAGCTGAAAGACGAATGCTTTTCTACTATTACCATTAGAGTCGGGGCGAATTTGAGTTTCGTAGCCCAAGCATTCAGCTTCGCCTACATACCTAACATGCGCTTTTCGCGTGTATTCAAATAAATGGATGGTCTTATTATCTTCGGCATGATTAAGGATGGCTTTATTCCCTTTAGCCATCTGCATGTCACCAAGTTGCCCTTCTCCTGTGTACCAAAAGAGACCATCTACATATTCGTCACGGTATCCGTGCTGCGCACCGCTATCAGAGGTGAAGATAAAAATGAAAGGGTGATTTTTTGGAGTAGAGATTCCACCTTGGGCTTGGCCCCCATATACAGAATGAATCTCGGACTTACGGTGATATTCCTTGCCTACTACAAACATCAAGCATCCTTACTTGTTTCAACTGTTTCTTTCGAATAATTATGCACTTAAGGCTACCACTCGTCGTGACAGTACGTAAACAAAAATTTATATATGATTTTTTATATCTACGTATGAATGCTTAAAATTTTCTTGAAGCGCATTCAAGTTATCCTCTTGGTACCGCACTAATCAAGGATGAATTATGTACAAGTCAATTATCACTCTTTCATTACTCTTCATTTCAGTACCTTCCTTAGCAAGCTATGAATTCGAACCATCAAAATACGAATGCCAAGGCATTGAAAAACGTATCGACATTATTAACAGTAGAATGAGAGCAGGTTATACCAACCAAGAAGGCGAGCGTTTAAAGCAAGAGCTACGACAACTCAAAAAGCAACGTAATAGCTGCAAGAGTAAGGGGTTCTCCGTCTCGTAACTAATGTAAATTAAGGTTGCTCAAATACTATGCAAAAGCGTTACTACAGAATGCCCGAGCTCGCTTATAAATTCAGCTTTGATAAATACGATTTTCAATACCTGTGTGAAAACACCAATGTTCCCGTAAACGTGTTTAATTATGCGAGCTACTTCATTCTCGCTGAGAGAATCCCCAAAAGTCTTAAAAGAATTATTCGTGGTGTTGTTAGTTATAGCGGGATCGTTGAACTGTCTTTGCGCGACAAAAGCACTCTTTTAAAGAATAAATTAGTCGTCGTTCAAACAGTAACCTTACACACAACAGATGGTATTCAGTTATTAGAATCGTGCTCTCGAAAATTACTTACCCAAATGTTAAATGACAGATATGAAATAGACTACGTTTCCCGAATTGCTGATTTAGACCTTTCAAAGTGCGATGCCATTCTTATAAACGACACCAATAGAGATATGATACACGAACCAAATACGCCGCTACCGAAAGGAGTAACTGTCGAGTTCGATGATTTAGTACTTAAGAACGAGCTCGTTGAATGGTGCAAGTTGCAACTGGGTATCAACAGTGGAAAGTCAGATGGCCGAGAACACTTGATGAGGGAGCAAATAAAATTAATACAGAAAGAACACTCTGAACTAGGTGGTTCAAAACTATACCGTCTAATGCTGGATAATTTCCTAATGGATAATGACGCTACTGACCCTCTCAGTATTTTGATAGAAATGAATCGGGACGAAATCATCTGGGGAAAAGCAGGTCAGCAAGAGTACCGAATGTCTAAAAAACGTTTCCTTAATATTTTCGCAGAAGTAAAAAAGTAATTTAATTGTTCCCGGCTAACTTCCCGGGAAAAGTGGGAAGATTAGTTTTGCCTTGTATTTGTACATAAAACAAGGAAAAACCATGAACAATCAAACCCAAAGTAGGGCGCTAACAGAAAAAGAAGCATCACAATATATTTGCATGAGCCGTTCTTTCCTGCGCCAAGCGCGCATGGACGGTAATCGAGAAAATCGCACTTCCGCCCCACCCTTCATAAAAATTGGTCGAGCTGTTCGTTACCTTCGAGAAGATCTTGATGCATGGCTAGAAAGCTTTGTTCGTCGCACACACCTTTATCAAGATAAGGGGGTGATGTAATGAATCCATATGCATGGGAAGAAGCAAAAATCGCATCACTGCTTTATTTAAACGATAACCATAATATTTTTGAGTGTATTTTCCCGAACGATGAACAAGGCGAGTTAAAGTTTTCAGATTATAAACCATGGGCTTGCAATAAAAAGGTACTTAACCACTTTTGCAATCACGGCTACGTTGTTAAGTCACGCTTCGTAGTTGCCAATAAAGAGTATATTAAATATACGATTTCTGGTCACGGTCGTTACGTGTTTCATTTGGGGCAAGATCTATGAGCAAACTTAGCCCTTCTCAAACCGAAATGCTTAAATTTTTCGTTAATGGCGGTACTGTTGAACTATGTACGTCTATTGGTAGCCAATTAGGTAAGACGGCTTTCCCAAAAGGGACGCCTACCAAATTCAATAAACTCGTTATGAATTCCTTGCTCAAGTACGGGTTATTAAAACCTTCACGAGAGGAATATGTTTACGGCTTGCGATGGTCGAAAGTAGAAGCTACTAAACGGGGTTTAGAATTAGTTGCGAATATGGAGAACTCAAATGAAACGTTCTAAAGAGTTCCCTATCGCAAACGCACTAAATCATATAAGTAGTGATTCAGATAGCTTCTATCATTCACTAGATGTTGAAAATCGTTTGTTCGTTAAACAGACAATTTCGCATTTGCCAACAGAAATACAGCGTATTCTTATTAAGCGATACAAAACATTCGACAAGCCTTTTAATGCGAATACCTATATACGAAATACTGTAAATAAAATAGATGATTTGCTTCCAGAGAAGTTAGTTTCTTATTTCAGTGCTGGAGAGGATGAACTTCGAGAGTTGGCCGAAGAGAACTCGCAACGCTGTAAGCGATTTGAAATCTACTCACTTAATAGCAGTGATACCCGTAACGTAACGGGTAATAACCCCGTTAACGGGAATGTAGCGCTTTATGCTCTTAATGCTGAATTCGTTAACGGGTTTGGTATCAACCCGCCTGAGGTTTCAAAATCCGTTACGTTAACGGGCGCATTGAAACGAATGCAAGATAAATACTGGTGGCTTAGAAAGCTACGCAAAGTAATAGCCCGTAAACGAGAAGCAGTGTTAATTCATTTAGGACAAGTTAATAGTCGAAAGGGTAAATACTGTAGTGACTACACTGTTGAATATCGACTAATTCAAAAAGACCTTCAACGAAAAATGCTAGAGAACCTCGTTATCGTTAACGAGAACAACGAGTCATTTTCTCTTGCGGAATTATCGGATAAAAATGTATCAAACCCCGTTAACAGAAAAAATGAGCTTATGACGAGAATGGCTGGCTATGAAAAAATAGCTAAAGAGCTTAATCATAAGTCTCTATTCGTGACAATTACCTGCCCTTCCCGTTTTCATAACACCTATGCAAAATCAGACGATCCGAACCCCAAATGGGATGGCTCAACACCTTACGATGCACAACAATACTTAAATGATTTATGGGCATTAGTACGCGCTGAGCTAAACCGAAAAGAAATTAAGGTTTACGGCTTTCGCATTGCTGAACCCCAGCACGACGGAACACCGCACTGGCACATGCTTATATTCAATCAGCAAGAGCAAACAGAACAGTTTAAAACAATCATTGAGTACTATGCACTACGTGAAGATGGCGACGAAGCAGGCGCATTAGAAAACCGCTGCGACTTTAAAGATATTGATTACTCAAGAGGCAGCGCAACGGGCTATATAGCAAAATATGTAAGCAAAAACGTTAATGGTGCAAACTTAGACAGTGACATTGACGGCGGCAACGCCATAGAAGCATCGCAACGTGTGGAAGCTTGGGCTAGTTGTTGGGGTATACGCCAGTTTCAGCAAATAGGGGCAGGTTCTGTAACCGTATGGCGTGAGCTAAGAAGACTAAACGAATTATCAGGCGAGAGCGAAAGCTTTGCAAAAATACACGACGCCGCTGATAAAGGTGCTTGGGCTGAATTCGTAACGTTAATGGGTGGTGTATTCTGTAAACGTGATGAGCAGCCTATTCGCCCTTTATACAAAGAGAAAGTGAACACAGATACGGGAGAGCTCAAACAAACCTACTTTGATGAAGTTATCTCAATTTCTTTGCGAGGCGTTAAGCTGGGAGAAAAAGAAGTGATTACTCGCATTCACGAATGGCGAATTGAAAACCGTGGAACTAGAGCCGCATAGCGGCTCAGATGCTTTTACTTGGAGTTCTGTAAATAAGTGTACTTAAAATAGGTTACTCGCCCTCTCGAACCATTGCAGTCTGCGCCAACGGTAGATTTTGTATAATTTGATTTAAAGACAAGCCTTCACGTACAAGAGTTGACGCAGCTTCTTCACGCCATACTAAATCACCTTCACCTGGCAAGGTGCTTTTTAAATTTCGTAAGACGCTTATGGCAGAAGCAACCCAACCTTTGTAATCACTGAGATTCCAATAGAGTACGCCGTCTAACGTAGGGTAAGCGCCTCTACCAACAGTTCTAGTTGGAGTCAGCAATATGGGAGTGATGGTTTTAGATTTAGCTTTTTCCTCGTATTGCCCTAACCACAACGAGTGAGTGAGTGCTTGCCTGGTCTTCGTTGCACCCAATACTGTAGTTTCATGGCCATCAGCATGAGCTTCAAACACGATTCCAATCTTATTGCCTAACCACCAAGGATCGGGTGCTGCATCGCTTTCTTCATTGTTAGCATAAAACCCTAATAAATGACCGAGATCTACTTGAGAGGACTCAAAAAATTGCGGCTTTTCCATATCAGTTAAAATTTTGGAAGCCTTCTTTTCAAATTTATTATTGGTGCTAACTCCCATCGCAACAAAATTCTGCTCTATTAGTTCAACCTGAGATTCAATTTCGGGGTCGTTGTAAACATCAGCGGCCGTAACTGTTTGTTGTGACGGTGCGACTAGATTGTTCAGCCAAGATATTATCGGCGCTGCAGACTTAGCTGATCGATAATGCTCTAAAGCGGCATGATAATTTGCGTCATCCTGTGATTTTGAAAGTCTATGTGATGCAGCACCAGCAAGGTAATGCCAAAGAGCCCTGTACCCTCTTAAATTAGGGTGATTGATTTCCGTTAAAACTTGTCTGCACTTAGTAAATGCCGTTATGTAATCTTTATTCCAGATGGCGTCTTGATATTCAATTTCTAAACTAACTATGGATTCAAGTTGCGACATCTCCGGAAACTTCTCTTGAGAAAACTTCGAAACCGCGCTTCTTATCTCAAAATCCACGCTTGACCAGTTAGTATCGTTCTCTAAAAACATACCAAAATTTTCTAGTAAATTATTAGCCGTTACCTCTGTTGATTCAGTTACGGCAAAGGTTAACTCAGCCTGTAGTTCTGGAGGTAGGTATTTCCACTTTCGTTTATCAACTAAGAAATCAACCAGTTCCTCCCCAAGGACTACTACCGCAGATCTATCTTGCAGAGACCTCGTACATCTACCCATAGCCTGCAAAATTCTAGTCTGGATCCTGTCACTATACAGTGCACCAGCCCCCATTTTTGTCATAATGAACTTTTCTTGAAGGTTTACAGCTTTTGGCAGGCCGTCAACACAAAGCAATCGACACTCATCTCCGGGAAAGTCGATACCATCATATCGATTAGCTAGTACAGTCACAGCTTTCTCTGAGGTAACAAACTCATGTTTACTATGCTCGATAGTTTCTTTTGTAAAAATAATGAAATCATCATCAAGTGAATCTTCGATCCTTTCAACGTGAGACTCTGCATCCAATGTTGACGGAGTTAGAACCACTGAGCGTCCCGCCATTTGATGCAAAGCATCAACTACACCAAGACTTTCTTCTAAATCCATCGATAAAGTAGGAAAAAGAAAAAAACGTCTACCGACGCCGGAACTCTGAAAACCTTCAGGGGCAGGTAATCTCGCAATACTTTTTCGCCCTGTTAGGCGCTCTAAATCGCCCCCCAAACCTAACGTAGCAGACATAAAAATCCTTTGTACTGCATTTACAAAGGGGAGATGAGTGCTCGTCGGGGGCAAAAGTGGACGGATTAAGATTCCGTTAATTCCGATATATATATGGCAAGCGCTTAAATGAGAACGAATGGTAGACCACGGGAAGTATAGCTCTGGTTCATCTCGCCCTACATGTGCATCGATAATGTCGATCAGTTCGCCTTCCAGCTTCAACAGCACTGACGATGGTAACTTTTCTACCCATTGATTATCTTGTGTCCCGAGCCATTCGCCAGTTATTTTTTTAAATGCGTCCTCTCCAATCTCAGGCCTCAAAAATTCTGAAAGTGCTGCATGCAAAGGCAACTCCGGTGTTATATCTAATGACCACATACTCGCGATATAGTTTTCTGCGGCATGCGCATCATCAACTATTATCAAATCTGGATTTTCAAAAAATGGATGAGTATTGAATAACGAGGAATATGTACTCACAGCAACTTTTCTACAGGTCTGATAGGCTGCTTTGTCATCAATATTAAATTCGCTTTTCCTACCAGACAAATCAACAACATCTAGTCCATAGTATGCTTTCGCTTGCTCAACAGTCTGTTTAACTAGTTGTTTGGTAGGACATAAATAAACCACCCGCTCAGAATTTCTGACTCTTCTCCAATCGGCGATGAGCAACCCTACCAATGTTTTTCCGCTACCTGTAGGCAATTGAAGAGCAACATCTTGAGAGCTAAGAAAGTCCCTAGCATACATTTCCAAAACTTCTTTCTGATGAGGCATCACATCAGGAAAACTACGTTTTGTTAATGTTTTAAAATGAGCAGCAGGATCGACTACAGCTCCAGAAGAAAAAGACCCACCTTTGAATGCCATTTCATTTATTCCTTTTTATAAGTGCAAAAGTTTGTGTAGTAACAAATCAGAAGACAACTATGCAATGTATAATTATTTTATGCACGCTTTAGGTATCAAATAAATTGCGAAAGCTGCTACACATTTGCTACATATTTAAAAAAAAGGATTTTTAGAATAAAGGGAGAAGGCTACAGCCCTTTAAAAATGGCGCACCCGATAGGATTCGAACCTATGACCTTTGCCTCCGGAGTGAAAAGCCAATGCTCAGCTTTTCATGGGTTAACCCTCAATCGCCCTATCAAGGCTTTCGTCATTATCGAAATAAAGCTGGCTCAGCCGGCTTTTCTTTATTTCGTAGATAGCGCAGACAAAGGCTAGCGTTTCTCTAAAACTACTAAACTCTTCCTCAAACACCTCACACTACGGTTTTGCCACCCGCTTTTTTTAACACGCTAATTATTATCTCTAATTGAGTTTATAATAGCGGTTAAACAGTTTTTGAATTACATCGACCAACTTGAGTAGAACATG
>CEWF01014334.1_pt1 | contig 10714 bp, 10 predicted proteins | sample 531331 | NCBI WGS metagenome assembly CEWF01 (sample SAMEA2622676, study PRJEB7988) | marine metagenome | biome: marine biome (ENVO:00000447); feature: mesopelagic zone (ENVO:00000213); material: "saline water (ENVO:00002010), including plankton (ENVO:xxxxxxxx)" | depth 600 m | reverse complement strand
GCCGGCACTGATCCCCGGCGGTTCATCCCCGCATGCGCGGGGAACACTCGGCCGTGATACGCCGGCCCAGGCCAAAGCGCGGTTCATCCCCGCATGCGCGGGGAACACGTATGTTGACCTGTTCAACGCTATTGGCACGACGGTTCATCCCCGCATGCGCGGGGAACACACAGTATCAGGCTACCGCTCAGATTATCGAGCCGGTTCATCCCCGCATGCGCGGGGAACACCGCGACCCGCGAACGCCGGCGCTGCTGTTGCGCGGTTCATCCCCGCATGCGCGGGGAACACTAGGTCACGATAGTTGCGATGGTTTAGCCGTGCGGTTCATCCCCGCATGCGCGGGGAACACGATACAAGCTCAGGCGTGCGCGCAAGCATCTGCGGTTCATCCCCGCATGCGCGGGGAACACACCTCGGCCAGCGCCTCGGGCGCCGGCTCGTTCGGTTCATCCCCGCATGCGCGGGGAACACCTAACACCTGCAACACGAGAATAAACAATAGGCGGTTCATCCCCGCATGCGCGGGGAACACGGCGCCCAGGTAGGCGCGGGCCTCGACCAGTTCCTGGTTCATCCCCGCATGCGCGGGGAACACGTGAATCCGGCGCCGACCGAGGTGCCCGCCGCCGGTTCATCCCCGCATGCGCGGGGAACACTCGCGGCAATTGGTGATGAACACAACGCCGCACGGTTCATCCCCGCATGCGCGGGGAACACCTGGTCCTCGGCGCCTTCCTCGGCGCGCAGCACGGTTCATCCCCGCATGCGCGGGGAACACTCGGCTTCTGACCTCTGGAGAACACCATGAAACGGTTCATCCCCGCATGCGCGGGGAACACCGGGTCGTGGGTCCTCCGTCTCTGGTGACCTGCGGTTCATCCCCGCATGCGCGGGGAACACGTCCCAGGGCATCAAGCCCGAACGCCAATGGTTCGGTTCATCCCCGCATGCGCGGGGAACACAACGATGCTAGTAAGCCAGTTAGAGCTAAATACGGTTCATCCCCGCATGCGCGGGGAACACTCTTAGCGTAACTGACTGTTCCAGAAAGGAAAAATCAGCTGCTAAAAATCTACCAACTTTTCCTTGTTAAAGATCGGGATTTTCCAGCGGATGGAAGGCGACCAGATGCAGGCCGTCGAACTCCACGGGGAGGCGACGATTGGGGCCGAGGGTCTGGAATTCGTAGCCGGACTCATGGTTGCTGGCCCAGGCCATCACCACGTTGCCGTCCTCATGTCCCTGGCTCAGTTGCTCCCAGATCATTTCGCGGGTGCGTTTGGAAACATCGCCGATATAGACACCGGCGCGTACCTCCAAAAGCCAGATGGCCATACGTCCACGCAGGCGCGGCGGTACGTTTTCGGTAACCACGACGAGAAAGCTCATCCCTGCGTCCTGTGCCCGGCCTCGCCGATGCTTTCAGGGTTGGGGATGGCAGGCGGTACGGACTCGGGTGGCGCTTCGGGCGGCGAGATGCCGCCAGCCGACAGCACGTCTTCAATGGTGGGGATGATCTTCGCCAGGATCTTGCTGGAGCGGAACAGGTCGCGGCAGCCCAGGCGCACTTCCCGCTCGGGTTGCGGCGGCGACTTCGCGGCGATGCGGAAGGCCAGCGGCACCACGGTCTCGAACTTGAACAGGTCGGCGATATCGTAGACGAAGGACAGCGGCTTGCCGGTGTGGATGAAGCCCACCGCCGGCGCATAGCCCGCTGCGAGCACAGCTGCCTCGGTGATGCCATACAAACAGGAGGTGGCCGCCGACAGGCAGCGATTGGGGATGTCTGCAGCGTCCCATTCCTTGCTGTCGTAATTGCGCGACCTCCATTCGACCCCATACTGCTTGGCCAGCAGCTTATAGGTCTCGCGCACCCGAGCCCCCTCGATGCCACGCAACTGCTCGACGCTGCGCCGGGCCGGTGCCGGCTCTTGAAAGCGCAGCTCGTACATCTTGCGCACCACTTTCAGGCGCAACTCGTCGTCCAGCGCCAGCTTGGCCTGGTAGAGCAGCCGATCCGCCCGTGCCCCGCCCGGCTGGCCACTGGCGTACAGACGCACGCCGGATTCGCCCACCCACACCAGCAAGGTGCCGACCGTGGAGGCCAGGTGTACCGCGGCATGGGACACCCGCGTGCCCGGTTCGAGCATGATGCAGGCCACCGAGCCGACCGGGATGTGCATGCGCACACCGGTCTTGTCGATCACCACGAAAGCGCCGTCCTGCACGTCGATCTGACCGTACTGGACGAAGATCATCGACACCCGGTCCTTCATCGGCAGGGGCTTGAGCGGAGGCAGCAGGTTACCGGCCATGTTCAGACGCCCTCATCGAGCAATGGCTGCCGGGTCGCTTCGACCAGCACGCGCATCTGCCGAATGGCCAGTTCGTTCAGCTTCTGCAGGCGCTCGGACTGGGTTAGCCCTTCACTGATGAAGTGCGCGTTCATCGACTCCAGGTTGGCCAAGCAGACCAACTGGTGCACGTTGGCATGGTCGCGGATATTGCCTTTCAGCTCTGGGTTGGCATCGCGCCATTGCCGGGCGGTGACGCCGAACAACGCCACGTTCAACAGGTCGGCTTCGCTGGCATAGACGAAGCTGATCTGCTGTGCGCTCAAGGTATCGGGAATCAGGTTCTCGCGAATGGCGTCGGTATGGATCAGGTAGTTGACCTTGGCCAGGTTGCGCCGGATATCCCAGCCCAGTTGCTGGAACTCCTGCTCCTTGAGGCGCTGGAATTCCTTGATCAGGTAGAGCTTGAACTCCACCGAAATCCAACTGGCGAACTCGAAGGCAATATCCTTCTGGGCAAAGGTGCCGCCATAACGCCCGGCCCTGGAGATCAGGCCGATGGCGCCGGTCCGCTCGATCCACTGCTTGGGGGTCAGAGTGAAGCTGTTGAGGCCGGCCTGTTTTCTAAACCCGTCGAATTCGACGGGATTAAAATCGGGATTGTTGAGCTGCTCCCAGATACCCAAAAATTCGATGGTGTTGCGGTTACGTAGCCAGTTGCGAATCAGATCGTCGGTACGATCCGGATTCTTGTAGCGGGCAATATCGGTGACGCAGATGTATTCCACCCCATCCCTGATATAAGTGGCGATATCCTGCTCCAACACTTGCAGCTTGGCTTTCATGAGTCCTCCCCTTCCCTGTGTTCGCCTTCATATCCGCCGGACCAGCAACAGGCCGCAGCCAAAGCCCTTGCTGTGACCGACCCCCTCCAGCAATGCCTGGCGCAAACGCTGCGGGTCGGTCACCTCAGCCAGGCCCTGATAGTCCAGGCTGGAATATTCGATGGTGCGCCCCTTGCGCCTGAGCCGTTGCTGCCGATAGCCGTTTTGCAGCACGCTTTCTGCCCGGATCGATAGCCCCCAGCGCTCGGCGCGTGTCAGCAGCCAGTCACGGCCAGCGGCATCCAGCACCTGCCGCAGTTGTCCACGCTGCTCGACAGACGCCTCATGCTTGGCATGCATCAGCACGTCGTGCCGCCGGGACCGTCCGTCCTCCTGGCGCAGGCTGACCGTGGGATTGGCGCGCAGGTCGAAACGCAGCCATGCGCCCTGTTCCAGTTGCGGTGCATAAGGCTTGCTGCGGATCTGGAACAGCCCCGAGTCAGGCTGTGGCGGGCGTGCGGACACCACATAGAAGCTGCGTTCGTCTTCCAGGCGGCGGAACAGGAAATCCCGAGCCATGCCATCGCCGGGAAACAGTCGCCAGATCAGCGCATGATCACGATAGGGTTCGCCGTGGCGCACCAGTCCGCGCAGCCAGTCGTCCTGGCGCAGGCTGGCTTGCAGGCGGACATGGGAAAAATAGTGGCTCATCTCTGCTCTCCCTCGCCCAGGGCCACCCACTCGCGGCGCGGTGCGAACTGCCAGCGGCTGCGTGACAGCGGCTGGTCATGCCGTACCGTTTCGAAGCTCGCTTGCAGGCCGGCCTGCATGCCGTCCTCCCAGTAGTAGCGCACCTGTCCCGCACGGAACGCCTGGCGATCCTGCCGACTCGGCCACACCTGCTGCGGCTGCCGCGGATCGAGCAGCCCCAGCAAAGAGGGCCACTGCACCGCATCCAGCGCCTCGCGCAGGTTGGCGGCTGTCACTCGTTGCGGCAGCAGTGGCAAGGCCAGCGGGCAGGATTTGCGCCCGAGATAAAGCGGGAAATGCGGCTGACGCAGCGCCTGAGCCAATCTATCCAAATCGGCGGGCGCGTTCGGCAAGACCTCCACCGCCACCAACGCCAGGCTGTCGCAGCGGTATTCGCGGGCGGACAGGATGGTGTCCACCTTGTCCGCCACCAGCTCCTGGCGACGCGAACGGAACTGGAACTTGCGCGGCGGCACGCCGACCTGGACCGTATGGTAATCGCGCAGCGGCGAGCCAACGCACTCTAGCTTGATGCCGAAACGATAACCCTCGATCAATGCCCGTTGGCCATCCTCGTCGGCCCGCTCGATGCCCAGCGCGGCGCCCAGCAGGCCCAGCAGCGCCGAGCGCGAGGGGTGCACCGCCGAGTGCCGCGACTCGCCCACCGCGATCTCGCCCCAACTGGCCAGCGGCCCGTAGAGGCGCAGCAGCAGATAGTCGGTCATGGCTACTCCTGCGCGACGAAGTCGAGCAGCTCGGCCAGCGAGCCTTCGCCGGTGAGCACGTTGAGCTGACAGCGGCTGTCGGCGCAGGCGCCGTAGACCTTGTCCATATTGTCGCGTACATGCTCCAGGGCCTGGACGGCCTCGCCGGCATAGTCATCGCCGCTAACCGGCTTGACGAAGGCCAGCGAGAGCGAACGCGGTTGCTGCGGCCCCTTTTCCGCCAGGGCGTAGTGGGCGTAGGCTCGGCTGGCGAAGCTGTTCTGCTTGCCACTGGGGCCGATTTTCACTGCCGCCTCGGTCAGCGCACGCAATGCCTTCCGGGTAAGCGCTTCGTCGCCGCCGAGGTTGTGCTTCAGCAGGTCGCGGTCGATGCACAGGTACTGGTAGAAGACGGCAGCGGCGAAACCGGATTCACCGATATGCGCGGCGCCCGGCTCATTCTGGTTGAGATCGTCGACCGCGGTGAAATAGTCATCCTCGATGGCCGAGGCATGTACGCCAAGGGCATGCGCGACCTGCACCGCCGCCTCGCCGTTGAACTGGGTCTTGGACGCCAGCATGCGACCGAACATGGCGATATCGACTGCCGTCTGCGCATGCAGCAGGGTATCCAGCTCCTCATCCGTCGGGGCGCGCTTGTCCTGGGCCAGGGTGGCGACCAGCGTATCCAGGGTGGCCCGCTCCTCGGGGGCGACATGCACCAGTTGCTCGATTTCCAGCGGGTTGTCTTTCTTCACCGCGCCGTAGACCTTGGCGATCTGCCCGGCCCAGTCCTTCGCCTGTTTCTCGCCGATGCCGGCGGCGGTCAATGCCTCGAACACCTCCACGCCCAGGCGCTTGGTGCGCGTGCCGATGCTGCCGACCAATGCCTGCTGGAACTGCTCCGAGGTGCGCCAGGCGCGCTTGAGGCTCTGCGACGACACGCGCAGACGCTCGACGCCGCCCATGCGCGCGGTCTTGGGATTGCCCGTATCGTCGCGGTTGAGGTTGGCGGGTGGATAGGAAATCAACAGGTGCAACTGGACGAAACGAGTCATGCGTTCAATTCCTTGTTGGATACGGGTTCCCCGGCTGCCGCCTGATCCCGTTTAGTCAGGTAATAATCACAGGCCCAGTGAAACTTGACGCCGTCGCTGGCGCGCGCGGCGGACTGGCCCAGTTCGATCTGCCAGCTCAACAGGTCGTCGGCCAGCCGCACCACATCCACCGAGCCATCGGCCAGTTGCACGGCACGCCGCCAGTGACGGAACAGGTCGTTCACCGCAGGGCAGCGCTGCATGGCCCTGAAGCGCAACTCGCTCATCTTCGGACGCTCGTCGCCAACACCGTGGCCGAGGCGCCAGGCCAGCGTCCTGTCGTCCTGCACGTCCGCCTTGACGACCGCCAGCACACCAGCGATCCAGGCCACGCGTTCATAGCTGACGGCTCGATCCGGCAGAAAACCCTTGCCGTCGTCCAACGCGATCAAGCGCTCGGCCAGCAACAAGGTGGCGGCGTGAGCCAGCAATGCCTCGGCATCGCCACAGCGACGCAAGCGGGCGCGCTCGCCGCGGCCCATCGCCCACAGTTCACCGGGCAAAGGCTCATCGTTTTCCTGTCGTGGCTGCAGGGCCTGCCACCAGTTGCTTACCCAGCGCCGCTGGGTCTCGTTCAACCTGGGTTTTCTGGGCTTCATGCCAATTCCTTGTGATAGCGGTTGACGATGTCCCACAGTGGTTTCAGCGCCTTGCCACCGTTGAGATCCTTGGTCAGCGCGGCACGCGCCTTGACCACGCGCTGCATGTCCTGCTCTTCGAGCGGGCCACTCAGTACCCAATGGTCGAACAGCTCCAGTACCTGCCGGCGCGTTTCCAGCAACCAGCGCCGATAGGCCGGGGCCAACTCCGCCTCGCGGTCGAAATCCAGCACGGCCAGCTCATCCAGCAGGTGATAGAAGATAATTTCCGAGCCTTGCCAGAAGCTTTGCGCTACCGCCGGCTCGCTGCCGGCATCGCCGGGACGACGGAACCAGGCCGCCTTGACCTGCCTGTGCAGCGCGCTCGCCATGTCCTCGGCGGAGTCGAGCACCTGCTTCACGCGCTTGCTGAAGGCGCGTTGCACGTCAGGCTCGATGGCATGCACCGGCAGGGTGCTGTCATACCAGCAGAGGGCTTTCATGTTCGACATATCAAAGCCGAAGCACCACAGGCGGACTTGCGGTTTACCAACCTTGGCAGTGAAGTGCCCCACTACCCTGGCCGCATCGGGCTGGTGATCGTCATTGCCCAGCACCAGGCCCAGCCAGTCGCGATAGCCACGTCCGGCCTGGCGTCCCTTGCTGGAGATCGGCGGTTTTTCGCCTTTGGCGTCGAGGCTGTAGGGGGTCAGCGGATGCACCCAGGCATCGGTGTAGTTGGTGCCGCCATGACGGGTACGGTAGTGACGAATCAGCCGTACATCCGTTGCGCCACAGATCGAGCATTCACCCCGATCCACCGTGGAGGCATCCAGGCGGATACGACGCGGCATGCTCCAGTAGGCCTGCAAGGGATGGACGGACTCCGGCGGCGTATTCTGCCCACCCTTGTCATCGCTGGTGCGAGTCGGTGCCAGCCAGGGCAGCACATCGCTCAGCGTCTTCACCGGCGGATGGTCGAGCGTCTCCAGCGGCAGCACGTTGAGCCAGAGCTTCTGCCACAGCGTGGCGCTTTCATCGACAGGCAGCAGCAGGGTGGTCAGGGGGCCGCCGCCACGCAGGGACGTGCGAATGCCACGCCCGCCGGAGGGGGCATTGATCTGCAGGGTGAGCAGCGCCTGGGCGAAACAGCTCTCGCACAGGCCATGATTCGCCAGCGGCTTGTTGAAATAGCGATTGCTGGAAGAACCGGCGTCGATCAGCAACTCCAGCACCGGCAACTGGTTGACTTCATCCGGCAACGCCAGGTCCTGCATGAAGGCTGGCCCGTCGTTCTCCAGCAAAAATGCCTGCCGATAGGGTTCGAAAGCGGTCTCTAACTCTTCCCGGCTCGGCGCCTTGGCAAAACGCTCGCGCCACTCCTGCACATCCCGCGGGGCATAGGCGGTTTGCAACAAGCCGATCAGGAACTGGTAGAGCGCGCCACGGAAATCGGGGCGGGGGGCGTCCAGATCAATCCACCCCGAGTCACCTATCAGCAACGGCGAAAGCCGCCCTCGCGAGCCATCCTGCCTGCGCCCCAATAGCCAGGCGCCATCCAGCAAGTCCATAGCTTCCTCCCCTGGAATCGTTGATGGCTTTTAGCAATCATCACCACTGCAAGTCAACGACTTTTTCATTTGAACAGAATTTTTTTATTTATTACCAAAATACTTACCTATAATTGCAATTCCCCAATCCATTGGGGATGAACCGTATTTCGGAAAAAAATATAAAACGTTCCCCGCCTCCTGCGGGGATGGCATCGATACCAGAGTGCAACAATTGCACTTCGCATAGATAAACGAATTAAACTCATGCCAACAATCAAACACCTACAGAGTTGCACCATCACTATGTACGCGGGCGACCACCTGCCACCGCATTTCCATATCCGTTTGCAGGATGGTCGCGAGGCCTTGGTCGAAATCGCCAGCCTTTCCGTGCTCTACGGGCGTATTGCCCGTCGCCAGTTGGCATAGGCCCTGGCCTGGGCCGCGGAAAACCAGGCGCATCTGCGCGCCAAATGGGAGGAACTCAACCCATGAACCGCCACTTCACCCTTACCGGCGTCGAGGTCGTGGCGCCCGCCAGCCTGTGCCTGCGCTATGCGGACGGCCAGCAACTGACGGTCGATCTGGGCGATATCATCACCGATCATCCCAGCCTGGCAGCGCTGGCGGACCCCGACCTGTTCGCCACCGCGACCCTGGGCGAATGGGGCGGCAGCGTGCAATGGAAAGGCGACGACAACCTGGAGCTGGCAGCCGACAACCTCCGCGCCCGCGCCATCGAGCAGGCCGGCGGTTACTCCCATGAGCTGCTGTGGAACTGGATGGCCCGGCACGCGCTCACCCTGGACGCCGCCGCCAAGGCCCTGGGCCTGAGCCGGCGCATGTTGGCCTACTACCGCAGCGGGGAGAAACCCATCCCCCGCACCGTGGCCCTGGCCCTGCTGGGCTGGGCTGGGAAGTCGAGCAGCGCAAGGCGGCCTGACGCGGAGCACCAAGCCAGAAATGGGTAGAGAAGCCCCTCACCAGCTCAACCCGCTGCGCCGGTCATAACGCATCTCCAGTTCCCGGCTTCGATCGTCCTGCACCTTCGCCAGCAGTACCCCGCCCTCCTCCGCCAGCGGCAGTACGAACGCCGGCTCTTCCAGCAACCGCCAGCGGCTGCGCAGGCGCTGCAGGGCGCTGGCGAAGCGCTGCTGCCAGTCCGGCGCCAGCGACTGGACGTAGCATGCATGGATACGCACCGCCGACTGCTCCCAACAGTGCGTCCCCTCCCCGCGCAGCGGATGCAGTTCGCCATCACGCCACAGCGCCAGGTACAGGGTCAGGGTTTCGTCGCCGAGACGGGTCGGCACCTGGTGGTCTTCGTACCAACGATCACTGCTATCGATGCAGTAGCCCTTGTTCAGCTTCAGTGCGTTGAAGTGCGCCTGGCTTTTCATCGCCATGTCCTTGCCGACCTGTTCCTGGCTGGCCTTCCTCAAGGCCTCGGGTACCGTCTCGACGTCTTCGCCATACACCGCCTCCACCAGTTCGCGCACGGCACCGGGTTGCCCCGCCTCGCCAGGCGTGACGATGCAACCGGCACGCATCAACGCACGGGCACCCAGCCAGAGCTTTCCGGCATCGGGGTAGACGAAACAGCCCTTGGAGAACAGCGCGGAGTACCAGTCCGCCCTCGGCTCGTCGACCGGCTCGGGCATCAGCAGGTACAGCACGGGTGCGCCGCGCCGCTCGACGCCATCTTCCGCCGGGTCGCCATCGGCCTGCCGGGCATGACGCTGCAAACGCCCGGCGCGCTGGATCAGCAGGTCGATGGGGGCGAGATCGGAGACCATCAGGTCCACGTCGAAATCCAGGCTCTGCTCCAGCACCTGAGTGCCCACCAGCACCCGTCCAGTCCGCTCGACGCCCGCGGAGTGCTTGCCGAAACGTGCCAGCACCTCGGCCTCGATATCCAGCCGGTCGCCCATGGCATAGCAGCTGTGGAACAGCATCAGATTTTCCTCCGGCAACCGCTCGGACAGCAGCCGGTGCGCACGCCGAGCGTCCTCCACCGTGTTGCGGATCCAGGCGACGCAGCACCCGCTCTTGGCCTGTTCGGCGAGCAGCGCCAGCACATCCGCCTCGTCATGCAGGGCCTGCACCTGTACCCGGCGGCGTACCTGCGCACGGGTCGCACAGGCCTGCGCATCCAGCTCGCGTCCGGCCCGTACCGCCAAGGGATAACGATCATCCTCCAGTCCCATCCCGTCATCGCTACCCAGCCCGAAGCGGTAGGCGGCCAGCAACGCCTCGCGTGCCGACAACGGCAATGTGGCCGACAACAGAATGACGCTGCCACCCTGCCGTGCATGGGCCGTGAGCAGGGTTTTCAGCAGGGACATCATGTAGGCGTCATAGGCATGCACCTCGTCCACCAGCAGAATCTTGCCCGCCAGGCCGAGCAGCCGCAGCGACTGGTGGCGAGCCGGCAGAACCGCCAGCAACGCCTGGTCGAGCGTGCCGACGCCCACCTCGGCCAGCAGCGCTTTCTTGCGATTGTCCGCCAGCCAGGCATTGCACTGCGCACTGGCCGAACCTTCGCCGGGCTGATAGGCATGATCGCCGGCCTGTTCCTGCAGGATGCTCTGGCGAAAGCCCTCCACCAGTTGCCGCGCGCCATGGGCGAGGATCAGCGACGGCCGGGCGTCGTGCGCATACAGGCGCCGGTAGACGCTGCCGACACGCTGGTACATCTGGTTGGCCGTGGCCATGCTCGGCAGGGCGAAGTACAGGCCCTGCGCCCGGCCCGCCTGCATCAGGCGCTGCGCGAGGATCAACGCGGCCTCGGTCTTGCCCGCGCCGGTCACATCCTCCAGCAGGAACAGTTGCGGACCATTCTCCAACCCGACCGTCGCCGCATAGCGCTGCAAGGGCGTTGGTTCATGCAGGTAATCGAACAGCTCCAGCG
>CEWF01038959.1_pt1 | contig 10863 bp, 5 predicted proteins | sample 531331 | NCBI WGS metagenome assembly CEWF01 (sample SAMEA2622676, study PRJEB7988) | marine metagenome | biome: marine biome (ENVO:00000447); feature: mesopelagic zone (ENVO:00000213); material: "saline water (ENVO:00002010), including plankton (ENVO:xxxxxxxx)" | depth 600 m | reverse complement strand
ATATGCCTGGAGCACTTTCTTTCAGGACAACTCCTGAAGGTAGTGATGGAGTAACAGAAAGATTTCGCATCTCAGCTAATGGTCGTGTCGCTGTTGGTAACGCAACTAATAATGCTAATACCAATGCTCTGTTTAAAGCAGTCGCTGATGATGGTGAGGCTGCTGATCTTTATGTTGGACATTTCATAAATTTAGAGGCAACAGCAGGTCAAAGTTACGGTGTTAATATACAAGCAGGATCAAATAGCACTGATCATGGATTTAGAGTTAGGAACAGAGCTAATAATACTACTCAATTCCTTGTTCGTGGTGATGGTCAAGCACTGTTCGATAGAGGTGCTCCTGCTAGTGCAAATAAAACAATTGCTAGATTCCAAGCAGAGTCATCAAGAAAATTAGATATTGTTTGGCACGATAGTGGTTCACTGATGGGATTTGATACACCAGGCAACCATGCATATATTTTTAAGGCAAATGGTTCAGAAAAAGTTCGCTTCCAAACATCTTATGGTGGAGTTCTTGTTAATAGTTGTCAAAGGTGGCAGTGGGGTGGATCTGCTGCTTGTAATACCACATGGAGTGTTCAGTTTACACCCCTTACTGGAGGTGGTGGTGGTAATATATACCATATAAAAGCATATTTCTCACATCATAGTTTAAGTTATGGTGCATATCTAGAAGGTGTTTATGGTGCTTACGCTGGACACACAGGTCTGCAAATAGATAATGATGAGAATAGTAGTAATTCATCTGCTGGTGGTAGTTGGGATGTAACCAGAGCATCATCAGGAAGTAATCCTCCTGTAGTTATTACTCATACTGCTGGTACTTATAATGGTAGTGGTCACTGGTTTGTTTGGGTTATTGCTGGACATCAATAAATAAAATATAAATGAAAATAAGATGACACATTTAGCATTCGATCAAAATAGTAAAGTTGTTTTTGCATCATCTACTAAGTTAGATGTATCAGTAGCTGGATCTACTATTACTTGGGCAACATTAGATGGGGAATATGATGCCTCATATGCATATACTCATTCAGATGGTGTTGCTACTAAAGGTGATTTATTAGCAGTAGATACAGATGAAGAAAAACGTAAGGATGATGAGTGGAATTCCATTAAATATAGGTATGCTAGGAAAAAAAAGTATCCAGATATAGGTGATCAATTAGATGATCTTTATAAGAAGGGTGCATTTTCTACAGATATGGCAGCAAAGATTAAAGCTGTTAAGGATGCTCATCCTAAACCATAAATATTTAAAATTGTAAGCACATGGCAGCAGCAAACAAGATACAAGTTGGATATATTGAGCCACAAGATGGGGCTCAATTTAAGGTTGATGAAGGTACTGCTGCGGCGCCAGGTATCTGTTTTGTTGATAGTGCTGCGACAGGTCTTTATTCGCCTGGCACTGGTCAATTAGCATTTAGTACATCGAGTAAACAAACAGCTTTAAGAATACTTGCAGACGGTAAAGTTGGTATAGATTGTAGTCCTACTGTAGCATTAGAAGTTAATGGAACGATAAAAGCGAGTGCTATTGATGCACCTATTGAAGGTACATTGGATGATTGGATAGTACATGCTGGAGATACTAATACTAAATTTGGATTTCCTGCTGTTGATAAATTTTCAGTACAAACTAATGGAGCAGAAAGATTTCGCATCGTATCAACAGGAAAAATTTCAAATACTTATGATGGAACGCCATCTGATCCACAATATGGTCAACTAGAATTGCAAAAGAGTGGTGCATCTAATGCTGATCCAGATTGGAGTTATCTTAGTTTCCATAGAGTTGGACATATAGCATGGCAACAGGGTATTGATAATAATGATTTTGTTATTGCAAAAACAGGTGGTGTTGCTAAAGATACATTAGAAACAGAAAGGCTTCGCATCAAATCAGGAGGTGATGTTCAAGTAAATGGTGGTAATGTTCATATTGATGCTAATGGAGAACTTGCAGTTTTTGAGACTGATACTAATCTAGCATTTACAAACTCTGGAAAACTTGCTTTTGATTATTCTGGTAATGTTGCCAGAATTAGATCAAGTCATAACGGATCAGGTACAACAAGAAATCTTGGATTATATATTGGAAATAGTCAAAAGATTCTCATTACATCAACCGAAATTACTGCAGCAGTTCAATTAAACCTTGAGAGTGCTGGTTCATATATTAAATCAAATCAACTTAAATTTAACCCAAATGGAACTGCATATATTGATCATGGAGTAGTTGGGAAAGATATAACATTTAGATTATCTAATTCATCTGCATTGGATTTCAATGCAATTTCAATAGATTCTAGTGCTCAACAGACAAAATTTGGAAAACAAATAGTAGTTGGATTACAAGGTGGTAATGATGTAACCACAATCGGTGGTGGTTCTGGAATTGGTGCTTATATTCAATTAGAACATGCATCATCTGGAATTAATAGCAAGTTGATGGGTAATAATGATAGTTATCTTAACCAATTTCATGGTAATTTGGCTATAGGTGAAGATGATCCAGATGGTAATAAATTATTAATCCGTGCTGCATCAACAGTTGGAACAACAAAAGGACATATAATGTTGACTGGTGATGGTGCAACTAATGGTGAAGGCCCACAAATAGTATTTTCAGAAAGTGGTAGTGGTAGTAATTTTGCTGGTGCTTATGTTGGACATATAAGAGAAGGTAGTAATAGTACTGGTAGTTTAGTATTTGGAACTCGTAATACTAGTGGTGATGCAAGCACTGTACCAGCAGAAAGAATTCGCATTTATTCAACGGGACAAATATTATATTCAGCAGCAAGTGGAGATAATACAATTACTTCTAAGAGAACCAATTCAGCAGGTTCTAATGGAAATTACTTTTTCCATCTGAAAGCACAGGCAAGTGGTGGTACTGATGTAGGAGCATTAGGTTTCCATAGAGATACAAATACAGATGATTCTCGTTTTGTAGTACACACTAGAAATACTGGTGGTTCTAGTTCAAATGCAGAAAGGCTTCGCATAAATTCAACTGGTAAAGTATTACTTGGTACTACTAGAACATATTATGCTAATGATTATTATGATGATATAACTATCAACAATAGTGGTGGATCTGGTGCTGCAGGTGGATGTGGTATCACTATGATCTCAAATAGTGCTAGTTGGGGTGCTGTTCAGTTTGGTGATCAGAATGATGATGATTGTGGTTATATTAAATATGACCATAACGCAAATAAGTTTATATTTGGTGTTGAAGATGGATCAGTAAGATTCTTCTTGAACAAAAACAAAACTTGGTTAGGAACAACTGGTCATGGTGATGGTAGTAGATCAACATTACTTGATATAGTTGGAGCAAATCAAGATTTAAGTGGTGCATGGGCTCAAATGGGTCTTTACTCAAGTGATGGTTATGCACAAGATAAGGGTGGTTCAATAGTTTTTGGTGGACAAGATGGTGGTACTGCTAGACAGTTCTTTGCTGGAATACAAGGTGCAAAAGAAAACGGAACATCAACAAATTATGCTGGTAATTTGAATTTCTTCACCAGACCATCTGGTGCTGTTCCACAAAGAAGACTTAGAATTGAATCTTGGGGTACTCTAACTGCTTGGGAAGGGCCTTCTCAACATAATGGTAATCCTGGCAGATTAGCATCAGGACATATCATGACTTGGAATTCTACTCATATGAGTGGTGGTCTTGCTGTTGGTTGGTATCCAATAATTCATTTAACTGATGGATGTTATCTATTATTATTAAAGACAGGTGCTCATAGTTCAATTCTATTCACAGCATCGAATGGATATGATCCTAGTAATGTATCATACATTAATGTTTTACATTATACAAATAACAGAAATGGTAGTTATTTGAATGTTGATGGTCTTAGAGCTACTAGTGATGGTGTTATTGAAGTTCATTTAACTGCAAGTTCCTCTGATTACTTTGAAATGCAAGCTCAGATTCTTGGCCCTGAAAAAATTGGTAGTAGTTTGGGTTTTTATCCTACATTAACTAAACAGACTGGATCACCAACAATTAATGATACTAAGTATCCACTAACGTATGGAACTAGTGCTATGCAGGTTGAGAATCTTAGAGTTGATGGTTCATTTAGTAAGGCTGGTGGATCATTTAGAATACCTCATCCATTACCTGCATTAAAGGATACAAAAGATTTAGCACACTCCTTCATTGAAGGCCCACAATGTGATAACATCTATCGTGGTAAGATTGATCTAGTAGATGGTACTGCTACTGTTAATCTTGATAGTGTATCAAATATGACAGAAGGTACATTTGTTCTATTAAATAGAGATGTTCAGTGTTATACGACAAATGAAACTGGATGGACTAATATAAAAGGTTCTGTTTCTGGTAATACATTAACTATTACTGCACAGGACAATAGTTGTACTGATACTATCTCATGGATGGTTATTGGTGAAAGACAAGATGATACTATTAAATCAGAAAAATGTGCTATCGCAGATAATGATGGTAATCTAATTGTAGAACCAGATAGATTTACAAATCGTGGACAATCTCCAGATAATTCAAAACCAAACGAAATCTAATAAATACTAATAAAACGAAATGGCATACATAGGTATCGGGCCCGCATCATTTACAAATAACCTGACTAATGTCCAAATTCTTGACGACATTAAGAGTCAGTTTAATGGTAGCAAGCAAAATTTTGATCTGACATCTAACGATATACCTTTTCAAGCTGTTTCGGATAGAGCTTTAATGGTCATCCTTGGTGGTGTTATACAAGCGCCAGGAGTAGACTATACAATTAATGGTGATGAAATAACTTTTACTACTGCTCCTGTATCAGGATTAACATTTTATGCGAGAAATATATATGGTTTAAATGCACTTAATAAGGTTAATGATGGTATAGTTGGCCCTTACAGTTTAACTACTGGTGGCCCAACATGGGATACTAGTGGTAACATTACAATTAGTGGCAACTTAACAGTACAAGGTTCTACAACTACGATTCAAAGTACTACATTAGATGTAATAGATAAGGATATTAAATTAGCATCTAACCAGAGTACTAATGCAGGGATTGATACAGCAGGATTACTTTGGGGTACTACAGCAGTTAAGTTAAAGTATTATAATAATGGTGGTACAAATCCTGGCTTAAATATTGAAGGAACAAATGTTGGTATTGGTGTTACAGCTCCAACTGCAAAGTTACAAGTTGATGCTGGTGCAGTTAGTCTTAATTCACTTCTTAAAACTACTTCAGCATCATCACTTATTGGATTTGAACATAATGCTGGTAGTTCTTACACAACAAGAATTGGAAGTAAAACATTAGGTTCTGGTAATGTTGGACTGGTATTCGATACTGGTACTTCTGGTGGTTCAACGAAAATGACCATCGATGTGAACGGTAAAGTTGGTATCGGAGCTGATGCCCCTGATTGTTTACTTCATATACAAGGAACAGAAATCAGTGGTTATGGAGCTCATGCAAATACAAAACTTTGTGTTGAACATGATGGTAATACAGCCATTGAGATTGTTTCTTCTGCCAATTACTTAGGTGGCATTTATTTCAGTGATAGTGGTGCTGATGGAGTAGGTAAAATTGAATATTATCACGGTACTGGTGGTAATAATATGCGATTCAATACTAATGGTGATGAAAGACTTCGCATCGACTCAAGTGGTAATTTACGCTTTGGACAAACCACACAAATAACATGTAATACTGCTGATGGATCTGATAACCAAGCAATTTATATTGGTGGTGGCGGTGGATCTGCTCAAACTAGAGGTGCTCAAATTTTATTACATGGTAATGAATATGCTGGTGGTTATAATGGAACATTAGAATTACTTGCAGGTAATACTGGAAATACCCAAGGAACTATTGATTTTTTCACAGCAGGTAATAAAAGAGTTACTATTAAATCAACAGGTCATCTAAAACTACCTGATGATGGAAAGATTGAATTTGGTGGAGCACAGAATGTTGATGGAGATTTACAAATATATCATGCTGCAGGTGGTGATTCGACAATTCATCATACTGCTACTGGTAGTAGTACAATAAGATTAAGATCTCGTGGATTTACCTTTAAGAATCAGGCTAATAGTGAGACTATAGCAACTTTTAATGAAGGAGATGCGTGTAAATTATTCTTCAGTAATAGTGAGAAGATAGCTACAACTTCAACTGGAATTTCAGTAACGGGAGAAGTCTCAGCAACACAAGACTATCCAAATTATCGACCAACATTAGATTTTAACTTTGCAGCAGTCAAGAAATTAGATCCAAGAATTACATATTATAGAACTGGAGTTGCATCATATGTTAATGAGTTTGGTATTGTTAAAGTGGTTGGTACTAATACTCCAAGATTTGACCACGATCCAACAACAAGAGAATCTAAAGGATTATTGATGGAACCTAGTAGAACTAATATACTTCCATATAGTTCTGATGAATCAAAATGGGGTACTAATAGTAATGGAACACTTACCAGAAATGCAGGTACTGCTCCAGATGGAACAGAGACTGCTACTAAAATATCAACATCATCAACCGATATGGATACTGGCCCAACGGTTAGTAATGGGGATTCTACTACCTACATTGCAATATCAGGAGGCACTGCTTATACTTTTTCTGTATGGGCTAAAGCAAGTACAGCAGCACAAGTTGGTAATAATTTCAAGGTAAGAATGAAACGTACTTCTGGAACATTATTTAATCCTGAAGCTACTTTTACTCTTACAGCAAATTGGAAACAATATAGTGTAACTGGATCTACACACTCTAATAATGTTGCGGTTTGGTGTTATGTTGGGGGAGTTACTGGTAGTGAAGCATTAGTTTGGGGTGCTCAATTAGAAGCAGGTAATCATCCAACTTCACTCATTCCAACATCTGGATCATCAAAAGCTCGTGGAGAGGATGTTGCAATAATAGAGGGAACAGAATTTACTGATTTCTTTAATGCTACTGAAGGAACATCTGTTGTTCATGCTCATATGCCTGTTTCAAGTGGTGCTTCTGGACTTCCTGCTTATGCATTTAAGAATACATCAGTTTCTCAACATACTTTACAATTCTCTAGAGATAATGGAAGTGATCCTGCATATCATTATTATCATGATGGATCAAATACTGCATTTACTCGTGCTTCTGCTACTGGAGACAATATGTATAAAGGGGCAATGTCATTCAAGACAGGTGATTTAGATTCCTATGTAAATGGAACTCTCAATGTACATACCACTTCATTTACAATGCCACCTTTTGATAATTTAAGATTTGGTGGTGTTGGTGGTGCTAATACACTTGGTGGTCATATTGCCAGATTTATGTATTATCCAGTTAAGTTGACTAATAATCAATTAATGACTCTAACATCATAATAAATACATCAGGAGAGAATTAACTAATGCCTAATTTAGTCGGAATCGGAAAAGAACAAGTACCAACTAACGCAATGTTAGGTGGATTAGCATACCAAGATCCTGCTCATGCTAATTTAACTGACGTAGAAATAGAAAATATTTCTGCTATTAAGGCAAAACTTAGTGGTTCAGCTAATGGAATTTTTGTATATGATACTAGAAAGGATAGTGATGGTGGTGCATGGAGAAAACGATGTGGTAGAACAAGTTGGTATAATGAAACTTTAGGTACAGCACAAAGAGGAATTAGAAGAGAATTTCCTGCTATTGCTGTGATTGTATCTTATAATCATAAATACGTAATTTATGATGGTGATGATCCATCACTGCCAATGTGGATGGAACTTTGGCAATATCAAAATGATAGTTCTGGTAATACAAACTGGTGGGGTGGTAGTGGTAATGGTAAAGCTATTGCTGCTATGAATGGTGAATTTGCAGCTACTTTAGGTAGTAGTGCTAGAGCTGTTAATTTTATTAAAGATAAGATTAGTGTATGGTATTCGCCACCTCCTGGCAATATTTATCAGATAAATGATGGTATTGCTAATAGAAATAAAGCATATAATAATTGGTATAAAGCGGATCAGGACTATAGACAGATTGTTGCAAACACTCCTAATGAAATTTCAGTAGCTGTTATGCCTTATGCAGAGACTGATCCACATACAGGATTGCCTTATCCAACGTATTGTATTACTACACCAAACGGAACGACACTTATAGAATCAACACAAGCTAAAACATATGATCTTACAGCAACAACAAGTGGATATGCAGCTCAATATAAATCTGTAATAAAACATGGTAGATTATATCTTATTGCAAATCCAAGAATACTTTATACTTACGATTTACCTTTCACACAGGATAGAAGTGGTGGGTCTCTTGCTGGATATACTGGAATAGCTTGGTTGACTGGTTTACAATCATCTGGTACTGCTGCATCTACTGCTAGTTTAGCAGTTACAAATAGTGGTGATATAGCAATCGGAACATCATCAGAATTACTTCTTGTTAAACCTAATACTGATGTTTCAAGAACTGAACATATCGATGAGAATAAAAAGAAAGTTGCTTCTATAGGAAGTACTCATAATACTGGATGGCAATCAGGAAAGTCTTTCCTTGCAACTATGTCAACTACCACACAGTCAGATAGTATAGCACCTAGTTATAGTGGTGAGAATCTTCTTACGAATGGTGATCTTAGGTCTTCAAGTGGATGGACTATTTCTTTAAATGGTGCTAGTGGTGGATCGCCTGGAATAACTGGTTTTAATGGTACAGCTATATTCCAACAAGGAACATCAAACTCTGTTTGGTTATATCTTTATCAAAGTGTTACTACAGTTGTTGGTGCTCATTATGAGGTTGAACTTCGAGTAGACTCAACTAACACCAATGCTAATTGGAGAGTACAGGTTAATGGTGTTACACTCATGGGGTATGGAATAACAAATGGAGGTAGTTCAACAAGTTTAGGAAAGGGTAGTCATTTTGCTGACTTTACAGCAACAGGAACATCAACTTCCATACAAATACAACAAGGTGGTGGTGCAACTGTAGCAGGTACTTTAGGGCATGTTGCTGTTAGAAGAGTATTAGTGAAGAATGGAAACTTTAGATATGATGCAGCTGGATGGACTGCAACAAACGGTGCTACTTTAAGTCAAGAAGCAGGTGTATTGAAGATGGTAGGAGGTACTACTGATTACCCAAGAGCATCACAAGATGTTGGTGGATTGGTAGTTGGTAAGAGATATGTATTTGTTGGGGAAGGACATGCTTCTGGACATTCATATATTATAACACTTGCTGATGCAGCAAGTGCTAACCCTACTAGTGGATGGAAGAGTTCGAGTGCATTTAGATGGACATATTATTTTGTTGCAGCATCTACTAACCTAGTCATAACTTGTCAGGGTAGTTCTAATGATAATATAGTTCATTACTTTAATCATATGAGTGTTAAGGAAGCGATGGTTTATGATCATGCTCAATCGTGGAGACCATTATCAACATTTGGAGATGTAAAAACAGTTCCAGTTGCTGTAGGTTCAGAATTGATGGCATATACTAATTTCTCAGAACATGGAAATTATTTGATGCAAGAATATGTTGAGAATAGTTGGTATGATTTTACTAATGATTTTAATATAAGTTTCTGGTATGATGGTCGTACTGGTGGTACAGGTACTGCTATAGAAATTAAATGGGTGGATGATAGTGATAATAATGGATGGATGATTCATATTAATGCTACTACATCATATTTCACTAATGCTGGATGGGATGCGTATAGTTCTGCCAAGGCTCTACAATCTAATAATCTTAGTTGCTATCGTGATAGTTGGTGTAAAGTAAATTATGTTCGTAGGGGTGATGGAATATATTATTACTTAGATGGTGTACTTGTTGATTCTCATAGTTCAAAGTTTTCTAACTGGACTATGACTAAGACTGAATGGCATAAACTTACAGTTAGTGTAGGTAATAATTCAGAAAATTGTAAGATGGCTTTGTTTAATATTGGTCAAGCTGTTACAACAGATTCGCAAATATGGGATATGTATAGAGAAGAATTGCCTATGTTTGAACCTAATTCAAGGGTTGCTCTTGTTGGAACTGATACTATGGCATCTAGTGGTGTTATTAATAGTGATATAAAAGCAGTTGCATATGATGATTCAACTGATACTTTACATGTTGGAACATCACATGGTAGGACTGATATGAATGGATTACTAGTAATAAATAGTACTACGACTGCTGTTACAACTGACATATCAGCATCTAATGGACTAATAGCGGAACAATAGTATGACAGTAAGAATAGAAAAACCAGCATTTAATTTAAGATCCAAGTTAAACGACCTTGATTTCGGTGTCGTTCCTCTTGAGAAGATGCCAGCTGGTAGTATTATACAATATAATTATGTTACTGGTACTGGTCAGCATTTCACTACTACTAGTGGTTCATGGGCAGACTTATCATGGAGTGTTTCTATTTCTCCACGTTTTGATAATAGTTTAATTCTTGTTGAATTAAGTGCTATAGGACAACAACCAAATACTATTATTGGTACTTCTGCGGTTACAATTTATAGAAATAATACAACTAATATAGGAGACACTAGTAATGCCAATATGGGATTGAGTGCTGTTGGATGTTTTCAAGAAACTGGATATATAACAACACCACAAACCTTCTTTGTGTTTGATAAACCTAATACAACAGATAATACTTCATATAATCTTTGGGGAAGAACAACCAATGGTGGAACCGCATATTGTATTCATAGTGGTGTTACAAGAACCTTAAGTGTAAAGGAGATAAAACAATGAAACCAGACATAAATGATGCATTAGTGGCACTTAAGCCAGGAGCAATATGGACTCTTCCCA
>CEWF01018992.1_pt1 | contig 10895 bp, 22 predicted proteins | sample 531331 | NCBI WGS metagenome assembly CEWF01 (sample SAMEA2622676, study PRJEB7988) | marine metagenome | biome: marine biome (ENVO:00000447); feature: mesopelagic zone (ENVO:00000213); material: "saline water (ENVO:00002010), including plankton (ENVO:xxxxxxxx)" | depth 600 m | reverse complement strand
TGATAGGCGTTAGTTATAGAGTCCGACCAAACGATTGTAATATCTAACATATTATAGTCATACAATAACTGGCCATTCTTAAACTCAACGCCTTGGTCATTCTCGGTGTATCCGACATCATGCCATTCCGTGGCCTTTAATCCACCTTCTGAAATTCTGTAATCTTTTTTTAATTCACCCATATCTATTCTCCTTTTATTGTGATGTCCTAGACTCTAACATCTAGGACATCTAATTTACTAATTTTTATTTTCTGATACTGCGGGATTATTTTTAAGCCAAGCATCTAATGTATCTTTTAAGGCTTGATGTTCTCCCACTCCTTGCAAACGTCTTTGGTGATACGCTTTTTGAATGTGGTGTACCAAAAAATCCTTGTATGTTTCTCCGCTCTCGATAACTTTTCTTGTTCTATTTGTCATATCTATTCTCCTAATCTAAAAGTGTCATGTATTCTTTTGGATAGTGTTTCCTAAACCAATCCAGTCCTGAACGTAGCTCTTTAATTGCCTTAGGTGGCATCCCATTAGCGTAGAACATTTGTACTCCCATAATGAAATCATAGACCGCTACTGCCTGTGGTGTAAGTTTACACTCTTCCCCACTAAAGGGATTACGTCTCCATTCTTCTCTAGTACCTACCATTAAATCTTTTAATCCTGTTGGTAATGTTATTTTTTTCGTTGTCATATCTATTCTCCTTATTTGTCGCATTTACAACTGCATTGGTTGTCGCTTATTAGTGTTGGATACTCCAGAGATGTAATCCACAGAAAGATTTCATAGTATCCGTGATACGCATATCTACCCATAGTTACCACGTTATCACAGCTATGGTCTTCCAGTGGTGTATCATCTGCCATGCTATCTTGACACGGTAAACAGTAATATTTATATTTACCTTTCGCTACTTTAGCGATTCCCCCGTCAAATATCATAGACGTATCTATTGGTTTTGGTATACCAATCATTCGGATATGGGATAGTCGTTTGTGGTCTTCACTTATCAATGCCATATTAGCACCTCGTATAAAATTTTACTGGACTGAAAATCCAATGCAATTAGGATATCATGAATCAAAAATCGTTGTCAAATTTTGTAGCTGAGTCGTAGGTGCTACTGCTCCACTCTGGAGCAGTAGCATGGCTTTTGGTATCGTATTACGAGCGTGATACGAGTTTAGTTACATGTGCATTACAGAAACATATAGAATCCACTACAGCTTGTAGTGGATATATTCTGTCACATTCATGTGTTACGAATTGGTTTCCACTTTGTTTGGCTAGATATATTTTGTTTATCTCGCTAATAGTTTTATCTTGCCAATAGTCACTATTACTGCGTAGCTCCGTCACGTATGTTTCACAAGCTACTTGGCAAGACTCACACACAACTTTGTTAAGGATAACATTAGCACCTTCAATTCCTAAATGTGTACGCTTTAATTTCTTTAATGTGTAGTTGTAATTTCTAATCATGCGGACACCTTTTCTTCATGGGATTCTAATATCGAATGTCCATACATAGACAAGATACAGTTAGGATTCCAAATTCCCTGTACGTTACGTTCACTTCCACCATGATATGTTAATTCCACTGGCACTGTTTTCAAGCCTGCCATCAGACTAGCACATAACCTGATGTAGTGTGGGTCGTTATCGTATACGTGTACAAAACGCTCATTCAATCTCTTCCTAACTTCTACGTTATTTTTAACTGCTCGAACATCTATCGGATACCAGTCATCAGGATATTTCCCTAATGTTTTTATTTGTTCAATGGCTTGCTCTAATTCCTCTTTGTGATGTCCTATATAATAATTTGCAATCATAGCTTTAAAGGCGTAATCGGTTAAACCTGAATACACGTCTACAGGTTTTACATATTGACTTGCGTCATTTCGTAACACTGCTACTGACAATTCAACCACGTTATCTATTTGAGTTTTAGCCATCCTATACATTCCCCTTAAACCTATCTGACGTACGACTGTAGATGTAGGTAATTCCACTCTAACAAATCTCGCAGTTAACGCATCCATGTTTTCTTTAAGCCATTGTTTTGAATCATGCACTTGTTGGATATGCATAGTGTGTTGCGTTGTATCTAACTCGGTGCTATACATGATATTCTTTTCCGCTCGTGTTAATGGATTGTCTACCCAAAAGAATAGATTTCCGTTATCGTCTAATAGCGGAGCTGTTCCTAGTCTGTATTGTGTGTAATCTACGTTTAAAGATTTTGGGTCAGTTTTTACTACGGGTTTAATTTGTAATCTTTCTAAAAGTTTCATTCTATTCTCCTATCTCTTGTAACTATATTCTATATTTTGTTTCCGCAATTTAGCTAATGCTTTATTAGCCTCACTACCTTTAGGCTGTGTTCCATGTAGTAATAAAGCAAAACTAGTATGTCCAAATAACGCATGGCTATCGTCATGGTCAATCTCTAAATTATCCTTTTCCGCTTGTTCTGGATTCCAAACTATCTTAGCGGTCTTTAACTTATACGCATATGCTAAGTAATCTTGATTTCCACCTAATGATGCGTTAAGGGATAAGTTACTTGGTATAGAGTCTAACCTGTTTATCCAATACTGTAATGATTTTGTATATGCATAGAACCTAATGTGTGGCATCATTCTAGCCACATCTAACCAAGCGTCAAAGTATTTTTGGTTATAGAAATCTCCTGATACATGTATGCGTATAACATCTGCGTCTGATGGAATTGATTGTTTAATCAAATCAGACATATGCATGTTGTTAAACTCACGTAGTAAATCAAGGTTATACCACCGCTGTGACCTAGCTTGTGGACTCCTTGATTCATCACTAGCACTAAAGCACCTAACTACAGTTTCCTTACCGTCTGTTATCTTTCCAGTTTCTTTATCCGCTTTACTCAAACATATACCTGCTTGTGGACAAGTGTATCCACTAGGTAAGCTAAAGGCATACATGTGTCTATATCCTAACTTTCTAAGTTTCGCATTGTTTCTAGCTTTACTAAATTTTAATTTATTTTTAAACATATTCATCTCCTGTAAAAATAGCGATAGCTATCCCTGAAGCATAAAGGGATAGCTATCCTGTACTCGTTTGTTATACGCCCATTAACTCACAGGCGGATTTAAAACTTCGAGTTTTGACACTGGCTCTATCGCCTACGATATTCGCCATACTATGTCCACGTAGTCTTCTACCATGGTCTTCCACTTCGACAATGGAGTTCCATAACGCCCAATATGTATTGTCTAATCCTTTATGTGCGTATCTGGAGTTAAACATATCATAGCTATTAGCTACGCTGTCTTTTAGCTCTTGGACATTTTCTATTGACCGCAAATAGTTTTTGTATCTAGGACTCTGTTCTATTTGCGACTGTCTAAACTCTTGCGTAAGACCTACGACAAGATTATTAGTATCTGCGTTTAACCACCGCAACTCTCTTGGTAGTCTAGGTTCTGGGTACGCAACGCTAACTATCTTGTTAACATCACTTTCCGTAGCTTTTACTTCTGCCATTCGGTTAAACTGTTCTACCGCAGTTGCCATTGTATCTGCCATGCGAGGGAGTAATCCCTGACTAAATGCGGATACGTCTTTATCTATACTGCGTATATGGTGGAACGTAGCCGAGGCACTTGCCTCTGTGTTGTAGTATACCAACCCGTTCTTGCAAGCTAGTCTCAATGGCATAAAGGTGAATGATAATCCACGTCTACCATTTCTGGAATCTTTGACAATAAAGTACAGGTCATGCTCTTCCCCTGCAATACTTTGTGTACCTGCGGATAAGAACATATAGATGTTTGCCCCACTCTCGTCTGCTCCGATACTGACTACTGGATACTGTTCTGTGATTGGGTCTAGCCTTTCCGCAATATCCGTAGCCTGTAATACTGTGTAATCTTTTGAGACAGTTCCAAAGTTTATAAACTCTGTTTCCCCAGTAGAGTATACAACCTCTCTGCCAATCGCATATGAGTCTGTAATTTCACCTGTCCTGTGAATCATCAACGGCTCTTTTATTATCTCGTAATCTAACCCTGCGTATTTTATTGCCTCTGATGCCGTTGCTCCACCCAGTTGTAATTGCATAGGATTACTTTCCCATACGTTAGTCCTGTATGCTAGTTCTGGTATGTTTGTTGTACTTTGTGTAATTGTATTTATCATTTTGCTTCTCTCTAAATTTAATTTTATTTCAACTCCAGTCTATTCAGTTTTACTTCTTCTCCTTTTCAGATTGGCTGACAGTTTTCTGACTTGGTCTGGTCACTTCGGAGTCGGTGATTTAATCACTGACAACAGTCTATCACCTTGTCAAATCCTTGTCAAATCTAGCTACGAGTTAGCTACGATTGGATTGACCGCTCTGGACTGCTTTGTTTTGTTTAGTGTTTATATGTATGAGTCTAGGATAGTGTCATATCCTAAATCCTTTTTGATTGCGTTTATTGTTTCAATAGATAACATAGCACTGTTAAATTCTAACGTAGGTCGTTTGCCATTACTTGTTGCAAATGTAAACGTACCCTGTATAGGCTGTACAGCTTCGCCATCATGTGCCACATACGTATTGATAAACCTATCAAATTCTTCTGGGGTAATTCTTGTATGGTTCTTAACTCTCTCCCTTAACTGATACTCTGCCCCATCTATATCTTCAGCAGTAATAGTTATCTTAAAATGAGATGGAGTTCTTTCCCAATAGTTGGACTTCACAACGATAGGAATATAAAATTGCCATGTTTCCAAATCATCTTCGCAATATACTATGTCTTTATTCATATCTATTTATCTCCTTTATTTATGGGTATGGTTTAAATGTATCAATGTGGTCATGTGCTACTTTCCAACACATATTATTAGCTAACCTGAAAGGTAGGTTATAGATGTCTGATACTTCATCTGCTACATCGTGTATGTTTCCCATGCGTAGATAACCTTCTCTAAAGCCTGAGCCTTCCCCATAGTATTTTATGTGTTGCATTTGTTGTTTCTCATCAGTAGTTAATATGTCATAACGTGTTAGTATGTATCGTTCTATCGCATTCATTCCACATCCCCCACTTTGATTACTGAATTGACAGTCCAGTTAATGTTCTCATCTTTAATTATCTTATGTTTATTTACGTCTGCGTTTACTAATTCTTCCGCTTGCTCTTCGCTATCCGCTTGTAGCTCGATTACGAATTCCCCTATGTTGGTGCAATATACTCTATACGTATTCATTTCTTTTCTTCCCCTTTCGTTTTTTCTATATGCTTTAGTAATGCCCATGCATTTATGTGGTGGTGTAAGTCTCCCAACTTACATTTGATTTTCATACCTTCCACCTTTAGTTCCGATAGTATTCCTTTCTTATCCATATCTATTCTTCTCCTATTGCTTTTATATGTATGTCAAAATATTCTTGTTCAAAGGCATCCAAGTTTCTGTAGTAGAATATTTCTTTTAATCCCTGTAAACCAATCCAGTTCTCAATAACATATTCAGGGATAACGTAGCCAACTTCTAGTTCTAACTTACGCCACTCTTGCTTTAACTCTGCGTAGGTTTTCTCTACTTCAGATTCACTAGACTCCCCATCTCTGTATACATTAGATGGGTCTAACCTATTGGATAGGTCTACAAACTTCTCTGCAATGTCATCAGGTATTCTCATTTATTTATCTCCTTATCCCCTATGAAACTTTTCGTAATTTCTAATGTCATCTAGTTCTCCCTGTGTAATGCAAGATTCCTCTACATCCGTTTTCAAGCTATCAACAGTGTACTTACCATTAGCTAAATCCCTTAAGATACCTAATGCGATATCAATGTCTCCCTGTATGTAGGTGTCTATCATGTCGTTTGTATATTTCATTTATTCATCTCCTGCTACTTCTATTTTCATAACCTCAAATATTTCCATAGTACCTTCATCTAACCATGTCCAGTCAGAGTTTGACTGTGACGCTTTTTCTTCAGCTTCTTCTGGACTTTCGGCTTCAACGTCAATGTAGTAATAATGTTCCTTAGTGGCGTTTACTGTGTATTTCATTTACTCATCTCCTTCATTCTGTTCTAATGCATATATAATATTTATTAGCTCAGATGTACTATATCTACTAGGTTCTATTATAATCTCGTCCCTTTTTATATCACCTTGCTCTCTGGCTAGTCTGGTTGGGATTACAATTTGTTCGTCACACATATGGCAACATCTACCATTTGTTACTGGGTAGGCATTCGCACCTTCAGCCCAGTCACTGTGTTCGACTTTAATTTGACCATCACATATTGAACACTTCATCTACTCATCTCCTTCTCGTTTAGATATGCTACTAAAGTCTCTGGTAATGTATCTGGTTCAACCTTTAACGCATAAGCGTTTATAGATTCTAATACGTATGGTATCCCTGCCCACTTAGTAATTGGCAAGTTGCTAACTAGAACCTTCCCATGTCTACCGCTCCAGAATCCAGTACCATGTCTTAACTCCTCAGTAAGTTGCTTTATACTATCTACGAATACGTTCCCATTAGTTTCTAACCGCCCAATCATAGGGACGTTCTGAACCCAACTTGCGTAATCAGAGTCTTGACTCGCAGTAAGTCTAACTGTCTTTAGAGCTTCCATTTCTCGTTCAGTCAGATACCCTGCTTGGATAATTGCTGACTTAGGATTACGTAAATCTTCTAGTGCCTTATCATCTTCTTCTCTCCACCTTCCGTTTAACTTACGGTTAATTAGGTTTAGTAATAAGTGATATGCATATAAATTATGTATACATGTAGTTGCCCAATTTGCACTCTCCCATGTTGCAATCTCTCTCCACCAATCTTCCCTATCCCAACTGTCGGAATAGTTATAATCATCTCTAGACATCTGCTCCCTAACATTAGATTGATTTGCTCTAAGGAGTGTATGTACATCTGACATTCTTCCTTCGTTAACATCTAAATAGGTTTCATTAAACTCCATAAATTCTGCACCATTTAAGTTGAAAAATAATTCGTAAAAAGATACGTTAGTATCTATGACAATATCCACATCTTCATCAGGAGCAATCCGCTGATTAGGATAAGATAGAATACTAAAAGACTCATAGTTATTTTTTACATCCTTACAAATGTAATCAATATCTATTTCATGTATTAGCACCGAAAAGAATACTCTACCTACATCTTTTAGATTATGCATTTCTATCCCTATCTCATCTGCCATGTTGTTAATCTGCGGATATCTAAACTTCAGTGGTCTAGGTGTAACCTTCTTTTGTTTGACTTCTTGAACCTGCTTTGCTACAGGTGCTGTTTTAGCAGGCTTTAGTTTAGCACTACGTTTAGCTACAGGTTTCCGCATTGATGAAGCGACTTTAAGTTTAGCGGATTTAGCTTGCCTTACAAAGCTAGTACCTGAATACCATTTCCATAGCTCTAACATGTATCCCATAAACTCTGCCCCATGCATTGCTACGTCATATCCCCACGTTTGAATCGTTATAGCATGAGCCACCTCATGTAGAATGACTGTAGGTATAACCCCCCATTCAGGACGTAACGTAATCGTATGTGTACCACGCTTATAGAATGAGTTTCCATGCCCGTTACGGATAACTACTTTAGGCGACAGCTCCGTAGGATAATATCTCTGCCATGCTTTATCTGCTAACTCTTGTGCTTGTGGTAGAGTTAACTGTTCGTTTAAGTTTAAATCTAATTTCCTAACGGTAAACTCCCACTTATATACTTTGCTTTTCTGTGCGTCTCTAATCATTTTTCGATTCTCCTTTAGTAATTTTTATGGGTCTATATACTAGTGCCTCGCCTTTGTATGTGTTATGTATATATGCCCATCTTTGAGTAATTTCTTCTGGCGAGTTTCCAGTTGGGATGTTTGGGTCAATAATATATTCATCCGCAGGAGTTACCCACTCGGTGTACTGTGTACTTAAAATTTTTTTATTTGACATTTATTTGCTCCTTCACTTAATTTTGATTTGTTGTTCGACTACCAACTGCGATATAGTCTATCACTACCGATTTGGCTTTGTCAAATTTAGCTACGACTTAGCTACGAAAAATGGCTCACTCTTCAGCAAGCCATTTCTTTTCGTTTACCATGTTTTATTACGTTTACAATCTCCCATCCTTTATCCATTTAGATATTGTTGTATTACCTAGACGAGTTTTAAAGTTAGTTGATACACTCTTAACTATATCTGAAATAGATATTTCTTGTTTACGTAACTCAATAATATGTTGCCGTATCTCAGGTGTAAGCTTAGTGTTAGCTTTGCCTACCCTTACACCAAACTCACGTAAGGTTGCCGCACAGGTATAGGAGCAAGCTACTGGAGTTTCTTCAACTACACGATTAACCCTTTCCATGTACTTTCGTTTTCTTTCAACCCTCCAATGATATGCGGATTTCAACATAGAAAATGGTTTCTCACACGCTTTACAAATTAAGTTGATACGCCTATTGTTATAGTCTTCCACACGTTTTAAGTCAGAACAGTTACGACAATACCCAGTCTTCCTATGGCTTGCTTCTAGTGAAGGTATATCTACATTACATATAACGCAGTTTGTGTGTCTACCGCTCCGTTGAGATACTATCTTTTTCGCAGGATACACGTATTGTAAACCCTGTTCATTTAATATCTGCCTTACCCTTTCCCTAGTAATACCAACCTCGTGTCCAATACTGGCTAATGTACGTAATGGGTTTTCATGTTTTAAAGCCACTATCCTTTCTCGTAATTCCATGTTACGAGGTCGTGGTGGTCTAGCTTTTGTTATTCCTAATTTAGCTATAATCTTCCTAAGCCTAAATGCACTATAACCAGTTTCCTTACTTATGTCTTCAAAGGTTAAGGCGGGTGTTACCGCAACTAAATCAATGATTTGCTGTATTCTATCTTGAGTCAATGGTAACACTTCTCGTCTATCTGTTAGCCTTCCTTTTAAAACCCGCCTAGTCATGCTCAAAGATACGTTAGCACTTCGAGCAATACGTGTAGCACCCCAATTCGGATTTAATCTAAATACAGTTTCCAAGCGTTCCCTTTTGCTCTTATGTGAATCTTTCATTTACTTACCTCCCTGCATTTCTTTCATGGCTTCTGGTTGGGTTTCTTCATATATACGTGTAGCTTTTTCCGTAATTAGTTTAGCAGTTTCTCTTAGGTCATCCACTACAATCACTTCAGGTTCAGCTATAGCTACTTGTTTCTGAATAGGGATAGGTTTGACTTTAGAGATTAACTCTTCCTCAGATACACCTAGTAATTTATATTTAAAACCAGAGTCTTCAAAATCTGAATGTTCTAAAAACTCGTAATCTTCTTCTTTAGGATTCTCTAGCCAGTTAAAGAATTTCTGTATTATAGCTGTTCCTAAACTGGCATCTATATGCTGTGCGTTATCTAGGATAGAGCCTGTAGAAAAATTCCCACCATTACGTGTAACGGCTATGTCTATTACTAACCTACGTGTACTGTAATCATCTGTAGGACTTTGGGACATACTATAGTGATTCCCATTATGGACTATTGTATCCTTGTCTATTCTGTTGTACTTGTCTGCTAAGTTTATTCTGTCTTTCATTTACTCTTCTCCTTTTGTTGCTATTGCTAATATCCAAAACATCTTAACTCCGTCATCGCCCTCGGTAGGGATAACATTTAGTTGTTCTACTAACTCCTCAAAGTTTCCTATCTCGTCAGCATATAGTGGAATCCTATATAGGTTTTCATAGATATCCCATCCATGTTTAGTAAGCTCTGTTCTTTGCTTTGCTGTTATATTCATCTTTCCTCCTAACTTAAAAAATCTTCTGCTTTAGTAAATATCTTTTTATATTGTGTGCCAGATTCAAACTGTGGATTTTCTACTACGTTACATAGATGTTCCATAGTCCAATCTACATAATCAAGTTTATGACGAATCTCTAATTCAGCTCTATCTTTAATTTGCTTTAGAGCTTCTTTTTCACTATTCGCCATCACTTCATACTCCACAATAGCGGGGAAACTATATGTATATCTATTCATGTTTAACCTCCTTCTAAATGTCTTCGCATAGTTTCTATGTAATCCTCTGGTGCTACTGCTTCCATCTCCACATCTTCGTTGATGTATCCTGCACAATAACCACAGCTACACTGACACTCATCTTCTCTACATTTACACTTATTACATAAGCTAGTAAATTCCTCACACTCCATACACTCAGCCTCGTGCCAGTAATATACATCCCCTTCTTGGGTAGCTTTCCCCTCTTCAATATAAGTTTTATATCTTGATGGGAGCATGGGAATGTTCTGAACATATGTCCAGTTGGTATGTCCGTACTTTTGAAAGCACTTCACATCTAGGTCATCTGATTCAAATCTCATTTCTTTCTCCTTCACTTAATTTACTTGACTCTTAATAGCTTATATCATTCAATATTTTTTGTCAAATCCTATCCCCTTTTTGTGTTTGAGTATTTACATACCCTCTCAATTTTACAGCTTCTTCTATCAACGCAACCATTTCATCACGATACATGCTATGCATCATTTCATGGTGATTAGGACAAAGCGGTAATAAGTTGTCTATATCATTATTATGGTGGTCTTCATCTATATGATGTACAACTACAATCTTATCAAATCCACAGTTTTTAATATGACAAACTTTCCCCCAAACTTTAAAGCATTTAATTCGATACGTTTTTCCTTGATAACTTTCACGAGTAACCCTACCTGCATGAACATTATCCCAATGCTTTTGCCTGCTATTAGAACAATTTAAGCTACAACTTGTACGAGTTTCATAATGTTTAGTATAACGTCTAGCGATAAAGGTAAACTCTTTTCCACAATGAATACACTTTTTAGTATGTTCTTTTTCT
>CEWF01055911.1_pt1 | contig 10914 bp, 7 predicted proteins | sample 531331 | NCBI WGS metagenome assembly CEWF01 (sample SAMEA2622676, study PRJEB7988) | marine metagenome | biome: marine biome (ENVO:00000447); feature: mesopelagic zone (ENVO:00000213); material: "saline water (ENVO:00002010), including plankton (ENVO:xxxxxxxx)" | depth 600 m | reverse complement strand
TCGCGGCGGCCGTATCCACCAGCAGACCCGCGCCGGTAGCTTCGAACGTGGCAGCCGGTGGCAGGTCGGCTTCGAAGGGGGAAGCGTGGAGGCCGACCAGGTGATCCTCGCCACTCACCTGCCGGTGGAAACACCGATCGATCTGGCCAGCCCCACTCAGCCGCGCTGCCACGTGGCGATGGCCTTTCGGCCGCAGGAGGATGCGCGCATCGATGGCATGTTCATCGGGGTCGACGAGCCCACCTACCCGGACCGCGAGCAGGTGCGCTCGATGGCCGCACAGTTACTGGATGACGCCAGGTGCCTCGATGGGGCGGGATGAGGCGCGCTGGCAGGTTGGGTTCGACGCATTCGACCCGGAGGATGAACACCGGCGCGAGGCTCTGCTGGCGCTGGGCAACGGCGTACTGTCGTGGCGCTCAGCCGCACCCGAGGCAGCGGCGGCAGACGACGCGGCGACGGACGTGCATTACGCGGGGTTCTACCGCGCCGGTTGGTACGACGACGCCAGGCACGACGTCAATGGCGAGGCGGTCAATCTGGCGGCGCTGGTCAACCTGCCCGACCCGTTCGGCCTGAGCGTTTCGCTCGATGGCCGCAGGTGGTTCGGCTCGCCCGAGGTGCAACGGCTCAGGTATCGGCAAACGCTGCGCATGGACCGTGGCTGTTTGGAGCGCGAGATCACCTTCGCGTTGGACGGGCATCGCTTTCACCTGAAGGAGGTACGCCTGTTGAGCCTGGCCGAGCCCCATCTGGCGGTGCTTCGCTGGGATCTCCATTGCCCGCCGGGAATCGATCGGCTTCTGGTGCGTGCGGTGCTCGACGGCGGCGTTGAGAATGCGCTGATCAAAAAGAACCGCGCCTATGAGGGCAAACGCCTGCTTGATCTCGGCATGGAATCGGCAGACGACGGGCGGGCGGCACTCAGCGCACGGGTCTCCACGCCGGGCCGGCGTCTGGCGATGGCGGTTAGCACGCGCCACGACGCGGCCCCCACACCATGGCAATGTCTGCGCAAGGGTGAGCGCCTGCTGCAGCAGACCGAATGTGCGCTGGGCGATCATCGTCGGCTCGTGATAGAAAAACGCGTCATCGTGCAGGTCGATCGTGAGCTGCCGGACGATCCGGGCGTGGCGAGACGCCAGGTGCTCGAACGGTTACCGACGCAAAATTTTGCGCGGCTGCATCTGCGACACGCAAAGGCCTGGCGTCAGCTATGGGTGGATGCACCGCTCACGCTTTGCGACCCTGAAATGGAACGCCCCCTGCGCCTGCATGCGTTTCATCTGCTGCAAACCATTTCGCCGCACAGCCTGGGGCAAGACCTCGGCTTCCCCCCGCGCGGCTGGCAGGAAGGCTACTTCGGTCAAGTCTTCTGGGACGAGATTTTCGCCTACCCGTTCCTGTCCACCCATTTTCCAGACTTGGCCCGGCTGCTACTCGACTATCGCCACCGGCGCCTCGACATGGAGCGGGAGCGCGCCCGGGAGGCAGGCCTGCGCGGCGCGATGTTTCCCTGGCGGAGCGCAGGAGATGGGCATGAGCAGACGCCCCCGTTTCAGTGCAACCCGTTGTCCGGCCACTGGATGCCCGATCACACCCAACTTCAGCGTCACATCGGGGCCACCATCGCCCACGATGCCTGGCAGCTGTATCTGGCCACTGGCGACGAGCAACTGCTGGCAGGCAAGGCCGGGGAGCTGATCCTCGAAATTGCCCGCTTCTGGGCCAGTCTTGCGCAGTGGAACGCTGACCTGGGCCGCTATGTGATTCTGGGAGTCATTGGCCCGGACGAGTATCACAACCTCCCTTCTGACGGGCTCGAGCCGGGCCTGGACAACAATGCATATACCAACCTGATGGCCGTATGGACATTGTCGCTGGGGCTGGAAGTGCTCAACGCCTTGCCGCAAGCGATGGCCGAGGCATTACGCGAAAAGGTGAAACTCCAGTCCGCCGAACTGATGAACTGGGTCGAGATAGCCCGCAAGATGTACCTGCCGATCCGCGAGGATGGCATCCTGGCGCAATTCGACGGTTCCGAACGTCTTCAGCCCACCCCGAAAGCCTGGCGGCAGGACGGCCGGCCACGCCTGGACTGGATGCTCGAGGCCCAGGGCGATCGCACCGATCGTTATCAATTGGCCAAGCAGCCGGACGTGCTCATGCTGCTGTATATATTTCCGCATTCGGAGCTGCAGCGGCTCGTCCGTTCGCTGGGTTACGCATTCGATGACGAGGCGCTATACCGGACCGTACAGCATCACCTTTCGGACCTGACCCATGAATCCAGCCTGTCGCTGGTCGTCTGTGCAGGGGCGCTTTCACGTATCGAACCCGAGGCTTCCTGGGACTACTTTCAGCAAAGCATGGGCGTCGATCTGGATTCGCCATCCGACGGTGGGACGCTCGAAGGTGTGCACCTCGGCGCGATGGCAGGCTCGCTCGACGTGCTACAACGGCATTATCTGGGCATATGGCCCGAGCGCGACGGACTGCATGTCTGCCCTGCCCCACCGAAGACGCTTGGCGACGTGGCGCTGTCGGTTCTATACCGCGGTGCGTCGCTGAGCGTGCTGCTTCAGGATTGCCAGCTGGTTATCCGCTCGGCCATAGCGAATCGCGGCGCTGTCCCGATAAAGCTCCCAAGCGGCCTGGTGCAATTATCTCCCGGAGAACAGCTGGCCATCGCCTGCTCAAGACGCTGAGGTCCGATGGTGCTGGCCGGTCATCAACCCAGTTGAACATTGTTTCGGCAGTTGGCGTCTACCAATACGCTCTTCATGTCCGGCCGAGGATGGCCAGCCATTTTCCTGCGACCATCGCGTGATGGAACGCCGATGCAGCATGTATCTGACAGGATCCACCATGCAGCACTCGGACGACCATGACAGCTCCCGCCGGCGGCTCATTCAAGGCGCTGCGGCGACACTCGCCGCCGGCGTCGTGCTGCCAAGCTTTGCCCAAACAACGAACCTCGACGTGACACCCAAAGCCTCCCCGGGGCCATTGCGCGATCCCAAGTCCTTGTACCCGAAGCCGCCTTTCGACGAGCAGTCGCAGCCTTGGCCGGGGCTCGCGAGGGACATGCAGCCGCAGCCTGATCATGGTGAGCGCAGCTACCGAGGCTCCAACCGGCTGGCTGGGCGCAAGGCACTGATCACCGGTGGCGATTCCGGCCTTGGCCGAGCCGTGGCGATCGCCTTCGCACGCGAGGGCGCCGATGTGGCGATCGGTTATCTACCCGACGAAGAACCGGACGCCCAGGCAGTCGTGGCCCTGATCAGAGATGCCGGGCGCAAGGCGGTAGCACTGCCCGGCGATATACGTGACGAGAAGTTCTGCACTGAGCTGGTACGACGCGCCGTCGACGAACTGGGCGGGCTCGACATCCTGGTCAATAACGCGGCGCGACAGAAGAGCGTGCAATCGATCCTCGACATCACAACCGAGGAATTCGACTGGACACTCAAGACCAACCTCTATGCAACGTTCTGGATCACCAAGGCCGCCGTGCCGCACATGCCGGCCGGATCGTCGATCATCAATACCTCGTCGGTCACCACTTATGACCCGTCGTCAAATCTTCTGGACTATTCGATGACCAAGGCTGCGATCGCCAATTTCAGCAAGGGGTTGGCCAAACAGCTGATCGAAAAAGGCGTTCGGGTGAACGCGGTGGCACCGGGTCCGTTCTGGACGCCTCTGCAAGTTAGCGGTGGGCAGACCATGGAGAACCTGAAGAGCTTCGGGGGCGATACACCGTTGAGCCGTCCGGGCCAACCGGCCGAAATCGCGCCGCTCTACGTGATGCTTGCATCTACCGAAGCCAGTTATGTAACCGGCCAGGTCTACGGTGCTTCCGGCGGCAACGGCCAGCCATAGTCGAACGGACGATCAGGACCTGGCGAGAGCCTTCGCTGACAGACAGCGGTGTCAAAGCTCGCCTTGTGCGGCCAATGTGCGGATGCGGTCTGCGGTGCGGCAAGCAATCGCCTGGATGGTCAGCGACGGGTTGACCCCGCCCGAGGTCGGGAACACCGACCCGTCGCAGATCCACAGGTTGGGGATGTCCCAGCTGCGGCAGTCGGCGTCCACCACACTGGTGGCCGAGTCGAAACCCATGCGTGCGGTGCCCATAAGGTGTGCAGTGCCGTCCGCTTCGCTCCAGATATTGCGGGCACCCATACCGTCTAGGCCACGGCGCATGAAGTCGACAGCATGCTCGACCAGGCGCCGGTCATTGTCGCCCATCGACCAAGTAACCCGCGCGATGGGCAGGCCGTACTGGTCCTTCTCATCGGCGAGCGTCACCCGATTGCCCGCCTGCGGCAGCGTCTCGCCGACGATCTTCAGCCCGACCTGATGGTTGTACTTCAGCATTTCATCCACCAGTGCCTGGCCCCAGAGGCCGCGATTGCCGGTCTGGGTGGCCGCCCAGGCCGCAGGCAACGGACCCTGGCTCATGATCGCGTAGCCGCCGTGAAAATCCTTGCCGCGATCTTCGTAGTTCCAGTGTTCGCTGATCGCCAGCGATGGCGGACCCTTGTACCAGCGGATCTCTTCCTCCACTTCGCCCCAGACGGCCTGATTGGTGTGCACCATCAGGTTCTTGCCGACCAGCCCGGAACGGTTGGCCAGCCCCTCGGGGTAGCGCGCGTTGGCCGAATTGAGCAGCAACCGTGGCGTTTCGATGGCGTAGCCGGCAACCACCACATGGCGTGCACGCTGGAAACGCCACTGGCCGTCGCGGTGGTAGTGCACGCCGCTGGCCAGACCCTGTTCGTTCGTTTCGATGCGGCCAACCATGGCCAGATCGCGAATCTCAGCGCCAGCAGCCAGTGCACGCGGAATCCAGGTGTTGAGTACGCTCTGCTTGGCGTTGGTGGAGCAACCGGTGACGCAAAAGCCGCGATAGACGCAGGGCGGCGCGTTGTCGCGTGGCGCCGAAAGCGTGGCCAATGGCGTCGGCGCCCAGTTCACTCCCATCGCCTCGCACGCCTTGGCCAATGCCATGCCTGATGCGTTGATCTCGTGCTGACGGTACGGGTAGCGTGGTCGCTTAGGGCCCCAGGGGTAACCCACCGGACCAGAGATTTTCAACGCCTGTTCAACCTCTTCGTAGTAGCGCCACATCTCACGCCAGTCCAACGGCCAGTCGAAGCCGTAGCCGAGCAGTGAGCGCGCCTTGAACCATTCAGGACGCATTCGCAGCGAGACCATGGCGAAGTGGACCGTACTGCCGCCGACCGATTTGCCACTGTTATTGGTGCCGAGCTTAAGGGGATTTTGGCCGTCGCACAGGCGCTCGTCGGTCCAGAACAGCTTCTCCTGATGGGCCTCGTCCGAGGCAAACTCCTCCAACGGTCGCCACCAGGCCCCAGCGTCGAAGGCGACGACAGAGAAGCCGGCTTCGGCCAGCTTGCACGCCAGCGTGCCACCCCCGGCGCCGGTGCCGACGATGGCGAAATCCACCGGCTCGTGCTCAGGGTATTCGCACATCGGCACCCAACCGCCGCGCCGGAACACGTCCGGTGCACGTCCGTGTCGGCCGCGCGGTGTGTATAGAGCATCGAGCCAGCGATCAACGGACATGGCGGTTCAACTTCCGTGCTTTGGCTTCCTTGCCTGGATGGGCTTGAGCAGCTTCCCAGTTGTCGCGCGTATCTTCTGCCAGGCGCACGTAACCGCGCGGGCTGGCCGGCCCGCCGAAACCGAGCTCATTCCAGGCGGTCGGATGGCTGTAGTAGGCGGCACTGATATCGTGAACGACACGATGAGCAAAGAACACCGCAGCGGGCATGCCTTGCCACGCAGCGCTTTCCAGCTCGTCGCGCTGCATGGCACCGAGCAGCTCATCCTGCTGGGCGACGGGCAGATCGGCGAATGGTCGCTGGTGACGATCAGTTGATTCCTGGTCTAGCGCTTCGAGTCCAATCGTCCACGCCTGTTGCAGCGGCGGTAAGCGCGCGTCGCGATAACCGTCACCACGGCCCTCCCCGACCTTGATCTGTACCAGTGCGGCGACTGGAATTGGCGGGCGGTCGGATGGCTGCGGCACGATGCGCGCGCATATTGCCTGCAAAGCGCGCCACTGCGCCGTGCTGAAATACATGGCCTCACGCGGTACTGCCAGCCGCTGGTCGACGACCTGGCGGCTTGGCTCGTTCCACGACGGTCCCTGGCGTTTGCGCAACACGTCATAGTCGGGATAACGCTGGCTCATCATTTCCACCATCGGTATTGGGCCAGTTCTTTTTCTTCGTCCAGCAGCGAATGCGCCGCCAGGCCGGCCAACGCCAGACCGGTGAAGCTCGGCGGTGCCGGCAGCGGCGGGCCCGCCTGCAGGTTCTGTCGCCAGTTGCGCCACCCGCCGTTGTTACGGGCGATGCCGAAGGTGTGGAAACCGGCACCGGCAAATCCCATGAACGCGGTGAAGCGCAGCACCAACCGTGACAGCCAACGCAGCCGGCGACGCTGCGGACTGGTCAGCGCACTGGCGGCCAACAGCCCGGCGGCGAGCGGCGGCGCCGTCACCGGCAGATACATGGCCGGGTTCTGAAATGAGCCGCGAAAATGCAGCAGGCCGGCTTCGGCGGTAGTCCCGAGCAGGCCGCCTGCGGCCATCAGCGCCACCGACTTGCCTGCGGGCAGGCCGAACACGCGCGGCACGGCATCGCCGCTGACATTGCGCAGGCGCTCGGCGTAGTAGCCGAGCAGACCGGATAGCACCAGAGCCGCGGGTGCGCCCAAAGGCGCGGCATAGAACAGGTTGCTCCAGCCCAGGCCACCCGGACGCTTGGTGACGTTGTACAGATGAAACCCTGTCCCCATCAGGCCGGTCAGGCCTACCAGCACATAAATAGGAGTGCGGACTTTGCTGGCGATGGCCTCGGGGTCCTGCTGCCCCTGCCCGCTTGTCAGCAGCGACAGTGTGGAGGTAATCAACGGCGTGTACATGGCGCGGTTCTGGAAATCGCCACGGTAGTGCTCCATCGCGCTATCCAACGCCACCGAAGCCGCCAGCAAACCAGCACCGCGGTCAAGCGAACGGGCGGCATCGACTAAGGTGCCCTCGCTCGGGCGAAACAAAAGGCCGCGACCATGCTTTTCGAACTTTTGCCAGCTGAGCGCGGCGATCCCGAGCGCGGTGGTCGCGCCGATGGCCAGCAGCTTGAGTTGCGTACGTGAAACCATTCATCCCCCGTCAGATGGCATAGCGCCGTGCATCCGCCTCGCGCAGTCGCAGGCCGTGGCCCGGCTGTGTCAGGTCCGGTGCGATATGGCCATTCTTGAGCTGCGGTACGCCCTCAAACAGCATCAATTCCAGCCTGACGTGATCGTGAAACCACTCCTGATGACGAAAGCGAGGCGCGGCGCAGCAGACATGCAGGTGTAAGGCCGGTGCACAGTGGGCGGAAAGATCGAGATGGAAGGCCTCGCAGACCGCTGCCGCCTGCAGGAACCCGGTCACCCCACCGCAGCGGGTAAGGTCCGCCTGTAACACATCCACGGCGCCATGCTCGACGAAACGGCGAAAATCGTCCGGCGTGTAGGCGTATTCACCCGCCGCCACCTCCATCGCCTGACCGCTACCGCCCAGTGCCTCGCGTACTTGTCGCAAACCCGCAAGGTCATCCGAGCTGACCGGCTCTTCGAACCAGCCGACCTGCTGATCAGCTACCCGGTGCGCAAAGCCAATTGCGCTGCGCGGCGTGTGAGCACCGTTGGCATCGATGAACAGCCCGGCCTCGCCAATGGTTTCGCGCGCGATCCGAATGCGTTGGGCATCGCGCACAGGATCAGCGCCGATCTTCATTTTCACCCACTGGCAGCCATCGTGGTGAACCCAACGGCCGAACTGCTCGCGCAGTCGGGCATCGTCGTAATTGGTAAAGCCACCGCTACCGTAGACCGCGATTCGGTTACGACGCGCATCGAGCAGACGAACCAGCGGCAGACCGAGCAGCCGCGCTTTGAGATCCCAGAGCGCGCAGTCGACTGCCGAGATGGCGCAGGCCGCCAGCCCCGAACGACCGAGGTTGCGCACGCTGGCCCATAGCTGTTCGTTGATTTGGCCGATGGCAAAGGCATCCTCGCCTTCGACTCGCTCGCGAAAATGCGCCTCGATCAGCCGCACCAGTGACGCGTCGGCGTAGGTATAGCCAAGGCCGGTTTCGCCTGCGGCGTCCAGCTCGACCACTACCAGCGTGGTGGCGTCCCAGGCAAAAGTGCCGTCAGCTTCGGGCGCGTCGGTCGGGAAGTGGTAAGCCGCCACCCGCAAAGCGCGGATGGCGGCGTCCGACCGAGCCGTCATTTTTCGTCCTTGTGGTGCCCTGGCATGATTGAGCCGAGCACCTGCTTGGCGGTCTGCTTGATGATCCCGCGCTGGTCCGGATCACCATGCAGCAGTACCGAGGCGTAAGCCTTGGCCTGCTCGAGTTTGATATGAGGCGGCAACGGCGGCACGTTCGGGTCGGTCTTGAACTCGAGCACCACCGGCCGGTCGGCAGTGAGCGCTTCTTCCCAAGCGGCGGCCACCTGGTCTTCGCGGTCGCAGTAAATTCCTTCCAGGCCGATCGATTCGGCGAAGCGGTGATAGGGCACGTCCGGGATGTTTTGCGAGGCTTCGAACTTTGGATCGCCCTCCATCACGCGCTGCTCCCAGGTCACCTGGTTGAGGTCCTCGTTATTGAAGACGCAGCAGATCCAGCGCGAGTTCGGCCATTCCTTCCAATATTTGGCCACGGTGATCAGCTCGGCCATGTTGTTCATCTGCATGGCGCCGTCGCCAACCAGCGCGACTACTGGCCGGTCGGGATAGGCGAACTTGGCGGCGATGGCGTAGGGAACGGCGGCACCCATCGAGGCCAAGCCGCCGGATAGCGAGCACAGCATGCCGCGACGGATCTTGATGTCACGGGCGAACCAGTTGGCGCAGGAGCCCGAGTCGCTGGTGATGACTGCCTGATCAGGCAGACGCGGCGACAACTCCCAGGCGATGCGCTGCGGGTTGATCGGGTTGGCAGTCGCCATGGCACGCTCTTCGAGTTCTTCTTCCCACTTGCCGCGCCACTTCTCGACCTGCTGCCGCCAACCGCGGTCGGTCTTTTCCTGTAGCAGCGGCAGCAAGGCGCGCAGCGTTTCGGCCGCTTCGCCGTGCAGATTGACCTCCATCGGGTAGCGGATGCTCAGCATGTCGGCCTTGATGTCGATCTGCACGCCGCGCGCCTGGCCCTCTTCAGGCAGGAATTCGGAATAGGGAAACCCTGAGCCGATCATCAGGAAGGTGTCGCATTCGGTCATCAATTTGTAGCTCGGCTCGGTTCCGAGCAGGCCGATGGAGCCAGTGACCCAGGGCAGATCGTCGGGCAAGGCGGCCTTGCCGAGCAGCGCCTTGGCCACGCCAGCGCCAAGCTTCTCGGCCACCGCGATGACCTCATCGACGGCCTCCAGCGCACCGGCGCCGACCAGAATGGCGACCTTCTTGCCGCTATTGAGCACCTCGGCCGCGCGCTGCAGGTCGACGTCATAGGGCAGCATCTTCGGCCGGGTATAACCGATGCCGGACAGTACCGCGCCGTGGGAACGCGGCGGCTCGCTGTACTCGGCTTCCTGCAGGTCGTTCGGCAGGATGATTGCCGCGACCTTGCGCTCGGCGAAGGCGGTACGAATGGCCCGATCCACCAGATGGCGCACCTGCGCTGGCGCCGAGGCCTGTTGAACGAAAGCACCAGCGACATCCTTGAACATGGAGGGCAGATCGATTTCCTGCTGGTAATGGGCGCCCAACGCAGTGCGAGCCTGCTGACCGCAGATGGCGAGCACGGGCATGTGATCGAGGCGCGCATCGTAGAGGCCGGTGATCAAGTGCGAGGCACCCGGGCCGGACGTCGACAGACAGACACCCAAACCACCACTGAATTTGGCATCGGCCGAGGCCATGAAGGCAGCCATCTCTTCGTGACGCGCCTGGATGAAGCGAATCTTGCCGTTCGCCCGATTCAGCGCGCCGAGGACGCCGTTGATACCGTCCCCGGGATAACCGTATATGCGGCGCACACCCCACTGATAAAGCCGCTCAACGAAATAATCTCCGACTGTCATGCTACTCATCTGCCTGCTCCTCTCTGGTAATTGGTGGCGATATGTCGAGGCGACCCGAAACGCGTTGCCGCGGATAACAGCGCTCTGGGTGCATCAGCTGCTCAGGCGCTCGCGGATCTGCTTGGTAAGGGTCTGTCTTGTCCGCGCAATGTCCGTCCAAGGGTCGTCATCGCGCAGTTCCTGCAAACGCTCCAGCAGGTTGCGGACGTTCCACAGGTTGGCGCCTTTCAGGTCCGCCAGTTCGTCGCGGTGGATGGGCACGGAAACCGGCAAGCCCTCACGGGCACGCACCGAATAAGGGGCGACGGTGCTGGCGCCACGGCTGTTGCGCAGGTAGTCGATGAAGATGCGCCCGACCCGGTTTTTCGGTCCGCTTACTGCCGAGAAATGCGAGGGCAACAGCTTGGCCAGGTATTTGGCGATCGCCTGGCTGAAGCTCTTCACCTCGGCCCAGTCATGCACCGGGTCCAGCGGTACGATGATATGCAGCCCCTTGCCACCGCTGGTCTTGAGAAAGGACACCAGCCCGATCTCATCCAGAAGCGTCTGGGTCAGCTGCGTAGCCTCGATCATGCTTTTCCACGGCAGCGCCGGGTCAGGGTCCAGGTCGAGAACGAATCGATCCGGATGCTCCAGCTGCGGCGCTACGGCATTCCAACTGTGCAGCTCGATGGTGCCCATCTGCGCTGCGCTGACCAGCGCTTCGGCGCTGTCGATCACCAGTAACGCACCGTGCTTGGGGTCGAGCGCGGGGTCGAGCTGGGTGATGTGCGGGATGGCCAGTTTGTCGGCGTGCTTCTGGAAGAA
>CEWF01054485.1_pt1 | contig 10979 bp, 15 predicted proteins | sample 531331 | NCBI WGS metagenome assembly CEWF01 (sample SAMEA2622676, study PRJEB7988) | marine metagenome | biome: marine biome (ENVO:00000447); feature: mesopelagic zone (ENVO:00000213); material: "saline water (ENVO:00002010), including plankton (ENVO:xxxxxxxx)" | depth 600 m | reverse complement strand
CGCCCCCGCCGAACATGCCGCCAAGGCTTCCAGCTAGCGAGGTGCCAATCGTGCCCAACAGCCCGCCGAGCTTACCCTTGCCACCATCCGCACCGAAGTCGCCGAGAAGCATCTTGGCTAACTGCGCCGCCTGGGCCTGTGCGGCCATATCAAGCAGCATGTTAGTCCAGCTATCTAAGATGCCGTCGAAGTCGCCTGAGAGCGTGTCTCGCAGGGTGTCGCCGAGTTCGTCCTGGATGTTCCGGGCGGCTTGTTCAGCGAAGGCGGACATTTCGTTGGTTTTTTCGTTTACATCGTCTGCCAGACGCTCCCAACTCTTAGCCCGTAGCTCATTGGCTTTCTGCTCGGTAATTAGGTTGCGCTCAATCGCATTAGCGATGATCTGCAGACGACTTTCGTTGGCCGCTATCGAACGCTCGGTCTGCGTCTGTAGCTCTTCAGTGACGTTGGCAATCGAGCCTTTCAGGTTTTCTAGAGCTTCTTCCTGTTTCTTCGTAGATTCAGCCGAAGCAACCCGCGCGTCGTACTCGCGCGCCAGCTGCATAATCAGCGCTTCTTGTTGTTCGGTTACGGGACCATAGAAGCCATTGGCCAGCGAAATGCGGGCTTCTTCTGCCTTGGATAACTCACCATAGAGCGCGACCTGTTCCCGCATGGAGGCGATGAGCTTTTCCGCCTCGGATACCTTAGTCTTGCCGTGCTTGTTGCCACTGCCCGTATTTCCTGTGCCGCTTCCTGTATTCGGTGTTTCCGGCGTATCCGCTTCGACGGTGATAAGCATCGAAGCAAGTTCTGCGCGCTGTTTTTTCAGGTCGGCAATCTGCTTGCGGATAGCCGCTGCTGCTTCGCCTGTAGGCGGGCCAGTGTCAGCCCCAGGGATGCCAGCCGCGCCGAGTTGACCAAGCACTTGGTCGTTGCTTAGACCAGCCAGACGTTTTTGCAGTGCCGCTATCTTGTCATCAATACGCTCAATCGGATCAGCGGCACCTACAGCCATACGGCCAAACGTCTCGCCGATTGCTTTACCGAAGTCTGCGAACTTGGTAATCGCTGTAACGGTTACACCGGTAAGATCGACAATACCCTGAATTACTGTCTGCAGACCTTGCTGAATTTCAGGGTCATTCAACTTGTCGGCCAGGTTGTTAATGGACATAGACAGCCCATCAACATTACCGCTGCCCAGCATTTCAAAGAACGCAGTGTTCAGCCGGTTTAGAGCCTGAGTCAGACCCTTAGAGCCTTGCTCCGCTGCTCGGTCGCCGTACAGGTCTTGTAATCCCTGAGCGAGCTTCGGCAGCAAATCTTCTGCCGCAACCTCACCCTGCTCTAGCATCTTGGATAGCTCAGCCGTGGTTTTACCCATCGACTTGGCCGCTAACTGAAACGCGCCTGGCAGACGTTCACCCAACTGCCCTCGAAGCTCTTCAGCCTGCACCGATCCTTTCGAGATCATCTGCTGAATGGCGTTCAGGGCGCCACCCGTCTGCTCGGCAGTTAGACCTAGAGCCGTCGCTGCCTCCGAAACACCAATGAATATATCGCGGGTTGCCTGACCTTCTAGAGCTGTGCCCTTTGCAGCGGCCGTAAGACTGGCATACTCCTTAGCAGTGTTCTTCAGGTCGAGACCTAATCGGTCTGCTTCCTGGCGAACAAAGGCAAACTCTTTAGCAGCTCTCGCGCTCGATCCTGTAGCCGCCTCAAGGGAGCTTTGAATTCGCTGCATTTCCTGCGATGCATTGGCGATCGCTCGCACAGCCACAGCGCCGCCAATAGCAGCAAATGCACCCTGAACAGACGTACTGAACCGCTGAATGCGCCGGTCGAAATTATCGAACGACTTCTGCATGCTCCGTACTTTGCGGTCAGTCTCGCGCTGAGCCTTCCGCATACCCGACTGGTACGTACCAATATCCGCAGCTAGGCGAATAATCAGGTTGCCGACAACACTGCTAGCCATCTGCGGCTCCTAGCTGCTTAAATGCACGTTTGATCTGGTCGGAAAGGTCTTGCGTTCGACTTTCGGGCTTCGGCACATACGGCATAAAGTCACCGATAGAAAACGCCTTGCTCTTTTTCTGGTTGCGGTTGACGTTGGCAATCGTCGAAGCGATCACCCCGGCCTGAACGTCGCCGCGCTCATCACCGAACGGCTCCAAGGAATAGAACGCGACCCAATCGGCCCATTCGTTATGGGTAAGGTCTTGGAGAAGCTGGACGGGGTGGCGATAGCCAAGTAGAAGGCAGAGCCGGAACGCTATTTTGGTTTCCGACTCGCCTTCGATTTTTTTGCGCGGTCATCTCCGCCAGTAAACCCGCAGACACGCATCGACTCTTGGCCGATCAACAGCAACGTCTGCAACCCGAGATCTTTTCGGATTTGCTCGGTCTCGTTGTCGTGGTAAAGTCGTTCGCCGTTCTCATCCACCAGCGTGGCGACAACAAGCTCGGCGACCACATCTTCATAGTCGCCGTTCTCATCCTCGCTAAGACTGGCGAACCGCTTACGGATCGCCGTCCCATCCCAAGCAGAAATCTGCTGAACACAGACGCTATCTTCGAGGCCGTCGATTTCGACCTCTTCAGGCTTGCGGCTTTTCGCTAGGGCTTCTCGATTAAGCGGCATCAGACCACACCACTTGGCCCGTGACTTCCAGCGTTACTTCTGCCGTCACGCGGTCGTTGACGCTGCCCGAAATCGTGAAGCCGAGCACGAACGCCTCAAACGTGAGTTCGGTTGCCGCATCGTCGGTTAGAGTGATCTTGAAGCTCTGCTTCGTCTTTGCCGTGCGGTCTTCTCGCAAGCCCTGTTGCGCGGCATCGCCCGGAACGAGGTTGCACGTCATGGTGACTTGGCCTTCGTCGGCCAGCCCCATCATTTTGTCCACATAGGTCGAGCCTACGTGGGATACGTCAATGACCGATGCCTGACCGCCGGGGCCGCTGAGATCGGTGATTTCCGCGATTGTCGTAAATTCACCTGCACCATCGCTTCGACCAAGCGTGACGCCTTCAAAGGGGATTGCATTGCTAGCCATGTTTTAGCTCCAGGGTTTCGTCCACACATAGAAATCCGACGACACCCGATAGGTCTGGGTATCCTCGTCGTACAACTCGGATGAGTCGATTGGGGTTGCTCGAAGCCATGCTTCAAGGGGAATGTTCGGCTGTAGTTCGCCGTCTTCGACGATTGGCACTTCGCCGACTACGCGAAAATCACGCAATGCCGCACGCACGGCTTTTGCGAGATCAAGTGAAATCACATAAGCAGACGTGCTCGCGCCACGATCTACCCAGCAATCAATCTGCACACGAACGCGGTCTAGGTTCGTCGTATCGCCGAGCACGCTTCCGCCCGGATTCCTTGATACAACCTGATATGTCACTGCTGGGGTTGCTGCCCCTTGAGGCATGACCATCGGGTAAATACGGTCGTCACATATCGCAGCCACGGCGGCATGAGACGACAGCGCGGTATATAGATATTGGCCTGCGTCCATTTATTCCGCCCACAAAAAAGCCCGCTCGATGGCGGGCTTGGTCTGCTGAATTAGGTTAGGTCAGAGTCGCCAACCGCTTTCCTGCGGCTGCTCTTCCTTATTCTCAGGTTGCTTGAGCTTTTGACGGGTCTCATACCCGCCCCATACGAACATGGCGACACCAATGATGCCGACAAACCAGTTACCCATACCGAATGCTAGAAAAACGATAATCGCACCGATGATCTGCATGCCGACTGCCGCTGGTTTGGTCATTTCTACTTCCCCTTCGCCATCTGACGATTACGCGTGGCCACCCGTCTACCGATGCGGGCTTTGAAGGTATTTATAGCACTTTCTCGATACATATCGAAGGCCGGTCGCATAAATGGGTGCGCGGGTCGGAACTTGGTGCCATATTCCTCGAAATAGGCGTAAAAAGCATTGCTCGGGTTGTCGGCCTTCCCAACTTTGCGCACGGCCACGAAGTATTCGCTATCAAATAGCGTATCGCGATCCTTGCGAACCACGATATTGGCTTCCATCTTGCCGGTTCGCTTGTGCGCATTGGCCTTGGCGGCATCACGGAACTGCTCAGCACCCTTTCGGGTCGCGAAGTTCATGTCACGATCGCGGATTTCATCCGATAGCTTGTCGAGCGTCTTGGTTAACTCTCTCAAGCCCTCGATCTTCATCCTAGCCATTCGTCAAACCCTCAGTGCACATGACTTCGAGCATTTCGTGGCGCTCTTCGGGATCAATCACTGACTGAATATCGTAGACCGTTTCGCCATGCGTTATTCGCTGGTCTGTGCTTAACGGGCGATACCGCATGACAATCTTTGTCGTGGTCGAAGCAGTCACCTGTTGCGCCAGGAAACGCTCTTCACCACGAAGCGGCTCTATTGAGGCCCATACGGTCTTTTCATTGACCCATTCCGTCGTCTGGCCTCCATAACTGTCGCGCACAGATTCGCTTGTCTGAATGGTGACGCGATGACGAAGCCTGCCAATACGCATATCAGACCCCGATCATCCGATGCGGCCACAAGAGCGAGTTAACGCCTAGCGGTAGCTCTTGCGCGCTCGCCCCAACGACAGCAGTGCGGCGTTCTTCGAAGTAATGCGAAAGCAGCATATACATGGCCTGTACCACGTCGTGAGGAACGCGATCTGATCCCACTGTATAGACGATAGAGACGCTTTCAGGGCCTGGCGTATGGTCGGGCCAGCTTTGGTCATTGTTGAGCCTAAGCCGGCCTTTGCGAGACACCGTGTAAACCGATACGGGCACGGTCTGTTCTGCGCCTTCGCTATCGGTGTAGGTGATCGAATCCACCGACTGGATTACGCCGCCCGGCAGTGTCAGTTCGTCGAGACTGTCGAGCGTTACACGCCACTGTTGCTCAGCAAACGCACGGTCGCAGTGGTTCTCGCAGTATTCGCGGGCTGCCACTACTGCCTCAAGGGCACGATCACTTTCAATTTCCCATATGTCCAAATCCATACGGAGTTGCACTCTGGCCTGCTCGGCAGTAATCGGTTCTGTAACAGGGGGCGTCTCGACGTGCCATTCCATTAGTCGGCGCTCTTTTTGGTCTTGCGGGTTGTCTTGGCCGGCGCCTTGGCTTCTACCAGTTCGGCGTAGCCTTTGCGCACAAGCTCTTTGCCATGCGGTTCGTTCGTTTCAAATTCGCCCTCGACCACCTTGCCGTTGATATAGAGCGGTCGTTTGCTTGTGAGCTTCATAAAACCTCCAAAGAAAAGGGCCGCCCCGAAGGACGGCCCGTTAGACTTACGGCGTGAAGGTCGTGGCGAAATCGCCATAGACGAACGCTTCGGGGCGCTTGACCGCGAGGGCCAGACGTTCCTCACAACGAATCGAGATCATGTTCTTCTCGAAGTCGTCGGCGTTCTCGGTGGAGATGACCACGTTCGAATCTTCACGGTCGAAGATCTGAGCACCCGCCTGGAATGCACCCGTCAGGAACTTACCTTCGAACTGCGAAGCCTCGGTGGCGACCACCGGCAGACCCCACATAACCGGGCCAGCAAGGCCGGTCGGGTTGGAGAAGATATAGCGACCCTGGCTATCCTTGGTCAGCTCGATCTTCGCCCAGTCCATGAAGTGCAGGACGTGACCGCTGGCCGGGAACCGGGCGAGCTGGGCCTGCAGCATGGCAAGACGCAGACTGTCGATCTGGGTCTCGTTATCAGCGGCAAACGCCGGATCGTAGGCCGTGGCCTGCGGAACGATGCCGTCCAGATGATTCCCAGTGCCGTCGCCGAACAGGATTTCCTGCTCTTCAACGTACTTCAGGCCATACCGCATTTCGGTGTCGATCGTGCTCTGGAGCTGGGCGAAGTCATCGAGGATCTGCTTCGACGCCTTGAACATATGCGCGATGGTCTGCACAGGCGTGATCTTGGTGTTGAACTCGATATCGCTGTACGGCTTGGCCGTATTCTCAGCCACCGCAGCCGCAGCATTGGTGAATCCGGTCTGCTGCACCCAGAAGATTGCAGGCGAACCCGTGCGGCCCGGTGCAATCAGATCGCGGATAAACAGCCGCTGCTTCGGATAGGCGTCGATACCCGGCAAACGCTGGGGTTCAACCACGCCTTCGGCCACATCAGCGCTGGTCAGCGCGTTCTGTACACCAACACGGGCGGAACGCCCCTGCTGCACGTTGCTGGCCATAGCCTTGACCGCCTCATCGGATACGACGATACGGCCTGCGGTTTCTGCGACCTTGCGGGCGCTGTTTTCCGGCATCCGGGCGACATGCTGCTCGACTTCGCCCAAACTGGCCTGCAGGGTATTGATCGACTCCTGAAGGCTGTTGTGCTGGGTCGCCAGCTTGTCGACCGAATCCTTGGTTTCGGCAGACAGCTTGCCCGCATTGCGGGACTCGTTGAGGGCCTGTTCTGCGGCCTTGCTATATTCGCTGGAGACTTTCTCCAGCTGCTTGGTTGCTTCGTTCAGAAGCTCTGCATTGCTCTTATCAGTCATGTTCATACTCCGGGTTAAATGAGATTGCCGACAGCTTTTGCTTGAATTCGGCAAATGCTTTGGCCGTTTCGGCCTCTACGTCGGCAGCGCTCGGCTTGCCGGAGTCGATAGCGCTAGGCGTATCGCTCTTGATTGCCCGCATGAGCGCTCGGCGTTCACTACGGGAAATACCTGCTTTCGCTAACGCAACGTCCATCTTTCGGGCGGCTGCATTCGCATCGTTTCGGTGGTTATCCGACTCTTCCACTTCGTCGGAATCCAACAGGCGGTCAGCCCAGCCTTGTTCCACGGCTTCGGCCCCGCCGATCCATGTCTCGTCATCCAATGCAGACTTGATCTTGTCCAGTGCGATACCGGTGCGGCTGGCGTATACGTCGGCGAGCGTGTTGTCGAACGGCTCAAGCCAATCCGCGACCTCTCGCAGATCGTGACGGTTGCCCATTGCCATGACCCATGTGTTATGCACCATGAAAAACGCGGCGCGGCCGATCTGGATCTCGTCACCTGCCATCGCGATATCGGACGCAGCAGACGCAGCCAAACCCATAACCTTCATCGTCACGCGGCCTTTGTGCTCGCGGAACAGGTTGTAGATCGCCATCGCCTCGAACACGTCACCGCCGGGCGAATTGATATTCACCACTACGTCACGCTCGCCGATCTTTCTCAGGGCCGCGCTGATCCGCTTTGCGGTCACGCCCTCGCCAAACATATCGGCGCCGATCGGGTCGTAGATCGAAATAGTGTTGTCGTCATCCTCAAGCGCGGCCCGAATATCGGGGTTCCACCGCTGCAAGGCTTTAGGCGACAGATCGCATGTGAGAGACGCGCTCGGGCGCCCCTCCGGCATGGCCGGAAGGTTTCTAATCGTCATGAGTGCTCCTGCTAGGAGTTAGCGCCGTTGCCGGAGTCTTGCCCCAGCTTTTCCAACGGCAGAAGGTTTGATTGGGCGGTGTAGGTTTCGCCGCCGTCTACCGGGGGCATGTTTTCTTTCTGGCGCACTTCATTCCGGTTGAGCCACCCGTTTTGGAGCGCCGTGTTGTAGAAGTTAGCTCGCGCCGCGCTATCGGCACGCAGTAGCCCTTCGACGTTGAACTCAGCGAAATACTTATCGCGCTCATTAGGCGTCAGCAGACAACGGGATATTTCCTGCTCGATGTTCACCAGAAGCGGCCGAAGCGAATTACTCAGGAAGTGCAGGTTTTGGGCTTCCACCGAGGCCGCCCAGCTGCTCTGCTTGTCCATGTGCCCAACCATGAACGGCGGCACACGGAACCAGCGACAGATTTCTTCGACGTTGAACGCTCGGGTTTCGAGCATCTGGGCCGCTTCGGGGTCCATTGTGATGCCCTGGTACTTCATCCCGGCTTCGAGCACCATCAGCTTTCCAGCGTTCTGCGAGCCTGAGAACTTGTTCAAGCTCTCTCGAATCTGCTCGCGCTGGTTTTCCTTCAGAACGCCGCCTTCATGGGTCAGGAAGCCCGACGCCTGCATGCCATTGGCGAAAACTTTACCGGCCGCTTCATCGGCAGCCATCGCAGCGCCGAACACATCAGCGCCAGCCGCTACGGGCATCATCCCGGTTACGCCGTCGATACCGAAGCCCCGAATATGCATGACCTCGCGTTCGCTGAGGATACGTTTCTCGCCATCCTCGGTATAACGGTATTCGAGCTGGCCGTTCTTTTTCCTATCCACCACCATGTTCTGTGGTAGCAACGGCTCAAGCGCAACGATCTTGTTGCCGATCCGCTTTTTCTCGATAAACGCACACCCGCGAAGGGCGATGCTCGACACGATGAACGCGATAAACCGCGATTGCGTCATTTCCGCATTCGGCGAGCGGGTCAGTACGTTGTAAAGAGGATGCCGTTCAGCACGAACCCGCGAGCCGTCCGACTGGCGCTCATAGAGCTTGAGCGGGAGCGTCGAAATTGTCTCCGACAACAGGCGAACACACGCCCATACCGTCGATAGCTGCAACGACGAATCGACCGTTACGTTCTTCCCACTCGACGATTTGCCGTAATAATCCTGCCAGAAGGCAAAATCCTTCGTGCTCAGGCCAAGGGGCTTGCCGAGCCAATCAATGATGGCAGCGCGAACCTTGCCCGGCTTTTTCGTTTCTGCCATTACACGCCTACCATTATCGGATTCGAAATAAAGCCTTCCAGATCGCCTTGCGGCTCTTCCTTGGACGCCTGCCCGAAGGCCATTGCCAACGCCTGCAGGCCGTCAATGCGGCCTGAGCACTTGGACTTGTCTAGTTTGCGGTTGCCCGAAGGGTCGGATACCGCGATTGCGTTAGCGGCACACCACGTCAGCAGCGGATTCGCGCCGTGGCGTAACCGATGATTCAGCAATTCGCTCTCCAAAGCTTCTAGAGCCGGCGACATGTCCTTATAGCCTTGCCCATGCGGCACGAGCGGCAATTCGACACCCAAGCGACTCAATTCCGCCTTGAGCACGTCGATACGCCAGCGGTCAAAGGCGATCGCCTGCACCGGGTAGTCGTCGCAAACCTGCACCAGCCGCTCGGCGACTTCCTCATACGCGACTGAGGCGCCCGACGTGGCCTGTAGGTAGCCTTGCTGCTCCCATACGTCATACGGAGCGCGGTCTCGCGTTGCACGGTCTCTCAGACCGATAGACGGGGCGAAGAACTCAGCCTTTACATGCCAAACGCCCTCGAATTGAGAGATCAGCACCAGTGCCGTGAGGTCATTTCTTGCTGACAAATCCAGGCCGGCGAATACCGGGCCTTCCAAAAACGCCACTTCGCTAGTCTCGCCAGCGCATTTCTCCCACGTCGTGCGGGCAATGAACGGGCTATTCTGGTCTATTCGCTGGTTCAGAATGAGGTTGCGATACCGCGCCTCTTGGGCCGGCATACGCTTTGCAGATTCCATCTGCCGCAATACCTCGTCCTTGTTCATGAAAACGTCGAAATGCGGGTTCGCGTGCCGGATGGTTTCCTCGCAGAACGGGTCCATTTCTAGCGGCGCGCCATGCACCTGCACTTTGATCGTCGGGTCGGCTCCGGTCTTGGCGTCGTCGATCAGCGTTGAAAGCAGATCACCGTCTGTCGGTGCCTGTGTGCTGATAACGATGCTAAGCGGGCTTTCTTGCGCGCCCGATGCGGTTTCCAATGCGTCGTATAGCTCAGACCGTGGCCCGCGTACCTGTCCAAGCTCGTCATGCACCGTGAATGCGGGCGACAAACCGTAGGCCGTCGACGCCTCAGCAGACAAAGCGCGGTAGAGCGTGCCCAATTCCGGGCAGGCTAGCTGCTTGCCGCTGTCTCGAATGACGACATGCGCGCTCAAGTCAGGCGACATGCGTACGATTTTCGCGGCCAAGCTGAACAGAATCGCGGCTTGCTCTCTCGATTGCGCTGCGGAGTAGAGCTGTGAGTTGGGCTTGTGCTCTGGCCCAACTAGGTGAAGTAACAGCAAGAATGCCGAGAACGTCGTTTTCGCGTTCTTTCGCGGTATCGACAGCACGAACATTCGGGTTGGCGTGTCGTATATCGCCTTAATCCACTCTCGTTGCTGTTCGGTTAGCGTGACCGGCTGGCCGACGAGCTTGCCTTCAGGTATGCAGCAATACGACTCGATCCATTCGGCGTTTATCTCGCCTCTGGTTGGAGTCTTGGGCATATTGCGTCCATAAAAAAGCCCCGCGATTGCGAGGCTGTAGGGGATTGGTTAGGGGTTAAATCGTCTGAGTATGATTCATCGCTTAACCTCGTCGTATTGAGTACGCTTGACGCCATCCGTGCCAAGAACGCAACTGACGCCTTCTATACAGTCATATGTATCAACAATGACTAGCAGTTTTGCCATATTGGGTTCGGGCTTTAAATACTCTGGGTGACTGACATCTATAGCTATTGCTAGATTGGGAGTTTCTATTTCTTTCGCCATCACTTCACCCTATGCGCGCGGGGCTAATTCGCACAACATCTTCAGTCGCCACGACATCCCACAAGTGGCAGAACTGCCATTCGCCATGGATATCAAGATACTCAAACACACCGGGCGGCTTCCCTGCTTCCATTGCTTCTGAAATCGCTCTATAGCGACTTGCGTCTTTAAGAAACTTTTTCTCCCCGATCATCAATTCACCTAGAGCCCAGAAGCGACACACTCAGCGCTTCCCGAATCTCTTCTTTGCTGTATGAGTCTGCGGGGTGCGGAAACGCTCGCGCGAGTTCATGCCAATGGATGCCGTAGTTAGTCGCAATATCTTCGCACTCCACGTGCGTCAGCTCGGGGATTCTTCCCCCCGCAGAACGATAATGGTTCACACCTTGGGTGACTGACATCCCGTTAGGAATGATGGTGTTCAGAATATCGCGAGCGGCTTCTTCGTTAGGCGTCATATCTTTCATCACTTCACCCTATGCGCTGATACCAAAGCCCCATTATGCCGCATTCCGGGCCGGCTGTCGTGCTATATTCGGAACCATGCGCAGTATTCAGCTA
>CEWF01050641.1_pt1 | contig 11083 bp, 13 predicted proteins | sample 531331 | NCBI WGS metagenome assembly CEWF01 (sample SAMEA2622676, study PRJEB7988) | marine metagenome | biome: marine biome (ENVO:00000447); feature: mesopelagic zone (ENVO:00000213); material: "saline water (ENVO:00002010), including plankton (ENVO:xxxxxxxx)" | depth 600 m | reverse complement strand
AAACCCTGCGCCACCCGCGCTTCGGCAACGTCTTCAGCCTGGGCGACGTCTGCGCGGCGCCCAATGCGAAAACCGCAGCCGCCGTGCGCAAGCAGGCCCCGGTCGTCGCCGAGAACGTGCTGGCGCTGCTCGCTGGCCGAGGCCCACAGGCGATCTATGACGGCTACGGCTCCTGCCCGCTGACGGTGGAGCGCGGCAAGGTGGTGCTGGCCGAGTTCGGCTATGGCGGCAAGCTGCTGCCGACCTTCCCCCTGGACCCGACCGTGCCGCGCCGCCTGGCCTGGGACCTGAAGGTGAAGATGATGCCTGGCATCTACTTCGACCTGATGCTCCGGGGCCGCGAGTGGCTGGCCGAGCCCAGGCACCTGCCGCATCAGCCCCTGGCGGTGGAGGCACCCGCAGCGTGTGACTTCGACAAGGAGCAGAAATGAAGCTGAGCCACTGGCTGCCCTGTCTGCAATGGGGGCGGGCGTACAACCGCGCCAGCGCCTCGCAGGATGGACTGGCCGCGGTGATCGTCACGCTGATGCTGATCCCGCAGAGCCTGGCCTACGCCATGCTCGCGGGCCTGCCGCCGGTGACCGGCCTGTACGCCAGTATCCTGCCGCTGCTGGCCTATGCCGTGTTCGGCACCAGCCGCACCCTGGCCGTCGGCCCGGTGGCCGTGGTCTCGCTGATGACCGCCGCCAGCCTGGCACCGCTGTTCCCTGCCGGCAGCCCGGAATACATCGGCGCCGCGATGCTGCTGGCCTTGCTCTCGGGCCTGCTGCTGGCCGCGATGGCCATGCTGCGCCTGGGTTTCGTCGCCAACTTCCTCAGTCATCCGGTGGTTTCCGGCTTCATCAGCGCCTCCGGCATCCTCATCGCCGTCGGCCAGCTCAAGCACCTGCTGGGCGTCTCCGCCTCCGGCGAGAACCTGCTGCACCTGTTGCCAGAGCTGCTGCAGGCACTGCCACAGACGCACTGGCCCACGCTGATCATCGGCCTGCTCAGCCTTGCCTGGCTGGGATGGGCCAGGGGCTACCTCAAACAGACGCTGCAACGCCTCGGGCTGTCGGCGCAGCTGGCCGGCAACCTGGCCAAGGCCGGGCCGGTGCTGGCCATCGTCGTCGCGATCATCGCGGTCAGCCTGCTGCACCTGCAGCAGGCCGGGGTCAAGGTCGTCGGCAGCGTACCCCAGGGCCTGCCCGGCCTGACACTGCCGACGCTGAACCTGGAGCTGGCCGTGCAGCTGCTGCCGGCCGCGCTGCTGATCAGCCTGGTGGGCTTCGTCGAGTCGGTCTCCGTCGGCCAGACGCTGGCGGCGAAACGCCGCCAGCGCATCCAGCCGGACAACGAGCTGCTCGGCCTGGGGGCGGCGAACCTTTCCGCAGCCTTCAGCGGCGGCTTTCCCGTCACCGGCGGTTTCGCTCGCTCGGTGGTCAATTACGATGCCGGGGCGCAAACCCCCATGGCCGGCGTGTTCACCGCCATCGGCATCGGCGTCAGCGTGATGCTGCTGACGCCCCTGCTGCACGACCTGCCGCAAGCGGTGCTGGCAGCCACCATCATCGTCGCGGTGCTCAGCCTGGTGGACCTGCGATCGCTGCGCCATACCTGGCGTTACTCGCGCCAGGATGGCGCAGCGCAGGCCGCGACCCTGTTCGGCGTGCTGCTGATCGGTGTCGAAGCCGGCATCCTCATCGGCGTCGGCCTGTCGCTGCTGCTGTTTCTCTGGCGCACCAGCCAGCCGCACATGGCTGTGGTCGGCCAGGTACCGGGCAGCGAGCACTTTCGCAACGTCGAGCGCTTCGCCGTGGTCGAGTCACCCAGCGTGCTGTCGCTGCGTGTCGACGAGAGCCTGTACTTCCCTAATGCCCGCTATCTGGAAGACCGCATCGGCGAGCTGATCGCCAGCCGCCCGCAGGTGCGTCACCTGGTGCTGATGTGTCCGGGCGTCAACCTGATCGACGCCAGCTCCCTGGATTCGCTGCACGCCATCGTCGAGCGCCTGCATGCGGCCGGCGTGCAGCTGCACCTGTCCGAGGTCAAGGGACCGGTGATGGATCAGCTGCGCCGCTCCGACTTCCTCGAACGCTTCGCCGGCCAGGTATTCATCAGCCAGTTCCAGGCGCTCAAGCACCTGGCGCCGCAGCTGACTCGGGAGACCCTGGAGCGTGCCGATACTCCCTCCCCCATACGCGACGAAAGGAACGTTTCATGAAGAGTGCACATGACCTGGTGGCCGCTGCCAGGAGCCGCATCGACGAAGTCGATCTGCCGCAGGCTGACGCGGCCATCCGGGCTGCCGACCTGCTGATCGACGTGCGAGAGGCGGACGAATTCAGCGCGGCGCACATTCCCGGCGCCGTCCACATCCCTCGCGGGCTGCTGGAGTTCAGGCTGAGCAACGACCCGCAACTGGCCAACCGCGACCTCAGGCTGGTGCTCTACTGCAAGAACAGCGGACGCTCGGCGCTGGCCGCCGACGCCCTGCGGGAAATGGGCTACCGCCAGGTCCTTTCCCTGGCAGGCGGTATCGATGCCTGGCAGGCCGCCGGACGCGACGTGCTCGCCCCCAGCCTGCCGGAATTCGACTGAAACGGCCCGTGACCGGGAACGCCTGTCACTGTCGACAGGCTAATCGCGGTTCTACTGACCTGCATCAATCCCCGGCACTTCAATACTCCCCCAGGTAATCAGTAACATTAGGACACACACTGCCAGCGAGCGTCGCCCGCTCAGGGCCACCCGCTGCCGGCAAGGAGCTCCTGGATGTCCGCACGCCAACCCTCCGCCTCCGTATGGCGCATCCCGCTGGTACGCGAGATCGCCGTGATCCTGCTGATCAAGCTGACCCTGCTGCTGAGCATCAAGGCCATCTGGTTCAACGAGCCGACCGTCCCCGGCGACGGCCAGCAACGCGTCGAGGCCCACCTGTTCGGCCCCGCTACCACCCCCTCTTCAATACCCACCGAGGAGAAACCGAGATGATCTCGGAATCAGTCGTCGACCTGTCACGCCTGCAGTTCGCCATGACAGCGATGTATCACTTCATCTTCGTCCCCCTGACCCTGGGCCTGGCCTTCCTACTGGCGATCATGGAGTCGGTCTACGTGATGACCGGCAAACAGGTCTATCAGGACATGGTCAAGTTCTGGGGCAAGCTGTTCGGCATCAACTTCGCCCTGGGCGTCACCACCGGGCTGACCATGGAGTTCCAGTTCGGCACCAACTGGGCCTACTACAGCCACTACGTCGGTGACATCTTCGGCGCGCCACTGGCCATCGAAGGGCTGATGGCCTTCTTCCTCGAATCCACCTTCATCGGCCTGTTCTTCTTCGGCTGGGATCGCCTGTCCAGGCTGCAGCACCTGACCGTGACCTGGCTGGTGGCACTGGGTTCGAACCTCTCGGCGCTGTGGATCCTGATCGCCAACGGCTGGATGCAGAACCCGGTGGGCGCCGAGTTCAACTTCGAGACCATGCGCATGGAGCTGACCGACTTCGGCGCCCTGCTGTTCAACCCGGTGGCCCAGGTCAAGTTCGTGCACACCGTGGCGGCCGGCTACGTCACCGGTTCGATCTTCGTCCTGGCGATCTCCAGCTACTACCTGCTGAAAAAGCGCGACCAGGGCTTCGCCCGCCGCTCCTTCGCCATCGCTTCGGCCTTCGGCCTGGCCTCGATCCTCTCGGTGATCGTCCTCGGCGACGAATCCGGCTACGAGATCGGTGACGTGCAGAAGACCAAGCTGGCCGCCATCGAAGCCGAGTGGGACACCCACCCGGCACCGGCCGGCTTCACCCTGTTCGGCCTGCCCAACCAGCAGGAGCAGCGCACCGACTATGCGGTGAAGATTCCCTACGTGCTGGGCCTGATCGCCACCCGCTCGCTGGATGAAGAGGTCAAGGGCATCAAGGACCTGCTCATTGAGCACGAGGCACGCATCCGTACCGGCATGAGCGCCTACGCGCTGCTGGAGCGCCTGCGCGGCGGCGACAAGTCGGCAGAGACCATCGCCGCCTTCAACGAGGTCAAGAACGACCTGGGTTACGGTCTGCTGCTGAAGAAGTACACGCCGAACGTGGTCGATGCCAGCGAAGCGCAGATCAGGCAGGCGGCGCTGGACACCATCCCCAACGTGTTCAGCCTGTTCTGGACCTTCCGCATCATGGTCGCCTGCGGCTTCCTCATGCTGGCGCTGTTCGCCTGCGCCTTCTGGGCCTCGGCGAAGAAGAACGAGGAAAGCAAACCCTGGCTGCTGAAATGGGCGCTGTGGAGCCTGCCCCTGCCGTGGATCGCCGCGCAGACCGGCTGGTACGTGGCCGAGCATGGTCGCCAGCCCTGGTCGATCGGCGAGGTGCTGCCGACCCACCTGTCCGCCTCCAGTCTGTCGACCGGCGACATCTGGGGCTCGCTGACGGCGCTGATCGCCTTCTACAGCCTGCTGCTGGTGGTGGAGATGTACCTGATGATCAAGTTCGCCCGCCTCGGCCCCTCCAGCCTGCACAGCGGACGCTACCACTTCGAGCAACAGCAGCCGGCCCACGCCTGAGGACTTCGTCATGTTCGACTACGAAACACTGAAACTCGTGTGGTGGGTGCTGATCGGCGTGCTGCTGATCGGCTTCGCCCTGACCGATGGCTTCGACATGGGCGCCATGGCGCTGATGCCCTTCGTGGGCAGGACCGACAACGAACGCCGCGTCGCCATCAACACCATCGCCCCGCACTGGGACGGCAACCAGGTATGGTTCATCACCGCCGGCGGCGCGCTGTTCGCCGCCTGGCCGATGGTCTACGCGGTGGCCTTCTCCGGGCTGTACTGGGCGATGCTGCTGGTGCTGTTCGCCCTGTTCTGCCGGCCCGTCGGCTTCGACTACCGCAGCAAGGTCGGCGACCCGCGCTGGCGCAGCGCCTGGGACTGGGCCCTGTTCGTCGGCGGTGCGGTGCCTGCGCTGGTATTCGGCGTGGCCTTCGGCAACCTCTTCCTCGGCCTGCCGTTCCAGCTCGACGACATGATGCGTTCGACCTACCACGGCTCCTTTTTCGCCCTGCTCAACCCGTTCGCGCTGCTCTGTGGCGTGGTCAGCCTGAGCATGCTCTGCGCCCATGGCGGCGCCTGGCTGATGCTGCGCACCGAGGGTGACCTGGCAGCGCGTTCGCGCCGCGCCACCTACCTCTGTGCCCTGGTATTCCTGGTTGGCTTCCTTCTCGCTGGCAGCTGGCTGGCCATGGGCATCGAAGGCATGACCCTGGCCAGCGCCGTGGATGCCGGCGCCGCCCTGAACCCGCTGAACAAGCAGGTGATCGCCGACAACGCCGGCTGGCTCGGCAACTATGCCCGTTACCCGGTGACCCTGGTCGCCCCCGTACTGGCCCTGCTCGGCGCCCTGCTGGCGATTCTCGCCAGCACCTGGCGACGCGCCGGCCTGGCCTTCGCCGGCAGCAGCCTGATGATAGTCGGGGCCATCTGCACCGCAGGCTTCGCCCTGTTCCCCTTCGTCTTCCCCTCGAGCCTCGATCCGGCCTCCAGCCTGACCTTGTGGGACGCGGTATCGAGTCGCAAGACCCTGGGCATCATGTTCGTCGTCGCCTGCATCTTCGTTCCGCTGATCCTCGTCTACACCCTGTGGGGCTACGTGAAGATGTGGGGCAAGCTCAACGAGCAGAGCATCGAAGCCAACCCCCACGGCCTGTATTGAGGAGAAACGCGATGTGGTACTTCACCTGGATTCTTGGCGTGCTGCTGGCCTGCAGCTTCGGCATCATCAACGCCCTGTGGCTGGAAACCACTCAGGACCTCGACACCGAGAGCGAGCATGAGTGAACTGGCCCTGAGCGAGCGCGCGCCACTGCGCGCGCTCTCCTGGCTGCTGGCGGTGCCTATGGCGCTGGTGCTGCTGATCCATCCCGGCGCCATGCTCGACAGCCAGGGAGGCTACAGCCATTCGCTGCTGATGCTGGTGATGTGGGGCGTGTCCTGCGCCTTCATCCACGGCGTCGGCTTCACGCCGCGCCTGCGACTCTGGCGCACGCTGTTCTCGCCCTGGCTGGGCTGGGGACTGTGCGGGCTGGGCTATGCCCTGCTGGGCCTGGCACAAGCGACCTGAAGGCAAATCGCAGAAACGAAAACGCCGCTCGAATGAGCGGCGTTTTCGTTTATTTGGAGCGGGAAACGAGACGTGTACTAGGACAGTAAGTCGTTGTTTCCCAAACACTTTCTTCGTTGGACTGGCCAGCGAAGACCTCAATTGTAGCCTTGTTTTTCGTCCTCGGCAACAAATTCGTCCAAAGAGTTCCACAGACGTCCAAAGAGCTGCACTCAGTACACCAGACCCACGATCGGTACATCGTCGTAGGCGACTGCCTCGAACTCATCATCCACGCCCGGTTGTCTGCCCCGCATCCATCATCGTGAAGACGATCAGGCAGATGGTTCTGGTGATGGCACAGGTCGGATGCTGGGAACGCCTGCACCACAACTCACAAGGACCTTCTGCTCAAGCTCCTTTGAAAGAACGCGCACGCTGGCCACCGCGTTTCCGCACACGATTCTTTGTCGATATATCAGGATGACGGGGCAAGCATGACAGACGCGGGTTTGCTGCGTCCGGCTGGACATTCGACGACGATTGCGGCCCCTTAACGCCTCCTGAGACCGCTGGCATATCAGGTCATACCTAGACGGTTTTGCAGAAACCGTAACTTCTCACGACCCTGATAGCGTGAGCGTCACTGTCGAGCCTACGTCCCGATGCTCGACCTTCTAATCGATGAATTTTTGCACATCGAGCACACGACGACTACCAGTTGCGCGAACTGGTGAGCAGTATTCAAACCACATGACGAAGCGGCCTTCGGTGCCCACTTCCTGCACAGACGACAGGCCGACCATGAGGTCGGTGACAAAGGAGTCGGTCATGTAGTTCTTCTCCTGGAAGGAGACGGAGCATGCACGAGAACAAGAATGATGCACCAACATCAAAGGTGTTCTATCGCCCGATCGAAGCGTCCATCCGCTGGGCCGGGCTGCTGCGATACGAGCAGGTGATCCTGGCTTCGATTTCGTCGCCAAGGCGCCTGCCGCAGTCGTTGGACTGCCCACGTTGCGCCGAGCTGAGACTTTGCACCGAACGTATCTTCGACGGCATCCTCAATGGAGAACTGCCCTTCGGGCAGAACGGCATCACGACGCGCGATTCCACGCTGATCGACTCCCCTGATCTGACGGTGCGCCACGTCGATCTGAAGCGCTGGATGCGCCAACACTATCCCGAGCAACGACCGGGCTTCCTCTTCTCCCGAAGCGAGCGCATCACCCATCCCTTCATCTCGCTGGAAACTGGGCAGGCGATGCTAGTCGAGCGCCTGGCCCTGAAATCCACCTTGGACCAGTACAAACGCCAACTGCATGAGTTGCAGGAAAAGCACGGGGCGCTTCTCAAGCAGATGGCGCCCTCTGCTGGCGCACAGTGCCTGATCAGTGATCGCGCCGAAGCCACCTACCTGAACATTATCGGCAGCATGCTGGACCTGATGCTCGGCCAGTCGCCTTCGGGCGTGCCGTACTCCAGCTTCAAGACGCAGGAGGCGGTGGTCAGTGCATTGGTCGCCCATCACAGCGGCGCCATGGGGATCGCGGAGCGGACGCTAAACGGCAAGTTCGCCACGGCCAGACGCCGGCTGCGTAGCGCGACAGTCTGAGGTTTTCCATCTTGTATGTGCAATCGCGGAGATTGCATTTGCAATGTCTTTTCCCATCCATGTCTATTGAATGGAGGTCACGCCAACAAACGCCACTGAGCGTTCAGGAGTGACCGCCATGTCGCAAACACCTGCACTGCCCGCAAGCGAGCGCCGCATCCTGCGGCTTGATGAAGTCGAAACCAAGTCCGGTTTCAAACGCGCCCACATCTACAACCTGATGCGCAAAGGCTTGTTCCCGAAGGCGCTGCGCCTGGGCGTGCGCGCGGTCGGCTGGGACTCCATCGAGATCGATCAGTGGATCGCCGAGCGCGTCAACAACCGGGCCTGACCCGTTCTCCAGCGGACTTCCCATCCTCACACGGAGAACGCCATGCAGGTCGTATCCATCATTTCAACAAAAGGTGGCGTCGGCAAGACCACCACGGCCGCGAACCTCGGCGGGCTTGCCGCCGACGCGGGGCTGCGTGTGCTACTGCTCGACCTCGACGTGCAGCCCACCTTGTCCTCGTACTACGAGCTAGGTCACCGCGCACCTGGTGGCATCTACGAGTTGCTGGCCTTCAACGAGCGCGACCTCGGGCTGCTTGTGTCCCGCACGATCGTCGCGGGCCTGGACTTGGTGCTCTCCAACGACCACCGAGGCGAGCTGAACACCTTGCTGCTGCACGCGCCGGATGGCCGCCTGCGGTTGCGCCATCTCTTGCCGGTCCTGGCGCCTCTCTATGACCTGGTACTGATCGACACCCAAGGCGCGCGATCGGTGCTGCTGGAGATGGCGGTACTCGCCTCCAACCTCGCGCTGTCGCCCGTGACCCCGGAAATCCTCGCGGCGCGCGAGCTGCGGCGCGGCACCATGCAGTTGCTCGAAGACATTGCGCCCTACCGGCACCTGGGCATCGAGCCTCCACCTCTGCATCTGCTCATCAATCGCGTCCACCCTGTGTCAGCCAATGCACGGCTGATCCAGCAGGCCCTGCGCGATCTTTTCCAGGACCATGCCGGCATCCGCGTGCTGGCCACCGACGTGCCGGCCATCGAGGCGTATCCGCGTGCAGCTACGCGCGGATTGCCAGTGCATCGGGTCGAATACCGCCAGCCGCCGGGCAGAGTCGCCCCCGCCGCGCTCGACACCATGCGCGGCCTCGCAGACGAACTATTTCCGCAATGGCGGCACCGATTTGCCATGGTGTCCGGCCGTCCGCCACACCCTCTTGATGCCGGGAGGTTCCATGGCGAACGCACATGAGCTTGCCCGAGGCCACAAGCGGCTTCGCGCCCTGATCGAGTTCGCGGTTGGCGAAGGTTGGCACGTCAAACGCACGCCTGGCGGCCACCTCAAGTTCACCAAGCCTGGCTGCGCCGCGATCTACACCAGCTCGACGGCCAGTGACCACCGGGCGACCCTGAATGCCCGTGCGCAAATCCGCCGCGCCGAGCGCGAGGCCCGATACCAAGCGCAGGGAGGCGGCCATGGCTGAGATCACCTCCCAGCAGATGGCTGGCAAGCTGCTCGCGGCCGGGTTCGAGCGCAGCGGCCCGTCAGCCTCGACCTTGAGCGACCCGATCGCCGACACACCCATGGTCGTGACCCTAGATCAGTTGCGCCCCTACGACCACGATCCCAGGAAAAAACGCAACCCGGCCTACGAGGAAATCAAGGCGTCCATCCGCGAGCGCGGTCTGGACGCGGCGCCGGCCATCACTCGCCGACCAGGTGAGGACCACTACATCATCCGCAACGGCGGAAATACGCGGCTGGCGATCCTGCGCGAACTATGGTCAGAGACCAAGGACGAGCGGTTTTTCCGTATATCGTGCCTGTTCCGGCCGTGGCCCAGCCGCGGCGAAGTCGTCATGCTGACCGGCCACCTGGCCGAGAATGAATTACGCGGGGGCCTCACGTTCATCGAGCGCGCCCTCGGCGTCGAGAAGGCACGCGAGTTCTACGAGCAAGAAAGCGGCACTACCTTGAGCCAGTCCGAGCTGGCCCGCCGCCTCGCTGCCGATGGCTTCCCGGTACAACAGTCGCACATCAGCCGCATGAACGACGCGGTGCAGTATCTCCTGCCCGCGATCCCCACCGTGCTCTATGGCGGCCTCGGTCGCCATCAGGTCGAACGCCTGTCGGTCATGCGCAAAGCCTGCATGCTCGCGTGGGAGCGCTACGCCAAGGGCCGCTCCCTGGTTCAGGACTTCGACGAATTTTTCCAGGAAGCGCTGTCGCAATTCGACGTCCAGGCCGACGAGTTCTCCGCGCAGCGCGTACAGGACGAGCTGATCGGCCAGATGGCCGAGTTGCTGGGTGTCAATTACGACGTGCTCGCCCTGGACATGACCGAATCCGAAAGCCGGCAGCGCGCCTTGATCAGCGACCCAACGCCGCCCTCGACGCCGCCTGCGTTGCCGGAGCCGGAGTCGGAAACCATCGCGCGCCCAACTGCCAACACCGCGCCACCCACCGCAGGGGCTGCATCGGCAGCGCCGCCTGCAGGCCGACCTGCGCGCGAGAGCGACACGGATACCAGTCAGGCGGGTCCGGCCAGCCCTGCGGCGGGGAGCGATCTGCTTCGGGAGCACATCGTTTCGCCGGCACCGACGACCGAACGGCTCCAGTCCATCCAGCGCATGGTCGCCGATCAGTTGGGCGATGCGCTGCCTCCCGACTTCTCGGCGAGCGTCTTGCAGTCCATCCCCGTGCAGGCTGGCGGGCTCTATCCGATCTCCGATGTCTGGTACATCGATCCCGGCTTGGATACTGCCGAGCGCTTGCGCATCCACATCGCACAGTTCGCCCGCGAAATCGCGAGCGAGGCAGACCTGGACGAGTGCATTGATGACCGTGCAGAGGGTATCGGTTTCGCCTGCCGGGCCCGCACCCAAAGTCCGGCGCCGCTGGGCCGTTCCGTCCTCGCATTGTTGGCGTGCCTGGCCGGTCAGCGGCCCGCCGACGTCGGTCTGCACGACGGGCAAATCGTCATCGACCTGCCGGCATTGCTGCACGGCCAGGGTGATGCGGCCCAGCGATTGAGCGACACCGCGCTGGTCAAGCTGTTCCGGCTGCTGCGGCTGGCCCGGCGCCTGCTCGATCTTGAAGCCGGCGCTGCGGACCTTGGAACGTGAGCGAGGGAGGCCAGCATGTCCGCACCACACCCACTCAACCAGGCCGTCATCGCGCAGGCCCTCTATGACCTGCGCAATGGGCAACTGCGCCGGTGCAAACTGATGGGGTTTGGTGAGGAAGAACTGGACGCCCTCAAGCATCCCGCGCTGATCAGCGTGCTCGCCAACGCCAACGTCTCCTGGTGCTCGGTGACGGTCAACCGCGAAGTGCTCCGGCGACTACTCAAGCAGGCGCAGGACGTGGAGAAGGAAATCGCCACGGTCGATCGCATG
>CEWF01150286.1_pt1 | contig 11156 bp, 9 predicted proteins | sample 531331 | NCBI WGS metagenome assembly CEWF01 (sample SAMEA2622676, study PRJEB7988) | marine metagenome | biome: marine biome (ENVO:00000447); feature: mesopelagic zone (ENVO:00000213); material: "saline water (ENVO:00002010), including plankton (ENVO:xxxxxxxx)" | depth 600 m | reverse complement strand
AGCATTTGAAGCTATTAAAGCCGCTGGTGCTAACGCGAGCCGTTCTACCGTAGCACAAACGACTGGTAGAATTTATGGCGAACGTTCGGTGGGTGTATATCAAGATACAAACCTTAGAACACAAGAATTTACGTTTAGGTTAGTTCCTAGAGATTTACAAGAATTAAAAGTAGTTGGTAAAATTATTCACCAATTCAGAAAATACAGTTCTGCTAAATTAATATCAGAAAATATTAAAGATGATGTATCTTATAACACGATAGAAGTACCGCCTTTATGGTATATCGAAGAACGTATTAGGGATGAAAATTTACCGCGATATATACCTAAGTTTAACTTTGGTCCAGCGGTTGTAACTAACGTTTCAGTTAATAAAACACCAGAAGAACTGTATAAGCATTTTGATAAAACTGGTGGTGATCCAGTAGCAATAGAATTGCAATTATCATTCCAAGAACTTATTCCAGTATATCAACAATATTGGGAACAATCGGATGAAGGTATTATATGATTTTTTCAGTATTTAATGATGTAGAGTATAACGGTGTAAAAATTGCTGATATTTTCCATGATATCGGTTTTTATTACGATATGGTCATCGATAATTTTGAATTAGAAGAATATGATATTTATACAGAAAGACCAGAATATATATCGTATAAGCTTTATGGTGATCCAAACCTATATTGGGTTTTATTCTTGACTAATACAGTTATTGATCCGTTTAATGATTGGGTAGTTGAAGAAGAAGCTGTTCATCAACTAACTAAGTATAGATATGAGAATACAGACGGTTATAACGATATTTTCTATCACGTAGATGACGAAGGTAGAAAATATTATGGATTGGTTGAATATCCTAAAGGTTCTGGTAATTGGTATCATGAAGGTGATACTAATAGAAATTTTGTTCAATATACAGGAACTTTAGTACCAGTCACTAGAATTGAAGATGAAATTGATAAAAATGATGAAAAGAAAACTATTGAAATTATTAAACCAAATGATATCGATAGATTCTTAGAATTAGTAAATGATCAAATAGAGCGTGTGAAGAAAAATGGCAAAAATTAAAAATACTTCGTATAAACATGTAGAAAACCATATAATTAATCACGTTAGATTATTCGATTCTAATGGCGATGGTTATGATATGACCGAAGTTTTTCAAGTTCTTGTTTTGAATGAAAGTATCATTAACGGGTTTATGAATGGGTATCTATTATTTACCGATACCCAAAATGTCATAGATTCACTAGAATTGTATGGTGATGACATATTACAGGTTGATTTCACTAGTAGAGATCAAAATTATGAAATAATTTCAGATGGTATACGTAAAGAATTTAAAATTTCTAATTACAGTAGATATCCAGATCAACAAAACCCGAAAAGATGGGTTGTAAGATTAGAACTTATTTCTACTTCTGAATATAATGATGATAAATATAAAATTTGTCGTTCATTCACTAATACAAGTAATAGCAGATTTGTTAATTATTGTTTAGATTTGTTGGAATATCAAGATGATAGGAATATAGAAGAAACTATACATTCTAAAGATTTTATAGTTCCAAATATTTCACCTTTGCAATCTATAAACATGTTTAACAAATTTTCTCAATCAAAAGAAAACAGTAGTTCAGATTATTACTTCTTTGAGAATAAAGACGGTATTAATTATATAACTAGCGCGTCAATGATAAATAGCGAACCAGTAGCTAAATTGGTTAAAAAACCAACAACTGATGTGACAGATTATAATGTTATTATAGGATACGAACGATCTAAGGGGTATGATATTCCAGATCAATATCGATTTGGTGGTTATGGTATGAAAGTTGTATCGAGTGATATGCTTAATAAAACTTATTACCACGAATTATTTGATATGAATGAAATTAAATCAGAAACAGGATATTTAAATACAAGTTTATATCCAGAGCCTAAAGAACAGCATTATAGCCATGTTCAGTTCTACCCTAACAATGGGTATTACGAAACCATTAGAAAGTCACAGGCTGGTCATTTAGCCCCTTATAGAACGATTAACAGAACACTTTTAACAGCACGTATGGCTAATCTTACGATTGCGGGTAATGTCGAAATAAAATCTGGTAGTGTTATCGATATTACTGTTCCAGACGCTAACAAAAGTGTAAGTATCAACGAAAGTGGTAAAGCTGTTGTATTCGCTATAACACATACTTTAACTAGAAAAAGATATACACAAGATATTAAGATAGCCAGCGATTCGGTGAAATTATAATGTTTATTGGAACAACGATATGGGAAGGTGTTGTTGAAAATAACAACGATCCCTTAAAAGCGAATAGATTACAGGTTAGAATTTTAGGTATTCATACACCACAAAAGGTTAAATCGGAAACCGAAGGTATACCGACCGAAGAATTATTTTGGGCGCAAGTATCTATGCCGTTGACGACTGGTTTAAACAGTGGTGTTGGACAAAACTTAAACGTACCGAAAGGTACTCAAGTAAATGGTTATTTCCGTGATGGTGATAACATGCAATTACCTGTTATTTTGTCAGCAATTGGTGGTATTAATCCTGACACAAAACCGCCTACATCCCAAGGATTTAGCGATCCAGACGGAATCTACCCTAAAGAAAATTATCTAAACGAATCGGATGTTAACAAACTAGCCCGAAACGAAGATATCGACAATACCATCGTAAAAAGTAAAAAGGATAGTATCAAAACTAATATTACTACCGCGACTGGTGAAACATGGGATGAACCTGAAACTCCATATAATGCTGAATATCCTTATAACAGTGTTAGAGAAACGGAAAGCGGTCATGTAATTGAATTAGACGATACGCCTGAAAGCGAGCGTGTTCATATATTCCATCGTAGCGGTACGTTCATAGAGGTACACCCAAATGGTGACGTTGTGAAGCGTATCAAAGGCGATAATTACGATATTATCGACAACAATGGGAAGATTTTAGTAGATGGTGATTGTGATGTAACGATAAACGGTAATTCAACGTTAAATGTAGGTGGTGACGTAACTATTAAATATAATAGTAATGAAATAAAAACTGTTGAAGGTAGTATGAATGTTACAATCGAAGGTGATGTTACCCAAACCGTTAATGGTAATGCTAATCAAACCATACAAGGTGATGTTACTCAAACTATTAATTCGAATGTAAATCAAACAGTAAGTGGTAATTATACAGTAGATGTTGGTGGTACTTATAGTATTACAGCACAAAATATATCAAGAAACGCTAATAGTATTCAAGATACTGGTAATGGGGCTACTTTATTGTTGTCTAGTTCTGCTACATTAGACGGTTCTACTGTAAATTTAGGATAATTATGATAACACCAAACGATAATGATTTGGGCGAAATCGCCCAATCAGAAGATTTTTTAATTAGTTTTAATGTTGATTTAGATGTAGGCGAAACAATTGATTCGGTTGAAATAACATCAAGTGAACCAACGGACTCGGTTATTATTTCAGAATCACCTAATAATGCGTCTATTTCGGGTAATTATGGTCAACAATTCAATCCAGAGCCTAATTCATTAACTTATAGGGATAGTATTACAGGCGAAATACAAACCGTTGATGATTGGGATGAATTACCAGATAGGAATGAAGCTGAATTAACATCATGGGATGCGCCCGAAGAAATAACGAAAACTATTATGTATACAGTCGTTTTCAATATATCGGGAACTAATAATAGGCAAGAAACTAAAGAATATATTCATACAGTGTATGGTGATTATTCTATATGGGGAAATCAATTAAGAAATTATGTCGGCAATAGCTAAAGATGGAGCGAAAACTACTGGTCATGAGCAATTTCCACCAACTAAGGTTATTGCTTCATCGACTAAAGTTTTCATGAACGGTTCTAAGATATGCTTAGATGGTGATCCAATAGAACCACACACAAGACAAGTCGAGCCGTACGATACTCATATGGGTGTCGTACAGGCTACAACATCAAAAATATTTGTTGAAGGTAAACCAGTAGCACGTATTGGCGATCCTATAAGTTGTGGTGATACCATAGCACAGGGTTCAACTGAAATATTTGGGGGATAAATGAAACGAAGTAACAAAACATATTATGTTGATATTCCTAATACATTTGTTAGGAACAGCATAACTAATGATTTGTCAACTGTAACTAATGAAAGAGCGGTTAACCAATCATTGTATAATATCATAAGAACAACGAAAGGTTCAAGACCTTTTGATCCAGAATTTGGGTGTGATATTGATCAATCTATGTTCGAGAATATGAGTGATATATCCTCTTATCAAATTCAAAGATCGATAAGAGAAGCAATAGAAAACTATGAACCTAGAGCGATATTAGAAAAACAAAATGGTGTTGAAGTATTAGCAATACCAGACGAAAACGAATATATAGTTAATATCAGATATAGACTATTAACTGATAGAAATACTATTAATAGATTAAAATTAACATTACGTGGTGAAAGCTATGATTAAATCAGTACCAGATGAAGTGTACGAATCAGCTAGTTTTAGTGAAATAAAACAAAAATTAATAGAATTTTACAGCCAACAAGACGAATTTATCGATTTTGATTTTAGTGGCTCTAAACTACAATCTTTGATTGATCTTGCCGCATACAGCGTATTATACCAACAACAATTTGGTAACGCCGCAATATACGAATCATTACCTTACACCGCTAGAAAACGTTCTACTATTGTACAGCATTCTCAATCCAATGGATATTTACCGTCTGGTAGACGTTCTAGTGATACAACCGTTAGATTAACGGCTAGACATGCGACAAATCCAAATAGTATTACTATTCCTAAAGGTACTAAATTTGTTGGTACAGTATTGGGTACTCAAAATTTTGATTTCGTTACGTGGAATGACTATTCGATTATTAAAAATTCTAACGATAGATATATCGAAAACGTTAAGGTAATACAAGGTAAATTAATGCGTCAACAATTTTCTTATCAAAATAATTCGAGAATTGTTGTATACGATCAAGATATCGACCGCCGTTATATGCGTTTATATGTTGATGGTTCGCGTTGGGAAAATTACACAGATCGTAATATGACAGATACTACGGGTACAAGTAACGTTTATTACGTTCGTGAAACTGTTGACGGATTTACTGAAATTTATTTCGGGGAAGGTGAAGCAGAAACCGATCTTGATAATGGTACTATCAAAGCTAGATATGTAGGTGGGTTGAAACCGCCAGTAGGTTCTAATATAACTATTGAATTTATCAAATCTGATGGTATTAATTCAAACGGTAGTCGTGATATTACCTTTGTGGATTCTATTTCTAACGTGGTAGTAGAATCGATAGAAGAAAATCCGTTCAATGATGATAATTATACTGGTACATCGGGTGGTGGTGAACCAGAAAATAAAGAACTTATTCGTATGGGTGGTCAATTAATGGGTCAAGCTCAAGCTAGGGCTGTTACAAATCCAGATTACGAAGTATTCATACGTAAACAATTTGGTAATATTATCCAAAGCGTTAAAGTTTTTACTGATAAAAGTAAGACAGGTTACGCGTTTATTGTGGCTAAACCAAACACTGGTTTAAATCTAACCACAGTACAAAAAGAAGATATAGAAAACTATCTAAATGATAAAAATATGGGTGTGGTAACCGCCAAAGTAGTAGATCCTAATTACTTGTATATAGACCATACCATTAAAGTATCTTATCAATTAGGTAAATTGTCTGAATCAGAAGAAGTATTAAGAGAACAGATTCTTAATTCGTTAGAAAGTTATTACAACAATTCGGTAGAAAACTTTGGTGGTTCATTCCACGTATCTAAGGCGACTACTGCAATTGATGGTACGGATCAAGCTATTCTAGGTTCTACGATGGACATTAGACTAGTTAGAGAAGTGGATAATTTCTTTAGAACGCCAATGTCGGGAATGAAATATCTTAATGATATCGAATACGGTTCTTTTTATAGCGAAGATTTTGATTACGACAACGGTTCGGAAAAATATAAAGTAGGATATACATCTACATCAACGGTAACAGATAATAAAAGTAAGGTTCTTATCGGACCATTCAAAGATGGTGATATTACATCGGTGAATGAATATACAGGTAATGACTTTACTAGAAATCCAAACGAAACCGTCGATAGAAATAAGTACTACGAAGTTGGTACTATTGATTATCTTAACGATAAAATCGATTTTGATTTAGGTATATTAGCCGAACCAGAAAATTCATTTACTGGTACTAAGATTAAATTCTATGCGATTCCATCGAAAAGTAATATTTATAGCGAGAAAGATACGCTTATTGTTTTCGAATCTCAACTTAGACCAGAATTTTTTAATTTGACAATGGAAGCTATTGTATAATGAAATCACCAAAAGTAACAAATTTTAAGATTAACAAATTAGCCGCTAATTATGCACAATTAGTGTGGGATAATGTAGGTGATAATTTTTATTACATTATCGAATATAGGGTTATCTCAAATCCAGATAACCCAATTAGCCAATGGCAACAATACGGCTATTTTTCTGATACGTCGATTTGGATAGATAACTTATCGAGAAATACCTATTATCAATTCAGAATTAAATCTGTATTTGAAGCTTTTGGTGATTCTGAATGGTCTGAAACAGAAATATTTCAGACCTTTTTGAATAATGCGTATGACGTATCAACGATTAATGAATTTAGATTATCGAATCCGTATATCACTAATCGTTTATTAAACAATGATAATACATATGTTGATTTCAACGATGATCAATTATTATATTCATTAATGATTGATGATTTTCAGTACGATAATGATATTGAAAATGTATCTACTTTTTCTGATGAAATAATCACAGAAAATGAAATTCAAAAAATTAGACCAGAATTACCAGTGGTATGTAGTGATATAGACCGAGTAGAGTTTGTTGAATTAGACAATGTTCTATACGCTATGGAAAGATATCAACGTTCAGTTAAAGTATCTAATGATAACGGTCAAAATTGGGTTACTTATAACGCATTTAATGATCGCGTTGGTAATCCTGTAAGTCAAAATGTCGCTTATCAAAACTCACTTAAAACGTTTGTTCTTGGGTATGACCGTATATTTGAAGGTGTGTCGTCAGAGGAAATTAAATTCTCTAACGTTGATATTAATTGGTCTAATCAAACTGTAACGTTCGCAGACGTTCAAAGTACTAATGAAATTGGATTTCCAGTAGAAATATTCGGCGAATTAGCCAAATTGCCTAACGATATTAAGACAATAGCAGAAGCGTTCGCCGCTAGTGATGATTATCTATATGTTGCCGCTAGGGATAACATATATAAATTGAATTTAACAACACCTACTATTGATTCTGATACTAATTCACCAACATTCGGTGAACCTTTATTCGAATCTGATATTACTCAAATTACGGGTGATAGTCTGTCTGTTGTTAAAAAGATGGAATGGTTTAATGATAAATTATATCTATTCGTTACTGGTAAAGTAAAAACCGATGAAGGTGTAAGACTTGATCCGACCATTAAAGATAACATCGAGGATAGTGTTCATAAGGGTGTTTATGAATATGATGAAGCGACTGGTACTGTAACACGTGTATACGGCAACACAGAGGACGATAGAGCGTATATTAACCATATCTGGTGTGATATGTCGCGTGATCCGAATGAATTGTTTATAGACCTGTACAATTGGAAAATGGATACTATTGTTGATTCGGACTTGCCGTTAGAAAACGAACAGGTTGATTCTGCTGTAAAATACGATCTAACCAATTACTATGTTACTGATAAGTCACGTAGATTGATTTGTTTACGTACAGAAAATGGTGTTGATTGGAATCATGGCGCGTATGAATATTATAACGAAACTAAATTTACTTGGTTAGCGCGTGACAATGACCGTTGTTGGAAAACGAATAGTAATAAAGCATTAACGGTTTATAGCGAAAAAGTATATACGTTTGAACTTAATAACACTAGCGAATCATTTGATAGCGGTGTTTGGACGATGAAAGCTGATGATATTGTTTATAGCGGTTTAAGTCAGTATAGCGGTGGTGTACTTATTCATAAGACTGACGGTAGTATTGTTGGTTATATTCAATTCCCTTATAGAGTTAGGGATGAAATAGAAGTTGTTTGGAAACCAGATAACACGGTATTAATCGCTGATATCACAGGACAAACAAGACCGACTCCACCATCATTCGAAAGTGATAAATTGGTTAAAGATCCGACATTAGTTCCATTGTTAGATAAAATGTCTACTGAATCTTACATGTCGGACGATACGTTGTATAGAAAATTCTGCGAACAATATCTAATGTTCATAAGCGAAGGTGACTACGGATATTATCAGAAAATGTACAACATTGTAAAGAACATTTATCCGAAAGAAGAAGATAGTCAATTATGGTTGTGGTCTGAAATTAGACGTAGAAATATTTACGTAGATAAAGACAAACGCGAAGCTGTTACTAGATTCTTCGAAACAAGAAAGAATGATTTTTACAGTAAAAAGGGTACAGAAGCTAGTTATAAATTCTTATTCAAGCTTTTATATGACGCTGATGTTGATATCGAAGTTGAAAGTAAAAACAATTTTGAATATGACATTATCGTTGATTCTGAAAATATTACAGAAGATATAGTGGGTACTCCAATCAGTACACCTACTGGTATAGCGAATGTAACTTATATCGATAGACAATATGAAAACGGATTACTACGTTGGCGAGTTACTATACATAACTTTTACGGTAAGTTCTATGAAGGTCAGACTATTGAATCTAAAGATTTAGATTTTGACGGTACTATTGTTCGTGGTGTTAAAGGTAAACAGTTAGCCAGTGATTCTCGCGAATATTTAGAACGTGGTCGTTCTCTATATGTAATGAAAATTAAATCTGAAATTCCTACAAGCTGGTATAAAGACGATGTTATTCGTTTTGTTCATCCAGTAGGGTTCGGGTTCTTAGGCATTACATTGATTACAGTTCTTATTAATAGCGGTATTAGTATCAAGCATTTGGAAACGATAGTAAATAAATACAAAGCTTTAAGATTTGATATGGGTCTACCGTTAGAGTACATCGACGAAGTACCAGTATTAGATGAAGAACTAAATATACAATTCGATCAATACGGAAATGTTATTACTCAACCACATCCTAACGCTGGTCAAGCATTCCCATTAACACCCGATTATCTAACCGATAATCCTGAATTAGTGTGGGGATTAGACGCAGACGAAAGACGTAGAACTAATACGCCGATGTGGGATTCATCATGGGCTACATACGCTGATTTATTCAGATTAGCCGATTTGAGATTAAAAGATAATATTGGTAATCCGTATGATCCTGAAAATCCAACACAGGTAAAAGTAAATGAGTGATATTTACAGATCTTTTATAACCAATAGATTTAAAACAAATAATCTAATTAATTTTCGAAACAGTATAGGTGATGCAGACGACGAAACGACTATTTATATTTCGTTTGGTCGTCAAGAACCTTGGGCTGATAACGAAAATGATGTTAATTTCGCACCACCATACCCTTCTGAAACGCCAGAAGGGTATTTGGATGTTTGGAATAGACTAATTGGTGCGGCGAAAATTAAACAATCTGATTTAGATGCGGTAATCGCTCGTAAAGATTGGGGTGATATCAGAGTAGACGATCCATTTCGTTTTTATATCGGTGATATCATTTGTACTAATACGATAGCTAATGTAAACACTACCGAACGTGGTGAAGGTATCATTGTATATCGTTGTGTAGATGTACCCGATGAAGGTGAATGTTCTATTACCGAAATTACAGATAAAAATGAGTGTATGAAACTAGGTGGTACATGGAACGCACAACAAAGCGCTGGTACTAATGCTAATATTCCACGTGGTCAAGGTGATGCAATCGATACAGGTGATGGTTATAAGTGGGAATATTTATATACGATTCCACCAGATGCGGTTATCAACCGAGTAACACAAGAATATATAGTTGTTCCTTTTCCTGACGAAGAAAAGAATAATCCCGACGATTGGCGTCTAAATAATGTTATACAATGGAACGACGAAAGAACAGACTTGATATATAGAACTAAATGTTCGACGCTTAGATTTAAAGCATATTTAGATAGTATTGATTTTCCAGAATTTAGTAAACCGGGAAATACAGGGTTTAGGCAATTAAATGTCATCATTAATCCTCTAGAAAATAAAAATCAACCAGACGATCCAGATGTTAAAGCTACTAAAGAAATTTATTTAAGTGATGAATTAGAACATAGTAGTGGTGAGATCATTTATATGGAAAATAGACGACCTATCATACGTTCTTTTGATCAAGTCGAAGAAATAAATATTATATTCCAGTTTTAAGGTAAATTATGGCAGAGCAAATTAAAAAACAAAGAATAGATACTGGTCAAGCTGGTGATGCGTCAACTGGTGATAACTTATACGAAGGTGGTACAAAGCTTAATCAGAACTTAGACGCTTTGTATAATACATTTGGTGATATTAGATTATTTGATGAACAAGAATATGGTGTAGGTTTACAAAAACTACACGCTACTAGTTATTATCAAAAATATCCTATTGAATATTATACTAGTGGTCCAGTAGAAATTGGTACTATGCATGATATTGATACAACGGATAATCCATTAACCGCTACATTACCAAATGGTAAACAGGGTGAAATGGTTGTATTCAGAGATAGTATCGGTTCTTGGGATATTAACCCACTTATAGTCGCGCCGCAACAAGGTGAATCGATAAATGGTTCTAGTAATGCAGTAGAATTTGAAAACATTTATTCTAAAGTAATATTCACATGCGTTAACGACGAAGTAGGTTCGGTAGAATGGACGTATAAAATAGAACCCATTAGTGGCGATTATTCAGTACCAGTTAATTCTACTATCGAAGTAACGAATGTAATTAGTCAAACTATGAATCTATTCAATAAAGATTTATACAATGGCGTTAAATTAATGATTTATTCAAGTGACTTAGACGGTAATAACAAATCGATTTCAGAATTATTAATGTTAGTTGATGACGATGGAATCATTACCGACGAATATTCTATTATTGAAAAGGG
>CEWF01055910.1_pt1 | contig 11569 bp, 11 predicted proteins | sample 531331 | NCBI WGS metagenome assembly CEWF01 (sample SAMEA2622676, study PRJEB7988) | marine metagenome | biome: marine biome (ENVO:00000447); feature: mesopelagic zone (ENVO:00000213); material: "saline water (ENVO:00002010), including plankton (ENVO:xxxxxxxx)" | depth 600 m | reverse complement strand
GCCGCGCAATACGACAAATCGGGGGATTCGCATTACAACCTGATTTCATATTTAACTCTACAGTCCAAAGCGAAAAAATACCCAAGCCAGCATTCTGAGGGTCGTTTCAACGAGTGGGTATATTTTTACGGTAAAATGCAATATTCAATGGTGAATTAACTACCTGCCCACACGCCGCCAGATCATCACCAGGAGCAGTATGAGCGGATTTGAGGTTGTCACTTGCGAAGTTAAACACCAAGGCATGGTGAGAACCGTCAAGATGATCCGAGACGGTGATACGCTCGCACCTTACTTCCCTGCGTCTATCTGGCTCATGAATGAATACTACCGGAAGCCGAGAGGCTATGATCAACTGGCTCACCAAGTCGCCAATTTCCTGAATTTTGCCAAAAGTAAAGGGATAGAGCCTCTCCAAGTCGATGCGTTTTTTCTCGAAGCATACTTAGACAAACATCTCTTTCAAGAGAAGGGCTTAGAAGCGTCTACCGTAGAACACTATCACGGGTTCATCGCAAAGTTCTATAGGGCGATGGAGCATCTGGGGTTCATTGAGAAGGCTATAGAGGTATCGGAATATATAAATCATAGTCTGCAAGAGGAAATCAATCTGTCGGCCGGAACAAAGAATTCACTCGATCCGTTTGGCCTTTACGCGAAATACCTTACCTATAAAGATTTCGAAACCCTTTCTGGTTACGTTGACAAGAAGAACGCGAGGCTAAGAAGGCGAGATGAACTCATACTTCGCGTAGCCTACGAGACCGGTTGCCGCGGCGCTGAAATCGTTGATCCCGACAACTTCAGTATTCAAAGAATTAAGAGTGAGCTAAAGAAAGCTCAAAGCAGTCAGAGAAACGAATTTTTATACGCAATCATTGGTAAGGGGCGGGGTTCCGGAAAGGTACGGAAGATTGCATTCCCAACGGCCTTGGCGAAGGATATCCTGCGCTATGTTCATACCTTTCGTGTGTCAGGCGATATTGCGTTTGGGTCGGCGCGTGACATAAGATTAAGCACGTCGTATCCGTCAAAGATTTATAAGTCTTGCAAGGATGCCATACTATTGAATGGGAATGCGAACACCCCCAATCTCGATATGTGGATACGGCATAGTCGGACACGGACATTCCACGGATTGAGACATACCTACGCGACTAACCTTGCAAATAGGCTTCGCGCTTTGAACGAAAACTATGAGCAGCTTAGAGAGAGGTTGGGGCACGAAAGTCTCGACACCACGAATATATATATTAACTTCGAAATCCTTCTCCATGGCAACGCCGAAGAACAGAATGCCAAAATGGTAGACCGAGTATCTGACGCCAGCCAAGTTCGCTACGTGACGGAGGAGTTTGAATGACTAATCGATCTTCATTTGCGGAAGCGCGTTTTAGTCTTGAAGGCCTTACTGAAGCAGAGAGCGACTATGCTGCAGAATACCGTAGCAACGTCCAGAATGTACCAGGTAAATTGAAGGGGGTGGCACGGTTTGGTGTAAATAGTCTCGGCGCAGTTCAAGAGGTTGGTGTCCCTGCCGAACTACGATGCCACCGATATATCGGGCCGATGATTGCAGTCATAAATTCTCCAGAATCGGGCATCACCGCTTCCCGTGTGCCAAGTTATAAAAGAGCATTTGAGTATATAGTGAAGGTAGCGGTCAGCGATGAAGAATCAGACTGGCGCTATTTTGGAAGAGCGCTGCTCAAGCGCTTAAAGTCTGAGTTGACTTCAGAATACACCATTAAGGCAAGCATGGACGACGCCAAGAGGCTGTTCAATAAAGCCGCCGACAAGAGCGATGATCTAAAAGTGAAGCGCGAGATCAGAACCCTCATCGGGGGGAAGGGGGCAAAAGCCCTCGATAGCGGCTATTGGCCAAACCTAAGAGCGGTAGAAAGATACCCGACCAGGTCTCTCGAAGATGTATTCGGCGATAGTCTTAACTATACGAATGAGCAGTACATCGACGCTGTTACTGATTATGCATCTGCGTTTATCCGAAAATGGTCAGATGTTAGAAAGCGACTTCGGCACGAACATCCAGAGCTATATGCTAAGATCTGCGATGCGGTTACGCGGATCGGCGTGGAACGGCTCAAGAAGATTGAAAGAACACAAGCGTATTCGCCCAGAGTTCTGGAATGGGAGAGTGAGTGGTTCGAGATCTTGAGTATTAATATCGAGATTCTGGTGTCTATGGATGATGCGTTTCTCAATGCGATCGCAATGTCCCAATGGCGGAAATCAATACACTTCGAACGTTTTTCATCCGCGGTGAATTTGGCGCACAATGGAGCGGCGGGTTTCGCTGACCAGCTTTTAAAAGTCACTGCGTCATGTTTATACCCGAAATCACAATGGTCTATCTGGGAAAATGGAGGGAAAGGTTTTTCCCTTATGTCCAGATTAATGTTCTCACTTCTCGACTTCTTAGGCCCCAGTTTGGAAGAAGAGACGTGCCTTGTCTGGCTGTTGGCATCACGAAGAATTCAGTTATCTAACACGGTCCGCCTCAAACGGGCGCAAATTGATGAAGATGCGACAGGAATTTGGATTAGAAGTTTCAAGGGACGAAGTGGTAAGGCAGAGAACGTTTGTATTAAGAAGAATACTAGGATGGGTCGAGCGCTTAAAGCATATCTGTGGGACTATGATCAGCGCCCATCGGGGAGTGCCGTTTCTGAAGCGATGATATCACCATATAGACCGCAGACTGCCCGTTTTACCTCCACTTGGAATTTTCATCATTTGGCTTTTTCCGATCACTCGGAAGGGCTGAATGAGTACGGTCTGTCAGACGCAAGCCTAATGGTGGTTAAACAGATCTACTTAAGCGTCGTTCAAGTCAGGCGTCAGAATGGCAGAGCGTTTAACTTTGGTGACGTCGAAAGGCGTACGGCTAAAGCTCTGCTTCCTTCGGCAATTGCGCAGTCGCATGTATATGCTGAAGAAGCAAAACGAGGAGGGTTCATTAAATCCCCTACACTGCTGAAGACCTATTACAGTGAAGATCCAGACGAACTCTCACGCAAAGCGAAGAATGAATTTCATACAGTGAAGACCCGTGAGGAAATCTATCGGTCGCGGTCCAGAGACAAAGTGAAACTGAGGAAGGGCAGGGCGTTTGCCGCCGCAGTGTCGGAGGAAATGGCCAATATTTCACATGATATCATTGGTGAATGGGAGGAAAGAACAAGCCCGTTTTCAGTTTCTGCTTTGGTAGATTTTATAGGCTTGCGAGGAAGTAGCCTCGAAGCTCCTCCCGAAACAATCCTAGCGGCCGCCAAGGCAGAGAAATTTATTGTCGAAAAAAGCGGTTTGATTAAAAAGGATGGGATGATTTATCTCTTCGATTCCGGTCTCACGGCTCGCATGATGATGGAAGAGGTGCGCCATATCGAGGGAGAGCTAGAGAGTCTTTTTGCCACCCAAGACCTCGACAAGGCTATCAATGCGTGGGCAAAGCTTAACTTTCTTGAGTTAATCCTGAAGCGCTTCAGTGCTGTCAGTCTGAAAGATGCATCTGAAAAATATGGGCATCTGGAAGGCAGGATCCCACATGCACCGATATCGGAAGGGGGTAACTCATGGATCGTAGAATGATAAATGCTGGTAGTGCGTCTGATGGTGCTCCTCTCATTGACTCTTCTTGTCACACCAAGAACCCAAGTAAGTATTTCAGCGATATCTGGGATGTTCATCACGTCGATTCAGGCGAGGTAGTGAAAATTGACTTTAGGAGTCGTTTCGGGGAACTTCGAAGGTGGCAGCAGCTGGTCGCAAAGAATATTGTGTTCTTGCGTTGTGAAGAGGCGGATAATTGCTTTCTGACTGTGCAGAGTCCCAGAAGCATGAGTTCTACCTATGGTAACATTGCCTCAGTATTTAATTTTATGAACAGTAAGTTCCAGGGGCGAGTGCTAGCTGAACTCAGTGAGAGTGAACTTATAGAGCTCGTGATACACAATATCGATGGTTCGATTGCTCGGGGGGGCACGGTGTTCAGTAGAATTCGTCTACTTGCATGGATGTATGATCTGCGGTTCACGGAGCACCGTTTGGTGCCTGATCAATACTTACCGGCGTTTAATCTAAATGGGCGTTGGGAAGACCTTTGCTCAGTATGGGTGAGAGATGCCGGCGAAAGCTACGCAGATTGGCGGGCTGGCGGAAGTTTTGCGATCGTTCCTTTCGAAATTGCTTTGGCGGTACTAGGTTATTGTTTCCAGACGATAAAATCGGACGAGACCAAATACGTTCTCGCGTGGTTTCAAACAGAACGAAGGCTTCGCGAAGAGGGTAGGCTTCCTAGTTGGAAGACCGCTGGCCAATTTTTCTCAGGTTTTGGTGAACGGAGCACATGCTATGGCAGCCGATTGAAGGCTTGGTCCGTAGATCAAGTGTTCTTCGAGGAGCTTTGCAAGTTTTTCCCGGACGTGAAGACGAGAGATCAGCTTCCCTTTTCATCGATGCCATTCGCGATTGGCACACATTCAGTTAAGAGTTCAATTACCCGAAAGGGGGACCATCTCCTTACAGCATGTTATCTGGCAATTCTTATTTTGACTGGTATCCGGCATAGTGAAGCGAGCGGAATGGCGCGCGACGCGTTCGAGAAAGAAGGGGCGGACTATATCTTCGCGTCGAACATCGAAAAAACCAACTATGGGGTCGTTACGGAACGGCATGTTTCGGCTGCTGTCGCCGATTTTATCGATGTCCTAGATGGTTTAGGTGGCGTCAGCTTGGCCTGCGAGAGGAGGAAAGAGCTTTTCTCCTACTTTAGGTATAGTTTCAATTCGCAGAACCAGCCGGTGTACTCTCTGAGTAAAAACGCCATTAATGTTACGATGCAGGTTAACTCCTTCTACGAGATCTTCCTTGATGGACAGGGTGATGATGTCCGTAACTACTGCCCGCACGTGACAGCTCATGGATTCCGCCATGCCTGGGCCGAGTTTGCCATGCGCCGTTTCGATGGAAATATTATGCCACTTATCCGCGATCACTACCGGCACCATTTCGGGTCGAAAATGACTGGAATCTACACGCATAATAAGATCGAGCTGTCTGAGTATCAGCACCTGGGTAGGCGCCAAATTTTTGAACTCGTCAGTCGATACGTAGATGGTGCTGCCACCCTCCATGGGCAGCTGGGTGAATTCCTCACGAGGCAAGCGGACAATATTGGTTTAGTCGAGATGCACGATAAGAGTGCGCGTGATGCAGCCATTAAGCAGATTATAGAAGAGCATGTCGGCGATCCGATTGTCACCCCTCATGAATATGGTTTATGTGTTTTGACTGAGAACACAAAACAACTCGCGAATTGCCGTGACGAAGCTGGTATTCCAAGAACCCAAACGGCTGATGTAGATAGCTGCGTGGGGTGTGTAAATAGTTGCATTATAAAACAAACTGACAAAAAGGATGACCCTCACTTCCTGACATTAAAACGACGTCTTGCGACCTACCGGGCGGAGGCTCAGGAATGGCAAGACAATGATCTGATCGGCCCACTGTTCGTTGATGGCGCTCAAAAGACTCTTAGGGCTCTGGAGGCTCTGGTGAGAAAAATGGAGAAGGTGGATGTCGGACCTTGAAACGGAAGATTTTGACCTCGATTTCTCTCCCCAGCTGCCTGACAAAGCTCGCCCGCCGCTCTGGTATTATGATGCTGACGTGGCGCAAAGCTACAAAAGCATTGTGGATGTCGCACTCGTAGCGTTCGAGAAGAAGCTGGCATTCACCCGGGGATTGAAGCCCGGACGCACAGTCAAAATCAAGGAGTGGAAATTGGTCGCCGCTACTCTCAACAAAGCAGCGGGGCTCAACGAGGGACATCTCAGAAATAAGGATCGGCGAGATGTTCTGCGCACTGTAGAGTTCATAGGCTCGCTGAACACGCGCTTGGAGGCCGCGATCAAGGCCCGGAGTTTGAGCAAAGCTAGGCCCTTAGCAAGTGAGAGGAAGGCCGCCTACACGGCCCTGCTTGAAAAATATCGCAAGCTCGAGCAGATGAAGCTTTCGGAATATGCCAAAGCGGCGTTCGAGCAAAACATGGCCGATCGCCTTGCGTCCCAGAACCATTCCTATGTTTCGCTATTCCAACAGAACAATCGTCTTCTCGAGAATAACGCCAAGTTGGATGAGCATGTAGAGCGACTACAAGGGAAGCTTGTTGAAGCATACGAAGAGATTAGCAGGCTTAAAGATCAGTTGAGGACCAAGTCCCAGATGAAGGTGGCGGAATAATGTCCAGCGGTCGGCAATTGGGGAGGGAGAACTTTGCTCGCTTCGTTGCATGGGTCTCTGAGCGGGAAGCGCGGGGTGATCATGCGGACTATATCCGTCGGGGTAAGCTAATCCGCGAGGAGGTTGCCACTGAGCTTGGCTTCAACAGACGTTCGTTTGGACAGAACCCTGCCATCAAACAACTTGTCGAAGAACTCGACGTTCGATGGGGTTCCCAACATCCAGCCTCCTCTAAGTCTCTCGCTGAGGAAAGCTCTGCGAGAGAGCGCGCTAATAGTCGCGTGAAGCGGACCGAGGCATCAAATTCGAAGCTGTTGCAGCGGATTATAAGTTTGGAAGAGGAGAACAGGCAATTGCGCCGCGAACTCGAAGAGGTGAAGCAATTCAGGTCAGCGAGAGATGCCTTCTTGGAGACAACGAAGGACTTTCGCTGAGCCATGCTTATCCAGGTTTCGAAGACGCGCCAGAACGGCTCTTTCAGCGCCAAGCGCATCGCGGGTGATGGTAGCGTCATACACGTGGCGAATAGCCTCTCTGTTTCGCTGCCAGAGGCTTGCAGGGACGCCGCCAAGGTTGGCTCGTTATGGGAAGTCGATGGGCCAACGCGACAGACCACGTTCACGGCCGACGGTTACACGGTCACCGAGGATCATCTCGAAGCCCATACAGCTCGGTTCGTGAAGCCGGACACCCGGTTGCTGGAAACGTGGCTCCAGAGAAACGTGAAGGGGATTGGCGAGGTCAAAGCCAGTCGCTTGGCTCGCAACCCTCGCTTGATCGAAATGGTTGAAAAGCAGGACATAAGCTCACTTTTGGAGGCGGGGGTTCCGAGCCAGTCCATCGGGCCGTTGCTGCTTGAATTCCCCAATGATGCCTACATGGCAGCTATCAACTGGCTTGCTGATCACGAGCTTCCGGTTAAGCTGGCAGCATCGCTCTCAGCAGTCTGGCGTGACAAGACGATCGCGATGTTGAAAGAAAACCCATTTCGGCTGCTGAACTTCGACGTCCCTTTCAAGTTGTGCTGCAAGGTCGCGAAGGGGTTCGGTTTTGACTCGTCCCACCCGAAATACCAAGCTGCGTTGGCTGCTGATCTCATCTCGCAGTATTGTCGCGCTACGTCGTCGACTTTGATGCCCAGGCCGGTGCTCGAGAAGAAATGCAGTGAGCTGTGTGTCAACTACGATACGGTCCTGAGACACGCGATGGAACAGGAACTCGTCGGCTATATTCGCGGCGAGGACGGGTTCCAACTTGAGGGGGAATTTCTGCTTGAGGCCCTTACGGGGCAGAGGCTGCGTGATGCGATCCTTCGGTCGCCAGGCGAGGGTAGCAGCGCGGCAGCTTGGGAGTGCAGTCTGACGACTGAGGAGGTTACGCAGCAACTGCACAAATTTGAGCAGACCATCCCGTTCAGCCTTACGATTGAGCAGAGGCATGCGGTGTCGCTTGCGACACGTATGAACGTCATCGCGCTATCGGGCGGAGCGGGGACGGGCAAAACGACAATCCTTCAGGCCATCCTGACGGTGTTGGAAAAGGTCTCCCACAGTGTCGATATCTTCCAGATCGCGTTGTCAGGGCGGGCCGCGCAAAGGATGGCCGAGGCCACCAATAGGCCGGCTTCGACAATCGCTAAGTTCTGTGTGGACATGGCAAGGAAGAAGCAGGACCAGCGCCCCGACCACTGCATCGTGGTGATTGATGAAGCCAGTATGGTTGATTTGTATTCAATGCACGGGCTGTTGCGATACTTACCTTCCGCGACGCGGTTCATCTTCGTAGGTGACGTGGAGCAGCTGCCCCCCGTGGGGGGCGGTCTGTTGTTTCATAACATCATGAAATCGGCCTTTCCGGCGGTCGAGCTAACCGCGGTAAAACGCCAAGGGGCTGAGAGCGGAATTCATCGGTTTGCAACAGCAGTGAGGCATCAGCGCGTGGGCATAGCTTTGCCTGACTACCAGGAGGGGGCGAAGATTGACTGCGCTATCCTCCGACACTTGGACCCAGAAGAAATCAGTGAGTTGCTCCATGCTCACGGTGGCCCTAAGCGGTGCGCGATCCTAACTTCGATGCAGGCTGGCGAAGCTGGTGTCGGAAATCTCAACACGGTCATGCAGCGCCGACTGGGCTTCGACCGTCCCGTAGTTCGCCTGGCGCATGAGGACGGCGTCTATGACTACGTGAATTTCAATGGCAACAAGTTCTACTTGAACGACCCAATACTCATCAAGAAGAACGATTATGGCGTTGGCGTTCGAAACGGTGATCTCGGTACAATCGAGGAGATCTTTGATGAGCCAACCGAGGACGGACAACTTGGCTCCGTTAAGATCGACGGCCGAATGATCGATCTCAACGAGGACCTTTTGGACAAGATGAACCTCGGCTACGCCATGACCATCCATAAGTCGCAGGGATCGCAGTGGGAGAACGTAGTTCTGGTCTTAGACCGGAGGGCAAAGCACATGCTGGATAAGACGCTACTCTACACCGGCGCGACGCGCGCGCAGAAAAAGCTAATTGTTTGCAGCGAGGACATGGACCTGATCCAGCATGCGGTGGATCGAGGCTCCATCGCTCTTCAGCGAAAAACGAATTTGTTACAGCACTTGAACGCAGAATTCTAAGTTGGGCCCATTTCGAGCTATGATTGTCCCGGGTATCGAGCAGTGCCCCTTGTTCTTCGACGGAAAAAGTGAATGGAATGCCGCATGAGTCTGTTTGAGCAAGGGGACGATGCGGCTGTGCCCGCGTCAGAAAAGGCGAAAACTCGCCCGCTGGCTGACCTGCTGAGACCCCGAACCATCGAAGAGGTTATCGGGCAAGAAAAGCTGCTGGCCGAGAATGGTCCGCTGGGCTCCATGTTGGCAGCAAGGAAAATTTCGTCTCTGATCCTGTGGGGGCCGACTGGCGTAGGGAAGACTACCATCGGCAGAGCGCTGGCTGTGAAAACGGATCTACACTTTGAGCAGATCAGCGCAATCTTCAGTGGCGTCGCGGATCTCAAGAAGGCCTTTCAAGCGGCGCGGGACCGCCTTCGAATGGGGCAAGGCACACTTCTATTCATCGACGAGATCCATCGATTCAACAAGACGCAGCTCGACGCCTTGCTGCCGGTGATGGAGGACGGAACGGTCACCGTATGTGGAGCCACGACAGAGAATCCCTCATTCTCTGTGAACAGGGCCGTGCTTAGCCGGTGTCAGGTGATGGTCTTGGAGCGACTTGATGACCAGGCGCTATCCACCATGATCGCCCGCGCTGAGAGGGTTCTCGATAGGCCCCTGCCGTTGGAAGACGAAGCGAAAGAACTTCTTTGCGCCATGGCGGATGGTGACGGGCGGGCCCTTCTTAATCTGGTCGAGAGCACGCTTACCTGGCCCCAAGGCCATATCTATTCTGCTAAGGAAGTCGCCAGTCGTTTGACGCAACGCGCGGCTCAGTATGATCGCGCGTCAGATGGGCACTACTCGATCGCCAGTGCAATCCAGAAATCGATAAGGGGTTCTGACCCAGAGGCCGCAATCTACTGGGTCCATAGGGCGCTTGAAGGCGGCGAAGATCCCCGTTTCATCCTGCGGCGGCTGACGATGATCGCTTGGGAGGATGTAGGGCTGGCAGATCCCGAAGCATCCCGTATCTGTCTCAGCGCGTGGGATACTTTCGAAAAACTCGGCAGTCCCGAGGGCGAGCTGGCTATATCTCAGGCGGCAATATACTTGGCCTTGGCCCCGAAATCGAATGCTGGCTATGTGGCTCACAAAGCTGCGCGTGCCGATGCGAAAAGAGCCGGTTCAGCGCCACCACCCCTGCACATCCTGAATGCGCCCACAGCAATGATGAAGAGCCTTGGATACAGCGAAGGATATCAATATGACCACGATGCTCTCGACGGGTTTTCCGGCCAGAACTTCTTTCCCGATGGCATGGAAAGGCCCGAGCATTATCGACCTATTGAGCGCGGCTTTGAGCGAGAGCTCTCAAAGAGAGTGCGTTACTTTGAAAAGTTGCGGAGAGACCGCAACTCCGAGGGCGAGTGAGAATGGGCGGAGCGAGGAGGCATGGCCTGCACCGATGAACTGTTCCCGCTTGGCATCACCCACATCGAGGTTCAATGCTGGGATTGCGGCCATACAGTGACCCGCACACCTGGCGACGTGCCGGCTGGGATCACTCAGCACGAGTTCGAGCGCCGGTCTGTCTGCAAGTGCGGGACAGGTTGGCCACAGGTCGCAGTTTCCTCGGAAGAAATCGACATCAATGTGACAGCCTCGCCTATTCATGGCTCTCTGGCTTAGAAGCCTTCTTGGCTTCGGGAAGGTCTCTAGCATAGACGAGGTTGCTGTCCTCATCGAGACCAACTCCGAGCGCCAAGGCGCCGCCGCAGTTCCCAAAACGCTCGCTCCTCGGGCCCAAGCTCCAGCCCCTGCGGTAAATGTTGTCAGGGATCTGGAAAATCCCTGATGCGACGGGCTTTTGTGATCGTTCCCATTCGAAGATTTCTTCGAGGGCGGTATAACGTTTTGAAAGCAGACGTTGTTATGGCACTGAGCAACGACCGACATGCGGACAAAGCAGACATCTTCTGACTTGCTGTGACTAGCAGGACATTTACCTTCGCAAACACAGGTATGGGAGAATGAAACTGTGCAGAAAATAGCGACATCCAATCCGAATTTCATGATCCAACACGCTTCTCCGGATGATGCGGGGCTTGTTGTCGAATACATGAAAAAACTGGGCGCCTATCAAAAGATGTCGGACAAGATCACGGCAACTGAGCCTCAGATCAAACGGCTTCTGAATGAAAAACTGGGCGAGGCGCTGTTTGGATACTACAAGGGCGAAATTGCGGGCTTTGCCTATTTTTGCCAGAAGTCATCTGCATTTACTGGACGGTCAGGAATCTATATCGATGGATTCTTCGTGGATACGAAAGTCCGCCATCAGGGTCTTGGCAAGATCATTATGGGGTATCTTTGCTCTCTTGCCCTCGAGAGAAACTGCGAGATGATGGAATGGGGGGTTCTGGACTGGAACAAACCCACCATCGAATTCTACAGAAGCCTTGGCGCCTATAGCGTAGACGAGATGACGATTTTCAGGTTTACGCCGGACGATCTGAAATCAAATGCTCTGGCATTCGAGGGCAAGCCATAACCATCTGTGATAGACGGTTTGGGCTCAAACCGGTCCTTCGCCGCAGAGGTCATGAAGCTCCGCTATAGGTATCTGTCAACGGCAGAGTAAAAGTGAGCCAAAGGGCAGCGCAAAATGTTGCCACTTTGGGGTTGGTATAATCAGC
>CEWF01049895.1_pt1 | contig 11685 bp, 10 predicted proteins | sample 531331 | NCBI WGS metagenome assembly CEWF01 (sample SAMEA2622676, study PRJEB7988) | marine metagenome | biome: marine biome (ENVO:00000447); feature: mesopelagic zone (ENVO:00000213); material: "saline water (ENVO:00002010), including plankton (ENVO:xxxxxxxx)" | depth 600 m | reverse complement strand
GGCACCTCGCCCTGGGCCTTGGCCTGCAGCAGCGAGGCCAGGCCGGCCGAGCCGAAGTCGGCGCTGTTGGTGGCCAGCTTGGTCACCACGTCGCTGCCACCGCGGGCACTGGCGATTTCCACTTCGATGCCTTCGGCGGCGAACAGGCCCTGTTCGACACCGAGGTAGATCGCCGCCTTGTCGCCGGCCGGCAGCCAGTCGTTGAGCCAGCGCACCTTGTCGGCGGCCAGGGCGGATTGGCTGAGCAGCGCGAACAGGGCGCTGGCGAGCAGGGTTCTGTTGAACATGGTGAAGCTCCTTGAAGGTTCGGCGTGTTGAGCGCGATGCAATAAACGGGTCAGCGCACGGGATGTGGTTGGCGCGCGAAGAAATCCAGCAGGGCGGCGAGCAGCGCGTCGGGCATGGCCAGTTGCGGCGCATGGCCACAATCGAGGCGCACGCGCTCGGCACCCGGCACCAGTTGCTGCATGCGCTGCTGCACCCGTGGCAGCACGGAGCGGTCCTGCGTGGCTTCGATATACAGCCGCGGCAGACGACCGAAACGCGCGGCCGTCCACTGTGCGGCGATATCGCGGCCGCCGTCGGGCTGCACTGTCAGGCGGCGCGCGGCAGTGATCGCGGCCACTGCCGGTGCATCGTGAAAGAACAGGGCGCAGGCGGCATCGCCCGGTACGCGGCTGCCGCCGGGCGCGGCCTCGAGATAGGGGCCGATGCCGCTGACCTCGGGAAAGTCGCGGGCGAGCTCGGCACAGAGTTCGCCAAAGCCCATGCCGCTGGGCAGCATCATGCCGGCGACATAGGTGACCCCGGCGATGCGCTCGGCATAACGTTCGGCCACGGCAGTGGCGGTGATGCCGCCGCCGGAATGCGCGACCAGATGGATCGGGCCGGGCAGCGTCTCGATCAGCGCGCCGACATGTTCGACGTAGCGCTGCAGCGAGACCTCGGCGAGTGGCGTGGCGTCGCTGCCGTTGCCTGGCAGGTCGAGCGCGTGCGGTCGGTGGCCGGCGCTGCGCAGGCCATCCTGCAGCGAATCCCAGACCCAGCTACCGGCCCAGGCCCCGTGGATGAGGACGACGTCAGCCATAGGTCCTCCGGTACATCTCGCGGTGGTGTTCTTCCACCGTCACCGCGGGGTAGCGCGGCGCCTCGCCGGGCGCGAGGCAGGTCGGCAGGCACTCGACCACATGGTCCGGGTTGCCGCTGAAGAAGAACGGCACGCTGTAGCGCTCGCGTCCGGACATGTTGACCACCCGGTGCAGCGTCGAACGGTACTGGTCGTTGGTCCAGCGGGCGATCATGTCGCCCAGATTGACCACATAGGTGCCGGGCACGGGCGCTGCGTGTATCCAGCTCTCGCTGTGGCGATCCCAGACCTGCAGGCCGGGGTTCTCGTCCTGCAGAAGCAGCGTCAGCCCGCCGAAATCGGTATGCGCGCCACAGCCCTTTTCGCCGGGCGCGGCATTGGCCGGCTGCGGCGGGTAATGCAGCAGGCGCAGGGTGCTCATGGAGTCGCGGCAGAAGCCGGCGAAATGATCCTCCGGCAGTTGCAGTGACAGCGCGATGGCCGCCATCAGCCGATTCGCCAGCGCATTTATCGCGTCGCGATAGCGCTCCATGGTCGGGCGAAAGTCCGCAAGCTTGGCTGGCCACTGGTTGGCACCGTGGTTGAAACGCCCGGCCAGTACCCGCGGGTCGTCCTCGGCCAGCTCCTCGCCGATGTAGAAGCCCTCCTTGAGATCGGCCGGCGCACCGGCTTCCAGCACCTGCCCGCGCAACGGCTCATAGCCGCGATTGGCCTTCGAGAACACCTTGTCCAGCGCGCGCTTGCCGGCTTCCGGCAGGGCAAAGAAGGCCCGCGCCTGCTCGAACACCGCCTGCTGCAGCGCCGCGTCGACGCCGTGGTTGGCGATACAGAAGAAACCGACCTCGCGACAGGCCGCACCGATGCGTTCGGCCACGGCGGCGCGCTCGTCGAGATCGGGAGAAAACAGCCCGGCGATGTCGATCAGCGGCAGCGCGGCGGCTTCGAGATGGCGGGCGCAAAGGGATTCGTTCATGGCTCGATCCTGCTCTGCCGACCGCGGAATGGCGACCGGCGAGCGCAGTATCCGGCGCGCCGCTTGTACTCAAAAGCAGAGAATATCGAGCACGCCGATGCCGTTTCGGCAGCAGCGGTCAATGCCTCATTGCGAGGCGGTGATTGCGTGTTAATGGTGCGTTTCGAGAGGTGGCGAGGCTTCTGGCTTGGAGAGGCAGCACGCTATTGAAAGGACGGGCGAGCGCACCGTATCAGAGCGCTCGGCGATCCATTTCAGGCGTAAATATATTTTTCACCGTGCGGCGTGTCGCGGCTTGGGCGTCCACGCTCCAGCTTGGGAACGACCGGTTTTGAGGTTAGGCCTAGGTGGAGCGCGGTGGGTGCTGCGGGTGGGAGAACGAGCGTCATCGGCAAATTACAGAGGCATGGCCAGGCCTAGGTCGATTTGCCCGCGCTGGCTGAACCTATGATCGATATTTTTTCACTGTTGCGCTCCTTCGGGCATATCGCCAGGCGTTTGATCAGGCTGGGTGTGCCGCGAGCAGTCCGCCGGGGGCTCGTGCCACGGCGCTTTGGACGCCAGGTGAATGTGCTTTCGCTTTGGTGAAGTAAAGGCGCTGTCCAGGGTGCCCAAAGCGATCGAGATCCAGTCGGAGTACTCGCCATGGTCTTTCGACCAGAACAGCGAAGAACCGCAGCGAGTGCAGAATTGCCGTACTACCGATGCGGATGACGTGAAGAACGTGATGCTCTCTGCACCCGTCAGGATGCGAAAGTCGCTACGCGAAACACTGCCGTAACTGGCGAACGCGGCCCCATGACTTTTCCGGCACTGATTGCAATGGCAATGGCTTACTGCTTTTGGTGGGGTGAGCGTTTCGTATCTCACCGTGCCGCAAAGGCAGCTGCCTTGGAAAGATTCGGCCAAGTTGTGGCGCTCCGTTCAAGGTAAGCGGTAATTCGATGTAGGGCATTTGGGCAGCCATTCCAATCGCGTCTGCGCATATATCGGTCAGCAGCCGAGCGTGGCTCAGTCAAGCAATGCTGTCTCTTGCCTGAAAATGCGGAAACCGCGCGCCTGATAGTTTGCAAGTGCTGCAGGATGGTCCAGGGTGCAGGTATGTACCCAGGCCCGCCGGGTCTCAGGCCATGCCCAGGCGCTCTCGATTGCATGGCTCAACAGGGGGCCACCGAAGCCTCTGCTCAGAAACTGCGGTGCCAGGCCAAAGTAGCGAATCTCAACGTTGAAGTCGGCAGCCTGATGCAGTTCGTAATAGCCGGCGATGGCGCCTTTGTAATAGGCGACCCACGTTCGATGGCAGGGTTGTTCGACTAACGCCTGCCAGTCCGCGATGCTCCATGTATCCAGATCGCTCCATTCCCATTGCTTTCCCACCAGTTGGTACAGAAAACGGTTGAGTTCCGGCTGAGGCACTTCGCACTCGATGATCTGAAGCTCGGCGGGCAACGGTTTTGGCCGGAGTTCAGTAGCGGACATCATTTCCAGGTAGTAGGTGGTGTACGTGCGGTCCATCTGGAGCCTTCCGTAGATGCAGTAGCTCAGCCTAACATCAGAAGCCGGGACGACAGAAAGGACCGGGGCGGACACGCATCTTGATCAGGCTTTGCCAATTGCCTGCCTTGGCTCCGGCGCCGTTTTCAGGCGGCGAGGCCGACTGCAACGCCATTCCATCGGCCGCTTCGCTTGTTGTCCTCGGACTGCTTTGAACGCTTCCACTACGCAGACTGTAACCATTGCGCCTTGGATCACACGCCGGGCTGGCCCATGATCGGCCTTTGCCTTCGCGGGTCGCCTGCATGTCTCGATTCTCTCGTCCCTCGGCTTCGGCGCTGGGCCGCTTTCTGCAACTGAGTGGCACCGGTGCGCGGATCGCCGGCAACCTGCTGGTGCAGCGCATCACGCCGGGCAAGGCGCGTATCGACTGGGTGCCTGTCGGCGAACTGCTCGGCGACGTGCTTGGACAGATGAAGGGCCCGGTACTGAAGCTCGGTCAGCAGGCCTCGCAATGGCAGGACCTGCTGCCCGAGCCGGTCAGCGCCGCGCTGGCGCGCTTGCAGAACCAGGTGCCGTCGCTGCCATTCGATGCGCTGCAAGCCAACCTGCAGCGCGTCTACGACGGCAGGCTGTACGAACTGTTCGAAGCCATCGAGCCGGAGCCCGCGGCCGCCGCCTCGCTGGGCCAGGTCCATCGCGCCCGGGATCGGCAGGGCAGAGCGCTGATCATGAAGGTCCAGTACCCCGGCATCCGCGCCATCTGCGATGCCGATCTGCGCCAGCTGCATCGCCTGATGCCGCTGGGCCGCTTGTTCGGCACGCCGTCCGCGCGTCTCGATGCGGTGTATATCGAGCTGCAACGGGCCATCGCCGAGGAACTCGATTACGACGCCGAGCGGGCCAATCTGGAAGCCTTTCGTGAGCACTTCAGCCGCTGGCCGGGCGTCCGCATTCCCTATGCCGCCGCTGAACTCTGCCGGCCCGGCGTGCTGGTGCTGGAAGACCTGCCGGGCCGCTCCATGGCCGAGGTCGAACAGGCTTCACCGGAAGTGCGTCAGCGCCTGGCCGAAACGCTCTGCGCATGGTTGGCCGAGCAGGCGTTCGGCCTGCAACGGCTGCATACCGACCCGCATCCCGGCAACCTCGCCTGGACCGAAGCCGGCGAGCTGGTGGTCTACGATTTCGGCAGCGTGCTGCGCCTGGAACCGCGCCTGCTGGCCGGTTACGTGCAGATTTTCGAGGCGCTGCGTGGCGCTTCCAGTGAAGGGCTGGAGGCGGGTTTCCAGATGCTTGGCGGGCGTCAGCCTGGCAGCATGCCGCCGCATGGGCTGTACCGGCGTATCCACCTGATGCTGCATCCGCTGCTGCAACCCGGCGCGCAGTGGGACTTCCGCGAAGCAGCGCTGCACCAGCAGCTGTCCGAACTCTTCCCCTTGCTGATGTCGGCCCTCGGTAGCCTGCAACCGGCCTCCGGTACGCTGCTGATCAATCGCACCCTGGAAGGCCACTACTGGAACCTCTACCGGCTCGGCGCCTGCCTGCCCATCGCCGACCTGCTCGCCGAACATATCGAACGCTGGCGTAGCGAAGCCGACGTCCGTCGACCGTAACCTGGGGATCGTCATGCCGTTGGAATCCTTTCCCGAGGGTTTCGCGGGTTGGCCATCGGCGTATCCGGCGGCGTCGGCGCCACACTGGTCGATGCCTCGCGCAGCGATCCGCGCTGCGCTTCGGTCATCGCCCTGAGTCGTTCGTTCGTGCCGGCGCTCGACCTGACCAGTCCCGCCCGCATAGCGTGGCGGGGCAGGGGCCGTTTCACCTGATCAACAACGCCTAGCCACGTCGGCTCGGGCCTGTCGGGTCACTCGCTCAGGCTGTTCTTGAAGAAGGACGTCAGCTTGTCGAAGGGGACCAGGTCGACGCGATCATAGAGATCGACGTGCCCGGCACCCTCGACCCAAAGCAGCTCCTTCGGCTCGTCTGCCAGGCGATAGGCCGTTTCGCTGAACTCTTTCGAGTGCGCCTCGTCACCAGAGATGAACAGCATCGGGCGTGGCGAGATCGTCTCGATGTCATTGAACGGATAGAGGTTCATGAACTTCACGTTGCGAGATGCTGGGTTGGATGGTGGAAGAGAAAGCCATCGAGCCGCATGTCCCGGTCTGGGACAAAACCCAGCGCCAAGATGACACGCTGAGCCGCTGGGACTTTGAGTGGGATGCCGAAGCCAATGAGTACCGCTGCCCCAACGGTAAGTCGCTCTGCACAACCGGGCGAGCTACAGCAGCTGACACGCTGATATATCGCAGCAGCCACTACGACTGCATGGGCTGTGAGCTGAAGGCCCGCTGCTGTCCGAATACACCGACTCGAAAAATCACTCGCCATCTCAACGAGGCAGCACGAGATGTGGCACGTCAGGTCGCCACAACGCCGGAGTATCTTCAGTCGCGCAAGGATCGCAAGAAAGTGGAAATGCTGTTCGCCCACCTCAAGCGCATCCAGCGCTTAGATCGGCTTCGACTTCGTGGCCTAAGTGGTGCGCAGGACGAGTTTTTGCTGGCTGCCACTGCCCAGAATTTGAGGCGAATGGCCCTGTGGCTGATGCCGAAAATGCAAAAAGGGGTAAATGGCCTGGCGATCTGATCGGAACAGGGGCTTTCGCCTTCAGAAATCGTGCTCGATAGCCTGAAAAATCACTACTCGCCCGGAGCAACTTGGCGCCCGGTCGAACGCCGATCAGTTACGAGGCGAGTTTTTCAACGGAATAGGCCAAAAGCAGTCATTTCGGATTGCTCAGAGATGCCTCTAGCCGGTCTAGGAAGCGCCTTATGTACGGTTTCGATCAATCAGCGATCTCAAAGCCCAATTCAGCTATCCGATCTCTCTCGTCTGGCTTCAATGCTTTGACCCCCCAAATGAGTAAGTGCCGAGGTCTCGAGCTGGCCACATATGCGAATCGTGCCGCCTCCGAAAGCGGATCTTGCAGCCAGTCTTTCCAGTGTCCCTGGAAACCCGTCCTAAGCGAAGAGAGAAGCACTGTAGCATCGTGGGATTCGCCTTTAACCTGATGGATGGTGGCGACTCGATGGTTGGAGATGGGTTGCTGACCAAGTTGAAGCAGCTGTTCGGCGACCACTTCAGCTCCTTTACCTGCTGGAGCCGACAGGCGCACGTCCCTAAGCCCCTCTAGCAGCGGGACAATAGAGAGCGGCACGAATGGCTGGCCAGGGAGCGTCTGTATCACCCGCTTTGTTTGAGCAGCCCACGCTTTCCATGTGAGCTCAAGATTCGAGGCACCGGAACCGCTCAGGAACTTGAGACATTGGAAGATGAACTGCCGCCATTCCAGCTTCGACTCGACCTGTATGGGGCATGAGAGGCTGCCCGGCGAAACCTCAAAACTCATCTTGGAAGCTAACCATTCCGCAAATGATTTAAGCGCCTGCCGTACCTCCTCAAGGTTTCGGCTCTCGATCAAGACGCATGACAGGGCCAATTCTTCTATGGCCGAAAGCTCAGATGTTCCGCGGGTAAAGCGCTGGAGCGTTGTGTGCCCTCGAGCAACAACGACGACGTTTTGGTAAGCATGTGTGAGCTCGGTAATCTTCGGAATGAGCTCCGATGGGCATTCTTGGTACTGAATCAGTAGGGGCTTCAAGGGTTCGATGTCTGGATTCCCCGTGCTTCTTGCTACACGCAACATATCACTGCAGAGATCCACGATGGCCTGACCGCTTCTCCAGTTAGCTGTCAGCGCGTACTCAGTAAAATTGAGCTCCTCAAGTAGTATGCGAACCCTCGCAGGATCTGACTTTCGGAATCCATAGATGGATTGGTTCAGATCACCCACAAAGTGAAATTTCATACCTCTTCGTGCCAGCTGCCGGACAATCGATAGCTGCTCCGCAGACAAGTCTTGGCACTCATCAACGATCACTAAGGGGAACCTGCGAACCACCTTCGCAAAATAGTCATCGAACGCGGCGTCCTTCAGGGCTTTGAGCGCAAGCATGTCTATGTCGCGGTATGTGGCAAACCCCCCACGCCAAAATCGTCGCTTGGTCTCGATGAGGTCTTCAGTGATTTCTTGGGTCTGCTCAATGGCGTTCAGCTTGTCTTCAGTCCGATCCCCCGTCGTGAACTCGAAGCGCCTGGTCGCAATGTCATAGTCGAATTTGCAGGCAGATATCTTCCTGTCACCGATTTTGGTGCGGGTCCAGAAAATGTTGGAGCTTTTATCGAGTAGCCGGATTCTGAAATCGCCATCTCTCCCCGGATACCCTGTCAGGTGGGTAGCGATATTCCCTACGACGTGGTTCAGCAGAAAGCTGTCAAAAGTTGAAACGCAGTGCGGATGAGGCGAAGCGGCTGCAAGCGCCGCGCGGACGCCGGGCGCCAAGTTCATTGCAGGCGGTACCAACCTGCTCGACCTCATGAAGCTCGAGATCGAAACTCCGATGCACCTGATCGATGTCAACGGCCTGAAGCTGGACACCATCGAGGCCACCGGCGAAGGCGGCTTGCGCATTGGCGCGCTGGTCAGCAACACCGCGCTGGCGGCTGACCCCCGGATCAGGCAGGACTACGGCGTGTTGTCCCGTGCCTTGCTGGCCGGTGCCTCCGGCCAGTTGCGCAACAAGGCGACCACCGCCGGAAACCTGCTCCAGCGCACTCGCTGCCCCTACTTCTATGACACCAACCAGCCCTGCAACAAGCGTCAGCCCGGCAGCGGTTGTGGCGCGCTGGAGGGCTACAGTCGTCAACTTGCGGTCGTTGGTGTCAGCGATGCCTGCATTGCCACTCATCCGAGCGATATGGCCGTCGCCATGCGTGTGCTCGATGCGACGGTGGAAACGGTTCGCCCCGATGGCGCCACACGGCGCATCCCCCTTGCCGATTTCTATCGCCTGCCAGGCGATACCCCGCATATCGAAAACGCCCTGGTGACGGGCGAACTCATCACGGCAGTCACGTTGCCGAAGCCCCTTGGCGGCGCGCACTTCTACCACAAGGTCCGTGACCGGGCCTCGTATGCCTTCGCATTGGTGTCCGTCGCGGCGGTGGTGCAGTCGGACGGCAGCGGTCGGGTTGCGTTTGGCGGCATCGCGCACAAGCCGTGGCGGCTGGAAGCGGCCGAGGCACATATGGCCGATGGCGCAAACGCGGTCAGCGAGCACTTGCTGGCAGGCGCCAAACCCACGCATCACAACGAATTCAAGCTCACACTGGCCCAGCGCACGCTCGGCGCCGTGCTGGCAGAAGCGAGGGGCTAAGCGATGAAGTTCGAAACCGCCGCAGGCACCAACCCGATCGATCGGCAAAGGATCGTCGGCAAACCCGTCGACCGTATCGACGGGCCACGGAAAACTACCGGAACAGCCACCTATGCCTACGAGTGGCATGGTCAGGTCAGCAATATGGCCTACGGCCAAGTGGTCGCTTCGGCAATCGCCAAAGGACGCATCGTCAGTCTCGACCTGAGCCATGCGCGCCGCGCTCCAGGAGTCATCACGATCGTGACGGCCGACAATGCCGGTCCCCTCGACAAGGGTCCGCGCAACAATGCCACGCTGCTCGGCGGGCCGGAGATCGAGCACTATCATCAAGCCGTGGCGCTTGTCGTGGCCGAAACCTTCGAGCAGGCGTGCGCCGCGGCAGAGTTGGTGCAGATCAAGTATGAGCGCACCTCCGGCAGCTTCGATCTCGACACTGCGAAGGGCTCGGCGGTCAAACCCGAAGACATTTCCGGCAATCCGCCCGATACCGCCGTCGGCGATTTCGATGCCGTGTTTGCCGCTGCGCCGGTACAACTCGACGCGACTTACACCACGCCCGATCAGTCCCACGCCATGATGGAACCCCACGCTTCGATGGCCGCCTGGGATGGCGATCGGCTGACGCTGTGGACCTCGAATCAAATGATCGACTGGGGCGTCCAGGATCTGGCGAAAACACTGAAGATGCCTGCTGAGCACATTCGCCTCGTCTCGCCCTATATCGGCGGTGGCTTCGGCGGCAAGCTTTTCCTGCGCGCAGACGCACTGCTGGCGGCTCTGGGTGCCCGCGAGGCTGGCCGGCCGGTAAAGGTTGCGTTGAGCCGGCCGCTGATCGCCAACAACACGACCCATCGGTCAGCCACCATCCAGCGCATTCGCATTGGCGCGACCGAAGACGGGCGCATCACCGCCATTGGTCACGAGAACTGGTCGGGTGACTTGAACGCAAGCAGTGCCGAATCCGGGGCGATCTACTCCCGGCCGATGTATGCCGGCGCCAATCGCATGACCCAGACACGCGTGGCCGCGCTCGATCTGGCCGAAGCCAATGCGATGCGCGCTCCCAGTGACGCACCAGGATCGATGGCAGTCGAGGTGGCCATGGACGAGATGGCTGAAAAACTCGGCCTAGACCCCGTCCAATTCCGCATCCTGAACGATACCCAGATCGACCCGGAGCAACCCGAGCGCTCCTTCTCACAGCGCAAGTTGATCGAATGTCTGAGCGAAGGCGCTGAACGCTTTGGCTGGCACGAGCGTGTCGCGCAGCCGGGCTCCCGGCGCGAAGGCGCCTGGTTGATCGGCATGGGCATGGCCGGCGCATTTCGTGACAGCCCGGTCACCAAGTCCGCCGCGCGGGTTCGCCTGGACGGCAATGGCGTCATAACGGTCGAGACCGACATGACCGATATCGGCACCGGCAGCTACGTCATCATTGGCCAGACCGCCGCTGAAATGATGGGCGTGCCCCTTGAGCGGGTGGTGGTAAAACTGGGCGATTCGAGCTTCCCGATATCGGCCGGTTCGGGCGGCCAATGGGGCGCCAACAGCTCCACCTCCGGTGTCTATGCGGCCTGCGTCAAGCTGCGCGCTGCCGTGGCGCAAAAGCTGGGCTTCGACGCCGACCAAGCAGTGTTTGCAAATGGCGAGGTCAGCCAGGGTGACCGCCGCGTATCGCTCGCCGAAGCCGCCACCGCTGGCAACCTGGTAGAGGAAGACGTTATCGAGTTCGGCGAGCTGGATGAGCGATACCGGCTCACCAGCTTCGGTTCCCACTTCGCCGAAGTGGCCGTGCACGCCCATACGGGTGAAGTGCGCATACGGCGGATGCTCGCCGTCTGCGCCGCCGGGCGCATCCTCAATCCCAAGACAGCCCGCAGCCAGATCATCGGCGCCATGACCATGGGCGTCGGTGCCGCGCTGATGGAAGAACTGGCCGTCGACAAACGCTACGGCTTTTTCGTCAACCACGACCTTGCAGGCTACGAAGTGCCCGTGCACGCCGACATCCCACATCAGGAGGTGATCTTCCTGGAGGAGGTCGACCCGCTGTCATCGCCGATGAAGGCACGGGGTGTGGGTGAGCTGGGCATCTGCGGTGTGTCAGCAGCCGTGGCCAATGCCATCTACAACGCCACCGGTGTACGCGTCAGGGACTACCCGATAACCCTGGACAAGTTGCTTGATGGCATGCCGCAGGCTGTTTGATTGGACGGGAATAAAAGCGGAATGAATTGTCGAGGCTGGATATCGGGCTGCTTTTCGCTCATGCATATGCCACCCCCGAGAAAGGGCGCAGATCGATGTTGGGTCAGGTTGAACGGCAAGCCGGAGGTCGCCACCTCTTCCTGACCTCAAAGCAGCCTCTACCCGTCATCCGGTCCCGGCGTAACTTTTTCCAACCTTGGACAAGCCCACTCCACGAATGCCCGCACCCTTGGCGATAGCTGCAAGGCGTGCGGGTAGACCAGTTGGATCGGCAGGTCCTTCGCTTCGTAAGCCCTGAGCACCCGTACCAGACGACCGTCAGCCAGTTCCTCGGCGACTTGATAATGCATCAGCCGCGTGATGACGAGGCCTTGCACGCAGGCCAGGCTGGCAGTGCGGATCTGGTTGCAGGTCAGGCGTGGGGTGATTTCTTCGGCTTGTTCCTTCTCGCCGTGGCGGTAGTACCAGTGGCGGCCCTGGGCGGCGAAGGCGATGCAGGCGTGGTCCTTGAGGACCGCCGGGGTGTCGATGGCGGGAGCGGTGCTCAGGTAGTCGGGGCTGGCACAGGTGACCAGCCGGGTGCTGCCGATCTGTCGGGCGACCATGGCCGAGTCGGGCAGGTGGCCGATGCGCAGGGCGAG
>CEWF01025993.1_pt1 | contig 11916 bp, 8 predicted proteins | sample 531331 | NCBI WGS metagenome assembly CEWF01 (sample SAMEA2622676, study PRJEB7988) | marine metagenome | biome: marine biome (ENVO:00000447); feature: mesopelagic zone (ENVO:00000213); material: "saline water (ENVO:00002010), including plankton (ENVO:xxxxxxxx)" | depth 600 m | reverse complement strand
ACAAGCAAAGCGATTGCCAACCCTCACGGAGACAACATAATGTCACGACATTCAGGCCCATCCACATTACCGTCTATTCACCTGCTGGCCTTGGCAATCGGCGCCGTGAGTTGTTTGCCCGCCAACGCCCATATTGAAGAGGTGGTGGTAGAAGGGCGACGCGACGCACTGGTTGGGGATGCGCGCTCCGCGTCCGAGGGCGTTATCGGCCAGGTTGATCTGGCCCTGCGACCGGTCCAGCGCCCCGGCGATATTCTCGAGGCCATTCCCGGAATGATCGTGACCCAGCATAGCGGCTCGGGGAAATCCAACCAGATGTTTCTGCGCGGCTTTAATCTGGATCACGGCACCGACTTCGCAACCTGGATCGACGGCATGCCGGTGAATATGCGCACCCACGGTCATGGGCAGGGCTACACCGACGCCAATTTCCTGATCCCCGAAGTTATCGAAAGTCTGCATTATGTGAAAGGCCCCTATCACGCCGAGCTGGGCGATTTTTCCTCGGCGGGCGGCGTGCATATCAACACCTTTCACCGGGCGCCCGACAACCGCCTGCAACTGGAAATGGGCGAAGATAATTACCAGCGCCTGTTAGCCATGGGCGGCGCGACGGTCGCGGGCCAACAGCTCTTTGCTGCTATCGAAAGTCAGTATTTCGATGGACCGTGGACGGATATCGACGGCAATGCCCAAAAGCTGAATGGTCTGCTTCGCCTCAGCAGTGGTGATGACCGCGACCGCCAGTGGAGCATCACGGCCATGTACTATGACAATGACTGGGATTCTGCCGATCAGATCCCCCAGCGCGCCGTGGATCAGGGACTGATCGATGAACTGGGTTCGCTCGACGAGCGATTGGGTGGCAACTCCCGTCGCGCCAGCCTCTCTGCTCAATTCAACACGGAGACGGAGCACGGCAATACCGCCTGGGGCGCCTATGTCATCGACTACGAAATGCAATTGTGGTCGAACTTCACCTACTTCCTGGATGACCCGGTGAATGGCGACCAGTTTGAGCAGTTGGATAAACGCCGCATTCTCGGCGGGCATTGGAATCATGGCTGGCTAAGCGGCAACCGCAACCAGTTTCGCCAGAAGGTGGGCGTCGAGGTTCGCCACGATGACATCAGCGACGTTGGCCTGTACCACACAGCAAACCGACAACGCCTTGCCACCACTCGGGAAGACAGCGTGGAAGAAAGCAGTGCCGCGCTGTTCTACGAAATGGAATGGCACTTTCATGAGCGCTGGCGCGCCATTCTCGGCCTGCGAGGCGACTACTACCGCTTTGATGTCGACGCCGACAATCCCCTCAACAGCGGCGACACCAGCGACAGCATTGTCAGCCCCAAAGCCAGTCTGATTTATGCGCTTTCCCCCCGCAGTGAAATGTACCTGAGCGCCGGTCGCGGCTTTCATTCCAACGACGCCCGCGGCACCACCATACGCGTTGATCCCGGCAGCGGCAGCGCGGTGGACAAGGTCGATCCACTGGTACGCTCCACCGGCGCCGAATGGGGCATCAAGAGTACCCTATTTGAACGCTGGAACACCTCGGTAGCGCTGTGGTATCTCGAACTCGACTCCGAACTGCTGTTTGTTGGAGATGCCGGGACAACCGAGGCCAGCCGCCCCAGCCGTCGTCGAGGTGTCGAGTTCAACAACTTCATCACGCTCAGCGATATCTGGACCCTGGAAGCCGACCTCGCCTGGACCGACGCAGAATTTTCGGACCGCAGCCCTGACGGCCAAGACATTCCCGGCGCCCTGCCCTTTGTCGCCACCGCCGGCCTCACCGCCAATGCTCCCAACGGCTGGTTTGGCTCGCTGCACCTGCGCCACTTCGCCAGCTATCCGCTGATTGAAGACGACAGCGTGGAATCCGACGGCTCCACCCTCGCCAGCGCCACCGTGGGCTGGGGCAACGAGCGTGTCACCCTGCAACTGGATGTGCTGAACCTGCTCGACAGCGATGACCACGACATCGATTACTTCTACGCGTCCCGTCTGCCCGGCGAGCCCGCCGCCGGTATCGAAGACCTTCACTACAAGGTGTTTGAGCCGCGTCAGCTACGGGCCCGGCTTCGCTTCACCTTCTAAGCTGACACACAACTTAAGAAGACACACGACGACCGGCAGCGCCGGTCATGACTGACTGCGCTGGTCTAGCTGCGCCAGATACCGCTGACGTCCGCGTTCGCCAATACGTTCCATGAGAGGCAAAACTCGGGGAATCAGCCAGGGGAAACTGCCAACCAGACGGCCGGACAGACTGCCCATCCACGAGGGATAGATCTCCACTTTCCCGGTAGCCAGTGCCCGTTCGAAGGCATCGCCAATATCCGCCACCGATTGCAGGGCGCTGGCAAAATTCAGCGCGCTGCCATCATTGCGGGCCTCGTATTGCAGCATCGGCGTGTCCACCCCGCTGGGATAGATGCCCGAGACGTTAATGCCGTGAGCACGAAGCTCATTGTGCAGACTGACCACAAAACCGCGCAGACCAAACTTGGTGGCGGCGTAGCAGGCACTGCCCTTGAGCGCGATAATGCCGCCCATCGACACCGTGGTAATAATGTGCCCCCGCTTGCGCGGCAGCATATGGCGGGTAAAGGCGCGCAGCAGATGGATGGCCGAGCGAAGATTCACCTCCAGCTCCAGATCCAGCTCGCCGGGGTCGGTATCCTGCACCAGTTTCGGGAAGATCACCCCTGCATTCATGACCGCTACGTCGTAGCCGTCGACATCGCCTTCAATCTTGGCGCACAGCTCAGCCAGCGCCTCGCGATCACACAGATCCGCCGCAACCGCCGTAGCACGGCTCAGTTGCTCCGCCAGGGTCTGTATCGCCAACAGGTCGCGGTCGACCAAGGTCAGCTCATAGCCCTGACGATCCAGACGGCGAGCAATTTCCGGCCCGATGCCGCCGCTGGAGCCCACCACAATCGCTCTCTTTTTCTCGCTCATGATGCCACTCCCAGTTCGCGCTTCACCTGTCCCAAGACCTTCAGATAACGGTCCACATCGACGTAATTGGCATGGCGCGGCGTGGCAATATAACGATGGCCTGCCTTGAGGTCGGGATTGTGGTGCTGCTTCTTCTCTGCCAGTTTGCGAGCCAGACTCGTCTCCTTCGTCGCCGTCGCATCAGCCACAATCAGCTCGGCCATTTCATCGAAGCTGGCGTAGGCCGCCGAGGCAAACTCCACAAAGCCCAGTACCGCCAGATTGTTGTAGCGCTTGGAGAAAATGCGCAGGTACAAGTCGGGGCGCCCGCCTTTGTCTTCCCAGGCATCTTCCGGCAGAAAGGGACTGGCGTGCTGGTAGCCCGTCGCGGCAATCACCAGATCAATCTGCTCGCGGCTGCCATCGGTGAACACCACCTCATCGCCCTCGAAGCGCTCGATTCCCGGCTTGGGAATACAGTCCCCGTGCTTGATGTAATGCAGAATCTGCGTGTTCATCAGCGGGTGAGACTCAAAGATTTTGTGATCCGGCGTAGGCAGGCCGTAATCTTCCGGCTTGCCGTTGATCAACCGCAACAAACCGCCAAACAGCATCTGCTGCAAACGAAACGGCAGCTTCGGCCCCTTTGTCGCCAGCACATCGGAGGGAATCCCCATCAGGTGCTTGGGCAAAAAGTGATAACCACGACGAGTACTCAAAAAGGCTTGATCCGCCGCAAAGGCCGCATCGCAGGCAATATCCACCCCCGAGTTTCCACAGCCCACAACCAACACCCGCTTGCCCGCAAATTCCTGGGGCGAACGGTAGCTGACCGAGTGGCGAATCTCACCGCTGAACTCGCCGGGCCATTCAACGATATTGGGCTCCCAGGTCACTCCGTTGGCACAGATCAGATAGCGGGTTTGCAGTACCTCGCCACCGCTGAGCTGCAGTTGCCAGAGGCCATCATCATTCTGAGAGGTCTTGACCACCTCGGTGTTAAAACGAATGTGCTTACGCAAATCGTGGTGATCGGCATAACTGCGGATATAGCTCAGCAACTGCCGGTGACCGGGATAATCGGGGAAATTTTCCGGCATGGGAAAACCCGGAAAGCCGGAGCAACTGCGCGAGGAGATAAAATGCGCTGATTCGTACATCGGCGAACCGGGCGCATCGATATCCCAAATCCCGCCCACATCGCCATTGCGCTCCAGGCTCACAAAGTTAACGCCGCTTTCCGCCAAACGGCGTGTCAGTATCAAGCCGCCAGGCCCCGCTCCTATTACTACAACATCGAATACAGAATCCGCCATCACTGCCCCCAAAAGAAAACGACCAAAGGTCACTTTTTCAAACAAAACGCGACCATTGGTCATATATTTAAAACGTGATCGTTAGTCACTTTTAAGGTAAAGTCAAGCGATGACAACGAATAACAGCAAACAATTACGCCGCCAGCCCGAACAGGACCGCGCCAAAAAGAACCTGAATGCCATGCTGGATGCCGCCGCCACACTCATTGGCGAATGCGGCGCCGATGGCTTTTCCATGGCCGAGCTGGCGCGCCGTGCGGGGGTTTCCAAGCCCGCCCTGTATCGCTATTTCCCCAACAAACAGGCGGTATTGCTCGAACTGGCAAGGGCCAGCTTTCAGGAAAATCGCGAACTGTTGGTCGCCAGCCTCAAACCCGACAACGACGATGAATGGCAGGCCATGCGCAAGGCCATGCAGCAGTATTGTCATCTTCAGCGCTCGCAACCCTATCGCAGCCACCTCCGTGCCGCGATTCAGGCTGACCCCGAACTGATGGCTCTGGATATGGCCGACACCCGCCAGAACAGCCGCTTCGCCGAAGACATTTTCACCGAGCGCTATCCCGGCGTGGATCGTCAGGCGCTGCGCACTCGCCTGATGCTGATCATGAGCTGCGCCGAAACCGTTGCCCATATGACTACCCAAGTGAGCAGCAGCGAAGCCGAACAACTGATCGAGCAGTTTATTCAGATGTGTCAGGCCAGCCTGCCAGCATCCAGGCAGGCTTAGCGCGTCTAATAGCAGCGGCGGCTGCGCGCCAGCTAAGGGCTAACGCGAAAAGACTGTCGCGATTTAACTAAACGCATCGTAATCTTCCAACGCTCCAACCAATGTCCCAAAACAGTTAGACTGCGCTCTTTTCTCATCGTCGGACATCTCATGAGCAACGAAAACAAGAGCCTTAGCGGGCTGCAGCGTTTCAGCAATAAATCCATTATCGTCACCGGCGCCGGGTCGGGGATTGGCCAGGCAACGGCACTGCGTATTGCCTCCGAAGGCGGCGCCGTCATCGCGGTAGACCTCAATGAAGCCGGGTTGCAGGAAACTGTTTCAGCCGCTGCAGACATGTCTGGCAGTGTTCGCGCCTACTCGGCGTCAGTCGCAGAAGAAGAACAGGTCAAAGCCCTGATTGCCGACGTTAAAGACAAAGAAGGCAAGCTGGATGCGCTGATTAATATGGCGGGCATCTTGCGATCAATGCCCAGCACGGAAACCTCGTTGGCAGAATTTCAGCAAATTCTGAACGTCAACCTCATCGGCACCTTCCTGTGCTGTCGCGAAGCCATTCCCGCACTGCTGGAAACCAAAGGCTGTATCGTCAATGCGGCATCTACCTCAGCCCAATTCGGCCACCCGTATATGGCTGCCTACGCGGCCAGTAAAGGTGGTGTGTATGCGCTCACGCGCACGCTGGCATGGGAATACCTCAAGCAAGGCGTTCGGGTAAATGCCGTTGCACCGGGCGGCATTTTGACCCCGATGGTACTGGCGCAGGGCGAGCGAATGGCAAGCCTCGACATGGATCTCTTTACCCACCTCAACCGCCCCGACGGTCAGTTCGGCGCACCGGAACAAGTCGCGGGCGTTATCGCCATGCTGGCATCTGCCGATGGCGCGCATATGACGGGCGAAGTAGTGAAAGTCGACGGTGGCGTTCACAACTAAATCACGCCGAATATCGCCGCCGTCTTTCACTGGCCGCCACATGAAATGGTGGCCTTTGATTTGACTGAGTTAATGCGTTGGGAGAGTAAGGCTTCGGTGCGCTCAGGCCAAAAGCCCGAGCATTAGCACGAGGCCTACCGAGAGGCCGGTAGCAACAGGAACGGCCACAGAGAGCCCTTCGGGGGCGAGCACTACAGTCATTCCCAGCCAAGCCGACACAACAAGAGCCGCCAGAATGGGGTGGGCTTTGATTAATAGCAAAAAGTCACGTTTGGTCATAAAACCAATTGTCGCAGAAACAGCGTATTTGCTCATCAGGAGCAATAATAAGCAGCCTTGATTCGGCGTTAACACTCAATTCAGTTGACCAGTGGACTGGCCCAACTAAAAAAGCTGGTCAAAATCAGCAATTAGCTGAGTAAAAACTCTCTGTTGCCGACCAAGAGCTGAGATAGATCGGCAACTAGCGAAAAGCTATGCTCGTCTACAAAAATACGCACTGACCTCATCAGAGGCGACGAGCCAAAGAGGGTGGCCAGCTTTCAATAACTCAAGCCAACCTGAAAAAGTTGGCGGATTTAAAAGCCTCTGGAGTGCTTCGATCCACGCCCGTGGTGGACGCGACCCTGGCGTTTTTTCTGGCGCAACTTCTCAAGTTCGGTTTCGATCCACGCACCCGTGATGGGTGCGACGTAGATTTTGGCGCTGACGTTAATCTCGATGCAGGTTTCGATCCACGCACCCGTGATGGGTGCGACGTTTTCCTCTCCCATTCCTTGCGATCGGTTCGAAGTTTCGATCCACGCACCCGTGATGGGTGCGACCTGGCGTGCTCGGTGAGGTAGGGCGTGACAATTGCGTTTCGATCCACGCACCCGTGATGGGTGCGACCACCGCTGTCGATATCAAGTTCGTTGTGGTGATGGGTTTCGATCCACGCACCCGTGATGGGTGCGACAGGCCCGGCATAGGGTGGGAGAGTCGATAAATCAAGTTTCGATCCACGCACCCGTGATGGGTGCGACTCATAGTTTCACCTCTAGCATATCCTCGTATTGTGTTTCGATCCACGCACCCGTGATGGGTGCGACCTGCAGACTCAAAAGTGACGCTACCAATAGTAGAGTTTCGATCCACGCACCCGTGATGGGTGCGACAATTACGTCGGCAGAATTGCACGTCGATATCAAGGTTTCGATCCACGCACCCGTGATGGGTGCGACGTGTTAGGTGTCGCGGAACGCGACCAGCTCAACAGTTTCGATCCACGCACCCGTGATGGGTGCGACGCCCCGGCATTTATCGGCGGCGTGGTCGACTACTTGTTTCGATCCACGCACCCGTGATGGGTGCGACCTGCCCCTACTGCGGGCACTACCCACAACCGGCGGTTTCGATCCACGCACCCGTGATGGGTGCGACTCAAGCTCTGCAGTCTCGGGGCAAGGCGGCAAAATGTTTCGATCCACGCACCCGTGATGGGTGCGACTATCTACGTACCGGAGCACCGCCGGGAGGTCATCGTTTCGATCCACGCACCCGTGATGGGTGCGACGGACCCATGCGGAGCCGTTCCAGTCGAACACATAGTTTCGATCCACGCACCCGTGATGGGTGCGACGCATAACCTTTTTATTAAACAGCAGGAGCGTAGCGTTTCGATCCACGCACCCGTGATGGGTGCGACAACAATGTCAATGCGGGGATCAGAGGTCTACGGTGTTTCGATCCACGCACCCGTGATGGGTGCGACGCCGGATTATGACAACAGAGGAGTTGAGTGTAATGTTTCGATCCACGCACCCGTGATGGGTGCGACCCTCCCCGCTCTGTCACGCTGAGTACAAACCGGAGTTTCGATCCACGCACCCGTGATGGGTGCGACCACGACAGAAGGTCTCTGGGGTGATTACCCATTCGTTTCGATCCACGCACCCGTGATGGGTGCGACATCGCGAGATATCAGCGAGTTTGTCGGTTTATGTGTTTCGATCCACGCACCCGTGATGGGTGCGACGTCCAGGATATCAAGGTGGATGTTGCCACGATAAGTTTCGATCCACGCACCCGTGATGGGTGCGACAATGCCCTTGCCGCGTTTGGAGCATTAACTGGGGGTTTCGATCCACGCACCCGTGATGGGTGCGACGCTCTTTGATAAGCAGTATTCGACATTCGCTCCTGTTTCGATCCACGCACCCGTGATGGGTGCGACAAATACGCATCAAAAATAATATGAGGCTGATCTGGTTTCGATCCACGCACCCGTGATGGGTGCGACAAGAGCGCGATGTGCTGCTGAGCGATCTCAGGAAGTTTCGATCCACGCACCCGTGATGGGTGCGACCGCGCTGTTTCTCGAGCTGCGTCCCCCTCAGCCAGTTTCGATCCACGCACCCGTGATGGGTGCGACTTGCTTGTATGTGGCATAAGCCCCGCCCGCATAAGTTTCGATCCACGCACCCGTGATGGGTGCGACAATCCCTGCGGGACCAGGCCCGAGCATTGGACGAGTTTCGATCCACGCACCCGTGATGGGTGCGACTCAAGCGAGCCATGTGGCCAGGCGTCATCCGCTCAGGTTTCGATCCACGCACCCGTGATGGGTGCGACGCAATACCCTCCGCTCCGGGCACAAGCGCTTCGCGTTTCGATCCACGCACCCGTGATGGGTGCGACATTATCGGGACCGTCGCCAAAATCATCGGTAGGAGTTTCGATCCACGCACCCGTGATGGGTGCGACATGCACTGCGGCCTGTGCGGGCTGGAGTGGGAAGTGTTTCGATCCACGCACCCGTGATGGGTGCGACTATCGCATCTATAGGGCTTAAACTGATGACCCAAGTTTCGATCCACGCACCCGTGATGGGTGCGACGCGATCAATACCCTGCTGATAAGTCAAATCGGCGCGTTTCGATCCACGCACCCGTGATGGGTGCGACGGTAGATGCCGACGTCTGACCAGCCTGAAAAGCCGTTTCGATCCACGCACCCGTGATGGGTGCGACTAGGATGGCGCATTTGGGGGACAATATAATCAGTAGTTTCGATCCACGCACCCGTGATGGGTGCGACCGGGTTCGGGCGTTACTCAGTTTGTGAGTCAGTACGTTTCGATCCACGCACCCGTGATGGGTGCGACTCGCGGCGCCAACCTATCCTGACCCAGCTCTACGCGTTTCGATCCACGCACCCGTGATGGGTGCGACGTATCTGCTTGCAGCGAGTTACAAATTCGCTAAAGGTTTCGATCCACGCACCCGTGATGGGTGCGACTTTTTGCGAGCGAGGGGCACGGTCGCGATAAACGGGTTTCGATCCACGCACCCGTGATGGGTGCGACGGTCGACTACTTGAATCAGATACAGCGCGGCGATGTTTCGATCCACGCACCCGTGATGGGTGCGACGACCGTTCGTCAGACTACAGGTGTTGCTGTTTATGTTTCGATCCACGCACCCGTGATGGGTGCGACATGCCGGAGTGACCCATGACTTGGTCAGAGGTAGGTTTCGATCCACGCACCCGTGATGGGTGCGACTTTCGCGCCGCCGAAGCCCAGCATTTTCGCTAGCGTTTCGATCCACGCACCCGTGATGGGTGCGACGCAAGCCAAATACATGGCGCCTTCTGCGGTGGCAGTTTCGATCCACGCACCCGTGATGGGTGCGACAGGGCGCATACCACAACGACCCCAGCCATGACCGCGTTTCGATCCACGCACCCGTGATGGGTGCGACCGTACCGTCGATTCTGAGTACCTTCTGACGCAAGTTTCGATCCACGCACCCGTGATGGGTGCGACATTCGATTGTCATGGTCGCGCTTAATTCTGCGCCGTTTCGATCCACGCACCCGTGATGGGTGCGACTGGATTCTTGCGACAAGCCGAGACCGAGATGCGCGTTTCGATCCACGCACCCGTGATGGGTGCGACACAGAGACTTATAGACCCGCTGCCAGTCAGTGACGTTTCGATCCACGCACCCGTGATGGGTGCGACATTGCCAGCTATCTCAGCATTGGCTCCCATCGTGTTTCGATCCACGCACCCGTGATGGGTGCGACCGGACAGTGCGATAAATCCCACAGCAGCGGAGATGGTTTCGATCCACGCACCCGTGATGGGTGCGACTGTAAGGCAATCGCCTGGCTTAGAGAGGTTCCCGGTTTCGATCCACGCACCCGTGATGGGTGCGACCGGGTGATGTGTCGGTGTAGATGCCTATGCCGGTGTTTCGATCCACGCACCCGTGATGGGTGCGACCGAACGGCCACCAGATGCCGAATTCTGATGGGGTGTTTCGATCCACGCACCCGTGATGGGTGCGACAGCCGGTAAAGGCCGGGGCGTCGAGTGTGGAAACGTTTCGATCCACGCACCCGTGATGGGTGCGACGGCCTTCGATGCTCTTGTTGGTGAAATCGGCCAGCGGTTTCGATCCACGCACCCGTGATGGGTGCGACGCGCCAATCGGGATCAGCTCGCTGTAAAGGCGAGGTTTCGATCCACGCACCCGTGATGGGTGCGACAGGTAGTCTTGCAGCACTTTGTCACGCTCAAAGCGTTTCGATCCACGCACCCGTGATGGGTGCGACGCTGCGAAGTGGAGTTTCGCGTCATCGCTCACCCGTTTCGATCCACGCACCCGTGATGGGTGCGACCTGAATTAGTCCGTCTATCGACCCCTAAACAGACAGTTTCGATCCACGCACCCGTGATGGGTGCGACGAAAGAGGGGCTGATAAAGGCGTTGCTGGAGCGTGTTTCGATCCACGCACCCGTGATGGGTGCGACCTTTAATCGAAATTACCCGGAGTAATTCAACATGGTTTCGATCCACGCACCCGTGATGGGTGCGACATTAACCAACACGCAGGGCGGATGGCTGGGAATCGGTTTCGATCCACGCACCCGTGATGGGTGCGACGCCCATAATTACTCGTCCTCACTCAGCAGCGCAGAGTTTCGATCCACGCACCCGTGATGGGTGCGACGTTGACAGCGGGACACAATTCACCCTTGATGATGTTTCGATCCACGCACCCGTGATGGGTGCGACGCACCCCATCGCCCACATATTGGACTCTTCGCGAGTTTCGATCCACGCACCCGTGATGGGTGCGACCGGCGGCGAAGTGGTGCCGCTGGATCAGTGCGTGGTTTCGATCCACGCACCCGTGATGGGTGCGACAGTAGTCCAGCAGGCCGACGCGGTTTTCTGTCAACGTTTCGATCCACGCACCCGTGATGGGTGCGACTTGAGCCAACGCATTAAGGGGAGCAAAAATTACCAAGTTTCGATCCACGCACCCGTGATGGGTGCGACTCGCGGTAATTGCCGTGTACAGCCAGTTCAGCGTGTTTCGATCCACGCACCCGTGATGGGTGCGACGTTCAGCGTGAAAAAGGCGCGAACGCTTTTCAGCGTTTCGATCCACGCACCCGTGATGGGTGCGACGCGCGCTCCGCCTGATCTGGTGAGAAAAACAGCATGTTTCGATCCACGCACCCGTGATGGGTGCGACCGCGTAATTCTAAGTTGTTAAATAACCGGATAAAAGCTGTGTTTTTCCGCTAGTGGGTGTTGTTTTGCGTTGCGAGTAACAGGCCTAATAAAAGCAGTCTGGAATTTATTATTGATATCAATGGGTTGGCGTTCCGCTAACCTCTCTGGGATTTTGTGTGAACCGGAGGGTATCGGCTCATAGAATCAGCGGGCTTCGAAGCGGGTCATCGGCGGGTTTGGCCCCGACATGCTCTACACGCTGACGCCCTTTTTTTCCCAAAAAATAAAAACGCAGGCTATCCAAGCCCGGGTCAAATATTTCCAGAAGCGTTTCTTTCAGCACAACGAATTGCGCCGGTTCTACTTCGCACTCAAAGACAGAGTTCTGCACACGCACGCCGTAGTCCAAGCAAGTTTTAGCGATATTCCTCAAGCGCCGCCGCCCGTCAGAGGTCTCTACATTTACATCGTA
>CEWF01013455.1_pt1 | contig 11943 bp, 9 predicted proteins | sample 531331 | NCBI WGS metagenome assembly CEWF01 (sample SAMEA2622676, study PRJEB7988) | marine metagenome | biome: marine biome (ENVO:00000447); feature: mesopelagic zone (ENVO:00000213); material: "saline water (ENVO:00002010), including plankton (ENVO:xxxxxxxx)" | depth 600 m | reverse complement strand
CGAGGGGGCGCAGGCGCACGATGAACTCCGAGAGGATGCGTATTCCTCCTAGGTATCGGTGCCCGACCGGCAAACTTGAGCGTGGCACGGCCAGTGCTCAAGCCCGGCAGACGAAGGCAAGATGCCGTCTCCGGGCTTTTCCGGTAGCATTCACGCACGTTTCACCCGCCTGGAAACCCCTGCATGTCCGACCGACTCACCCTGCTGCGCCCCGACGACTGGCACATCCACTTGCGCGACGGCGCCGCCCTGCCTCACACCGTCGCGGATGCTGCCCGCCAGTTCGCCCGCGCCATCATCATGCCGAACCTGGTGCCACCGGTACGCAATGCCGATGAGGCCGAAGCCTATCGCCAGCGCATCTTGGCGGCTCGGCCGGCCGGCAGTGATTTCACACCATTGATGGTGCTCTATCTCACCGACAGCACCAGTGCCGACGATATCCGCCAGGCCAAGGCCAGCGGCTTCGTACATGCCGCCAAGCTCTATCCAGCCGGCGCGACCACCAACTCCGCATCCGGCGTGACCGCGATCGACAACATCTTCGGCGTGCTGGAAACCATGGCCGAAGTCGGCCTGCCTTTGCTGGTCCACGGCGAGGTCACGCGCAACGAGATCGATATCTTCGATCGCGAGAAGCACTTCATCGACGAGCAGTTGAGTCGCGTCACCGCGCGCTTCCCGACGCTGAAAGTGGTGTTCGAGCACATCACGACCCGTGACGCCGTGCAGTTCGTCCAAGCGGCAGGCGCCAACGTCGGCGCTACCATCACCGCGCACCACCTGCTGTACAACCGCAACCACATGCTGGTCGGCGGCATTCGTCCGCATCTGTTCTGCCTGCCGGTGCTCAAACGCAACGTTCACCAGGAAGCCTTGCTGGATGCCGCCACGAGCGGCAGCCCGAAGTTCTTCCTCGGTACCGACTCGGCACCCCATGCACAGCACGCCAAGGAAGCGGCCTGTGGTTGCGCTGGCTGCTATACCGCGCATGCGGCCATCGAGTTGTATGCCGAAGCCTTCGAACAGCGGCAGGCGCTGGACAAGCTGGAATCCTTTGCCAGTCACTTCGGTCCGGATTTCTACGAGCTGCCGCGCAACACCACGCAGATCACCCTGGTGCGCGAGGAATGGAACGTGCCGGCCAGTCTGCCATTCGGTGAGCAGGTCGTCGTGCCGCTGCGTGCCGGGGAACGACTGCACTGGCGTCTGGAGGCGGACGCATGAGCGAAGAACACTTCGAAGACGAGCTCGAGGAGCACCTGCCGGGCAAGCCCCGCTCGCCGATGGCGCGGCGTTTCCGTGGCTTCCTGCCAGTGGTGATCGATGTCGAGTGCGGCGGCTTCAACAGCGCAACGGATGCGCTGCTGGAAATTGCGGCCGTGACCATCGGCATGGACGAGCAAGGGCTGCTGTATCCGCAGGACACGATGTTCTACCGCGTGGAGCCTTTCGCTGGCGCCAACATCGAGGCAGCCGCGCTGGAGTTCACCGGCATCAAGCTCGACCATCCGCTGCGCATGGCCGTGCCCGAATCGCAGGCCCTGACCGATATCTTTCGCAGCGTGCGCAAGGCGGTGAAATCCGCCGGCTGCAAGCGCGCGATTCTGGTCGGTCATAACAGCAGCTTCGACCTGGGCTTTCTCAACGCAGCCATCGCTCGTTGCGAGATCAAGCGCAACCCATTCCACCCCTTCTCCAGCTTCGACACCGCCACCCTGGCTGGCCTTGCCTACGGTCAGACCGTGCTGGCCAAGGCCTGCCAGGCCGCCGGGATCGACTTCGACGGCCGCGAGGCGCATTCGGCCCGCTACGACACCGAGAAAACCGCCGAGCTGTTCTGCGGCATCGTCAATCGTTGGCGGGAAATGGGCGGCTGGGAAGAGTTCGACGACTAGCAGAGCGTTGGGAAACTGTCTGCGTGACAGTGCGGCATTAAAAACAGCCTCAAAAATGCTCCTTTGACAGCAGCTGAACTCCGCTTTTACGACTGTTTTTGTCCTGTCTCACCTACGTTTTCAACAGCCTGCTGAACGTTCCCGCTGGCTGGGCCCACGCACCGATGCGTGGGCCCAGCCAGCGGTCGTATCACGCCAGCGCCCGTTCCAGCACCCTCGCCACGTGCAACGCCGTACGCTGGGCACCGTCGTGGATCTGGTGCCGGCAACTGGTGCCGTCGGCGACCACCAGGTCGCCCGCCTTGGCCTGGCGGACCGCCGGTAGCAGCGCCAGCTCCGCCATCTGCATCGAGGCCTCGTAGTGCTCGCGCTCGTAGCCGAAACTGCCGGCCATGCCGCAGCAGGAGGTTTCAAGGGTCTTGACCTCCAGATCCGGTATCCAGCGCAGCACCTGCTCCACCGGCCGCAGCGCGTCGAACGCTTTCTGGTGGCAGTGGCCGTGCAGCAGCACCCGCGGCGTCTCCAGGGGTTTGAGCGCGAGCAGCATGCGCCCGGCATCGCGCTCCCTGACCAGGAACTCCTCGAACAGCAGGGAAGCCCTGGCCAGCGCCCTGGCCTCTTCGCCGTAGCCGTAGCGCAGGAACTCGTCGCGCAGGGTCAGCAGGCACGAGGGCTCCAGCCCGACGATGATCACCCCGCGCTCGACGAATGGCAGCAGGTGATCGAGGGTGCGCCGCGCCTCGGCCTTGGCCTTGTCGACCTGGCCCGAGGCCAGGTACGTGCGCCCGCAGCACAGCGGCCGCTGCTGCGGCGCCCGGTTGAAGTGCACCCGATAGCCGGCCGCTTCCAGGACTCTCCGCGCGGCCCGCGCGTTTTCCGGCTCCATATAGTTGTTGAAGGTGTCGACGAACAGCAGCACTTCCCGGGTGGACGTCGCAGGGCTGGCGCTGGCGCTCGCCAGGAAGTCGCCGTCGAAACGCGGCAGCGCACGCTGCTCGGCCAGACCGAGCCTGCGCTTGAGCCAGCGCGACAGCGGCGACAGGCGCTCGACGACGGCGGTCAGGCCGGCCAGACGGCGCGCGTAGGGCGCATAGCGCGGCATCTCCGCCACCAGTCGCTCGCGTAGTGGCAACGGGTTGTTCTTCGCCCAGGCGGCGCGCGCCTCGATCTTCATCTTGGCCATGTCGACGCCGGTCGGGCACTCGCGCTTGCAGCCCTTGCAGGACACGCACAGATCCAGCGCCGCCTTCACGTCTTCACTGGCCAGCCCTTCGCTGCCGAGCTGTCCGGACAGCGCCAAGCGCAGGGTGTTGGCACGGCCGCGGGTCAGGTGCTGCTCGTTGCGCGTGGCGCGGTAGCTGGGGCACATGGTGCCGGCGTCGAACTTGCGGCAGTGACCGTTGTTGTTGCACATCTCCACGGCCTTGATCAGCCCGCCGGTGGGATCGCCGGCGCTGCCGGGCGCGCTGTGCTCGCCAGTGAGCGGGTCGCGCAGCACGTCCCAGTCCGACCAGTCGAGCACCGGCGTGACCGGGATCGGCCGGTAGCTGCGTGGGAAGCGGAAATAGCTGTGATCGTCCATTCGTGGCGTGTCGACGATCTTGCCGGGGTTGAGCAGGTTGTCCGGGTCGAACAGTTGCTTGATCTCCCTGAACGCGGCGTTGAGCTGCGGGCCGAGCTGCCAGGCCACCCACTCGCCGCGACAGAGACCGTCGCCGTGTTCGCCGGAAAACGCCCCCTTGTACGCGCGCACCAGCTCGGACGCCTCCTCGGCGATGGCCCGCATCTTCTCCGAGCCGTCGCGGCGCATGTCGAGGATCGGCCGCACGTGCAGGGTGCCGACGCTGGCGTGGGCGTACCAGGTGCCCTCGGTGCCGTGTTTGTGGAACACCTCGGTGAGCTTGGCGGTGTATTCGGCGAGGTGCTCCAGCGGCACCGCGCAGTCTTCGATGAAGGACACCGGCTTACCGTCGCCCTTCATGCTCATCATGATGTTCAGGCCGGCCTTGCGCACGTTCCACAATGCCGTCTGCTCGGCCCCTTCGATCATGCTGACGACGCTGCCCGGCAGCCCGAGGTCGGCCATCAGCTCGCTCAAGCCGTCCAGCTGTCGGCGCAGCTCACCTTCGTCCTCGCCGGCGAACTCGACCAGCAGCAGCGCGTCCGGCTGGCCGATCAGGGCTTTTTCGATCACCGGGCGGAAAGCTGGATTTTCCAGCGACAGCTCGATCATGGTGCGATCGACCAGCTCGACTGCGGTGGGGTCGAGCTTGACGATGTGCTGGGTCAGGTCCATCGATTGGTAGAAGGTGGGGAAATTCACCACCCCCAGCACCTTGTGCCGCGGCAGCGGCGACAGTCGGAGCTTAATCCGCCGAGTCACCCCGAGGGTGCCCTCGGAGCCGACCAGCAGGTGCGCCAGGTTGATCTGCCCGTCGGGGTCGTAGGGCCGCGGGTTCTGGCAGTCGAACAGGTCGAGGTTGTAGCCGCCGACCCGCCGCAGCACCTTGGGGTAGTGCTCGCGGATGTTCGACTGCTCGCGCTCGGCGATGCGTTGCACTTCGCCGGCGATCTGGCGAACCCGGTCGCCCTGTGCGAGTTCGTGGAGGAAGCCGAAGCGCGCCTCGCTGCCGTCAGCCAGCAGCGCGTCGATGCCGAGCACGTTGTGCACCATGTTGCCGTAGCGGATCGAGCGCGACCCGCAGGAGTTGTTGCCGGCCATGCCACCGAGGGTGCACTGCGCGGAGGTCGAGACGTCCACCGGGAACCACAGCCCGTGCGGCTTGAGCCAGCGGTTCAGGTCGTCGAGCACCATGCCCGGTTCGACCACCACGGTGCGCGCTTCGGGGTTGAACTCGACGACCTGGTTCAGCCAGCGGCTGGCGTCGACCACCAGCGCGTCGCCCACGGTCTGGCCACACTGGCTGGTACCGCCACCACGGGCCAACAGCGGCACCTTGGCATCACGGGCGATGTCCAGCGCCACCTGCAGGTCGTGCTGATGCCGGGGGATGACGACGCCCACCGGCATCACCTGGTAGATCGAGGCGTCGGTGGCGTAGCGGCCGCGCGACGCCGTGTCGAACAAGACCTCCCCGGCGATCTCGCGCCGCAGGCGCGCCGCCAGCTCGGACACGCGATCGAGCGGGACCTTGCTCGCCGGTATTCTGGGTTCGGTAAACGAAGTCATCATGACCTCCCATGTCAGCGGTCGAGGGGAATATCAGCGCGCGCCGTCCAGCGGATGCGCCGCGAAATAGTCCAGCGCGGCAAGCACGCCGCTGCCCTCGAGCGCGGCCCCGGAGAGTTTGAGCCCGGCCTCGCAACCGCCAAGGGTGGCGATCAGCGTCAGGTCGTTGCAGTCGCCCAGATGGCCGATGCGGAACATCTTGCCCTTGGCCTTGCCCAGGCCGGTGCCCAGCGACAGGTCGAAGCGCTTGTAGATCAGGCTGCGCACGGCGTCGGCGTCGATGCCCTCGGGCATCACCACGCCGGTCAGCACCGGCGAGTAGACACTCGGGTCCTGGCACTGCACTTCCAGGCCCCAGCACTCGACCGCGGTACGTACGCCAGCCGCCCAGCGCTGGTGGCGGGCGAACACCCGGTCCAGGCCCTCCTCGAGGAGCATGTCCAGCGCCTCGTTCAGGCCGTACAGCAGATTGGTGTTGGGGGTGTACGGCCAGTAGCCGCTCTTGTTCATCTCCAGGATCTCGTCCCAGGCCCAGAAGCTCTTCGGCAGCCGCGCGTGGCGACTGGCCTCGACAGCCTTGTCGGAGACGGCGTTGAAGCTGATGCCCGGCGGCAGCATCAAGCCCTTCTGCGAGCCGGAGATGGTCACGTCGACGCCCCAGCCGTCGTGCTGGTAGTCGGCGCAGGCCAACCCCGAGATGGTGTCCACCAGCAACAGCGCCGGATGCCGCGCCTCATCGATTGCCCGGCGCACGGCGGCGATGTCGCTGGTCACACCGGTGGAGGTTTCGTTGTGCACCACGCAGACCGCCTTGATCGCGTGGCTGCTGTCCTCCTTCAGGCGCCGCTCGATCATGTCGGCCTGCACGCCGTTACGCCAGCCTTCGTAACCCGGCAGGCCGAGGAACTCGGGTTCGAGCCCCAGCCGGCGCGCCATCTTTTCCCACAGCGTGGCGAAATGGCCGGTCTCGAACATCAGCACCCGATCGCCCGGCGAGAGGGTGTTGGCCAGCGCCGCCTCCCAGGCGCCGGTGCCGGAGGCCGGGTAGATGACCACCGGCTGTTCGGTCTTGAACACCTCGCGGACCTTGCGCAGCACCTCCAGCCCCAATGCGCCGAACTCGGGGCCGCGGTGGTCGATGGTCGGCAGGCTCATGGCGCGCAGGATGCGGTCCGGCACCGGTGACGGGCCGGGAATCTGCAGAAAATGACGGCCGGATGGATGAAAGTCGAGCTTCAGCATGGCGGTTCTCCGATTCTTGTATTTTGCGTTTTGAATTCAAAATCAAACAAAAAGCGAAAAGGTTATTCAGCGGATGCAACCCTCGCTACGCAGGCCGAGGATTTCCGCCTCGGTCAGCCCAATGTCTTGCAGGACTTCGTCGGTATGCTCGGCGAAGAGCGGTGCCGGGCGACGGATCTGTGAAGGCGTGCGGGAGAATTTGCTGGGGAAGCCGATGGTCTTCATGGTGCCGATCACCGGATGTTCGACTTCCTGGACCATGTCCCGCGCCAGGTAATGCTCGTCCTGCATGGCCTGGGCGAAGTCATTGATCGGCCCGGCCGGCACGCCGGCCTCGTCGCAGCGTTCGAGCCAATGCCTGATCGGCTGCCGGGAAAGGATGTCCTGGAGAATGTCTTCGAGCGCCTCGACATTGCGCGCCCGGTCACTGTTGGTCACGAAGCGTGCGTCGACCAACAGGTCTTCGCGCTCGATCACGTCGCGGCACAGACGTTCCCAGGTGCGCTGGTTGGCGCAACCGAGCATCAGATAGCCGTCCTGAGCCTTGATCGCCTGATAAGGCGCCGAGACCCGGTGGCGCGAGCCGGTGGGCTGCGGCACCCGGCCTTCGGCGAAATAAGCCGCCGCCTCCCAGCTGAACCAGGGCAGGCCGCATTCGCTGATGGCGATGTCGATGTGCTGCCCTTCGCCGGTGTTCTGCTTATGGATGTAGGCGGCCAGAATGGAATAGACCGCAGTGATGCCGCCGCCGATGTCGTAGACCGCGATGCCGGTCTTCAGCGGGCTGCGGCCCGGCTCGCCGGTCATCGACATCAAGCCGCTCATGCCCTGGGCGACCAGATCGAAGCCACCCTTGCTGCGGTACGGCCCGGTCTGACCGTAGCCCGAGATCGAACAGTAGATGATGCCGGGATTGATCCGGCTGATCGTTTCGTAGTCGATCTCCAGCGACTGGGTGACGCCCGGCCGGTAGTTCTCGACGATCACGTCGGCCTCGCTGGCCAGGCGATAGAAGATGTCCCGGGCGCGGCTGTCCTTGAGGTTCAGCGAAATGCTTTTCTTGTTCCGGTTGATCTGGAAGAAGCAGCTGGATTCGCCGTTGACGTAGGGTCCCATCTGCCGGCTGTCGTCGCCGCCGTTGGCCTTCTCGACCTTGATCACCTCGGCGCCCAGATCGCCCAGCACCATGGTGCAGTACGGCCCGGCCATGATCTGGGAAATATCGAGGACTTTCATGTTCTGCAGTGCAAGCATGGGTGTTCTCCAGGCAGTGGCGGCGATGTCATTCACCGGTCCATTGGAAGGGGGTCTTGCTGACGAAGCGCTCGACGGCGGCCTTGAAGTCGCGGCTGCCGTAGCAGGCCCGTATCCAGTCGTCGCCGGCCTGCGCCGCCGCGCGGCGGTGCGCGAGCACCCGGTTGATCAGGTCCTTGGAAGCCTGCACGGTGAGCGGCGCGCGTCCGCCGAAGGCCTGCGCCTTGCGCGCAACCTCCGGGTAGATCACCTGCGCCTCGAATACCTCGCTGACCAGGCCCATGGTCGCGGCTTCAGACGCCTCGATCAGCTTCGCCGCCATGAGCACTTCCTTGGTCCGGGCAACGCCGAGCAGGTCCATCAGGCGTGCGACGTTGCTCACCGACAGGCAGTTGCCGAGCGTCTCGGCGATCGGTACGCCGAACTTCAGCGACGGCGTGCAGTAGCGGAAATCGCAGGCCAAGGCGATGGCCGCCCCGCCGCCGACGCAGAAGCCTTCCAGCAAGGCGATGGTGGGTTTGCGCAGGCTTTCCAGCCCGGCGATGGCGTTGTCGATGCCACGCTCGTAGGCCACGCCCGCTTCGCCGTCCTCGAAATCGACGAACTGCCGGATGTCGGTGCCGGCGACGAACGCCTGGCCGCCGCAACCGTGGAGCACCACGGCGACGATGTTCCGATCGCTCTCCACCTCCTGAAGCGACCGGGCCAGGGCGTCGTACATGTCCCAGGTCATGGCGTTGCGGCTTTGCGGACGGTTGAAACCGATCCAGGCGACGCCCTGCTCGATGCGGCAGTCGACCTGCCCCTTGGCTGTATCGCTCATGGTTCCGAGCCTCCGTTACGTGGCTGTCAGCCGTAGATCAGGTTTACCAGCGCCATGGCGAAGGCGGGTATGTAGGTGTTGATCAGCAGGATCAGCACCAGCACCCCGAGGAACCAGAGATTGGTCCGGGTCGTGGCCCAGATGTCCGCCTTGGCGATGGAACAGGAGGCGATCAGCACACTGGCCACCGGCGGCGTCTGCTGGCCGATGGCCAGGTTAAGCGTGACGATCAGGCCGAAGTGGATCGGGTCGATGCCGACGGCGAGCACCAGCGGCAACACGATCGGCACCACCAGGATGATCGCCGCCGCCGAGTGCAGGAACATCCCAAGGATGAGGAAGATGACGTTGAGCAGCGCCAGGATGACGTATTTGTTGCTGGTCAGCTCGCCGATCGAGCGAGCCAGCTGCTGCGGCAATTGCGTTTCGGTCAGGTACAGACCGACCACCGCCGAACTCGCCACCAGCAACATCACCACCGCGGTCTGCACACCGGCATCGAGACAGGCTTTGTAGAAGGTTTTCAGGGTGAACTCGCGGTAGATCACGGCGCTGATGAATATCGCCACCACCACCGCCAGCGCGGCGCCTTCGGTGGCCGTCACGATGCCGCCGAAAATCCCACCGAGAATGATCACCGGGATCGACAGCGCCCAGATCGCCCCCCTGAAGGCTTCCCACAAGCGCTTGGCCTGGAAGCGCCCCTCCGAAGGAAAGCCGTGCTTGCGTGCCAGGTAATAGCACATGCAGGCCAGGCCGAAGGCGCCGAGCAGGCCAGGGAATATACCGGCGACGAACATCTTGACCACCGATTCGCCGGACATCACTGCATAGAGGATCATCGGAATCGACGGCGGCAGGATGATCGCCAGGCTCGCCGCCGAGGACGACAGCGCGGCGGAGAACTCCTTCGAATAGCCCTTGGTCCTCATCGCCGGGATCATGATGCTACCGATGGCCGAAACACCCGCCACGGCGGAACCGGAGATTTCCGCGAAGAAGATCGAGGCGCCGATGGTCACCATCGACAAGCCGCCCTTGATGAATCCGAGCATCGCTGAGGCCAGGTCGATCAGGCGTCGGGAAATGCTCGAGGCGTTCATGATCGCGCCGGCCAGGATGAACAGCGGAATGGCGATCAGCGGGAAGCTGGTGGCGCCGTCGTACATGACCATCCCGATATTGGGGAGTGCCAGTTCGCCGTAGCTCAGGAAGATCGCCACCGCACCGACCACGCCCAGGGCGATGGCCACCGGGACGTTGATCAGTATCAGCAGGATCAGGCCGAGAAACATATAGAGGATGGTCATTTCTTATTCTCCCGAGCGCCCGGCCGGGCGCTCTGTACCCGTTTCGGAACTCAGGCCTTGGCAAGCTTGATACCGGCCTCTTCCAGCTCGTGATCGACGAATCCGTCGCCCTTGGCACTGGCGATGACCTCGGGCAGACGCAACAGCTCGGCGATGATGAACAGCGCCGCGCCAAGCGGCAGGACGGACTGGGTCAGCTGCAGCGACACGCTGGTCAGGCTGATCAGCGTCGAGCCCTCGAGAATCAGCACCACCTGCACGCCGGTATAGGCCAGCAGCACGAAGAAACCGATGGTGATCACCTCTGCGACCAGAGCGACGAACAGGCGCAGCGTCGGCGGAAAGTAATTGATGACGCTCGGGCAGCCGATATGCGCGCCCTTCGCGGCCGCCAATGCCGCACCGTAATAGGTGAGCCAGGCGAGCCCCACCGAGGCCACTTCGTCGTACCAACTGAACGGCGTGCCGGCCAGCCGGGACGCGAAGCCGATAGTGACCACCAGCGTGAGCGCCACCACGTTGACGACGACGATGATTTCCAGGAATTTCGAAAAGCCGGCTCTGATCGCAGTGAGAGCATTCATCAGCGTTCTCCGATAGGTCTGAAACACAGGCAATCCGGTCGATGCCGATCGTTGGTGCGGCTACAGCTGACGGAGCTGCGTCACCTTGTCCAGCATCGCCTGCCCGCCCTCGACCTCGTCGGCGAACTTCGCATAGACCTTTTCGGAGCCCTCGATGAAGGCTTTCTGATCGATCTCGTTCACCTCCATCCCGGCCTCTGCCATCTTCTTCACCAGGCTCTCGTCCAACATGCGGCCCTGCTCCAGGGCAAAGCCCTCGACCTCCTTGGCGGCGTCGCTCAACACCTTGCGCACATCCTCGGGCAGGCGCTTCCAGCTGGCGCCGGCGACGACGAAGGCCGGGGTGTAGACATGGTTGGACATGGAGAGATACTTCTGAACCTCATGGAAGCGCTGCGAGTAACTCTGCACCAAGGGATTTTCCTGACCGTCCATCGCCCCCGTCTGCAGCGCCACGAAGGCTTCGGAGAGCGCCATCGGCGCGGGGTTGGCGCCGTAGCTCTGGAACATCGCGACCCGCCAGATGCCATTGGGTGTGCGCAGCTTGAGCCCTTTCAGGTCAGCTGGCACAACGATAGGACGGGCGTTGTTGGTGATCTGCCGGAAGCCGTTCTCCCAGACGCCGACAACGGTGTAGCCACGCTTCTCGGCGGCCTTGTACATGACATCGCGGACCACTTCCTCGCGCACCCGCACCATGTGTTCCCGGTTGCTGATCAAGTACGGCATCTCGAACAGCGAGAACTCGGGCGCCACGCTACTCATCACCGTGGATGGCAGCGCCAGGTCCAGCGAACCGAGCTTGAGCTTGTTGAGCATCTGCGAATCGCTGCCCAGCTGGCTCGACCCGTAAGCCACCACCTTGGCCTTGCCCTGGAGCTTTTCGTTGGCGATGCGCGCGAATTCGTTGACCGAGAGTTCGAACAGGGAATCCGGACCACCGACGTGGCCGAACTTGATCTGGATCTCCGCGGCCTGCGCCACAGACGCGGTGAGTCCCAACAGTGACCCGATCAACGCTGATTTGAAGATTTTCATGCTGCTGCCTCCACTCTTGTTCTTATTGAGGTGGTACCGCATTCACCGTCGTTCAGGCCGCCCCTGCTACCAGCAGATGCGTTGGAAAGTGCACGAAGCAAGGTTAGCCATGCCGAAAATGAATTCATTATTCATTTACAGAAACAGACGGTAGTTCAGCTTTTTTCCAAGCGCCAACTTCGAAAGGAAAAATTTTTCTGCTCTCGCAGAGCAAGGTTCGCATCGTGCGGGCACAAGAGAAGGTGATGACGGCTCAGGACCGTCGCGGCTGGCGTCTTGCCTTACGGAACGCCATCGGGTCCGCCGATATTTGCCGCAGCGATGCGGCTCGCGACAACGCGGGAACGATGCAGAGAAAGGCCGGGCTCACACCGACAGGACATCCGCGTAGACAACAATGCCGAACACCTCCCGGCGGCCGGTTGCGGGCGAAACCGCGCCGTCAACCGGTTCGTTTCAGGTTGAGCTGGTGCTTGTTCGGCATGGTGCTGCTCGCCACCTCGTCCGGTAACGAGCGCGCTCGTAAGCGTGTGGTCGTACGGCCTCGCTCAGGCCGGCAGAATGCCGGCCTTGAAGCCAGCCGCCTCGATGCCGACCATGGCCA
>CEWF01055870.1_pt1 | contig 12050 bp, 10 predicted proteins | sample 531331 | NCBI WGS metagenome assembly CEWF01 (sample SAMEA2622676, study PRJEB7988) | marine metagenome | biome: marine biome (ENVO:00000447); feature: mesopelagic zone (ENVO:00000213); material: "saline water (ENVO:00002010), including plankton (ENVO:xxxxxxxx)" | depth 600 m | reverse complement strand
ATACCAGAGACAGATATATACATTGAAGCAAAAGGTAGGTTAACACGAGAAGATAGAACAAAGATGTTACTTATAAAACAACAACACCCAGAGTGTGATATTCGGTTTGTTTTTGCAAACGCAAAGAATAAACTTTACAAGAGTAGTAAGACAACTTATTCTGATTGGTGTAACAAACATGGATTTGATTGGGCTGAGAAAACTGTGCCTAGAGAGTGGTTAAAAAATGAGTAAAGAAAAAGATATAGAAAAACTTACCCTGTTACCTGATAGGTACTACATAATATTAACTAAAGTTGATGAAGAAACTTTTACACTGACTGCATATGATACAACAGGATCATACAAAGAAGGTGAGATGCCCTGTTCTGCTGCAATAGCACAAGAAGGATTATTAGAGATTATGGATATAGATTTATCAAGTGTGTTGAAGATGGGTGCGTTACGAATAAAGAAAAGAGATTTTATACCACTAGAAGATAATGTAATTAAAGTAGACTTTGGAGCAAAACAATGAAAAAAGATATGGTCAATCAACCACCACATTATAATCAAGATAAAATAGAATGTATTGATGCTATTGAATCAGCAACAAACAGTGGGTTTGAATTTTATTTACAGGGAGTAATAATTAAATATCTTTGGAGATATAGATACAAAGGTAAACCAACAGAAGATCTACGTAAAGCAGAGTGGTATTTGCAAAAACTAATAGAATTAAAAATGGAAGAGGAACTGAAAGGAAAAAATTAAACATGAAAAATCTACCTACACCATACCAAGACTTTATACATAAATCACGCTATGCTCGTTGGAATGAAGATAAAAAGAAACGAGAAGATTGGGATGAAACAGTTGACAGGTATCTAGATTATATTACTGAACATGTAAAGAAAGAATATGATTTTGATATAGAAAGTCACAACATAGGCTTGTATCCTGCACTAAGACAACACATATTAGATCTAAAGGTAATGCCCTCTATGCGAGCAATGATGACTGCTGGGGAAGCATTAGAGCGAGATAATATTTGTGGATATAATTGTAGTTACATTCCTGTTGATCACCCTAGAGCGTTTGATGAGTGTATGTACATACTCATGTGTGGCACAGGTGTTGGGTTCTCGGTAGAACGAGAGAACGTAGATAAGTTACCAATCATTGCTGAAAACTTTCATAACAGTGATACAGTTATTACAGTTGCAGACAGTCGTATGGGGTGGGCAAAGTCCTACAAAGAACTAGTTGCATTACTATATTCTGGGCAAGTTCCCACATGGGATGTGTCATCTGTTAGACCTGCAGGAGCAAAACTAAAGGTCATGGGTGGTAGAGCATCAGGACCAGAACCTCTTGTAGAACTATTTGATTTTACAATAAATACTTTTAAAAAGGCTAGTGGCCGCAAACTATACCCAATAGAATGTCACGACATTATGTGTAAGGTTGGACAGGTTGTTGTAGTTGGTGGTGTTAGACGTTCAGCATTAATCAGCCTATCTAACTTAGGTGATGATCAGATGCGACATGCCAAGTCTGGAACATGGTGGGAAACACAAGGTCAACGTGCTTTGGCAAACAACAGTGTATCTTACAAGTTTAAACCAGAGATGGGTACATTCATGCGTGAATGGGTATCTTTGTATGAATCAAAGTCTGGTGAACGTGGCATGTTTAATCGTGAAGCATCAGACAAACAAGTTGCACGGAATGGTCGTAGAGAAACAGGACATGCTTGGGGTACAAATCCTTGTTCTGAAATAATACTTAGACCATATCAGTTTTGTAACTTGTCAGAGGTGATTGTTCGTAGTGAAGATACGTTACAAGACCTAAAAGAAAAAGTTCGTATGGCTACCATACTAGGAACATTTCAATCAACATTAACTAACTTTAAATATTTGAGGAAGATATGGAAACAAAACACAGAGGAAGAAAGATTATTAGGAGTATCATTAACTGGTATAATGGATCATCCAGTTTTATCAAAAACTATAGATTCTACAAGATGGCTAAAAGAAATGAAAGACCACGCAGTCCTTATAAATCAAGAGTATGCAAAACTACTGGGTATCCCTCAGAGTGCAGCGATAACTTGTGTCAAACCCTCAGGTACTGTGTCGCAGCTGACTAACTCAGCCAGTGGTATACACTCAAGACATAGTAAGTATTACATAAGAACTGTACGAGCAGATAATAATGATCCTCTTACAAAACTTATGAAAGATGAAGGAGTAGTACACGAACCTGATGTAATGAAACCAGACTACACTACGGTCTTTTCATTTCCTACAATGTCTCCAAAAGGTGCTACTCTACGGAAAGATGTATCAGCCATTGAACAGTTAGAGTTATGGAAAGTATATGCACAACACTGGTGTGAACACAAACCATCTATAACTGTTACAGTAAAAGAAGATGAATGGATGGATGTAGGTGCATGGGTATACGAAAACTTTGATATAATATCTGGTATATCTTTTCTACCATATGATGATCATACGTACCAACAAGCACCTTATCAGGATTGTACGAAAGCAGAGTATTCATCTGCATTGTTAAAAACACCGAAAAGAATTGACTTCAGTAAATTATCTATATATGAAAAAGAAGATACTACAACAGGAAGTCGAGAGTTAGCATGTACATCTGATGCTTGTGAGATTGTCGATATTGGGGAAGTTGCATGATAGAGTTAGAAATTTCTGGTGATCAGTTTATTAGAGCCAGAAAGAAAGCTATCGACATGGGTACGATAGCAAACTCAATTACTAATGGTGGGGGAAACCTAGCAGGATTTATTGGTGAGATACTTGTTACAGATTACATAAATGCAAAAGAACAAAATACATATGATTATGATATTGTTGATTTAGTGGGTAACAAGATAGATGTTAAAACAAAACGTTGCAACTCTGAACCAAAACCTCACTATGACTGTAGTATTGCAGCACATGGCACAAAACAGAAATGTGATATGTATGTGTTTGTACGTGTATTAAATAATTTTTCTAAAGGCTGGATACTTGGTAAGATAACTAAAGATGATTATTTTAGTAAAGCTAAGTATCATAAGAAAGGTGATCTAGATGATGACAATAAGTTTAGGTATAAGACTAATTGTTACAATGTTAAAATATCTGATTTGGATACACTGTATGGCTCAAAATAAATTAGCAGAATTATTTTCTTTTAAAGCATATCTAAACCAAGACGGTAAAGTAGATATACGAATGGAATCTGTAAACCCAGAAGAATTGATTAGGGTTATGGAAAGAGGTCTTCCAGATTATGAAGGCACATTTAAACTAGCATCTCTTGTTCGTTACTTAAAAACAACAGGCGATGAGATGTTGAACAAATCAACTATATATACACATTGAGGTAATCATGGCAGAAGAAGAAAAAGGAATGACGTTTGAAGATATAAAACTTATGATTGTGGGGGATAAAGATAAAGTAACCCTACTAAATTTGTTTCAGGGTATTGTAAACGAAAATTCTCGGTTAAAACTTGAGGTTGAAGAGCTAAAAAAGGCTAAATCAACAGAATCAAGTTCTTAGAGACACCCGTGGGGTAGAATGATTTTTCTGGTATAAACATACTAGAGCCTATCGTTCTACCCCTCTAAGGGTCTTTATACGAAGACGTTTTTTAGTAACGTCTACTTTTTTTTCATTTTTTTGACTGATGAGCCATACATCATTCCCATCATGCCCATTTTATTTTTTCGCATACCTGCGGCCATAGAATTACCCACTGTATTAGCCATGCCACCACCCATCATTTTTTTCATGGATGCTCCACCACCATACATCATTGGTTTTCTTATTGACGAACCATTACTGTATACTTTCATTTGTTTCTCCTTTAGTTAGTTCCAGTTATTGAATTTAAATCCATAAACTCTTCTTGTGTAGGGTTTAGGACATCTGATATAGCACCAAGCTGTTCTCTCTTATCTTCATCATAATCGTAGGATACTAAAAGATTTCGTATTAAATATGCTTCTAGTCTTGCAACAAATTGACTTACTTCAGCAGGAGAAGGTCTTCGTGTGTTTTGTGCTATGGCAAGTGTAAATTTAGTATTTTCTTTATCACTTAACAAAAATTGAAATAGTTGTTGTTCATTATCTCTTAACATTCTAAAACCAGCATCAGCTAAAAGAAACTCTGTACCAACCATACCTCTAAACCAGTTAAAAGCTCTAGAAAGAACATTAGCATCTGTATAGTCGTTTCTATAAATTGCTGGACTCATAGTGTTATCTCTATAACTTTTTTCTCTTGCAATCATACTCATTATAGATTTTAAACCATCAAAATGTTCATCATCTATTCCTAAATATTTAAAGTAAGATCTTACATTTGGATGTTGCATTAATTCTAATACTTCGGCTGGGTTTTGTAATACACGTATTTGAGTTTTAGCAGATTGCCCCGGCAACATTTGTTCAGGAAGTCTTTCTACTGTTACAGATTTCATACCTGCACGTTCCATTAAACCATTAAATAACATACTAGTGTAAACCATCTTTATAGTTTCAAGACTAGTATTTGGACTTTCTACTTGCAAGAGTTCAATATCATTTATAAATCTTTGCATATACTCTTGATCAATACCGTCTACAGTATTACGTAATCCAGAACCTATTCCATACCTTTTAATAAAGTCTTCTGGTTCAGCTAAATTAAAATTTAAAATTGTTTTGTTAACAAGTTCAGAAGTTTCAGAAAAAGTTCTTTCTGCTGTAGCTCTATCTTGTTTTGCAGCTCTGTAAAGTTTGTCGGCTTGATCTCTTACAATCTTACGAGCTTTTTCACTCTTTTTTAAGAAATGACCAAGATCAGCTTCTGTTTGTAACATATATCTATCTACAGAACTTAAATATTTAACACCGTCAGTGGTGTTAAATGATAAAGCTTCTTGCAATGCTTCTTTGTATGCAACACCATTATCAGGATCTGATAAAAATGATTGTCCTCCAAAAGAAGAAGAAGTATCAAGAGCATCACTATAAAATAAATCTCCTTCTTGTTGATAGATTTTTTTAGATTGTAATAATTTTCCTAAATTATCTTTTAAATCTTTATGAAATGACATATATTTAAAAGTCATGGCAACACTCATATCAGCAAGCTCTATACCTGCTTGACCTATCTTTGTTTTTGGATCTAACATGTAAGTTACGCTTCGTTCAAGCAAATCCCTGTAAGTGTATACTTCTCCGGGAACAGTGGCACTAAAGTCAATATCATCTCGCAAAACTCTATTACCAGCAAAATACCCTATGTTATCTGTTGCATCATCACTTGATATGTCTTTAGTAAGGGCTTTAGGTAAAACAGGAACACCATAAGCTTCTTCTATAGTTGTTCTAAAATCATCCATGTAACCTAATTTTGCATCAAAATCAGTTTGTTCCATCATGTTATCAAACAAATTTTTTCCTGTAAGAATATTAAATGCTTTCTTCTTTGCATCAGCATCATACTCTCTACCGTTTATTATTTCAAGTTGTCTTAAAAGGGAATCTTTTTCTTTTCTCTTACCTACTAATGCACCGTACAGTATATTCATTTTCTGTACTTCTTTATACGCATTTGATTGCATACCATTTACTACTACTTCTAATTCTGAACCCTTTTCTTTCATTAAAGATTCAATACTGTCAGACAATTCTGAATATTCTCTTGCCTTTTCTTTTATTGTTGATTTGTCGCTTTTCTTAAAATTTACAGCTTTTTCAGTTAGCTCTCTTTTTAAGTATACTAGATCGGCAAATTTAATTTGAACTTCAGATAAAGATTGATCGTTTATCATGCCCCCTCTTGACATGATATAATCATAGTAATGTATAGGAGCAGGATCAAATTTAACTTCACCTGTAGATTTATTAAAAGGAAAACCGTAGGCTTTACCCACAATATTCTTTGAACTCTCTATCCATTCCAAATAATATATTGGAGCTGCATCCCCAAAGGTATTTACAAATGTTCTTTTTATAGCTTCAGAAGCAATATCGTTCATTACTTTGGTAAATTCTTTTCCTCTTGCAGTTTTGTTAAATTCACTTTTAGGTCTAAAGTTTGTTAATAAAACATCATTAATACCTATATCTTCAAAAGAAGCTTTTTTGTGGAGTTCAAGAAGAGACTTATAAACATCAGATGCTTCAACAGTTCCAAAACTATCAAGTGGTTCATATATTTGTTTTGCAATGTTTCGATAATAGTTATCAATAATTCCATAATGACTTTTTACAGATTTTCTTAAAACATTATAGTTTGGTATTTCCCCTTGTTTAGTTGAAAGAAGTTCAGTTGAATTTGCTAATCCTTTCAACGCTTCCTTGTGTATTGTGTGCATATTTAAAACAGTATCCATATTTTTATCAAAAAAATCACTTTCATATTCAATACCACGAGCTACTGTAGGATCACCTAAATCAACATTAGCTAATCTACTATCTAGCACTTCATCTAATTGAGCAGGGTCTAATGATAAAAAATGTTTAGGGTCTGAAAGCATTGAACTTATTTCTTGTTCAACCAACGCAGCTTGTTGTTTGTTTTCTTGCATTGCACCTGCAAATGCTACGTTTATATTACTTTCAAGTTCTAGTATATTTCTTAAAGCTTCAGAACCTTCTCCTGTTAACTTATTATTTCTAGCAGCATTTATAAATGCAGATTTCATATCATCTAATACATTGGAATGTGCTACAAGCAATTGATCTGCTTCACGCATAGCTTTTACTGCAGTATTAAATCTACTTGATGTAGACATAACATCACGTAAAGTTAATTTGCTTAATAGTCCTTTAGCAACACCGTGATACCAAGATATAGAACTTAACTGTGCATAAGATAATCGTAAATAATTTCTATATTGATCTACAGTAGGGGAATCTCGAACAACAGAAAGAGCAGTATCAATATCTCTATTTGCATCCTCTGCATTTTTCAATTGTAATTTTTGTGTATCATCATCTAATCTAACAAATAAATTTTTAAAAACTTTTCCTGCTCTATATTGTTCAACATCTGGGCTTCTCAATTCACCAAATGCATTAGGAATTTTTACATCCATTACATCTGGATCTAATAAAGGTTTTAGTCCTACTGCTCTCGTAAGTCCAGTGCCATCTAATACAGATTTTATTTGAAAAGATAAGTCAGCTCCAGTGGGGATAAATTTTTCTCCTCCTGCCACTATCCATCTAAAAGGATATTGTAATACTGCTGGAGATAAGTACATAATCGCACTAAGAAGATTTGCTCTTTCTAATTGTTCTGCTGTAACTTCTCCACTCGTCAAAGCATTAAAAGTAAACGATTGAGCAAGTGTTGGTAATAGTTCATCCCCCAATATATCTTGCAGTTGAGTAACAGGCATAGCATATCTATTTCCTTTAATCATACTAAAACCACTAGTTGATGCTTTTAAAAATGCATTTTCGGCTATATCTAATTCAGACAATGCTTGATTTCTTGCTGCAGTTGTTGTTGCATCGTTTACTTTTTTAATTGCATCATCAATGGCATTTTGATATTTGGGGTCCATATTTTTAATTATGTCATCATAAATATACTGACCCTGTTGTGCTTTTAATGTTTGTCTTGTTGTTTTAAAACTAAGTTTACCTAATAAAAATTTAAAGAACCCATCCCTTTTAATTTGATTAGCTTCCATCTCAGTAAATTTTACTGTACTGGTTGAGGAGTACGGATTTATACCATCAGCATTTTTTGGATATGTTTTTCTTTTTCTATCTTGATCTAAAAGAAATTTTACAGGAGATTTTGTACCAATTACTTGCCCCATTGCTTTTCCAATTGTTGCAAAACCAACTCTTGTTCCTAAATTAAAACCTAAATCTTTTATATAATTTTCAATAAAAGTTAGTTCTGCCGAAGCAAAATTATAAATTGCTCTTGCATCTCTCTCATCTAACATTAATTTTTTAGAGTTCTTTTTGTATTCTTCTTCTCCAAATTTCTTTATATATTCATCTTTTATGAACGTATTTATTCTATCTGTACTAGTAGCTGCGATAGCACTATCTTGAAATCCATTCATATAGTTTTCAACATCTACTCTTCTAGCGTTTGCCTTTTCCTTAAAATATTGTGATGCAAGATCAAATACACCTTCTTCTCCATCTTTAGATTCATTAAAAGCTCTTCCAAGTGACTCTACATAATCCCCTGTAAGATTTCTAATTATCTTTTGTAAAGTAAGCCCTCCACTTATTATATCTTTTGAATCATTTAAAAATTGCCTAAAAGTATCCCCTGTTGTAAATGATTCAGTAAGTATACTAAAAGCTTCTGGGCTTCTTTCTGCAATTTTTGTTCTTTCACCAAATTGAACTAATCTAGCTCTGTTCTCAGCTAATCGTCTTTCAGGAGTTTTTAACATACCAAAAAACGTAGGCTTTACACCAAAAAAGTTTTTGTTTGCATATTCTGGTGCAACTTCACCTTCAGCAGTAACACCAAATGCTCTGTACTTAGGAACGTCTGCTTGTGCTGTTTGTTCTGCACTTTCTAAATCCTGCTTTAACATTTTGTAAGCATTAAATAAATTATTTTTTAAAACAGGAGGTAGTTCTTTATTTTCAGAGCTTAAAGACTCTACATATAATTTTGCCTTATCGACCGTCTGCTTGTTTATATTTTTAGGAGGTTCTGCACCCTCAAGCAACACTTGATTTAAAGACGGAACAAACGCTTTTTGTTGTCGCTTTTCAATGTCTTCGTCTATTGCTTTTTGTTGTTGTGCAAAAGTAAACCCTGCTTCTTTTGCAGGACCTGATAATTCCAATTGTTTACTATCTACACTTGTATCAGGAACGATTTGTTGATCTTCAACTTTTATAAGTTGTTCGTCTTCTTCTGTAGTGTTATCTAATTGTTCAGCCATAATTTTCCTTATTGATCTATTCGATTACCATTTTGATCGACTTGCACTGGTCCTTCACTTGTTTGTATTGTAATTATTTCTGGTGGTGTTTGCGTTGTATCAGAAGGTGATGTCTGTGTAGCTGTTGACTTTACTGATGCAGAGGGTATATATGCAAGATTACTTGCATTGTTATTATCAAAATATACATATAAATTATTTGCCGCACTAAAAAGAGGAGATACTAATGTATTGTTAGTTTTATTAAAAACTTGATATACAGTTCGCTCTATTTGGTTTTCATCGGTAAATGTTAAATCAGGTCTTGGTTTTAAACCTAAAGGACTACTAGTAGCTATTGACATATTTTCTACAACATACTTCTTATCCCTTACTGTCTCAGAATTTGTCGATGCCATAATACGACTAAATGCTATAGCTCCAGATATTCTTTGAACATCAGCACGAGTAACATTACTCGGATCATAACCAGCAAGAATACTAAATCTTTGATACTTACGAGATAATCGATCAATAGAAATTCCCAGCATACCTTCTACATATTCTGGGGATACAATATTTCCATCTCCAGCAAAAGCACTTAAAACGTTGTCTAAATCTTTATCTGAAACTCTTCCTGATGGGTCAAACACTTTTGCAAGAGTATAAGCCAAATAAATTCTCAAAGCTGCAGCTTCACCATAAGCTTTTCTTCTATCACCTGTTAGCGTGTTTTGATAGTCTTGTGCAGATTTTATTTCTTGTTGTATCCTTTCATAGCCTTTATCACGAAAACTATCGAATCCAAATTCTTCGTCTTCGCTACTAAATAAGTCCATTAAACTATCTATTTGACCAGTGCCATTTCCTACAAGATTTACAAATTTATTATCAATAAATCCTGCTAAACCTACTTTTATTTTTTTACCTTTTACAAGTCTTAAATATTCTTTTGATAAATCCAAAGCTTCCTTTGCGGCACTAGCCATCTCAGATATTTTGTCAACACCTTCTTTTCCTGACAACAAAGTTATTTGTTTAATTATCTGACTATATTCTTTAGATATAGAATCAGTTTTAGAATATAACATTCCCCCTTCTTGATTTACATCTCTATTTATTAAAAGACCTAAAGCTAACATAGCTTCTTCTGGTTGCATACCCTGCTCTATTGCGTCTAACATAGTAACACCAACAGCAGTTCTCATTGACGGTGTTAAACTAAAAGCACTTTGATGTAATTGTAATAAAGATTTTGCTTTAGGATTATCTTTGTATGGAATATCAGGTTGCATGCCCGGTAACGTTAAAATAGTTTGGGCTAATTTAAATATTCTATTATCTGATGTTACAAGTTCTGGATAAGCTGCAGCTAGTTGTTTTTCATTTGCAATTGGTCGAGAATCTGTAGAAGAATGTTCCATTAAAATACCCAACTGTCCTGTATCTTCAAAATTTACTTGTGTTTCTACTGTGCCATCTGGCTTAGTCTTTTGACCAACCATTGTAGGCTTTTGTCCATATATAGAACCAATTAAATCATACGTTGTATCTTCTTTCAAATTTGTAAAAAACTCTTGGTATGGTTTTTTATATTCTTCAGAACCTGTCAATCTACCTATTTGAGTCCACTCAATGTCTCTAAATTCGTGATTTGGATTTTCTGCTTTTAATTGTTGTTGACTTGAAAGATGTTTACTAGACGCACTTATCATTTGATTTTCTAATGTTTGTGCAAATTCTATTTGTTCTTTCTTAGGTAACCTACTATATTTATCTCCATTTAATACAAGTGCATTTACAAAGTTGTTTCCGTTAGCATAATATTCTTCAAAAGTATTTGGATTATCCGTAAATCGCACTAAAAACTCATCATTAGTTCCCTTTCCAAAAACTCTGTAACCTTTGTATTGATCTGTGTTTGTTTCATTGTCAGCTTGATAAAGGGCTATTGCAGCTTGATACAAAGCTTCTTGACCTTTTGGTGTAGTTATATCATATTGACTAACATCAAAACTTTTATACAACTCAGGTTTCTTTTTTATCACGTCAAAAGCTAAGTCAAGATATTTATCTTTAATTTTAGCATCAGTATTTTTATCTTTTACATAACTTAAAACTGTCTGTAATCCAGCATCACTTGTCATTTGTTCATAACTCATATCAAGTTCTTTAAACATTTCTGGATTTTCAGTTATAACATCTTTTACAATACTTGAATTAAAAGCTATCTTTTGAGCCTTTGCTTTTTGATCAGCTTCCTGTCTAAGTTTAGCTTGTTCTGCAGCCTGTTCCTGTTTTATTACTTCGCCTTTTAAATACCCTCTAACAAGAGCTTGAAAATTTCTTCCTCCAGCCATTACTTAACTTCCCTTTCTGCATTTAAAAAATTATCATCAAGTTCTTGAGGTTGTCCTCCTGTACGAATTTCTTCGTTTACTTTTTCTTTTATAAATTGAAACATTCTTGGGTTATTCTTTTTCATAATTTTTAACATGTGAGTATCGTCTATTTCGTCTTCATCTAATGGAATATCACTTTCAAAAAATCTGTAAGGTATTTCTTCCTCTTCAGCAATACTTGCTAAATACAACGCTAAAGAAGGTTTCATTATTAATGCTGTATCTAAAGAAAACTTGCCTGATTCAAAACCAGCGTATATAAAACCCTCAACAAGACTTTCAACAGATATACCTGCCATCAATGATTTTACAAGATTAGTTCGTGTTACTGGAGATTCTAATGAATTAATAGCTGCATCCATCGCCTTATTGGGATCAGCGTATTTGGGGGGATTGCCCCACGGATAATTTCTATTATCCTCTGTAAGCGATATACCTGCAGGAGCAGGAGCTAACAAATCAAATTTACCTTGTTCCATTTATATCTGTACCCCTCTTACTATACTTTGTTCAACTCCAATGTTTTTACTTTTCTTACGAGTTGATTTAGGTGTATTTGCATACCTATTAATTAATTGTAATAACTCATTATTTTTTGTGTTATTTACAAGAGATTTTATATTGTTTAACAACTGTGGATTTGTAAAAGGGTAACTTCTAAATTGTTTTAAATTTGCTGGGGCAGGAGAAGATTGATTTATAAGATTATCTGTTATAGTCATTTTAGGAATTTCTCT
>CEWF01054159.1_pt1 | contig 12217 bp, 15 predicted proteins | sample 531331 | NCBI WGS metagenome assembly CEWF01 (sample SAMEA2622676, study PRJEB7988) | marine metagenome | biome: marine biome (ENVO:00000447); feature: mesopelagic zone (ENVO:00000213); material: "saline water (ENVO:00002010), including plankton (ENVO:xxxxxxxx)" | depth 600 m | reverse complement strand
TTTCCAATAACCCATCTCTACATAACTAACACCCAATTTAGACATTAAATTATAATACTCTTGTGCAAATTTCATGGGCCAATCAAAATCACACGTAAACCCACCGTCTCTTAATGTAACATCAACTATTTGCATTATCTCTACCAAAAATAGATTCATAAAAAGAATTACGCAGAACATATAATTCAGCTAATTTGAAATCTTCTAAATCATCTATTTCAATACTTTCAGGTGCCTGTATAGGATAAAAATAATTATTTTCATCTGTTCTATTTTTATTTTTCATAAATACTTTTTTTGTAAAAATAAAAAAGGCTCCATTACCCATTACAACTGGTTCTAAATCCTGTGTTTTAGGAACTACTTCAGAATTAAAGTTTACTGGTTGTCCTTTAAAATATGTAAATTCTTTATGTTCTGTACAAGCACATACTGTATCATAACCTTTAGTTAACATTTCAGTAGCCTTTAGTATAGTCTTTAACTTTATAAATGGTGATGTTACATGCGGTGTTATTATTATTTCGTCATCATCAGTAACAAATTTATTTAAAAAGTTCTCAATCATAAATAGTACTGGACTTACCTCAAAATCAATATTATTCTCCATCTCAATAAATCTTAAATCTCTTTTATAGCAAATTACATTAGTTAAAGTTTTACATTCATCAATTATTCTATCACTATCTGTATCTACATATACATCTACGGATTCTAACTCATTTAATAAATGTTTATATAAAGGTATACCGTTTAAATTCAAAAAGTTTTTATTAGGTAATCTTTCTGATTCTTCTTTTATTATTATAAAAAATTTCATTCTTCTATAAATGTACAAACAATAGTTCTCTCTTGAAGTGGATAAACTTCATCTCCTGGATCTAGCTCTATAAAATGTATATCTTGCCATTTACCTAACATCAATTCACCGTTTTCAATTGGTACTATTTCTGATGTATTAAAAAATAATGTTCTCATATGAGCGTATGCATTAATTCTTTCTCCTTGAGGTACGTCATTACGTAATGATATCAAATCATGTAAGTATCTTCTATTTTCAGGTTTAATTTTAGGTAAATACCTATCAAGCCAAAATCTTATATCAGCATGATGTAATACTTCATTTTCAAGTACTCTCAATGAAGTAGTTGTATGTGTTGTGTATATATTAACTAATCCACTTTTACCCCATTCTTTAGCATACGCAGCAACTTCAGATGTAAGTATTGTAAAAAGTTTATCTGTTTTTATTTTAATAATTTTTTTCATAATAGCCTTTCAAGTATTTTTTTATCTCCAAACAATCCAATTACTTTCCATTTTTCAGAAAATCCTTTTGAATTTGTTATCTCATCTACGGCGCCAACAACGTCCATCCATTTAACACCGTCTTCATCTTCTTTTCTCCAAGCAGCTCTTTCATATTCTCCAACCCAATAATCATCAAATACAACAATACCACCTGCAGTAACTAAATCTGAATAATCGTTCCAATCTTGTAACACTCCTTTTTTAGCGTGGTCTCCATCTATAAAAAGTAATTCAACTGTTGGATAATTCCCTTTGACATAATTAATAACTTCACTATCGTGTGAAGACCCTTTAATTAAATCAACCTCATGTTGATGTGGATTATTTTTATTAACATTATCAGTAACTAATTCGATAGTATTTATACCAAAGTTTTGATCGCTGTTTCCTTCTCCTAACAACTCTGGATAGAATCCTGCAAACATATCCATAGATACAAATTTAGATTCATATTTACATTGCATCATTGTCAACAACGCTCCTCCCCACAATGTTCCTATCTCCAATACAGTTTTACAGCTATATCCCATTAAATCTTTTATTACATATAACACATGCGTAGATTGTAAATCTGGATTTAACGCTACTCTACCATTAATTTTACTATTGAGATTGTTAACTACTTCTTTATAAAGTTCCAAATTTTTATATTCAAATATATCAGTTAATTTCATTTACATCTTCTTCTAAATATTCTATAACATACTCTAAATTTTTATATTTAAGTTCTGGAAAAACATTTGTTCTATCACAATTTACTAAATTCATATCAAATTTATCAAGTTCTTTTATTACATGATTAAAATTTATCCACTCCCGTTTTCCTTCTCTTCTATTAACATCATAAAAGTGGTCCCAACCTGCATCACAACCTAATAAATATATATTTTTAAATCCAAGATAAACAGCTAAAGGTATAGCTAAGTTATCAACAGTACTGGCACCATAAGAAGTAAACCATTGAAAAAATTCCCAATCAATATAATACTCACCTGTTTTCAACAACTTAGACCTATCATCAGCTATATGGTTTATAAAGATTTCACTTTTTTCCCAATGTTCTAAACTATAAATGTTTTTATATTTCGGATCTAACGGTATACCATAACAAGTAGAACCTGGTCCATCTGTACAATTCCCTTTACCTGTTAATAAACAACTGTTCCCTAATACATACATTCCATTATTCATTTTATCTGAAAAAATTTCGTGATAATGGTTTTTTAAAACTTGTGTATCTCCTACTACTAAATAATTTGGAACAAACGTAGGATGTTTTAAAATTAAATTAATACCAATTGTAATCTCATTATCAAATAAAGACATATTTACATCATCGAGTGATGTACCAGTACCTATTATAAAACATCTTTTATTTTTAAATAAATTTTTTTCTACTCTGTATTCCATTCTGTCATCCAACTCCATTCTGTATAATATTTTGGAAATTTGTTAGTTGTTATATTACCCGCGTTGTCAAATATAAACCATCCATTTTTACCACCCCACAGAAATTCATAAAAATCAAATGTTCCGTCTAAAACATCTTTCACTACATTTTCCCAACCTAATGAAAATATATTTTTATATTCAAATCGCATATCAACAAATTTTAGTTTATAAACATCTCTAAAGGAAGAGTTTTCTTTAAGTAAATTATTCCATTTACTTTTATCTGCCGGTGTTCTCATATAATCATCTTCACCTGGTATTGGTTGTCCTAAAGGTGGTTCTGTTTTAGTAAAATATTCATAAAATTTCATACCTGTATTGACTAATCCAGCTTCATTATTTAAAACAGGTTCACTCCAAATACCTTTCATAACATCTATTTTACCATACATAAATAAATCACCAACTTCATAAGTATCCATTGAAGTTGACTGAGTTAAAAATATAGATTTACCGTCTTTCATTAGTATGTTATGACAATAATCTATAACATCTGGTAGACCTACTAAACACCACGCTCTTGTAACTAAACAATAATCAAATTCTTTTTCACATGCATGTTCAACACCTTTCATTACATGGTAATACTGAGCTGGATTATCAATAACATATCCATTATCTTTCAACGGCCATAATTCTTCCCAAAAAATATAATCACATAAATCTTTAGTTTCCTGTAACGGTTCTTCACCGTGTCCACTTAATATTATGTAAACACCTGGATTGTATTTTTTAAAATATTTTATAGACAGATTTATAATCTTCTTTCTATCTACATCTGGTATATCACCTTGTACATCATATGGTGGTATGTGAGTTTGAAATACTACACATTTATTTTTAAAACTCATAACCAAATTCTTCAATATCCTTTTTATAAAACTCTTTAATTATCTCTTTTGTTTTGTTGTTATAATAATTTCTATATTTTTCTCTATCACTTTTATGATAATGAGGTAATGGAATTGTTTTACAATCAACATCTTTTAACATCTTTTTATAATCATCAATTAAATTTTCATATCTTCCCACAAAATCTAAAGCTACTTTTCCTTTAAGTGAAACAAAATCAAACTGTGATTTAAAATGTACATCTTTATACCACTCTGATTCTTCAAATTTTAAACAGAAATCTTCAAAATCTTTAAAATCCCAAGATTTATACCAATCAGGTGTCTCTTCTTGTGTAGCCCATATATTATATCTCTTAGAAAATCTACCTGGTACATGCTTTTCCATATCTAAATATCCGGAAACAAATTTATCCCAGGGATTACGTACAAAAGCTGCTTTATAATACTGTTCTTTTATAATCATTGATTGTAATTTATTTTCATACTGAACATATTCATTCTCAAATTCTTCATAAGTTTCACAAGACCTGTCTACGTCTAAAATATTAAACCCTAAATGTTCTACTCTATCTATATTATCAAGTGTATTTTCTAAAGTAGCGTGATAAATCTCTGGATATTTAAAATTCCACACGTGTGTTGATGAATAATAATTCATTAATTCATTTGAAGATAACGCATATAATATAGAAGTACATGCTGTTTTGGGAATAGCTATAAATAATAACCTTTTTGAATTAGAAATATACATAATTACCCAATTGCTTTTTTCATTCTTGTCATATGTCTTCCACCATCAAATGATGATTTTTTCCATATTTTAATCATATCATCTAATATTTCTTCATCTACATATTTACTTGGTATTGAAAAGAAATTTGCACAATTATGTCTAATAGAATATTCAGCTGTATGCTCATCAAATACTAAAGCAGCTCTAATATTTTTTGTTTTATTAGCTAATATATTTATACCTTGTCCTGTCCTACAAAACCCTAAAGCAAAATCAACACTCTTTCTTTCAAGTTCTTTAACTACTGAACTTACATAATCACCGTAATCACAATCTTTCTTAACATAACAACCAAAATCAACATAATCAACATCATTATTTTCTAAAACTACTTTTACTTTTTCTTTCAATTCAAATCCCGAATGATCTGAACACAACGCAACTGGTTTATTTCCAAACTTAGGAGCGACATAATTCACAAAAAATTCTAATTCTTCAGGTGTCCCCAAACAACTATTTTTCTCAGCCACTTGACATTTTATTTTTAATCCATCTTCTATTAAAAGATTATATATAGGACATATATAAAATTCATTATTTACTCTTATATTTTTATCAATTAACTTTTCACCATAGTCTACAAAATCTTGTCCTTTTTTAAAATAGTATACTCCAACTGCTGCATTTTCACTTATAACTTCTTTTTCAGCAGTTTTTGTAACATATCCTTCATCATCAAGTTTAGCGTAACTATGAGCTGGACTGTTTGCCTTAAATGTCAATATTAATCCGTCTGTATCTTCTGATATTGTATATGGGTCAAATTGATTTAAAAAATAAGTATCAGGTGTATAAATCACTAATGGATTTTCATTATCTATATATTTTTTAGCTAAAAGACACGTACTTACAGCTCCCTCTGTAATATGATCTATAACAACTATTTTTATATCGTCACCAAACTTTTGTCGTAATATATAATCTATTGAAAATTTATTTATGTGGTCCCACCTAACACAAAAAATCAAATTACAATTAGATATATCTATCGAACTCAACGACCAATCAATAATATGTTTACCGTCTGCTACTATAAGTGGTTTAGGTACAAGATAATCCTTATCAATAAATCTTTGAGCTCTACCCGCGATTGGTAATAATAGATTAACTTTTTTCATACACTAGCTCCTCAAGATAATTTGTAACTTCTTTGTGTGAATTTACAACTATTTCTTTTAATTTTTTATTTTTAGAATTTAAATATTCATTCATAAAAGAGGCTGCGAACATATCTCCAGTACCCAAAACATTAACATTTTCAATAACAGAAACTTTTGTTTCAAATATTTCATCTCCATCTGTACATACACTTCCACCGTTATAATGCATTATAACCCATCCTTTTATTAATTTACCCAACTCTTTTATATTCATAAAAACATCTTCATCTGATATAAATAGATAATCTATATATTGAAATACTTTTTTATTTTCTATTGCTTTACCTTTACACAAATCTGCTGATATAATACCTTTTTTAATATCAAAAATAAATGACAAATCGGGTAATTCATTTATATACATTATATGATTCCATTTTGAATCCACTATATTTGGTTTTTTAGTTTTAATGTTTAGTTGACCTACTGAAGTTCTTTCTGTTTTATTTTTATTTACTAAAACTAAGGCTTCACCTATAGCGGTAGGTTGTATATTAATTTTTAATTTCGAATTTATTTTAATTAAAAAATTCCAAACATTTCCAATAGAACCAACTGAATTATACTCTTTAAAATCTTCAAAAATTCTATCAAACGTCAAATGTCCATATAAAGATATATCCATTCAACTCATTTCCTTACTTGTTAATTCTTTTTTATCTAACTCTAAAACATCTTCTTCTGATGCATCTTTAATATACCCACTTTTTTTAAATAAATCATATAACTTCATAATAACACCTTCACCACTTTTTACATCTATAATTTTTGAACAATTATCTTTAAGTATCTGTGGTGAATTTGAAGGACAATATGTATAATTTAATTTTTTTATAATAGATAAATCAAAATAATCATCACCAACAAAAGCCATATTTTCAATAGATATGTTATAAGTTTCTTTGAACTGATGTAAATATCTTGATTTATCTAAACTTAAATCACTTCCTCTTGAACAGTAAAAATCTATATTTCTTTTCTTCGCCATGCTCTCATTAAAATTATCACCTGATATAAAAATTACATTAATCCCACCCGCCTTAAATCTTTTAATAGCTGTAAAATCTCTATCATTAAATTTTTTATAAATTGCGGTATGATTTATATCGTAAATTTTATTACCGTCTGTCAACACCCCGTCTACGTCAAGTATCAATAACTTAATCATTTTTAAATTTAGTCTTCCAAGGTCCAGGAGCTCTAGCTATATATTTACCTGCATCTCGCTCTTCTACATAATAAGCTGACAATCGTTTTTCTTCTCGTAATATTTTAACTATTGAATTAGTATTCATAACATAGTTATATTTATTTCTCACTCTCATAGACCATTCAACATCTTCACTCTTACCTTGTACTAACTCTTCATCTAATGGATCTTTTTCCATCATCCACTTTTTAGCAACCCACCAAAAACCTGAAATTTGCATATAGTGTAATTTATTATAATCATACGGTACTATAGCTATTCTATGACCAAATCCATCAATATTGTAACATAACTCAGGATCATCCCACGCTATCCAATCTCTAAATCTATGTCCTTCTTTTGCTAAAATAACACACATACATATATCCCATTCATTTCCAAACTTCAAAAAACCATTATACCAGTTATCATCAAGTATTAAATAATCATGCGTATACACTATATTCTCAAACTTTGCCGTTTCTGTAATAATATTCTTTTTTCTTGTAAACCAACCGGGTCGTGTAACATCATCAAATTCAATAAAAGTAACATCACTATCATTTTGATATTCATTTTTACCTCCTATGACAATTGTTTCATAACTGTCTTCTGGTATATTATTTCTTCTAATTGACTCAATAATTTCTCTAACATGATTTTCAGTCCCGTGAGTCATTCTCTGTGGTTCTGTTGTTGTTGTTATTCCAAATGTGAATTTCATTATACTACTTTAACTCCATATTTTTTACTAAACTCTACCCCATCAAGATAGGTATTAACTATCGGTTGTCCTTTTATATTAAGTGATGTATTCAATACCATAGGACATCCTGTTTTTATATAAAACTCTCTAATCAGTTTATAATAACTAAGATTATCTTCTTTACTAACTGTCTGTACTCGTGAAGTATTATCCACATGACATATTGCAGGATACTTATCTGGATATTTACATTTTGCTACAAACTGCATAAACTGAGACTTACGAACTGGCATATCAAAAATATCATCAGCATATTCTTCAAGAACAGATGGTGCAAATGGTCTAAACTTTTGTCTATGTTTTATCTCATTAACTTTATCTTTAATATCATTACCTCTTGGATCTGCAAGTAAACTTCGATTACCTAATGCTCTCGGTCCAAACTCTGCTCTACCATTTGCTACTCCAACTATATTTCCTTCTAATAATTCATCTAATGCTTTTCTTCGAGGATAACGACCTGTAATATTATAACCTGTAAATGGTGTTCTCCAATTTACGTGTTCACCAAATACATACGCTGCACATCCCAATGAACTACCTGCATCACCTGGATTCGGTAATATCCATAAATTTGGATAATAATCTTTTGCTATAATTGAATTAGCTACACAATTCAAAGCCACACCGCCCATATAAACACAATTTTGAGTTTCAGGAACTATTCGTTGTGCTATACGAAATACTTCTTGAATTTCTTCTTCACATATCCATTGTACATTTGCTGCTATGTCAAACTTCCATTGATCTGAACCATCGTCAGGATAATATTCTGGATTCCATTGTAAACACCCTCGATGTAAGTTATTTTTAAGTTGTATTGGTAATAATGAATTATTAAAAAAATCTTCATAAATTTTTTGTTTTAACACTGCATCTTTTTCACCCCACGCTGCCATACCCATCAAAATATATTCATCTTCTTGAGGTTTTAATCCTAATCGTTGAGTCATAGCACTATACCAAAGTCCTAATGAGTTAGGATACTTTAAACTATATCGTTTTTCAAAATGACTACCCCACGCGTACCAAATAGAACAAGTTTCCCATTCACCAATAGCATCTATAACTACAATAGCAGCTTCTTCATACGGTGATGTAAAGTATCCTGCAGCAGCGTGAGCTTGATGATGTTGAACATATTCTATTTTTGCATTACCTATATAATCTCTCAAATAATATCGAGGTGTATTCTTATAACTAAATACTTCATTATATTGACCCGCATAAAATTGACGACGTTTCTTTAAATACGGTCTTTCAAAATACACAACCTTATCTGGACTACCATATCTTTTACAATCACTAAATAACTTATGATTCAATTCAGAATCGTTTTTCTTACCACTATATCTTTCTGAATGTCCTGCAAAAAGTATTTTACCGTCCTCTAACAATGTAATAGCTGCATCATGATTTAAGGCATTTATACCTAATATTTTCATACTATCTCCTACTTATAAATAAAGGGGTCTTTTTTACGTATAGCTTTCATCTTTTTTTTAAGCTTTCTCTTATCTCTTAATCTCTTTAAAAAATTAATTAGTCTTTTAAACATTTTGTTATTCTCCGGATATTATTTTTAAAATAACATTATCTGTAAATTTTTTATGTGCTTTAAATGATGGATGTAAATCATCTTGATACCAGTCATCTTTATCTAAATTATATTGTGACCACTCTGTTAAACCGCCATACTTAACTTTATCATTATTAAAAAACCACCAATTATCCCAATCTATCATGCTCCAATAATCTGTAATTCCGAATTTAGATTCGTGAGTATTAGCTTCACAATGACTAAACTTATCTTTCAATAATGCATTTTCTTTATTTTCATAAGGACTGTCTTTTCTAAAGATATTTTTACTTCTACTATCAGTAAACAAATCCCAACCACAAAACATTTTATATTTTATACCTTTAGATTTGAAATAACTTTGAACCATAAAAATTTTCTCTAATAACTCAAAAAAATGTAGTTCATCAGAATGTATATTTTCCCAATAAATTTTCCAAAAACTTACATTATTTTTAAATCCTTCATTTAATGGCATAAACCATGAACTCCAAGATGATTTATAAAAATTTTGTGCCGGTGGTGACATTTCAAAGTTACCATGATTAATCATAAACTTTCTTTCCATAGTAGTTAATTGAATAATCACCATATCAATTTCTTTTCCTTCTTTTAATAATCTATCAACGTTTGTAATTACACCTCGTAAAATTATATCATTTGAATTACCTTTATAACCGACATTTAAAACTTTTACATCTATATCATTATAATGTTCTTCAAGATAATCAGACCAAGTTGTTCTGAAATTTGTAAAGCTACACCCCGTTGTTATTATATACTTCATTTCTTTATAAATCCATTTCGTCTACCAAATTTAAAATAACTCCGTAAGTAAATTTTTCTTGAGCTATATTATGAGGATGTTGATCTCCTTCTCCTCTGGTCCAGTATTTGTTATCTACGTTATGACGTATCCATTCTTTCATACCACCATATTTACTATAACCGGTATCATTCCACTCTGCTACATCATTATAATTTCCCGTATCATTTTCAAAAAATATAAAATCAGAAGTATCTATATGCTCATTTATATTTAAATCATTACTAAAAATTTGCCAACCACAAAACATTTTATATTTTATACCTTTGGATTTTAAAAACTGTTGAGTTTTAGAAATATTATCAAGTGTAGACTGAGTAGCTTTTTCTTCACTATGCTCATGCAAATAATAATCACTCCATCGTTCATGTGTACCATCTAAAGAACTTAAAGACCATCCATTATATTTCTTTCTATAAAATGAATGTCCAGCTGTACCAGAACAATAGTCTTCTTCAACAAACATGCTATGTCTATCTAACCCACTCCATTGAACTATAACCATCATATCATGCATATCTTTATTCCATAAGTCTTCAACTAACATATTTATATTTCTCGATATAGTACCATTGTCAGATGCGTCTCTAGCTATATTGTGTATTTTATATTTTCCTCTGTAAAACTGTTCTGTAAAATACGGATAGCATAAATATAACTTCTGTTGAGAATTTGTTTGTTGGTATATATCTAATGATGTTTTATCAACAGATAAACTACAACCCGCTATAATTATATTAGGGATTGACATTTATTAATTCCAATGATTTAAGTTCATTTAAAGTTTCTCCATCTATTGTTATATCATATCCATCATATATGTTAAAATCTAAATTATCAAAGTCACCTCTTCTAACTGTATGACAACAATATATAGGGTGATTATATTTCGTTCCTAATATTTTATAACCATCATTCTTTGCTTTTTCACTACCCTCTAACTCAAATTCCCATGGATTCATGTTAGGTTCTAAATACTTTAACATATACTTTCTATTCCATATAGAATGTACTACTGACAATCTATACTGAGCTTCTTGGTCTAATTCTATAACACACATTTCTTCATCTTTATGAATCTCAGTATGGGGTTTTGTTTGAGCTGCAGTTTCAAGTGCTATCCTTCCAACATTTTCATCCATCATATCTACTAACTTAGAAATCGTATTTACATTTACTGGTTTAATAATAAACTGATCTTCTACCGCATGAATAAAATAATCATCATCTATTGATTCTAAAAAACTTTTTAAGTCAATACACCAATCAACTATTGTTGTTTGTGTTCCAAGTGATATAAAATTAAAATTATCTTCAAGTTCAAATTGAGGTTTTTCATACCCCAATATAGTTACTTTTTGTTTATCACTCCAAAACTTATTAAACAAGTACTGAAACGGTCTAATTAAATGTATGTATTTATCAGACGTGGATATATAAATATTAACCATTTAACATAATCTCCTTACCATCTCCGTCATATCTCAAATAATCAATATTAGAATAATCATATTCTTTTATTCTATAATTTGTCCAATCTCCTGCATATGGTCTATGTATATTTATGCACCCCGCTATATTATCTATTCCAGCTCCAACATCCATAAAAATAGCGTTAGTATATTTTTTAAGTCTATGTAACAAAGCAGATTTAGAATGTCCTATACCCAAAAGGAATATCTCTGATGTTGACTCTTTTAATTGTTTACCGACAAAATCTTCAACTAAATTTACATCATCACATGCATACTTTTGTGGAAAATGTATATAATCATTAAAATTATCTAACCCTAAATATTCTTTATATTCATCATACTGCATAAGTTCTTCAATCAAATATAATTTTTCACTTGCTCCTATCAAACCAATTTTATTACCAAATTCTTTAAAAAACCATTTATTAGAAACTAACCCATAACAATATTCGGCTGGATACTGTATTTCTCTGTTTAGTACTACATCTGTAAACATTCTTCTATTCTCTGGATATATTTCACACGTATAATAGTCATTAAGTTTAACTCCATCTACAAATTCCTGATGATTGATTTCTTCATATGATAAACTTAAAGCTCTATTACCTGGTTTTGCACTTCCAACTCCATTTTTAGTCAAAAAATAATAATCACCGTCTCCGAATTTATAAAAAGTTTTAGAAGCTTTAGTATGCACAAGTTGTTTTATATGTGATTTAAATCTAATTAAATCTTCTTGAAATTCTGGATATGTATTATTATCTCTGAAACAAGAATGTGAATCTAAATTAATCGTATTATTTATTTTATAT
>CEWF01015649.1_pt1 | contig 12230 bp, 8 predicted proteins | sample 531331 | NCBI WGS metagenome assembly CEWF01 (sample SAMEA2622676, study PRJEB7988) | marine metagenome | biome: marine biome (ENVO:00000447); feature: mesopelagic zone (ENVO:00000213); material: "saline water (ENVO:00002010), including plankton (ENVO:xxxxxxxx)" | depth 600 m | reverse complement strand
ATCGGCGTATTTCACCAAATTCGGGAAGTGTTTTTCAGAGTGTCCCTAATATTCAGGCTTTACTATGTCACTCCCTTGCAATGCTATCGAGCCATTGCGCTTTCGCGAAGCGCTCGGACACTACGCATCCGGTATCACGGTTATTACATCGCTCATTGATGATGAGCCGCTCGGTTTCACTTGCCAGTCCTTCTACAGCGTGTCGATGAGCCCGCCGCTCGTCTCATTCAGTGTAATGGCCAATTCGTACAGCTATCCAAAAATGCGCCAGGCAGGTCGATTCGCAGTCAACATACTGTCAGGTGAACAAATCCAGATTTCCAACACCTTTGCTCGGCAGGGCGCTGATAAATGGCACGATGTCGAGTGGCAGGAGTCACCACTGGGTAATCCGATCATTGGAGGTAGCCTGCACTGGCTAGATTGCGAAATTCATGCAGAACACGTTGCAGGTGATCATCTGATCGTCATTGGTGAGGTGAAAGCGTTGAATCTAGAAGAAGCCGCTACTGTGCAACCGTTAGTATATTTCAAAGGCCACTATTGTAATCTCGCCGCACATAAAGGCGTTTGAGCAGTCCTAAATCCGAGAACACGATCTTTAGCACATCGCCCTCTCTAAAGGAGGGGGCTATACCAAACTCCACAGAGCCGGAGCTGGAGTTGGCGGAAACTGCTTTTAAGCAGGTGACTACTTTGGACCATCGAGCGTAAGCCATTCATTACGCCCCGGCGAAATACGTTGCCAATATTCACCTCCTGATTTCACCGGCGCTTCATCGCTACGCCTTGCTTTGTGACCACTAGCAAACACCAATAAAACAGCTGCCTATAGATCAAATAAACGGATTCCCCCTATCTCGACCTGATCTCAGGCACTCATCCTTGCGCCAGCACTGTCTGCTGGCGGGCGCTATGCAACATATGCAGGGTGATCTTGCGCACTTCCGCTTTGCTGACCTCTATATGGGTCTTGAGCAATAGCTGTGCCTCTTCGCAGCGACGCGACAGGATCGCGCCGAGGATGCGTGCGTGCTCCTCGTAGGTGAGTTCCACGCGTGGCCCTTGGGTGAAATCCAGGCGCCTGATAATTCGGATTTTTTCGCTGACTTCAGCGTGCAGGCGGGCCATCTCGCGATTGCCGGCGGCTTCCACCAGTTGGCAGTGGAAGCGCTCGTCCAGTCGTGAGACTTCGCGGCCGTCCTGTAGCCGTTGCTCGGGTTGCACCATCCAGGTGCAACGCAGTTGTTCCAGTGCGTCCGGAAGCTCTTCATTAGGGCGCTCGCACAGGCGCTTGACCGCCTCTAGTTCGAGGACGATACGTACCTCGTACAGCTCCTCGAAGTGGGCGAAGTCGAACGGCTTAACCTGCCAGCCGCTGCGGAAATACACCTCCAGATAGCCCTCGCGCTCCAGGCGATACAGCGCCTGGCGCACCGGCGTGCGACTGGCGGCCATGCGCTCGGCGATCTCGCCTTCGGAAAAGCGATCACCGGGCAGCAGGCGAAATTCGAAGATGTCGTCCTTGAGCTGCAGGTAGATGCGCTCGGCGAGATTCTCCGGGCGCTCCTTGCCGCGCTTGGCCGGGCTGACCAGTTGCATCTCAGGCCGCCTCGTTCGGGGTCAGCAGGAGCAGGGCATCGCCCGGTGTCACCGCCTTGCCGGGGGTGCAGCGCAGCGACTTGACCATACCAGCCACTGGCGCGGTCACCGCCAGCTCCATCTTCATGGCCTCGACCACCAGCAGCGGTGTGCCGGCTTCCACGTACTGACCGGGCTCGACCAGCACCTTCCATACGCTGCCGCTCATCTCGGCGGCGACCAGGTGGCCGTCCAGATCGGCGTCGTCTTCGATAATAGCGTTCAGCTCTTGTGCGGCGCTCGGATCGTCGTCCTTCCACAGCTCGACTTCGGCGTCGAAGGCGGCTTTCTGCTGGCGCTGGAAGGCTTCGATATCAGCGGCGTTGTCGGCGATAAAGCGGTTGTAGGCGGCGAAGTCGAATTCGCTTTGCTCGATACGAATCTGCGCACGGCCCTCGCGGAAGGCCTCACGGAATGCGTCCAGCTCGGCCTCGCTGACCGGATAGAACTTCACCTGATCGAAGAAGCGTAGCAGCCAGGGCTGGCCATTTTCGAACTGGGCGTTCTTCACGTACTTGTTCCAGATCGGCAGGGTGCGACCGACCAGTTGATAGCCGCCGGGGGAGTCCATGCCGTAGATGCACATGTACATACCGCCGATGCCCACGGTGCCTTCGGCGGTGAAGGTGCGCGCCGGGTTGTACTTGGAGCTGAGCAGGCGATGACGCGGGTCCAGCGGCACGGCGCAGGGCGCGTCCAAATAGACGTCGCCGAGGCCGAGGATCAGGTAGCTGGCGTCGAACAGAATGTCGCGGACTTGTTCACGGCTGGCCAGGCCATTGGCGCGCTGGATGAAGTCGACGTTGTTCGGCAGCCAGGGTGCCTCGCTGCGTACGGTTTCGCGGTAGCGCTCGACGGCGGCGAGGGTGGCGCTGTCCTCGAAGGCCATGGGCAGGTGGACGATACGGGTCGGCACCTTGAGTTCGGCGACATCGCCGAGCTGGCGCTCCAGGTGCAGCAGGTGTTCGAGCAGGGTGCGCTGGTGCAGCACTCGGCTGTCGTAGCGCAGTTGCAGCGAGCGCACGCCGGGGGCGAGTTCTTCCAGGCCACGCAGCGGCTCGGCCTTGAGCGCTTCCATCAGCAGATGCACGCGCAGGCGCAGGGCCAGATCCAGCACGTTGTCGCCGTATTCCAGCAGGATGTAGGCGTCGCCGGCCTGGCGATACACCGCACGTGGGCGGCTGCCTTCAGCCGGCAGTTCGGCCAGCACGGTGGCGGAAACGGTGTTATCAGGTTGCAGCGATGGCGCCGGCAGGGGCACTGCGCTGATCGCCGCCAGGGCCTCGATGCTGCCCAGCTGCGCCTGTTCCAGGCTCTGCGCCTGCTGGAAGCCGATGGGGTGGAAGCGCAGCTTGTCGCCGGGCTTGACCTGGCCGACCTTCCACAGCTCGGCCTTGGCGATGGTCACCGGGCAGACGAAACCGCCGAGGCTGGGGCCGTCCTTGGTCAGGATCACCGGGAAGTCGCCGGTGAAGTTGATCGCACCAATGGCGTATTCGCAGTCATGCACGTTGGACGGGTGCAAGCCTGCTTCGCCGCCGTCAGCTCTTGCCCAACTCGGTTTCGGGCCGCTCAGGCGCACGCCGAGGCGGTTGGAGTTGTAATGCACCTCCCACTCGGCGGCGAAGAATTCCTCGATGGCTTCGGCGGTGAAGAAGTCCGGCGCGCCGTGCGGGCCATAGAGCACGCCGATGTTCCAGGTGGTGCCGTAACCGGGGATCAGGCTCGGGTGCGCCGCCTGCGGTGGGGCGACCGGAGCAGGTGTGGTGCAGGCCGGCAGCTCGGGCTGGGAGATGGCCAGCATGTCGGCGGTACGCAGGGTGCGTCCGGCATGTCCGCCGAACTGGCCGAGGGCGAAGGTGGAGCGACTGCCCAGGTACAGCGGCACGTCCAGGCCATTGCGCACGGCGAGATAGGTGCGGCAGCCGTTGACAGCGCGGCCCAGCTTGAGCACCTGGCCGGCCTTGACCTCGATTGGCTGCCAGTAGGCAACCGGCGTATCGTCCAGGGTGGCCGGGCAGTCGGCGCCGGTCAGGGCGATCAGTGCGTCGCTGTGAAAGCGCAGGGTCGGGCCTTGCAGGGTAAATTCCAGGCCTGCGGCCTCGGAAGCGTTGCCGACGATACGGTTGGCCAGGCGGAAGGCGAAATCGTCCATCGGCCCGGACGGCGGCACGCCAATATCCCAGTAACCGAGGCGACCAGGATAGTCCTGCACGCTGGAGTAGGTGCCGGGCTCCAGCACTTCGATCACGCTGGCCTTGAAGGCGAAGCTGTCGAGCAGGCGTGTCCATACTTCGCCTTTGGCGAAGCGTTCGTCGGCCACCACCTGGCGCAGGTAGTCGAGGTTGCTGGCGATGCCGTGCAGGCGGGTTTCGCCCAGGGCTTTCTGCAGCTTGGCGATGGCTTCGTTACGAGTCGCCGCATGGACGATCAGCTTGGCGATCATCGGATCATAGAAGGCCGAGACCTCGCTGCCGGTGCTGACCCAGCCGTCGACGCGCACGTCGGCCGGGAAATATACGTCGGTGAGTACGCCCGGGCTGGGCTGGAAGTTCTTCAGCGGGTCTTCGGCGTAGATCCGCACTTCGATGGCGGCGCCTTGCGGTGCGCGGTCGAGTGCAGGCCAGTCCAGCGCATCGCCTGCGGCCACGCGCAGCATGCACTCGATCATATCCAGGCCGGTGACCATCTCGGTGACCGGGTGCTCGACCTGCAGGCGGGTGTTCACTTCGAGAAAGTAGAAATCGTCGCGAGCGGCGTCGTAGATGAACTCCACGGTGCCGGCGCTGCGGTAGCTGACCGATTCGCCAAGCTGCACGGCAGCGGCGTGCAAACGCTCGCGGGTGGCCTGCGGCAGGTTCGGCGCCGGGGTTTCCTCGACCACCTTCTGGTTGCGTCGCTGCAGCGAGCAGTCGCGCTCGCCGAGGGCGGCAACGCGGCCCTGGCCGTCGCCGAAAATCTGTACCTCGACATGCCGCGCCTGATCGACGAAGCGCTCTAGGAACACCCCGGCATCGCTGAAGAACTGCTCGCCCATGCGCTTGACGCTTTCATAGGCGCTCTCCAGCGCGGCGGCGTCGCTGCAGCGGGTCAGGCCGATACCGCCACCGCCGGCGGTGGTCTTGAGCATCACTGGGTAGCCGATGCCGTCGGCGGCGCTCAGCGCTTCTTCCAGGCTTTGTAGCAGGCCGGTGCCCGGCGCCATTGGCACCTGGGCCTGGGCGGCCAGTTCGCGTGCTCTGTGCTTGAGGCCGAACTCGCGAATCTGCTCGCCGGTCGGGCCGACGAAGGCGATCCCGGCTGCTTCACAAGCATCGGCGAACTCGGCGCTTTCCGAGAGAAAGCCGTAACCGGGGTAGATCGCCTGGGCGCCGGTTTCCTGCGCGGCGGCGAGAATCTTGTCGATACGCAGGTAGCTGTCGGCCGGCTTGTCGCCGCCCAGGGCGATGGCGATATCGGCGTCGCGTACATGCTGGGCATTGCGGTCGGCTTCGGAGTAGACGGCGACGCTTTTGACCCCAAGGCGTTTGAGCGTGCGGATGGCGCGGACGGCGATTTCACCTCTGTTTGCAATCAGTACGGTATGAAACATGGGCTATCCCTTCCTCAGTTCTTGGCTGTTTGCAGGCTGGCGATATAGGCGCGCCAGCCACCAAAGCTGGTGATGTCACGCGCGCCATCCAGCACGTATGGCTCGCAGATGAAACCCTTGACCCAGCGGCCGTCGGCCAGCTCCAGGTTGCCGATGCCCAGCGGTGTCGGGATCTCGGCGACGAATTCGCCGAAGCGCGCCTGCGGCACGTCCCACAGCTCGACGATGATCTCGGCGCCGTCCTCGGCGACCCGCGCGAGGCCCGGTTTCGGCGGCACGGTGCCGGGCAGCGCATACAGGCGGTAATGCGCGGCGCTGGTGGTTTGTTCCACCAGCACGGCATCGCGCGTGGTGAGCTGGAAGTTCAGCGGCATGCCGGTCAGGTGCGCACCGACCACAGCGACGCGGATGCAGCCTGGCGCCGGCTTGTCGCTGGCGATTTGCGCCGGCAGCGGCTTGCCGGTGGCGCCCAGCGGTAGATTGAGTGCCTGCTGCCAGCGCTGACCGAAGGCAGCCAATGCCTGGTCATGCCAGGCCGGGGCGAGCAGGGTGATGCCGGCTGGCAGGCCGTCGGCGCGCAGGCCCGCCGGAACGGCCAGTGCGGACAGGTCGGCGAGGTTGGTGAAGTTGGTGTAGGTGCCGAACTGGCTGTTGAACAGCACCGGTTCGGCTTCCATCTCGGCCAGGGTGCGAATGGTTGGCGAGGTCGGCACCACAATGGCGTCGAAGCCGGTCAGAGCGTCGTTGATGACGCGGCTCAGTTCGGCGCGGATGTATTCGGCCTTGTAGGCATCGCAGGCGCTGTACTTGTGGCCGTTCTCGACGATGCCGCGCACTACCGGGTGGATATGCGCCGGGTCGACGCCTTCCAGCGCCACCGTGCGCTCGGCGACCCAGGGGCCGTAGTAGAGCTGCTCGGCCAGTTGCTGGAAGGGGGCGAAATCGATCTCCACCAGCTCGGCACCCAGTTCGCGCAGTTTGCTCAGGGCGCTCTCGTAGACGGCCTGGTTCTGGCTGTCGCCGAAGAACTCAGGATTGGCCGGCACGGCCAGGCGTGGTTGGATCGGCATGCCGACCTTGGTGCTGTTAGGGTTCTTGCGGCTGTAGGCGTCGGCGGCGTCATAGCCACCGGCGATATTGGCCACGGCCAGGGCATCGCCGACGGTCAGGGCGAACACCGAGATGCAGTCGAGGGTGCGGCAGGCCGGTACCAGGCCGGTATTCGGCAGCCAACCCTTGGTTGGCTTAAGTCCAACGATATTGTTGAAACCCGCTGGCACGCGGCCGGAGCCGGCAGTGTCGGTGCCCAGGGCGAAGGGCACTAATCCGCGTGCGACCACGCTGGCCGAGCCGGAGCTGGAACCGCCGCTGACGTAGGCCTGATCGAACGTATTGAGCACCGCACCGTAAGGCGAGCGGGTGCCGACCAGCCCGGTGGCGAACTGATCGAGGTTGGTTTTGCCAATTAGGATGGCACCAGCGGCGCGCAGGCGGGCGACCACGCTGGCGTCGGTCTTTGCCTGGTAGGCGAATTCAGGGCAGGCGGCGCTGGTTGGCCAGCCGGCCGCATCGATATTGTCCTTGATGGCGAAGGGGACGCCGTATAACGGTAGCTTGCTCAGGTCGCCGGCTGCATCTTCCAGGGCGGTGACCAGGGCATCGAGCTGGGCGTCGAGCTGGGCTTCATCGGCCAGTACGATCCAAGCGTTGTCTTCAGTGCGCAATTCCAGCCGCAGGGCGTGCAGCAGTTCGGCAGGTGACTCGCCGTCTCGGTAGAGCTGTTGCCACTGCGTCAAAGTTAAAGCGAGCGGGGCGTTGGACATGCTTTGAGATTCCATCTTGTATCCAAGTTGGATCAGGTTAAGCAATGACAATGCCAGCTCGTGAAAAACCTCTGTTTTCAGCTACTTAGAGCTTGTTTAAGTTTACTCTGGGGCGTTTGTACATCAGATGTGCACCGCATCGGGGCCGCGCTGCCAGCAGATGGTGCGGCGGAGGTGTGCTTTAGGCCGCTCAAGCCTTCGCGACAAACGGAGCACAGCTCGAATAGTAGTTTCCCAGACTCGCTTCGCTATCCTCAGCTCGTTTCCTGAGAGGCAGTCTGCTGGTCGCCGGCCTGGTTGCTGCTACGCAGTTTCTTCGCCCGTGCTTCGAGCACCACATAGACCAGGGTGGCGAACAGTAGCGGGATCAGGAAGTAGATGACCCGGTAGCCGATCAGGCCGCCGACGATGGCGCCTTTACTCATCTCGTCGGCGAGCATCGCCACGAATACCGCCTCGATGACCCCGAGCCCGGCCGGGATGTGGGTAACCACGCCGGCGATGCTGCTGATCATCAGAATGCCGAGCACTTCGGGGTAGGCGGCCTTCTGGGAGAGCATGAAGTACACCACCAGCGCCATCAGCGACCAGTTGGCCGCGCCCAGCACCAGCTGAATCAGCGCCAGGCGCAACGAAGGCAGCTGGATCTCATGGCCGCGTATGGTCCACGAGCGGCGCTTGGAGAAACCGCACAGCCACAGATACACCACACACGCGACCAGCAGGCCGGCACCGAGCACCCGCAGGGCGGTGAAGCCGATTTCCCAGTTGGCCGGCGGCTGGATCCAGCCCATGGCAAAGATCATCCCGGCCAGCCACATGTAGCCCAGCCAGTTGGTCAGGACGCTCATGGTGAACACCCGCGTGATCTGCGATGGCTTCAACCCCAGACGCGAATACAGGCGGAAACGCAGGGCAATGCCGCCGACCCAGGCGCTCAGGTTGAGGTTGAAGGCATAACAGACGAAGGTCACCGGCAGGATCTGCCGGACCGGCAGGTCATGCCGTGCGTAGCGCTTGCCCAGTACGTCGAAGAAGCAGTACACGAGGTAGCTGCCAAAGGCGGCCGCGCCGGCCATCCAGAGCGTTTTCGCCTGGTAGTTGCGCAGGGTCTTGTAGACCTCTGCCCAGTCGAGGTTGCGCGCCAGGCCGATCAGCAGGCCGACGATAAGGGCGAAGAAGACATAGGTGAGGATCTTCTTGATCAGCGGCCAGCGTCGGCGCCAGCCGCTTTTCGCCTCGGCCGGGGAAGTCTGGCTCATTGGTGGTCTCGCTGCAGGGGGGAGGGTACGGGATCGAGTGGGCGGTTGTCCGGGTCGATCAGCTCCAGGCGCGGCTTGTGCTCGGGGAACAGGCTCACCAACCCCGGGAAATGCCGCAGGAAGTGGAAGATCAGGAAGGCCAGCGGCGCACGCCACCAGAAACCGCGGATGATCCGCTCCAGCGGAATGCGCCGACAGTCGGTCTGCAGCAGGTGGTCGAGGCGCTCGTGCAGGTGGCGATTGAACACATGATCACGAATGATCAGGTTGGCCTCCAGATTGAGCGACAGGCTCAGCGGATCGAGGTTGCTCGAGCCCACCGTGGACCACTCGTAGTCGGCCAGCGCGACCTTGCCATGCAGCGGGCGGCGGCAGTACTCGTGGATCTCCACGCCATCGCGCATCAGGTAGTTGTAGAGCATGCGCGCGCCGAACTTGGCGATGGGCATGTCCGGCTCGCCCTGGAGGATCAGCCGCACCCGTACGCCGCGCCGCGCGGCATTGCGGATTTCCCGCAGCACGCGATAGCCAGGAAAGAAATAAGCGTTTGCAATCAATAACCTGGAGCGTGCATCTCGAATCGCCTGCAGGTAGTGTTGCTCGATGTCGTTGCGGTGCTGGTCGTTGTCGCGGATGACGAACAACGCTCGCGCCTCGCCGCGACTGACGCCACCGTAACCCGGCGTCTGATGGCGCATGCGCCGCCGCCACCAGCGATGGGTCGGCTTGTCCGGTGCGATCTGCGCCAGTGCGAAGTGGTGGATATCACGCACCACGGGACCTTCCACCTGAAGGGCATAGTCCTGCTTGGCAGCCGGGCCGAAGTCGCCCAGGTGATCGGCGGAGAAGTTGATACCGCCGATGAAGGCGATCTCGCCATCGACCACGACGATCTTGCGGTGCATGCGGCGGAACACGTTGAGTCGGCGGCCGAGCAGGCGCTTGCCGGGGTCGAACATGTGGATACGCACGCCGACCCGGGTCATGGCGGTGACGAATTCACCATGCAGGTCCGCCGAGCCGTAGCCGTCCACGGTCACATCGACGCTGGCGCCGTTTTCCGCGGCGGCGATCAGCGCTTTCTGCAGCTCCGTGCCTACCTTGTCCTGGAACAGGATGAAGGTTTCCAGCAGCACCTCTTTCTTGGCCTGGGCGATGACCTCGAACACTCGAGGAAAGAACTCTTCGCCGTTTTCCAGTAACTGAAGGCGATTTCCGTCTCTCCAGTGGTAACTCATAGATGTATCTCCACCGCTAGGGGCAGATGATCGGACAAGTGCGTCCAGGGTTTGTTACCGAGGATTCGCGCGTCGTGGCTGCTGGCATTGCGCACGTAGATACGGTCCAGGCGCAGCATCGGCCAGCGTGCCGGAAAGGTTTTCGCCACCCGGCCCTGGGACACGGCGAAGACCTCATGCAGGCCGGCGCAGCGGTCCAGCGTCTTGGTGGCCTTGAGTCGCCAGTCGTTGAAGTCCCCGGCGACCACCACGGGCGCACCTGTGGGCAGCGAGTCGAGCAGGTTGCAGAGCAGCTCCAGCTGCTGCTGGCGGTGCGCCTCACGCAGGCCGAGGTGCACGCAGATGGCATGGAACTCCTCGTGGCCCGGCACCTGCAGCACGCTGTGCAGCAAGCCGCGCCGTTCGGGACCGGCGATGGAGATGTCGAGGTTCTCGTAGCGGATGATCGGAAACTTCGACAACAGGGCGTTGCCGTGGTCGCCGTCCGGGTAGACCGCGTTGCGGCCGTAGGCGAAATCGGTCCAGATGCTGTCGGCCAGGAACTCGTACTGCGGCGTGGACGGCCAGTTGTGAAAGCGCAGTGCGTGCTTGTCGTGCGTGCCGAGGACTTCCTGCAGGAACACCACATCCGCCGAGACGCTGCGTACCGCCTCACGCAACTCGGGGAGGATGAAGCGACGGTTGAGTGCGGTGAAGCCTTTGTGCGTATTGACCGTGAGAATGCGGATCGAATTGACCGCTGTGGCCATATGGGCATCGAGGTCGGCGCTTTCGATCGGGTGATTTTTGTCCAGAGTCAAACCATTGCTCCTTCCAGTTGGCCAGGCGTGGCCTGCAGATGTTCATCCAGGCCGAGCCGGCGCAGCAGTTGCCGCGCGTCATAGGGCGCGCGAACCTTCACGTCGTTGTCGAAATAGCAGTACACCGCGCGGGATTTTCGCGGCCGTGGCTTGCGTGGGCTGGTCAGGCGCGCGTCATCGGGCTGCTCGCCGTCGCTCCAGCGCTGGATGCGATGGCACCAGTGGTCCAGCGCGGTATCGGTGTAGCCGCTGGTATAGAGCTCTTCGGCGCCATGCAGGCGGATGTAGACGAAGTCGCTGGTGAGGTCTTCAAGGTGCGGCCACTTGCCGGCGGTGTCGGCCACCACCAGCGCGACCCGATACTTGCGCAGCAGGTCGATGAATTCGGGCTCGACGAAACTGGCGTTGCGGATTTCCACCGCGTGCCGCATCGGCCGCTTGCGGTCGATGGACAGGTAGCTGCGCCCCTCCATGCGGGGCTCACATGCTTTGGCGATGGCCAGCGCGGCTTCGGTATCGTGGGGCAGTTGGCGAAGGAAAGTCTCGAACAGTGCCGCATCGAATTTAAACGAAGGCGGGAACTGCCAGAGGATCGGCCCCAATTTTTCCTCGAGCCGAAAGATACCCGATGCGAAGAAGTTGGCGAGGGGCATCTCCACGTCGTTGAGGCGACGAATGTGGGTGATATAGCGCGGTCCCTTGATGCTGAAGACGAAGCCCTTTGGCGTATCGGCGTACCAGTCGGCATAGCGCTCCGGGGTCTGCAGCGAATAGAACGAGCCATTGATCTCGATGCTGCTCACCGCGCGCGAGGCGAACTGCAGTTCCTTCTTCTGCGTCAGTCCCTTGGGGTAGAAATCACCGCGCCAGGGCGCGTAGCGCCAGCCGGATATGCCGATATGGATGTTTGCCATGCGGTCGGCCCTACCGTGCAATCAGAACGAACGCTGCGCTTGCCGAAGCACCGGCGACGGCAGCTGCTCTGCAGGGCGTTTCACCGGTGATGGGATTGACCGCTTTCATAACCACTCCAATTCGCCCAGACAAGTGCGTACATCGCCAGTGCGCACATCTGTTCCGACTTTTGCGCGCAGTAGCGGTTCACCTTTTCTATCGCTGAGGTGGCAGTTTTAGCGTGGTGGATGCGCTCTGGGCTGCGCTTGCGCGGCTGGAGTAGGGCCGACTCAGTCCAACTGCAGGCTCCACGGCAGGTCAACGGAAAAGGCATCGACCAGATAGTCGATCATGACCCGGACCTTGGCCGGTGGACGGCGATCAGGCGGGTAGACCACATGAATCCCACCGAGCTCGACGCACGGCTGATCCAGCTCGAGGGCGACCAGCTCACCGCTGCGCAGCGCCTTGGCGACAATGAACTGCGGCTGGTAGATCACGCCCTGGCCACCGACCGCGGCGGCCACCAGGGCTTCACCATTGTTGGCGACCAGATCGCCGCTGATTGCGATCCGCACTTCGGCATTGCGACCGAAAGGCCAGACCTTGCCCGCGGCGAGGCTCGCCAGGCTGTAACCGAGACAGTTGTGCTGTCCCAGATCGGCGACGCTGCGCGGCACGCCTCGCTCATCCAGGTAGCGCGGCGCGGCACAGACCAATAACGGGCAGTCTGCAAGCTGCCGCGCCTGCATGGGGCTGTCCTGCAGCCTGCCGATGCGCACGGCCATGTCCCAGCCGCCATCGATCAGGTCGATCCGGCTGTCGGTCAGGCCGAGCTCCACTTTCACCGCGGGATGGCGACGGCTGAATTCCGGAATGAGCGGGGCGATGAATTGCGTGCCGAACGTCAGCGGCACATTCATGCGCAACAGCCCGGTGGCCTCGATCCGCTGCGACGCAACGCTGGCCTCGGCTTCCTC